>Ga0181528_10002586_pt1 | contig 11160 bp, 9 predicted proteins | sample PEATcosm2014_Bin_47_FD_119742 | JGI IMG/M metagenome (GOLD analysis project Ga0181528, IMG submission 119742) | Peatland microbial communities from MTU Mesocosm Facility, Houghton, MI, USA - PEATcosm2014_Bin10_10_metaG | ecosystem: Environmental > Terrestrial > Soil > Wetlands > Peat | place... | reverse complement strand
CGCTGTTTGCGGAAACCGACATTGAAGGAAAAGAAGTGCGTGCCCTCGGTGGTCTTTACGTGCTGGGTACGGAACGCCACGAATCTCGACGAATTGACAATCAGCTTCGTGGACGAGCGGGTCGACAGGGCGACCCCGGCGAGAGCCGTTTCTACCTCTCACTCGAAGATGAATTGATGCGCTTGTTCGCAACCGGTGCCGTTAGTTGGGTCATGGACCGCACTATGAATGATGACGAAGCTATTGAAGCAAAAATGGTCGCCAAGGCCATTGAGCGAGCACAGAACACCGTTGAGGGACGAAACGCTGAGATTCGAAAAGACGTTCTGAAGTACGACGAAGTCATGAACGAACAACGAAAAGTCATCTACGGGCGACGTCAACAGGTCATTGATGGTGACGACATTCACGAAGAAACGCTGGAACTCATTACCGACAAGGTCGTTGAACTCGTGGACACCTACTGCGGCAATACCTACGCCGAAGAATGGGACATTGAGAAGCTCCACCTGGAACTTCAGAATTACTACCCCGTTCGTTTGAGCGAGGAAGCACTGCGGGCGAGTGAAGACACGGATCATCTCGCGGAAATTCTGGTGGAAGATGCACAGACGTTCTACGAACAAAAGTGCGACGGTTATCCGGGCGGTCTCGAAATGGCCAAGGAAATCGAGCGCGACATCTTGTTGCAAATTCTCGACCAACGTTGGCGTGATCATCTCTCGGACATGGATTATTTGCGCGACGGTATTCACCTTCGAGCCGTGGCCCAGCAGGATCCCCTGGTGGCGTGGCAAAAGGAGGGCTTTACGATGTTCGAGCACCTTCTTGAGTCGGTGGACGACGATTTTGTTCGTTACGTAACGCACATTGAAGCAACGGCGCCCCCTGAAGCCGAAGACGCCCTCGCCATGGCCAGCACCAACGAAGAGATCGCGGCCGAAGGCGCTATGGGGCTTCCCGCTCACAACGTCGCGGCAAAGACGACCTCAGCGCCCGGAGTTCCCAACGACAAGTTGGGCCGTAATGAACCTTGCTGGTGTGGCTCTGGGCGAAAGTTCAAGCAGTGCCATGGCCGACCTTAAGGCAGAAAACGCCCAACGCGAAGCTGGGGTGGCGTTAGAAGAACTCGAAGAGCGCTGGCGCGCCGCGCACGAGTACTTGAGTGTTGATGACAAGCGAAAGCGACACGAAGAACTGACGACATTGGCCGCTGATCCAAATCTTTGGGACAACCAAGACCGAGCTCGTGAAGTTACGACCGAACTCGGTCGGCTGAGCAATGACCTGGACTCGTTTGATGAGTTACGTCGAGCGCTCGATGACGGCAGCACGCTTCGCGAAATGTCACAGGAAGCGCTTGATGTCGGTAGTGCGGACGTCTCGTTACTGGAAGAATTGGCCCAGACAATTGCGCAATTACAGCAGTCGCTCACGGCACTTGAACTTCAGAGTCTCTTGAGTGGCCCTTACGACGAGCACGACGCCATTGTTGAATTGCACGCCGGCGCTGGCGGCACGGACGCGCAGGACTGGACCGAAATGTTGCTTCGCATGTACAGCCGATGGGCTGAGCGACGTGGGTTCAGTGTGGAAGTCGACGAAGTAACCGAGGGACAAGAAGCGGGTCTCCTTTCCGCGACGTTTATTGTGCACGGGCGATTCGCCTACGGGTGGTTGGCCGCCGAACGTGGGGTGCACCGCTTAGTACGCATGAGTCCGTTCGATTCACAGGCCCGACGACAGACCAGTTTTGCGAGTTTCGATGTCACGCCACTGCTGGACGATGACGCCGGAGAAATCGAGATTGACGAAAAAGACCTTCGCGTCGATACCTACCGTTCCTCAGGAGCCGGTGGTCAACACGTCAACAAGACCGACTCGGCCATTCGCATTACGCACGTGCCAACGGGCATCGTGGTCAGTTGCCAAAATGAGCGTTCGCAACACCAAAATCGCGCTCGCGCCATGCAGATTTTGGCATCAAAGTTGGCTGATCGTGCTCGCCAAGAGCGACGCGCCGAGATGAACGCATTGAGTGGCGACCGCGGCGACAACGCCTGGGGTTCTCAGATTCGAAGTTACGTCATGGCGCCGTATCAACTCGTGAAGGACCATCGATCGGATTTTGAAACGGGCAACGTGGACAGTGTTCTCGACGGCGATATCGATGATTTCATGGAAGCAGAGTTACGCCGACAACGAGCGAGTTCGTAAGAAATCATTGAGTTTTGGTGGCGCCAGACGGCGGAAGTGCCAAACTAGAATGGTGGTATTGAACTCCGAGCGTTGTTACAGGCTCGTTGACATCTGCTGAGAGGGCTAAGTAATGATCCGTTTTGAGAACGTCACGAAGACGTACAAGAACGGCACATTGGCGCTGCGAGATATTTCGCTGGACGTCGAAAAGGGTGAATTTATCTTCCTCGTTGGTTCGTCGGGTTCTGGAAAGACTACGTTTCTTCGCCTCTTGCTCCGAGAAGAACTTCCTGATTCGGGCCGAATTCTTGAAGCGGGGCGCGATATTGGAGCATTGCCGAAGTGGCGCGTGCCGTACTTACGACGGAACATCGGCTGTGTTTTCCAGGATTTTCGCCTACTTCCCAACAAGACAGTCGCCGAGAACGTCGCTTTTGGTCTTGAAGTAATCGGGCGCCCGCGTTCTACCGTCGATACGCAGGTACCTCAAATCTTGGAACTCGTGGGACTCGGCGATAAGGCAAATAACCTTCCGAACGAATTGTCTGGTGGCGAGCAACAGCGAGTTGCGGTGGCTCGAGCTTTCGTCAATCGACCGCTTATCTTGCTGGCGGACGAACCGACCGGAAACCTGGACCCAACAAACTCCGAAGCAATCATGTCCCTCTTGGAGCGTATTAACCGAACGGGAACAACGGTTGTAATGGCGACGCACGATAAGGCGCTCGTCGACCGGATGCGCCGACGCGTAATCGAACTCGACAAGGGTGAACTTATCCGTGACCAAGTTCGTGGTGTCTACGGCATTGATGAGCCAGCCGGGAGCATGTAATGAGAGTCTTTTTTCGCTACGCCCTTCGTGAAACGGGTACCAATCTCTGGCGAAACCGAATGATGACACTGGCCGCTGTACTTACGGTCGCCGTGTCACTGTCGTTGGTGGGAGCGGCGCTGCTACTTAAACAAAGTGCCGCACAGGCTTCGGCTCACTGGCAACAGGGCACCCGCGTTACGGTCTGGATGAACCCAACCGCTTCGGCGAGTGAGATTTCCAACGTGCAAAGTCAATTGGCGAACCTTCCCCTCGTAAAGCAGTGCGTGTACGACACGCAGCAACAGGACTACGCAGAAGCGAAACAATTGTTGCCGCCTTCGGAGTTTTCTGCTTTGACGGTGGGGGACATGCCGTCCTCGTTCCGTTGTGTCCCAACGGTGCCGTCGAACGCCTTTGTAGTTGAATCAACGTTTACGAGCCAGCCGGGTGTCTATCAAGTAACTGCGCCCGAACAACAGATTCGCCAAATGAACAGCGCCATTCGCGTTTTGCAGATTGTCTTCTTGGCGTTGGCCGGAGTACTTCTCTTATCGGCTTCGGTCCTAATCCTCAACACGATTCGAATGGCCATTTTTTCTCGGCGCCGCGAAGTGTCGGTAATGAAACTCGTGGGAGCCACCAATTGGTTTATTCGCATCCCCTTCGTTACCGAAGGATTTATCCAGGGCTTGCTCGGTTCACTGGTTGCCGTCGTTGGCGTTACGGCACTGCATATTTGGTACCCATTGCACAATGAGTTTCAGCTCAGCACGAGTGCGTTGTGGGGAACGAATCTTGTGGTGATTGTTCTGGGTGCGGGTATTGGTGCCGTTGGTTCAGCGATAGCCATCCGACGTTTCTTGGACGTTTAATTCTTAGCTTGTTCGAAGTCGATGGATAGCGAATTCACGCAATAGCGAAGGCCCGTTGGCGTTGGTCCGTCAGGAAAAACGTGTCCCAGGTGGCCACCGCACTTCGAGCACAAAATCTCGGTTCGTCGCTGGAGCAATGAGTTATCTGGACGTTCAATGATCGAACCTGGTTCACAGGCGTCGAAACTTGGCCAACCACAACCCGAATCGAATTTCTGTTCCGAGGTAAAGAGAACCTGTCCGCAGCCACCACAGGTGAATGTGCCCTTTTCGTCGACGTAGAGCAGTGAACCAGTACCGGGTGCCTCCGTGGCGGCCTTTCGAAGAATCGCGTAGCGCTCGGGTCCGAGTTCTTGAAGCCATTCTTCTTCAGTTTTTTCAACGTCGTAGGCCATAAAGTCAATGTAGCGCGGGTCGAGAAATGGCAAACGAACAATCTAGATTCAGCGAGAAAATTCAAGGCTTATCTGAGCTAGCGACTGATTTCAATTTCGCTCGTCGTGCGCTGAGGTTGTGGAGATTCTGTATTGGATAAATCGCTATTACGATCCTTTGAGTGCTTGATTCTGAACGACCGCACGATGAAATTACTTCTGGGTTTATCAAAAGCTAAGAGTTAGCTAGTAATAGATGGGTCGTGGAGCCTCAGGAAGAGGTCGGACAAATTCGGGTTCGTCGTTGAGTGACCTACGAAAAGCTGCGGCGAGACCAGCGGGGTCGAGTCCGATTTCCGCGAGGAGCTCATCAGGCTTGTGGTGCTCTAGGTACGCACGAGGTACACCCAAGATACGGGTAACTGGAAACGGGCGTCCTAGTTCTTGAGCGCGAGAACGAAGACACGACACCATAAATGCCCCAGCACCACCGTGGCGAGTGCCATCTTCGACCGTCACAACGCGGTCATGGGACAAAGCGTCATCAATCATCAGGGGATCCGGTGGTAGAACACGAACGTCGTACAGCGTGATCTTCGTTGACTCGTCGCCTAATAACTGCAGCGCGGCGTACGCGTGGGAGGTCATTTTGCCAACGGCGAGTACACAAAGCGATCCATCGCCGCGCGAAACCTGTCGCGCTTTAAGACCAGAACCAACGAGTCCGTCCATGGGTGTCGGCAACGTCTTTGGAAACCGGAGTGCCGTAGGCGTCGTCATCGCTAGAGCGGTCGTGAGCATCGCTCGCACTTCGTCGGGGCTCGATGGGGCAAATATCGTCATGTTGGGAATAGCGAGGCACAACGCCATATCCAAGATGCCGTGGTGGCTGGGTCCATCGTCACCGGTGATGCCCGCGCGGTCAAAAATCATGACGACCGGCAGATTGAGAAGGCCAACATCGAGGTTGGCTTGGTCAAAAGCCCGAGCAAAGAACGTGGAATAGACGCAGACCACGGGTCGAAGACCACCCATGGCCATGCCGGCGGCGGCGGTCATTTCGTGCTGCTCGGCAATTCCGACGTCAAAGAATCGATCGGGGAACTTCTGTTGGAATTGCAAGAGACCTGTGGGACCGGCCATTGCGGCGGTTAGCGCGACAATACGGTCGTCTTGTTCAGCGAGTTCGAGCAACGTCTTTGAAAATGCTTCGGCGTAGGAAGTTGGAACGACTTCGTCGTCTTCATAGTTGGCCGGAATTTTGTAGTCGTGCAGTTTGAGGTTGTCACTCACCGCGGGGGCGTAGCCGCGGCCTTTTTCTGTCAACACGTGCACCACAATCGGACCGTCCCACGTAGCGGCGCTTTCGAAGGCCGTTTCCATGGCGGCGATGTTGTGGCCGTCGATTGGGCCGACGTAGCGAACACCGAGGTTCTCAAAAAACGTGTGCGGTGTCACGAGTTCTCGCACCACGCTCGTCACACCGTGCACGCCCACGTAGGCCAAGCGGCCTACGAGGGGAATCCGACGTAACCATTGTCGTAGGCGTTCTCGGGTGCTTACGTAGGTTCGATTAAGGCGAAGGGTCGTGAGCGATTCCGAGAGTTTTGAGATGGTCGGCGCATAACTACGACCGTTGTCGTTAAGGACAATGACGCAACGTTGTTCGGAGTGGCCCAGATTGTTGAGAGCCTCGTAGGCCATGCCGCCAGTGAGCGAACCATCGCCCACTATGGCCACAACGTGTCGGTTGCCGCCGTGACCGGCGAGCTCGTGGCGATGCTGCAAGGCCACGGAGAGACCGTGGGCGTAGGAGAGTGCGGTCGAGGCGTGCGAGGACTCAATCCAGTCGTGCTCACTCTCGGAGCGGTTGGGGTAGCCAGAAATACCCCCGCGTTGTCGAAGCTGTTTGAATCCGTAGCGACGTCCGGTGAGCAACTTGTGAACGTAGGCCTGATGGCCCGTGTCCCACAACAGAATGTCGTTGGGTGAATCAAAAACGCGGTGCAGGGCAAGCGTGAGCTCCACGACGCCGAGGTTTGAGCCGAGGTGGCCGCCGGTCTTGGTAACGGAATTGATGATGAATTCTCGGATTTCGCCCGACAGGGTTTCCAAATCGTCGCTCGAAAGTCCCTTAAGGTCCGCGGGCGTTTCAATCGACTGAAGAATCACGCATTCAGCCTACCGGCGGACGTTGCAAGACTCCCAGTGAGGGACTTAGTCCAAACGAACGCCAGTACGATACCTGCATGTCAGCGCCCGCCCTTATTGAGTCTTCCGTCGTCGAGCGAGTTCTGGAGAGCGCTCTCTCGCGAGGCGGCGACTTCGCCGAAGTCTTTATTGAAGACCGCTCGACCTCGTCGGCCATGCTCGACCAGCGAAAAGTCGAAGAACTCAGTTCAGGCCGCGACCGAGGGGCTGGTATCCGAGTGGTCGTGGGAGAAACCACGGGATTTGCTCACACAGCAGATCTTTCAGAAAAGGGACTGTTGGCGGCTGCCCAGGCGGCCGCCGCCGTTGCGCGAGAAGGCGGTGGTGGCGTTCGAGAAATCGCGCTTTCCACGCTGAGCGATTATCCCTCGACAGCGACAATTGAGCCCGGCGACGTTGATAAAGCGAAGAAGATTGAGCTGCTGTTGCACGCTGACGATGTGGCGAGGTCGGAGGGTTCAGCGATTACCCAAGTGCAAGTGGGGCTGGGCGACAGTACACGGCGATTTCTCGTTGCTAATTCGGAGGGAGTTTTTGCAAGTGACCATCAGGTTCGAACACGGTTCAATGTCATCTGTGTGGCTCTAGGCGACACGGGTATGCAAACGGGTTATCGGCCCGTGGCGGGTACTCGCGGTTTTGAAATACTGACCAATGAGGCCGTGGAAGAAGCGGCCCGTGGCGCGGCGAGACAAGCCATAACCAAACTTGATGCTCGACCAGCCCCGTCGGGCGATCTTCCGGTAGTACTTGCGGGTGGATCGGGCGGCATCTTGTTCCATGAGGCCTGTGGCCACGGACTTGAAGCCGACGCCGTTCTAAAAGATGCGTCGGTGTACGCGGGAAAAGTTGGCGAAATGGTGGCGAGTCCACTTGTAACGCTGGTCGATGACGGCACCGTTACAGGCGAATGGGGTTACTTAGCGATTGACGATGAAGGTCGACCGGGTGCTCGCAATGTTCTCATCAAAGACGGTGTCCTCACTGACTACATGTGGGACTACTTGCGATCACAAAAAGAAGGTCGCGTGTCGTCGGGCAATGGTCGACGACAGAGTTACCAGCACCTGCCAATGGTGCGCATGACGAATACGTATTTATTGGCAGGATTTTCCGACGCCGATGAAATTGTTGCCCAGACGCCCTACGGCGTCTACGTGGCCCAGTTAGGCGGAGGTCAGGTCAACACCGCTACTGGCGATTTCGTCTTTGGCATGACATCGGCCTTTTTGATCGAAGGCGGAAAGATCACGACACCGCTTCGAGATTGCAACTTGATTGGCAACGGACCCGACATTTTGAAGAAGGTCGACGCTGTCGCAACTGACTTTTCAATGACGCCGGGGACGTGTGGAAAAGATGGACAGTCTGTTCCCGTTGGCACGGGTCAAGCAACAATGCGCCTCACCGGTGTCACGATTGGCGGCACGGCCGCGTGAGCGAATTACTTGAACAAGCTCTCCAGATACTCGAGCGAGTAGAGGGCGACGAACATATAGAGGTGTACGTGTCATCGGGCACGGATACCGAAGTCCAGGCCTACCAGGGTGAAATTGAGAAACTCTCGACGGCTTCGTCGTCGGGCATAGGAATCCGCGTGTTGACAAATACACCCACTGGTGCCCGTGTTGGATCGGCGTGGGTTGGATCACTCGACGAGAACGCTATTGCCGAGACCTTGGAACAGGCTCGCGACAATGTTCGCTTTGCCACCGAGGATGAATTCCTCGCCTTTGCAACGCCGGACGGCGTTGCTTCAGTGCCAATGGAACTTCGAACGGACGAAGTTGCGACCACGCCACTTGATGACAAGATTTCATGGGCAATTGAACTGGAGCGCTTAGTGCGTTCGGGTGACACTCGTATCCGCCAAGTGGACTCGGCCAATTATTCGGATTACGACGCGGCGGCTGCTGTTGCCTCAACGAACGGGGTGCGTGCCACCTACGCACGCTCGGGCGCTCACATTTCAGTGGAAGCCATTGCTTCAGACGGAAAGAGCGACCAGACGGGTTGGGGACTATCAGTAGCTCGTTCGCCTCGGGATCTTGACCTCGCTAAAGCCAGCTCGGACGCGATTCGTCGTTCGACGCGGATGTTGGGTGCCACGAAGCCGGCGTCAATGAAATGTACGGTGGTTTTTGATCCTCGAAGTGCCGCCACGCTGTTTTCGGTATTGGGAAGTGCTTTGTCGGGCGAGTCAGTTGTTCGAGGGCGATCATTCTTCGCTGACCGTGTCGGCGAAGAAGTGGCCATGGGTGGCTTTACGTTGCTCGACGATCCCACGGACGTGAGACATTTCGCCGCGAGTCAGTTCGACGGCGAGGGCCTCGCTTGTCGCAAGAACGTTTTGATTGAAAATGGCGTCTTGAAGGGTTTTGTCTATGACACGGTGGCCGGTCGACGCGCCGGGACGGCCTCAACGGGTAGTGCCGTGCGGGGAGGCATCAGCGGCTCACCGTCCGCTGGTTGTCGCGCGCTGCAGGCAGTGCCCGGCGAATACTCGCAAAAGGAACTCTTGGCGAACGTCGGTAACGGTGTATACGTTGAGTCGATGAGTGGCGTCCATTCGGGTGTCAATCCGATTTCTGGTGATTTTTCCGTGGGCGTCAATGGCCTCATGATTCGCGACGGCGAACTAGCCGAACCGGTTCGAGAAATTACAGTCGCGTCGACACTGCAGCGCATGCTGCTCGACATTCTCTACGTCGGAAATGACGTTGAGTGGTTGCCGGGTGCTTCGGCGGGGCAGTCGCTCGCGATCGCCAATATTGCGGTGTCGGGGACGTAGTTCCTTTTAGTCGGAACTTGGAGTCGGGGTACTGGGCGTGGTGGTGGCACTCGGCGCAGTACTCGGCGCTGGCGTTGAAGAGGAAGCTTCAGATGGCGTAGTTGGGCTCGAGGCGCTGGGTGTTGCGGTACTTGAAGCGCCGCGACTGTCGTTCTTATAGAAGCCACTTCCCTTAAAGACAATTCCGACGGCGGAAAACACCTTTCGAAGTTGGCCACCACACTCGGGACACACGGTTAAGGGTGCGTCGGAGAACTTCTGGACGGCTTCGGTGCGTTTGTGGCACTGGGTGCATTCGTATTCGTAGGTGGGCATTGCACGAACTCCTAGGGGCAACGTAGGTTGCCATCTTACCGGCCCCCTCATCAGGGCTAGCGGGCACTTCAGTAGCATGGGGTCGTGGACGACTTCCACCAACTACGCCTTTCGGCCCGCGACAGTACGTTCCCTCGTGATGTAGGAACGTCCGAGGTTGGTCCTCGACGAGCGCTCGCTCGGTGTCGCGTGCTGATGAAACCCGAAACGACGGCCGCCGTAGCGGCCAACGTGACCAACAAGGGTGACGTGCTCGCGACCGCACGGGTTGCCGGGATCCAAGCAGCCAAGCGCGCACCGGAGCTTTTGCCCATGGCGCACCCAGTTTTAGTGGGGAACACCTATATCAATTTCATGATCGCTGATACGTATATCGAAATTGAAGCCAGTGTCGACACGGTGGACCGCACGGGTGTGGCGATGGAAGCCATGACGGCCGTGTGCGTGGCGGCTCTCACGATCTACGACATGTGTAAGTCCAACGATCCGACGATGACCATTGAGAACGTGGCCCTTTGGGAAAAATCAGGTGGTCGATCGGGTACTTGGCGTCGCGAGGATCACGTCGAATAACGAGGCTTTTTCGGGAGTTGGTGCGCCCGTTGTGTGCTGTGTCCTTGGCCATTTGGTGAGATGACACCTGGGCGGTACTCTCAGATACTGCAAAACGAACGGAAACGAAATGAGTGGACTTCGAGGTGGGGTAGAAGAAAGCAGAGAGCGCAAGGTTGCGCTCTTTTTAACCCTGACCGAAGCCTTTGAGCGTGGGACGCCGGTTACCCAAGAAGAGATTTTTGCGGAACTGAAAATCGACGAATTTCCCTATAAGGGAAAGGTGCCGACGAAGCGTCTCGCCTACGAGGGAGCCTTTGACGCTAAACGTCAAAAATTTGAACGCGATAAAGCTGATATTCGCGACTTGGGCTTTCAAATTGAAACGTTGTTTCGCGATGACCGAACGGGCTACTGGATTGACCAGCGAACGGCGTACGCACCGCCACTTGATTTCACCGATGACGAACAGCGCGTGGTCGCGGTGGCCCTTCGGGTCTTGGGTTTTGGTTCGGCGGGTGTTGCTCGTTTATTCGTCGATGGACCGGTGCCCACGAGCGGGGGACTGGCGTATTCCGCGGCGTACACGCCAATCTTGGCAGCGCTGCATGACCGTCGCGTTATTCGATTTCGCTACCGCTCGCGTACGAGCAAGCAGCGCAGCCTTTGGCCACTTCGCGTGCACGTGGACGGCGGCAACGGCTACGTCGTCGGCGTGGTCGATGGAAGCGAGCAGGTAAAAGGCTTTCGGATCAACCGCATCGAATCAGAAGTCGAAATTCAGAGCGAAACGTTCAGTGTTTCTGATGAACAGCGCACGCTGGCCCGTGAATGGAATCCGCACTTTGACAAAGATCTCGAACCAATGCGCGTTGAACTTGAAACCAATGAGGCCTACGCCCGCGTTTTGCCCGTCGGCGAAGCCGTCGTGCGTCTGGGTGCGTCAAAGAACGGAAGGGTGAAGGCCAAGATTGATTTCGATGGCCTCGTCGCCGCTCGCTACGCGTTGCTCGAGTGCGCCGAACACGTTCG
>Ga0181528_10002584_pt1 | contig 11161 bp, 10 predicted proteins | sample PEATcosm2014_Bin_47_FD_119742 | JGI IMG/M metagenome (GOLD analysis project Ga0181528, IMG submission 119742) | Peatland microbial communities from MTU Mesocosm Facility, Houghton, MI, USA - PEATcosm2014_Bin10_10_metaG | ecosystem: Environmental > Terrestrial > Soil > Wetlands > Peat | place... | reverse complement strand
CGCGCGCGGCGAGCAGATCTTCCAAATGCGCTGCGCCGGATGCCATGGCCGCAAGGCGGACGGCAAGGGTCCCAACTCGCTCGACATTTTCCCGCATCCGCGCAACTTCCGGAATCGGTGGTTCGTGGAGAGCGTGCCGGACCGGCGGCTGTTCGAATCCATTGAATACGGTGTCCAGGGAACGGCCATGCCGTCCTGGATCGACATGTTGAACACCAACGAGGTAGGGGATGCCATCAACTTCATCAGAAGTCTACAAAACGGCCATAAATAACGAGTCCGTACAGGGAACCGTCCATCACACCGATACGACGGCCAAATGGTTCCTGGTCAGCTCCGTGAGCTATTTCTTCATCGTCGGGATCATCGCCCTGACGATCGCGGCGAAATTCTGCTGGCCGGAGTTGTTGGGAACGGTTCCCTATCTCACCTACGGCCGGCTCCGCCCCCTGCATGTCAATGGAATGCTATTCGGGTGGCTGCTGGCCGCCGATATCGGGCTCACCTACTACATCGTGCCACGGTTGTGCGGCGTGAAACTTTGGAGCGAGAAACTCGGCGTGGCCACGGCGATGATCTGGAACGTGGTGGTGCTGGGAGCGGTGGTAGCTCTACCGCTGGGGTACAACCATGGCTTCGAATACGCCGAACTGCCGATGCCGCTGGCCATCCTGGTAGTGATTGCATGGGTGATGTTCGGACTGAATATCTTCATGACCATCGCCACGCGCAAGTACCCGCAGATGTACGTCTCCATCTGGTACATCATGGGCACCATCCTGTGGACGGCCTTCGTTTACCTCACCGGCAACTTCGCGGTCGACTTCACCACCGGCGTCAACCAGGCCAACCTCAACTGGATGTACATGCATAACGCGGTGGGCCTCATCTTCACGCCAATCGGGCTGGGTGTGGCGTACTACTTCCTTCCGAAGGCCTCGAATACCCCGCTTTACAGCCACCGGCTCTCCATGGTCGGCTTCTGGTCGCTGGCGTTCGTCTATGTGTGGACCGGCGCGCATCACATGCTCCACGGTCCCATCTCGCAGTGGCTGCAGACCATCGCCATCACCTTCTCCGTAATGCTGCTCATTCCCGTGTGGACTGTCGTGTACAACTTCTTCGCCACCATGAAAGGCCAATGGCAGCAGTTGCGCGAGAACGTGCCGCTGAAATTCCTGATGTCGGGCGTGGTGTTCTATCTGCTGACCTGCTTCCAGGGTCCGATGCACAGCCTGCGCAGCGTCAACGCCATCGTTTCGAAGACCGACTGGATTCCCGGCCACGCCCACATGGCGCTGCTGGGCGCGTTCTCGTTCTTCGCCATCGCGGGCACGTATTACGTAGTGCCGCGCATGTGGAACACCAAACTGCACAGCGACACGCTGGCCAACTGGAGCTTCTGGTTCATCATGGTCGGCGGACTGGGCTTCTTCGTGACGCTGTGGCTGGGCGGATTCTGGCAGGGATGGCAATGGAACAACCCCGCCATCCCGTTCATCGACACCGTTCGCTCGTTACAACCCGTGTGGCTGGTGCGCTTCTTCTCGGGATGCCTGATCTTCTGCGGAATCGTGAGTTTCGCTTACAACATCATGGCCACCGTGGTCGCCAGGAGGGAATATGCTCAATAAGGCCGACAATAGTTTCAGTTTCGCCATCGCCGCCGCGCTGGTGCTGTTCTTTTTAGGCGGCATCCTAACCACCATCGTGCCGCCGATGGTCGACAAGAGCTGGGGCCGCCCGTTCGAGAATCACGACGCCACAAAAGGCCCGACCGGAAAGCTCCAACCGTACACCGCTCAGCAGTTGAAGGGGCGCGCGATCTACGTCCGCGAGGGCTGCTGGTATTGCCACACGCAGCAGACGCGGACGCTGGTGGCCGACACCATCCGCAGCGGCTGGCGCGGCGTGCGCTCGCCGATTTCGACGCCCGACGAATTCGTGTACGACAGTCCGCACCTGTTCGGCACCAAGCGAACCGGGCCGGATCTTTCGCGTATCGGCGGCAAGTACGACACCCAGTGGCATCGCACGCACTTCCGCAATCCGCGCGACCTGGTGCCCGGCTCGGTGATGCCGCCGTTCCCATGGATTGTGAACAATCCCGAGGAATTCAACGCGCTGGTGGCATACCTCCAGACAGTCGGCCGCGCCAAGGATTGGCGGCCCGACGGGGACTACGAGAAATGAGGTTTTCCCTCTGCGATCTCTGCGCCTCTGCGGGAGATTTCTTAAGATTTTTTCTCACAGAGGCACGGAGGACACGGAGAAAACCAGACGGAGCGACCCATGAGTGAGTACACCTTGCCAAGGACCTTCTCGAATTCCTCTCCCGAGGAATTCAAATGGGCTGGAGGCGTTTCTTCAGACGGTCGGACGCGCCAAGGATTGGGGGCCCGACGGGGACTACGAGAAATGATCTTACCTCTGTGCCTCTGTGAGAGATTGCTTGAGATTTTTCTCGCAGAGGCACAGAGGACACACACGGAAAACTAGACGGAGCGACCAATGACTGACTACACCTGGCCAAGCATCTTTTTTTCGTATTCCTTCTTCTTCATCTCGCTGGGCGTGGGCATATTTTTCTGCGTGCGGTCGGTGAAGCAGGGGTACTGGAAGAAATCGAGCGAAGAGATCAAGTATCAAATGTTCGAGGAGAACGATGGAACCCGAAAAGAGTAACCTGAAGGACTACGCCGGCGGCTGGATCACGGAACGTGAGGGAACCGACATCCCCACCTTCCTCAAATTCGCCTACATCGTGATTGCCGGCGGAGCCGTCGCCTATTTCCTTCTCTATATGTACGGAGAAGTGAATCACTCCGAGCGCGGGCCGTTGGTACGGGCGTTGAATGCCGCCACCGGGGCCTCGGCCGGTCTGATGTACGCCATCGCGGCGCTGATCGTGATTTTCGGCATCATTACCGTGGTCTTCTCGTTCGGCAAGCCGCATAAATAAGGATCGACGATGCAGAACGGTTTCTACGAGGTTCGCCTGCCGGACGCCACCGAGTACTGGACCGAGATGGTCAAGTGCCGGCACGCGTGCCCCGTGCATACCGATGCCTGCGGCTACGTGACGGCCATCGCCGAAGGGCAATTCGAGAAGGCTTACCGCATCGCGCGGGCGCACAACCCGTTCGCTTCCATTTGCGGACGCGTCTGCGGCGCGCCGTGCGAGCGCAATTGCCGCCGCGGCGATGTCGATGCCCCGGTGACCATCCGACCCCTCAAGCGCTTCGTCAGCGATCGATTCGGCCCGGAAACCGGCGATTACAAGCTCTATCGCGACGCCAACAACAACGGCATGCTGCCGCCCAATCGCGGCGACTACGAACGCGTTGCCATCATCGGAGCGGGCGTCTCGGGGCTTACCGCGGCGCACGACCTCGTCAAGATCGGCTACAAAGTCACCGTTTTCGAGGCGGAGAGCGAACCGGGCGGCATGCTCACCGCGGGCGTTCCCGTGTTCCGCCTGCCGCGAGAGCTGGTGCGGCACGAAATCGCCGCCATTTTGTCCCTGGGAGTGGAGTTGCGATGCAATCAGCGGCTGGGACGCGATTTCACCATCGCCTCGCTGCGGCGCGACGGATTCAAGGCCATCTTCCTGGGCATCGGCCTCCCCAAGGGCCGTAAACTTCCCATCCCCGGCGCCGACAGCGAAAATGTCATCGACGGCATGGATTTCCTGCGCGCCTTCAATTCCGGTACGCCGCTGCCGCTCGGCAAACGCGTGCTGGTGATCGGCGGCGGCAACGTGGCGTACGATGTGGCGCGGTCGGCCGTGCGTCCCGAAGGCCATGAGATGTACGACGTGGCCCGTTCGGCACTGCGCCTGAGCGGCGACAAAGAAGTCCACGTGGTTTGCCTGGAGAGCCGCGCCGAAATGCCGGCTGACGAGATTGAAGTCATCGAAGGCGCCGACGAAGGAATCCACCTGCACAATCAGCGCGGCCCGCGGGAAGTGATTTTCGAAGCGGGGAAAGTTACTGCGCTGCGCACAGTGCGCTGCACGGCCGTATTCGACGCCCGCGGGAAATTTAACCCGTCGTTCGACGAAGGCAACATCGAGGACATTCCAGCCGACAGCATCATTTTCGCCATCGGCCAGACTTCCGACCTGTCATTTCTCGATCCGGCCGATGGCGTGGAGTCGGAGCGCGGGCTCATTAAGGTCAATCGCGCGACTTACCAGACCACCGCTCCCGACGTGTTTGCTTGCGGCGATATCGCACACGGCGCGCGCCTGTTTATCGATGCCATCGCCTCGGCGCAGACCGCCGCGCGATCGATGCACGATTATCTACGCGGGACGCGTACCGAAGTGGTGGTGCGCAAGCAGTGGAAGGCCGCGTCCTACGCCATGGCCGACGGCTGGAACGTCATCCCCCGCGAGAATCCACCCGTTCTCGAAAGCGAATTGCGCGCCTCGACGCTGGAAATCGTAGAGGCGCCGTTTGGCGAGCCGGAAGCTCGCCGGCAGGCGTCGCGCTGCCTGCGCTGCAACGTGAATACCGTCTTCGACACGTCCAAATGCGTGGCGTGCAATGGCTGCGTGGATGTTTGCCCGGAGAATCTGATCCGCCTGGTGGGGCTGAGCAAGCTCATCGAGAGCCCGGACTGGATGGAACGTGCCGTGGAAGCGTTCGGCGACCTCAGCCAGTATTCGCCCGAGCAGTTGGACGGGATGGCCGGGGCCATGATGAAGGACGAGACCACCTGCATTCGCTGCGCCATGTGCGCCTCGCGCTGCCCCACCGCGGCCATCCTCATGAAAGAGTTCGAATTTTACCGCGAGTGCGTGGCCGTCGCGACGCCCAATCCCAAGGTGGCCTACGGGCCGTGCGCATGAGTCTCGTAGAGATCAGTCTGGTATTCGCCCTCGGCCTTGCCGCCAGTCTGCATTGTGTGCAGATGTGCGGCCCCATTGTCATCTCCTACAGCGTTTTCCTGAAGCGCGACATGATGCTGGCGCATCTTTCTTATAACGCCGGGCGGGTGATCACCTACTCGGCGCTGGGAGCGCTGGCCGGCGCCGCCGGTTCGGGCATCGGGATGATCGGCAAGTTGGCTGGCCTCGCGTCGGCGGCCCGATTGCTTGCCGGTGGCGCGATGGTGGTCACGGGAATCCTCATGCTCCGCGTGCTTCCCCGAAAAGTGCTGATACAAGTGGAGCGGCGCGGCATGATGGCGCTCTTTTCGCGGTCGATCGGACGACTGCTGGTCTCCTCGCGGACGCTGGGGAAGTTCGGCCTCGGACTCATGCTCGGTTTCCTGCCCTGTGGACTGATCTACGGAGCGCTACTGAAAGCGGTGGAGACGGCGCGGCCGCTAGCGGGCGCGCTCACCATGGCGGCTTTCGGAACGGGGACGGCGGTGGCGCTGCTGGCCATGGGAATGGCGAGTTCGTTCGCGGGACTGCGCATGGGCGCCTGGGGGAATCGGCTTGCGGGCGCGTCGATTCTTTTGGCGGGCGCGATTCTGGTGTGGCGGGGATTGACCGCGGGGCCGGTGTGCCATGGCTAACGCGACAGCCGAACAGCGCGCCACAGGCAAAGCGGCCGGACCAACCTGGCATCCCCTTCGCAAGCGCGTTCACCTTTTCTGCTTTCTGGCATTCCTGGCTCTTCCGTTCCTCAACCTCGTCCGCTTCGACATCCCCCGGCAGCGATTCTATTTCGCGGGATACGAGCTGTGGATCAACGAATTCGCCATCGTCTTCTTCGCCATCATGTTCCTGATGTTCCTGGTGGTGGTCTCGTCGGTGTTCTACGGGCGGGTCTACTGCGGCTATCTCTGCCCGCAGATGATCTTCAGCGAAGCCTCGCTCAATCTGGAATCCCGCCTGCGCCGGTGGGTGACGAAGAAGTTCATCTCTGCGAGCCCGAAATCCCGCAATCGCATTCACCGTGTGCTTTTCTACGGCATAGTGGCCGCGGCATCGGTATTTCTGGCATTCATTTTTATTTCCTACTTCGTGGCGCCGCGCGACGTTCTGCGAAGCGTAATGACCTTCGACATCCGCACCGCCGCCGGCATTTGCGGCGCGTCCGTCACGCTCATCACCTTCCTCGATTTCAGCCTCCTGCGCCTGCGCTTCTGCACCACCGTCTGCCCGTACGGCTATCTGCAAGGCATGCTGGGCGACAAGAACACCCTGCTGGTGCACTACCGCGACGAGTCGCACACGTGCATCGAATGCAAGAAGTGCGTGCGCGTCTGCCCCATGGGAATCGACATCCGAAATTCGCCCTTCCAGATCGAGTGCGTTCACTGCGCCGACTGCATCGACGCCTGCGACGAAATCCTCGGCAAGCTCGGCAAACCCGGCTTGATTCACTACGTCTGGGGCGAAAAAGGGCCTCTCGCCTCGCAGCATAAGCAACCTTGGGACGCCCGGCGGATCATCGTTCTGCTGCTGCTGCTGGCATACGCCTCCGGCTTGGGCGTGGCGCTGGCGACACGCCGGCCGGTGCTCGTCCACGTGATGCCGGAACGCGCCAAACTATACCGCGTTGGCTCCGACGGCCGCGTGTACAACCAGTTCCGCTACACCATCGCCAATCGCGGGAGCAAACCCGCTACCGTCATCTTCTCGGCGCCCGATCTGCCGGGAGCAACCCTCACGCTCGATCCCGTTTCGGTGGACCCCGGCGCGTCCCTGCAGGGGAGTTTCGAGATCTCGGAACCAGCCGGGCAGCTCCACGAGATGGTGACCCACTTTCACATCGCAACAGGGGCCGACACCATTCCCATGACATTTCTGGCCCCGGAGGGGAAATGAAACGCATACCGGTATTGATTCCGTTCCTGGCACTGGTCTCCGCCATCTTCATTGGCATTCTGATCTTTGCCTACGTGGAAACCAAGCAGGCCAATCCCCAAATGCTCGACGAGCAGGGCCACACCGTACACGGCACATGACGTGCACTCTCTGCGGCCTCGATTCGGGCACCGCGGCATTCTGCTGCGCCGGTTGCGAAAACGTCTACGCCATTCTCCTGGAAAGCGGCGTGGTCGCTTCCGGCCAGAACTTCCGCGACACCGAATTGTTCCAGCAGAGTCTGCGGCTGGGTTTGATCTCCAAGCCCAAGGAGGCTCCGCCGCCGATCCCCGAAAGCGCCGAGACGCGCGAGGCCGTCTACCATATCGGCGGAATGTGGTGCACCTCTTGCGGCTGGCTCATCGAACTTGCCCTAACGCGCACTCGCGGCGTGCGCGCCGCCGAAGTGCTCTTCGCCTCCGACCTGCTAAAAGTCCGCTACTGCCCGCAATACCTGCCGCCCGACCGCATCGTGGAACGCGTGCAGTCGCTGGGCTACCGCGCCTCCGAGTATAGCGGGCCTTCGAGCGCGGCCGACGCCGAGCGCAAAAACCTGCTCCTGCGCGCCGGCATCGCGGCTTTCCTCTCCATGAACGCCATGATGTTCAGCCTGGTAGTGTACGCCAGCTATTTCGAGGCCATTAGCGGATTCGGCCGCTACATTCCATTTGTCCTGATGGCCATCGCCACGCCCTCGGTCTTCTATTGCGCCGCGCCCATTCTGCGCATCGCGTGGACGGGCGCACGAATGGGCGTGTTCCGCATGGAATCGCTGCTTGCCATGGGAATCCTGACGGCCTATGGATACAGCGTGGCGCTGGCCTTCTCCGGCAGCACGCATGTTTATTTCGACACGGCTTGCGCCATCGTAACGCTGGTGCTAGTGGGCAAGACGATCGAGCGCGGGGCGAAAGAGAAAACCGCGCGTGCGCTCACCCTGCTCTATCGGCTCATGCCTACCAAAGTCCGATTGTTGGCGGATAGCACCGAGCGATTCGTCTCGCTGGAAGCGCTACGGCCGGGCGCGCTCTTTCGTGTGAAATCGGGAGAGCGCATTCCTGCCGACGGAGTAGTGGTGGAGGGCCGCTCCCACGCCGACGAGTCGGTGCTCACCGGCGAATCGGCGCCGCGGCCGAAATCGCCGGGCGACCCCGTGGTTTGCGGCAGCGTCAACACCGGCGGGGTGCTGGAAATCCGCGCTAGCCGTGTGGGCGCCGACAGCACGCTCGCCCGGATCGTCCGCACGGTGGAACAGGCGGCCGCCAGCCGCACGCAGGTGGAGCGGGCGGTGGATCGCATCGCGCGCATTTTCGTCCCGATAGTTCTCGCGCTGGCGGTACTGACGTTCGCCGGATGGCAGTGGCGCACCGGACACCTTGCCGACGCTCTGATGCACGCCATTGCCGTGCTGGTGATCGCCTGCCCATGCGCTCTGGGAATCGCGACTCCCCTGGCACTCACGGCGGCGGTGGCGGGCGCGTCGCGCCGCGGAGTGCTGGTAAGCGATACGCGCGCCATCGAGACCATCCGCAAGGTGGACATGGTGGTGCTGGATAAGACCGGCACAGCGACCGCTGGGGATTTCACTTTGATCGATGTCACCGGCGATACCAGCCGCATGGCGGAACTAGCCGCGGTGGAAGCGCTCTCCGAACATCCGCTGGGGAAAGTAGTAGCGGCGCAATATAATCGATCCCTCACCGCGTCCGAAATCATGATTCATGCCGGAAAAGGAATCAGCGGAGTGGTTGATGGCGTCCGCTATTTCATCGGCAGCGGAAAACTCGTGGGGCATGCTTCAGCTTGCTCAAATTCGGGTACTACCGTCTACTTCGGTTGGGACGGCACAACTAAAGGCACGATGACCTTCGGCGATCGCGTCCGGCCGGAAGCAGTGGAGTTATGCCGGAACCTGCGCGGACGCGGCGTACGCACGCTGCTGCTTTCGGGCGATTCCGACGCGGCGACCCGTTCCGTGGCGGCCGAGATCGGCGCCGACGACTGGAAAGCGGAAGCCACTCCCGGCGACAAGGCCGCCCTCATTCGCGAACTGCAGCAGCGCGGGCAAGTCGTGGCGATGGTGGGTGATGGCGTGAACGACGCCCCTGGCCTGGCGCAGGCCGACCTCGGCATCGCGCTCGGCTCCGGCACGGACATCGCCATGCAAGCCGCCCCGCTGGTGCTCATGGGAGCATCGCTCAACGGCGTCACCGACATGCTCGACCTCGCCCGCAAGACCTTCCGCATCGTCCGCCAAAATCTCTTCTGGGCATTCGCCTACAACGTAGTGGGAATTGCGTTGGCAATCACGGGAGTGCTGAATCCGATCCTCTCCGCGGCGGCCATGGTGCTGTCGAGCCTCTCGGTAATCGCGAATTCGCGGCGGCTGGGGTGAGAGAATATTCACCGCAGAGACGCTGAGACGCTGAGAAAACAAAATCAAAGTCAAACCCGGAGGGCGCTGAGGCGGCAGAGGACGCCGAGAGGCCGGCTGGCGCGATGTGGGCGTCAGCGCGAGAATCCGAAGGTGATCCCATCGATCATCGAATCGATCCAACCGTTTACCCGTGCGCCTTTCGCTTAAAGGCCGTAAAAAGGTTTATCATGCGCATTGGCCGCGCAGAGCAATTCTCCAGCAGGCGACCGCTCCCGCGTGGCGCCAGCCAACCCTCCGCGCCCTCTGTCACCTCAGCGTTCTCCGGGTTTGACTTTGATTTTGTTTTCCTCAGCGTCTCGGCGTCTCTGCGGTGAACAATCTCTTGCCCCTCCACCACTGCCACAGCGCCGTCATCCCCACCATCAGTGCGATCGTCGCAAGCGTCGCCGCCACCGTCGCCGGAATCGAGAGCGCCTTCTGAAAGGCTGCCGTCAGCGGACCATATAACAGCATCAGGTGCACCCAATAGACCATCAGCGAGTTGCGGCCGAGGGATTGCATCCAACTCCACCCGGCGTTCGCGCAATAGGCGGTCCAGGTATAGCAGCCGGCCAGTATCACCAGCGAAATACCGGTACGAATCACGATGAGGGCCGGATTGTCGGTCCAGAAATTGGATTTCGGATACACCGAATATGGCAGGTTCGACACATATTGGGCGGCGAGAATCGAACCGCCGCCGATGAGCGCGGCCCATTGCATCAGCCGATCCATGCGGTCGGCCTCCGCAAGGCGAACGGCCGCGCCTGCAGTCATGCCGAAGCCTAAATACGATGCGCAGGGGAAAAATGGAAAATGGCCGCGGCCGTAACCGGCTTGCAGATATTGCCGAACCACGTCGGGAACGGCCGTCCAATCCCAATTCGCCACCAACGGCGAGACGGCGGCAATGGCGACGGCAGCCACCAGCACACCGCGAATGCGCCGCCCGCCAGCCGCAAAGGCCGCCAGAGAGAACATCGCCATCGCGAGGCCCATGCTATTAAGGATGTCTACGCGCGCGATCTCCGCCCATCCGCCATGCGGCCACCTCCCCACCCAATCCGTGAGGCGGATGAGATAAGCGATGCCCCAAACGTATCCCGCGCGCCGCAGACACGCGACCCAACGCCGGCTGGCGCGGTTCTCTTTGCGCTCCAGCCGATCCATCTGAAACGCGAATGTCATGCCGGCCATGAAGAGAAACAGCGGACCGGCCATACCTCCGATGAACACCGCCAGCCCGTAAATACCGCTGTTCCGCGCATCCATTCGCGCAAAGGAATTGAACGCGTGCACCTGGATCATGATCACCAGAGCGAGCCCGCGCATCCAATCCAGGAACGGGAATCGGCTCAATCGCTACTCCGCCAGCTCTTCCGGATCCGTAGTCTTCATCTCGATCCAACCCTGCTGCGGTATGGCGTCGATGGGCAGCCCGCCCTGCCACAGGGAGAACTGGAATTTCAGGCCGGCGCCCTTGGCGACTGCGGCGGTCTTGAGCGGAACGCGAACCTCGAGGACCCGGCGCAAGGCGGCCTGCGCGGGCGGATCCAGCTTTTCCACGACGCGTCCGCCGTGGGCGAATTCCACCGTGACGCGATTGCTTTTGCCATCGTTCAACGATTGTAAATAGAGCCGCGCTTCCATTCCCGCGAGTTCGTCCTCGTAACCGGAATGAAAGTCGGCGCGCACGTAAAAGCTCTCGCCATCGCTCCCGAACAACACCTCGCGGATCACAAACTTCTTGCCGTGCATGGAGCCCGAGCGCTCGTCCACGCGATATACCCCGGCGCCGATCCATTCGAAATACGAAGTCACTTCGCCATCGATCACCGGGGTGATCGGCCCAGACGGCGGCACGTGCACTTCCGGCACGCTGGTGCGCAGGATGGGCCGCGAAAGCTCCTCGGGCGGCG
>Ga0181528_10002583_pt1 | contig 11163 bp, 7 predicted proteins | sample PEATcosm2014_Bin_47_FD_119742 | JGI IMG/M metagenome (GOLD analysis project Ga0181528, IMG submission 119742) | Peatland microbial communities from MTU Mesocosm Facility, Houghton, MI, USA - PEATcosm2014_Bin10_10_metaG | ecosystem: Environmental > Terrestrial > Soil > Wetlands > Peat | place... | reverse complement strand
CTGCACAATCTGGGCGAGATGTATGTGCAGACCGGCAAGATCGCCGAAGCGCAGCCGTATCTGGAGCAAGCCTGGCAAATCCATCCTGATTCGTATGACAACGCCTACGACCTTGCAACGGCCGATTTCATGCTCGGGAAACTGGATCAGGCGCGCCTGGTGGTGACCGCTCTGGTGAAACTGAAGGATACGGGGGAGCTGCGGAACCTTCTGGGCCAGATCGACGAGAAGGATGGAAAGTACGTGGAGGCGGCGAACGACTATGAAGCCGCGGCGCATCTGGATCCCAGCGAAGACAATCTCTTCAACTGGGGAAGCGAAATGCTTCTGCACCGGACTTATGAGCCGGCCATTGCGATTTTTCAGGATGGGGTTGCCCGGTATCCCGGATCGCCGCGGATGCGGATCGGGATGGGACTGGCGTACTACTCTCGCGGGAAGTACGACGACGCGATCAAGGCGCTGATTGCGGCCGCCGATCTCAATCCGGCCGACCCGCGCTGCTATGTCTTCCTGTCGAAGGCTTACAACAGCTCGGCGCTGCAGGCCGACGAGGTTACGCAGCGGTTCAAACGCTACGCCGAACTGGAGCCGCGCAACGCGCTCGCGCAGTACTATTATGCGGTTAGTTTGTGGAAGGGCAAGCGGATCGAGGATCCGGGAACGGATCCGGCCACGGTAGAGGGGCTGCTGCGGAAGGCAATTGAACTGGATGACTCGCTCGCGGAGGCGCACGTGCAGTTAGGCGATCTGTATGCGGACGAGCGGAAATACAATCAATCCATCCCGCAGTACGTGCGCGCACTGGAGCTGGATCGAGATTTTGCCGACGCGTATTACCGGCTGGGTACGGACTACGTGCACACCGGACAGAAAGACGAGGCACAGAAGGAATTCGCGATCTACCAGAAGCTGCGCGCCGAGCATCTGGCGGAAGCAGAGAAGGAACGGGCCGAAGTACAGCAGTTCGTGTATTCGGAAAAGTCGCAATCGGCGAGCAAGCCCTGAGAGACGGGTTGAGGCTGCATTCGCCCCAGCGGGTGAGGCAATGGACCGGAGCTGGTTCGGAGAACGATGCGGGAAGGGCGGCCGGGAAGGGAGCCTGGGATTCTCGTTGACGACCGCCCGGGCGCTCAGCCAGAGCCGCCGCGATTTTCTGCGCAACGCTGCCGGCCTTGCCATCGGATCCACGCTGATAGGTGCCAATCCGTTCCTTCATGGGGAATCCATCCGCAGGAAGCGCAAAGTCATCGTGATCACCTTCGGCGGCGGCGCCCGCGATCAGGAAACCTTCGCCCCGGAAGGGCAGGAGAATATCCCTCACATGATGCGGGAGCTGATTCCGCAGTCCAGCTTCTTCTCCCACGTGACGAATCAGGGCATCCTGGGCCACTACGTAGCCACCGCGAGCCTGGCGACGGGGGTTTACGAAACACTGAACAACTTCGCCGCTGTTCCACCGCAGCACCCGACGGTATTCGAATACTTTCGTCGCGACCTGAAACGGCCTGCGACCGATGCATGGGTGGTTGCGCCCAGCAATGGCTTTAATCGCATCGGAGAGAGTGAATGCCGCTCCTATGGAGCGGGCGCCACCGTCATTCTTCCCAAGCATCTGCTGGCGGCGGCACAGCCGGGAGGAGCCGATCTCGACCACCTGGTGCGCGACAACTACGAGAATCCGCTCTACACGCCGGACCTCGGCGGCGGCGAATTCGAACTCGAGCAGCTCGACCGCATCCTGCGGCTTTCCGTTGCCGATTTCACAGCCCATGCCCGCACGCTGTCCAGTCCCGACGAGCTCTCGGTCTACATCGCAAAGCGCCTCATGGAGCAGGAGGCCCCCAGCCTGCTCTGGATCACCATGCACGACATCGACGTCGCCCACTCCGGCGCCTACTCCTTATATATAGATGGGATTCGCCGCACCGACCGGCTGTGTGCCGAGTTATGGCAGGCGGTGCGGAATCATCCCGAGTATGCCGGGAACACCACCATGTTCATCCTTCCGGATTTCGGGCGCGATGCGGATTACGAGGCCGGTGGCAACGGGTTCCAGCATCATCGCACCGGCGATCCGGCCAGCCGCACCACCTGGATGATGGCCCTCGGCGCCGGAATCAGGCCCGGCGTGCTCTACGACCAGCCCATGCAGTCCATCGATCTGGTGCCGAGTCTGGGCGCGATCATGGGCTTCTCGGCGGCACAAAGCACAGGCAAACCCATCCCGGAGCTGATTTGATCCATGCAGCCTCGCGACCTGGCCACCGCAGCTTTCGCCGCTTATCCGCCGCAGGCGCGCGACCTGGCTGTGGCGCATCTGGATTTGCTCCGGCAGCTTCCTCTCGGATATGCGCCTTCGCTGTTGCGCGAGATCCTCTCCTGCGATTTTGCGTTCCCGGCCGAGCGGCTCGCGGTGGAAAAAGAACTGGCTGCGCTCTCCGCGCTCGATGAGCGGCAGCGGTCGGAGTGGTTCCGCGGCTTTGCCCGGCTTTCTCTGTCACGCGATCTCGAGGACTTTGACTGGGTCAATCATCCCGCGCAGTTTCAGGAAAAGCAGTCGGCATGGCTCTGGAGCAGCCATCAACTGGATGCCTTTCGCACTGCGGCTACGGACTTTGGCGCACGATTGCAGAACGCAATCCCTGCCCAGCCCCTGCCCATGCGTCGGCTGGGTATCGCCATTGTCGGCAAAGATGTCGCAGCCTGGAACGAGCCCCTGTTCCGGAATCTTCGCGTCCAGGGGACGTGGTTCACGCAAATCAAGCCGGACAATGGCATCCGTATTCTGCTCGATGCCGCCGCTGAACGCGCCCGCGCTCATCCTGAGCCGTACGCGCACTGGTATATCGATGGCGGAATTCCGTCCAGTTGCGACGCGGCTCTGACCTGCGTCTCCTGGGCTGCGCTCGAACCGCTGCGCACCGGCCTTCTGCGCAGGATGCAAATCGAGATCGGCCGGCCGGGCATGGGGCCGGAACAGCTGCGAACATGGCTCGCCCAGCTCACACCCGCCGAACTGGGTGTTGCCAGCTCCCCCGATCCGGTTCTTGCCCATTTTTATGTGAGCCTGTTCACCGAGGGGTCGGGAACCCAGATTTTCAGCACCACCTTTGCCCAGTGGACGACGCGCGAAGTGCTCCGCCGGGCTCAGGCGCTCACCGTCGTGGCGCGCTTTGCCCCGCGCCAGCGGCAGCGCCCCATGAATCAGCTGCTCACCGGCAACGATAACCCAGCCGAGCCGGACCCGGCGGGTTCGCTGATCGATGCCGACATGGCCGCCTGGTATCACTGGCTCAACCAGCAGCGGCTTCCCGGTTATGAGCAGTCGTCGTTCATCGCCTGGTTCGAGGATCATAATCAGGCGGTGGCCGTTGGGCCCACGCTTCCGCGCGGAGTACAGTCGGATTCGACCGTGGGCCTGGAAAAGCTGCTCGCTCTGGCCGCGGGCTGAGCGACACTCCACATATCGCAGCACTCCACAGGCGCGATGAATATCGCCCCCCGAAAATCGTCATGGCCCTGGGGCCTCCTCCTGCGATTGCTCGGCTCGCCGTCTCCGGCTGCGGCGCTCTAACATTCTGTGTTCCGTCCCTCCAGACTCCGCCTGCGCGGCCGCGCTTCAATTTCCCGTGATGATGCGGCGAAATCGACCGATACAAAGGAAGGAGGCTCTCAAACAGGCAGGCGAGCGCCTGCCGGGCTGAGGACCTGCGTAGAGAATGCGAAAGGCCCGCGCACGGGCCTTTCAACAGGGGAGAAGCCGGTGAAGAGCCTTGTGGCGGAGGACGATGCGACCAGCAGGATGATCCTGAAGAAGTTCCTCTCTCAATACGGGGAATGTGACGTTGCCGCGGATGGGAGAGAGGCGGTACAGGCGGTGAAAGAGGCGCAGCAGAAGGGCCGCAGATACGATCTGGTTTGCCTCGATCTGGGTATGCCGGTGATGGACGGGCAGCAGGCGCTGCGGGAGATTCACAAGGTGGATACGGCCGCGGGGGGATTCAGGCAAACGAAGATTATCGTGACCACGGCGCTGACCGATATAGGGAGCATTACCAATGCTCTGCTCGGGCGGTGTAATGCCTATCTGATGAAGCCGATCGATACAGGAAAGCTGCAGAGCGAGTTAAAAGAGCTGGGGCTGATCGGGTAGCGCGCGGAGGAGATACACGGAGATGCGGGGTTATCGTTCGATGGCGAAGCTGACGCTCAGTGCAAGAATCATGCTGATTGGCATGGGGCTGGGGACGCTGACGGTGATACAGGGATTCCTGTCTCTGCACAGCATGTACCAGGCGAGACGGATTGTGAATGCCATGAACGACGACACCTACGCCACGCTGTTTCTGGCCGGGAAGATGAAGGCCGTGGCCAAGGACCAGCGTATGGCCATCATCCTGCATCTGGCCGCCTCGAGCGACGCGGAGATGGCGCAGAATGAAGCCGCGGTGGACAAGGCTGAAGCCGATCTGAAGCAGGTCCGGGATCAGTATCCGAAGAAAGATCCGAGGGACGTGGAGATGCTGGCCGCACTGGCCGCGCGCCAGGCCGAGTTTTATCGGGTGGGGCGGGAGATCGAAGCCCTGAGCCGCGCCGGCCGGAAGCAGGAGGCGTGGCAGATGTACAACTCCGGCCTGCAAACCGCGACCCTGGCGCGGCGCAAAATCGAGGAGCAGCTGGCGGAGATCGACAAAGCCCGGGGGGACGCTCTTACCCGCTCGGCGGTATTCGAGATGGCGCATGGCATCCCCCTGATCTGGGGCTTCCTGCTGGCGACCATCGTGGTGGGAACCACCGGGGCGCTGATCTTCGCGCGCATGGTGCGCCACTCGATCGAGCCCCTCGAAGCGGCCATCCGCGCGCTCGGCGAAGGGGTGCTGCGCAGCAAGGTCAAAGTCGTGACCAACGACGACATTGGCAGCATGGCTGCCTACATGAACGGCGCCCTGGAGCAGATGACGGGCACGGTTTCGGGGATCGATTACTGCAGCAACAAGATCACGGACGCCGCCGCGGAGATTCTGGCGCGCGCGACGCGGGCGGCGGAAGCGGCCGTTAGCCAGCGCGACCGCATCCGGCAGATCAGCGACTCGATGCATGCGATGGTCGAGGGGGTGCAACATGTCTCGGAGGATTCCAGCCGGGCCTCGGACTCGGCCAGGAACACGCTCGAGATTGCGCGCCAGGGCGGGCAGATCGTCAACGACGCGCTGGTCAGCATGCGCATGATCGCCGAGTCGGTGAACGCAACGGCGCACCGGATCGAGGAACTGGGCAGGAATTCCAATGAGATCGGCAAAATCGTCGCCGTCATCGACGAGATCGCCGGACAAACCAACCTGCTGGCGCTGAACGCGGCCATCGAAGCGGCGCGGGCCGGCGAGCAGGGGCGCGGCTTCGCGGTGGTGGCCGGCGAAGTGCGCCGCCTCGCGGAGCGCACCACCAACGCGACCCGGGAAATTGCCGGGATGATCGCGAAGGTGCAGCAGGAGACCCGGCAGGCGGTGGTGCAGATGCAGCAGGGGACCTCGCAGGTGGAGGCGGGGGTCGCCACCACCTCCAAAGCGGGTGCGTCGCTGGAAGCGATAATCGCCGCCGCGCAGAATGTGGGCGAGATGATCGCCCGCATCTCCGCCACGGCCAGCGAGCAGGGGGGAGCGGCCATCGAGATCAACGAGAACGTGGGACAGATCGCCAGGCTGACCGGCGAATCCACCGAGGACGCGCAGTTATCCACCAATACCTGCGATCATCTCTCCGAGCTGGCGGTCACGCTGAAGCAGATCGTGAACCAGTTCAGCTTTCGCCAGATCATCAGCGCCGGCTCCAAACCTTAACCCAGGCATCGCCGGGTTGCGTCGCCGGATCGTGATGCGCCGCGGCAGACGCCGGATCGGGATGGGTGCGGTTTGTCGTCCGGGCTCGAGTGCGGTTTTACTTCATAGGTTAGCGCGCGCGCACGCAGGGCGGGCGTACCGGGGTCAGGACCGGGCCGGCGCGGGATGGTCCTCCTGGATCGCGCTGCCCAGCAGGACGAACTGCCGCTCGAGTTCGTCAATGGAGGCCATCAGCCGTTCGAGGTCGCTGTCCCCGCCTGCCTCTTCCATCGCCTGCGCCACCTCGCGCATGGCTTCCCCGCCGACGTTGGAGGCGGCTCCTTTGATCTGATGCGCCCTGCGCCCGGCTTCCCGCGCGTCGCCCCGGTCGATCAGGCTGCGCAGATCGGCGATCTGGCCTGGAGCATCGAGCAGAAACTCGCGCAGGACATCGCGCATGAATTCTTCGTCGTTCATCATGCGATCGGCAAAGCCGGCGCGATCGAAGACCACGGCCGATGGCCCCGGGCCGTCGGGGTCGGCCGCTGCATCGCGGATCATCGGAGCTTCGGGGGCCTGGTCCACGGCTGCGGAGGAACCAGTATCGAAACCGCGCTTCATCGTCTCGGACACACTTCACCTCAATAACGCCGGAGCTACGGTTCTCTTATCGGCAGGTTCCGCGTCCGGATTACGCCGGCTCAGGCGCGCGACCGCTGCGCGGACACGGTGCTGCGGGTTCGGTCCCGTCCAGTGCCGGCCGCCCTCGGGTTCGGTCCCGTCCAGTGCCGGCCGCCCTGTTGTGAAGGCCCCTTTTGCCGATGACCACCAGAGGAGACCTGAGTCTGAAGCGGCTGCCCGTCCCGGCGTCGACCGCGAACGCGGCAGGGGACGCTGGCCGGTCGAGGCGGAAATCATGTCGAGAATTCTGATTGCGGATGACGACCCAGTCGGGTGCAGGCTTCTCAGCGGCCTGCTGAAGAAGTGGGGGTTCGAGGTGGAAGTCACGCGCAATGGCGTTGACGCCCGGCTCGGATTACTGCGGCACGACGCTCCCCAGCTGGCCATCCTGGACTGGATGATGCCGGGCCTCGACGGAACGCAGGTGATCCGGGAATTGCGGGCATCCTGCCGCGCCTCCTATACCTACGTGATCCTGCTGACGGCCAGGGGACACAAAGAAGACCTTCTGGAGGGCCTAGCGGCCGGGGCCGACGACTTCCTGAAGAAGCCCTTCGACGCCCAGGAGCTGCGCGCCCGGCTGCACGTGGGCCGCCGCGTGCTCGATCTCGAGCGTCGGTTGCTTTCCGCTCTCGAGACCGCCGAGCATCGGGCGACACATGACTTTCTCAGCGGCATTTATAACCGGGTCGCGATCGTGGAGTTGCTCATCCGCGAGGCTTCCCGCTGCGCGCGCGCCGGCCAGCCGATGAGCGTGCTGATGGTGGATATCGACCATTTCAAGACCATCAACGATACCTGGGGACATTTCGCCGGCGACCAGGTGATCCGGGAGCTCGCCGAGCGCATGGGCCGGGTCCTCAGGCCCTACGATTCGATCGGGAGGTTCGGAGGGGAGGAGTTTCTGGTTCTGACCCCGAATTGCGGTCCCGGCGAAGCCATGGAGGTCGCCGAGCGAGTGCGGCTCAGCATTGCGATGGACCCAATGGTCGCCGGCCAGTTTGCGATCCCGGTCACCGCCAGTATCGGCGTCAGCACGATCGCCGAAGCGGTGACCGACGTGAATCTGGCCCTGAGGGCGGCCGATTATGCCATGTACGAGGCGAAGAGGAAGGGGCGGAACCGCTCCGAATACTGCGTCCTCCCGGAGCCGTCCTGCGTGCCGGCCGCGCGCCACCGGTGATCGTTGGCGGCGCGGGTCATCCCTGGCGAAGAATTCGCCGCCCCCCGCGGAGAAGCACCGCAGAAGGTCCGGAAGCCGTCAATCCCCTAGCCGCAAGCGCGGTAGCCATAAGTCCGGTAGCCGTAAGTCCTGTGGCCGTAATCGAAGGTCGATGCGCGACCCGTGCGGCCCATGAGCAGCCAGCCCCCATGACCAGCCTCGGCGGCCAACCGCCGATGTCTCTTGTAAAGCTTCCACTCGTCCAGCCGATGTTGCTTCAAGTGAACCGATTTTGCCCGTGTAGTGCGCCGGGTATTTTGCGGCGGTCCATGGCGACGAAATCGGAATCCTCGAAGCTGAAGGACAATCGGAGGTCGAGGGCGATGATCGACGGGTGGAAGCAGCACGCGGCAACGGGAGCGGTATTCGTTCTATGGATGGCTCAGGGAGTCGCGCAGCGGACGCCGGCTCCATCGTATCTGGCCGGACCGGCATCGGCCTCGGCGCCGGCCGATCTGGCGTCCATGGATCTGGAGAAACTGATGGACGTCAGGGTCACCACCGCGTCTCTGTTCAGCGACCGCCTCTCCGAGGCTCCGAGCATCATGTCGGTGGTCACCGCCGACGAGCTGCGGCGACTGCGCGGCCTGACCCTCAATGAGATTCTGCAGACGGTCCCCGGTTTGACTCGCTCGACGCAGTACTTCGTCGACCGCAGCATGGTTGCGGCGCGCGGCGACCAGACCAAGACCGACGGGGGTCATATTCTCTTCATGATCAACGGGCGGCCGACCCGCGAGGTCATGGAGGGCGGCATCATCTCCGATCTGATGGAGTCGTTTCCCGTGGAGATTCTGGACCGCATCGAGATCATCAAGGGACCGGGATCGGTTCTCTACGGTTCGAACGCTTTTTCCGCGGTCGTCAACCTGATCACCAGAAAAGCGGATGGCACAGAGTTCACGATCAGGGGAACCGGAGGCGCGGGCGCGGCCCTGGACTCCTCTGCGGACCTGACCCTCGAGCGCGGCCATCTGAGCGCGGTGGGCGCCGCGCAGCTGCATCAGCTGCCCGACTGGAACCTGACGTATCTGGTTCCTCCGTCCCAGCAGAATCTCTCCTTTGCGCCGCCGGTGCCGCCGGTCGAGGCCGTGGACCTGAAAGACCGGGGGTTCGGCGCTTATCTTGGAGCCAACTGGAGAGGACTGCGGTTCATGTCCTCCTTCACCGAGTGGCAGTCGACCGGGTTCATCGAGGGCACGGTCAGCGGGACGCGTCTGTCGCGCGATTTTGGCAACCTCGGCTACGATCGCAAAGTCACGCGGTACTGGGACACGAGCCTTGACCTGACCTTTACACGTACGACGTTTAAGGAGCCGCCCTTCCCCTTCGTCACCCGGGACTCCGATGAATCCATTGCGGAGTGGACCAACTTGTTGACGCTGGGGTCGAGGGACAGGCTTTCGGCCGGCGGATCGCTCAACCGCATCGAAGGCCAGGAATGGTACACGGCCACCGATCCGATCACCGTCGATGCCCAGGGAAGGCGGCTGGGCGGGGCGTTTTATGCCCAGATCGACCATCAGCTGCTCGACCAGGTGAAGCTCATCGCGGGATTCCAGACCAATAAGATCGGCAGCATCCCGCTGCATTTCGATCCCCGGGGCGGCGCCGTATGGACGCCGAAACCGTGGGCCAGCGTCAAAGCGCTCTACGGTCAGGCCTTTCGCGCGCCCAGCCTCGACGAAAACCTGCTGAATAATCCGGGCCTCGGCGGCAACCCGAACCTGAAGCCGGAGGAGGTCGCGACCCTCGATCTGGGATTTTACCTCGAAAGCCAGAAGGCGCAGTTCGGGATCGACTACTTCCACAGCAAATTCACCGACAACATCGTCAACCTGCCCGGGCCCACCCGCGCCGTCTATTTCAATCAGGGGCAGCTCACCTTCAACGGGGTCGAGGTGGCGGGCAAGTACTATCTGCGCCGGGAAGTGTTCCTGCAGGGCTCGACCCTCTGGCAGACCAATGTGGATGGCAACGGGACCACAAATGTCTCTCCGGTGCCCAATCTCGGGTTCAAGGCGGGCGTCAGCTATGCGGGCGGCCACGGGCTGACCGCCGGACTCTTCGATGTGTCCGATGGGCCCTTTACCGGCTACCCGTCTGTGAACCCGCTGCCGGGGTGGCGGAACAATCTCAACGGCAATCTCCGCTGCGAGCTTTCCCGCATTCACATCTTCGGGGGCGGCATGGCCCTGGTTGTGCACGGCAACGATCTGGCGAATCTGGCGATCTGGCTGCCCAGCGGATTCAGCAGCGTGGACACGGTTCCGGTGGAGCAGGGACGCACGGTCTTCGCCGGCCTCGAATACGCGCTGCCCGGAAAGTAGACCTCACGGGGAGGCCAGGCAATCTCCGGCCGCCGGGGGCAGCCCGGCGCGGCGGATCGGAGGGGCCCTGCTCGAGAGCGCGCGGGTGCTCCCCGATCGGGGCCGCGCGCCGGTGCCCCCGACTCACTCGATCAGCCCGCCCATCTCTCCGGTAAAGCTTCCCCCCATCCCGCCGATGTTGGTTCAAGAGACCTGATTTCACCCCTGTGTCGCGCGGTTGTTTTGCGGCGTCCGTGGCGAGGAAATCGGAATCCTCGAACCGCAGGGCAATGGGAGGCCGACGGCGATGATCGACAGGTGGAAGCTGCACGCGGCAACAGGCGCATTCTTCGTTCCCGCATTCTTCGTTTTGTGGATAGTCCAGGGAGTCGCGCAGCAGCCGGCTCCGTCGTATCTGGCCGGGCCGGCATCCGCTCCACCGGCATCGGCTCCGTCCGCCGATCTGGCGTCGATGGATCTGGAGAAACTGATGAATATCCGGGTCACCACCGCGTCCCTCTTCAGCGACCGGCTCTCTGAGGCTCCCGGCATCATGTCGGTGGTGACCGCCGACGAGCTGCGCCGCTTCGGAGGCGCAACGCTCGGTGAGGTGCTCGATCGGGTTCCGGGGCTCACGCAGTCCAGTCAGTATTTCACCGATCGCAGCATGGTCGCCGCCGATGGCGACCAGACCAAGACGTCGGGCGCGCACATTCTCTTTCTGATCAACGGCCGGCCCACCCGCGAAGTGATGGAAGGCGGAATCATCTCCGACCTGCTCGAATCTTTTCCGGTCGAAATCCTCGAGCGCATCGAGGTCATTCGCGGCCCCGGTTCGGTGCTCTATGGCTCGAACGCCTTCTCGGCCGTGGTGAACCTGATCACGCGCAAAGCCGAGGGTACCGAGTTCGGCATCCATGGCCTCGGCGGGCCGAACGGCGCGCTGTCCTCCTCCGGACACCTGCTGTACCGGCGTGGCGATTTCAGCCTGTCGGCTGCCTCGCGGATTCATGAAGCGCCGGACTGGAACTTCGTCTATCTCGTGCCTCTTCCGCTGCAGCATGTGCCCACCGCGCCGCCCGAGCCGCCCTCGCACGACGTCACGCAGGTCGACCGCGGGACGGGCGACTAT
>Ga0181528_10002580_pt1 | contig 11167 bp, 9 predicted proteins | sample PEATcosm2014_Bin_47_FD_119742 | JGI IMG/M metagenome (GOLD analysis project Ga0181528, IMG submission 119742) | Peatland microbial communities from MTU Mesocosm Facility, Houghton, MI, USA - PEATcosm2014_Bin10_10_metaG | ecosystem: Environmental > Terrestrial > Soil > Wetlands > Peat | place... | reverse complement strand
TCTGAAGAAATGGGAAAAGGCAGGGAACAGGGACCAGGGACTAAGGGACTAGGGGCTGAGGGACTAAGGGACTAAGGGACTGATGGACTTAGGGACTAAGGGACCGAATTAAAAGGAGAACAGTGTTGGATCGTCTTTCCAGGGGATGAAGAGGGCGGCGCCGGAGATTGGCTACCCGCCGCCCGGTCACGGTTGTAGATTGAGATGCGGCCCGCCCAAATCCTATTCGCTCTTTCGCAGCGGCAAAAGGCGCAGCCGTGTCCGCTTGGAGTCGAGTGTGATTAAGGCCCCTTCTTCCAGTTCCGTCCGCATTTGACGCAAGGCCAGCAGGACTTGATTCCCAATCGACAGGGGTCTGAGATCGTCTCCGCGTATCTGGACCACGCTTGGCTTTTCCTTGTTGGCCGTGGCCAAGGCAACGCCGAAGTCGAGATCGTTGGTCAGGATAGCGAATCCATGGGCGGCGGCATAGACCATAATGGCCGGGTCTGGGGTGTTTGCAGGGCCGACTTCCGCCCAATGCACAGCCTCGATGCCCGCCTCAGTCAGCACTTTCACCCATTTCGGCGAGAGATTCATGTCGATCAGAATCTTCACGCGCTGGCCAGCAATACTTCCCGCTCGTCAGAGCGCCAGGCGGCGTAACGCAGCGCCTGCTTGATATCTTCGCGTTCAAGGTATGGATAGTCGGCCAGCAACTCGTCAATGCTGACGTCGGCGCCAATCTGGCCGACGATCATGGCGACGGTGACCCGCATGCCGCGGATGCAGGGCCGCCCGCCCATCATATCTGAACTTTGCGTGATACGGTCGAATTCCGGCATGGGCGCTCCTTTTCGAAACTCATTGCCATGATAGATGTTTAAGAATCACTCTTCCAAGAAATACTTGCGAGGAGTTTTTCAATGCTTTGCCCTGCGCCGATTTGGCCTACGATCATGCCCACTGTGACGCGCAGGCTGCGAATGCAGGCTTTGCCGCCCATAATGTCGGGATTTCTTGTTATGCGGTTCAGTTGGTCCACGGGTCGCCCAGCCTTGAAACGGTAGATGGTTTTGAAAACAAAACTAGAATTTACTAGGTTTCTGCCCATCCTGTGGCCGATAAAGCTCTTCACAGTGCGAATGGTCATAGTTCACTAGTCCCACGTTATATTTCTCGTTAACTACCACACACGTCGAACGTGTCAGACCGCCGTAACTAATTTCGATAAGCGCATGGCCCGGATGACGTGGAGTCAAAATCCCGCTTGAGCTATCGATATCCAATGCCGGGGTAGATTCCCTGTAAACTATCCTAAACTTCAGAGCGCTAGGATTAATTGGTATTGGCATAATTCCGTTCCCGTAATCTGCTTTGACCTTCAAAGCCTCTTTGCCGGGATGCCCATGGAGAAAGAGCAACAGCACTCCTTCATCGACCGATGGGTCGCCCAAAATCAGTCTCTCCGGCTTGCGCTCCGGCGCCTCTACCTCAATCTTGGCCCTCTTCATAAACATTGCACCGCCAGAGAAGCTGCCAGAGATTCTCAACTCCAGTTTGCCAAGCAGGAGAGGAACTATCTTGATGTATGCTGTTCCATCCGCGCGATGCTGGATGGGCAATTCGACGTTGCTCCCCTCAACTATCTCAAAATTAGCCTCATCGTCTCCGGAGTATTGAATTTGAATGGTTGACACTTTGCCCATATCGGAACCATGAACAATCAGTGACACATCCCCTGCTTCGGCGAGCTTAAACTTCCTTGGCGGAATCAGCACATCGATCAAGTCATTCCTAAACGATATGGGTTGTCCGTCTTGTTCTTCATTTACGGACATCCTAGAGCACAATTGGAGTCTCTCGAAATGCCGAGTGGTCGAAGTCAGGTAAAATGTCATTCCTTGCAGCGAATTGGCACACACAGCTCCGGCCAATACGAGCAACGAGAGGAACATGTTACTCCCGCCCTTTTTTGCGGATTTCGATGTTCAGCCGCTTGATCTTCTGGTTCAGGGTGCTCAAAGGGATGTGGAACTGCTCTGCGGCGTCGGTCTGGTTCCAGTTGCATCGTTCGAGCTTTTCGATGATGATGCGGCGCTCAATATCTTCGAGGATGTCGAAGAGGGAGGCATTGGGGTTGTGCTCAAGGAGGGCGTCCTGGAAGCTGCGGCCGGTGATGTGGCCGGGAAGCAGGTCGGAGCCGATGACGGGGCCGGAACTTAGGACGACGCCGCGCTCGATGGAGTTTTCAAGCTCGCGGACGTTGCCGGGCCATTCATAATCCACAAGCGCGCGGAGGGCGTCGGCGGAGAGCTTGCGCGGGGGCATGCCGTTCTCGTTGGCGTAGAACTCGAGGAAGTGATTGGCCAGCAGCGGGATGTCTTCGCGGCGGGCGCGGAGTGGCGGCAGATCGACAGTGATCACGTTAAGCCGATAGAAGAGATCTTCGCGGAAGTGGCCCTCGCGGACTGCCTGGCGGAGGTCGATGTTGGTGGCGGCGATGATGCGGACGTCGACCTGGATCTCCTGAATGCCGCCGAGGTGCATGAAGCGGCGGTCTTGGAGCACGCGGAGGATCTTGGCTTGGGTGTCCATGCCCATGGTGGCGATTTCGTCCAGAAAGAGCGTGCCGCCGTTGGCGACTTCGAACAGGCCTTTCTTTGAGGCGATGGCGGAGGTGAACGCGCCCTTGACGTGGCCGAAGAGGGTGGATTCGAGCAACTCGGACGGCATAGCGCCGGTGTTGATGGGGACGAAGGGCTTGTCTTTGCGCGGCGAGTTGGCGTGGATGGCCTTGGCGATCAGCTCCTTGCCGGTGCCGCTTTCTCCCTGGATGAGTACGGTTGAGCGCGAGGGGGCGACCTGGGCAATGAGGTCGAACACGCGCAGCATGATCTCGCTTTTGCCGACGATGTTGACGAAGTTGTAGCGCTGCTTGAGGGTGCGCTTGAGCTGGAGGTTTTCCTCTTCGGCCTTGTGGCGGGCGACGGCGGAGCGGATGTCGGCGAGGAGCTTCTCGTTGTCCCAGGGCTTCTGGACGAAGTTTTCAGCGCCGGCGCGGACGGCTTCCACGACGTTGTCGACGGTGCCGTAGGCAGTAATCATGATGACCGGCAGTTCGGGCTGGCGCTCCTTGATTTGCGGCAGCAGTTCCATGCCGCTTTGGCCGGGCAAGGCGAGATCGAGAAGGACAAGGTCAAAGCTTTCCTGCTCAAGCATGCGCAGGCCCTGTTCGCCATCAACTGCCATTTTGACTGTGTAGCCTTCGAGCGTGAGCAGGACTTCAAGCGACTCACGAATGGCCGCCTCGTCGTCGATGACCAGGATGCTGGCGCCAGAGTTGTTGTCATTGGCGGCAGGTGAAGAGACGGGCAGGTTCAAAGGGATTTCGACCTCAGGCATGTACTGAATTCCTCAATAACGGAAACTCGAGATGGAAGGTTGTGCCGGAGCCGACAGCGCTTTCGACATGGATCTTGCCGGCGTGCTCCTGGATGATTCCGTAGGAAACAGAGAGACCTAGCCCGGTGCCGCGACGGTCGCCGGGTTTGGGCATGGTCTTGGTGGTAAAGAATGGATCGTAAATGCGCTTGAGATGCTCGGGCGCGATGCCGGAGCCAGAATCCGTAACCAGAGCTTCCACGTGCCCATTCACCTGCGTCGCGATGCGCAGAACGCCGCCCTGTGGCATGGCCTCTTTGGCATTGAGCAGTAGATTCAGGAAGACCTGCTGCAGCTTGCCGGAGTTGCCGCTGATGGGGGGCAGTTCCTCGACCAGGTCGAGGTCCACGCTGATTTGAGCGGTCTTGAACTGGTGTTCGAGCAGGGAAAGGGTGTCGCGAATCACCTGGTTCAGATTTGTTTCCCGGAACTCCGTGGTGGAGGTGCGAGAGAAGTTGAGCAGGCCGTTGGCGATTTCCGCGGCACGGAAGCTCTGTTGCGTAATCTTGTCGAGCACCGGGCTCAGCCGCGGGTCGGCCTTCAACTGCTTTGACAGCATCTGAGCGTAGCTGGAGATTACAGCCAATGGCGTGTTGATTTCATGGGCCACACCGGCAGCCAGCAGGCCGATGGAACTGAGCTTGTCAGCCTGGGCTAGCTGCGACTCAAGCGAGACGCGCTCGGTGATGTCGTCGACCAGGATGATGCGGCCGACAGAGACAAAGTCACGAGACAAGAGCGGGGCGACGGCGATATTGGCGGTGCGCTGTTCGCCCGCACGGGTGGTGAGGCGGAACTTGTAGAGATGGTGGACGCCTTGCTCGTTGCGGAAGCTCTCCAGCGCGTCAGCAAATTCCGACGGAAAGACCGACCGGAGTTCTTGCCCAAGGGCTTCTGAGCGGCTGAGGGCGTACATGGCCTCCATCTGGGCGTTCCAGCTTTCGATGCGGTCGTCCAGATCGAGAGCGAGAATGCCAACGTTGATGGATTCGACGATGTTCTCGTTGAACTCCTTGAGGCGCTCAAATTCGCCGATCTTGGCTTCAAGCCGTGCGTACAGGCTTGCGTTTTGGAGAGCGATGCCGATGTAGCTGGCCAGAGACTCGAGCAGTTCGACGTCCTCTGAGGAGAGGAAGTCACCACCGATGGTGCGGCCCAGGCCGATGACGGCGATGGTGCGGGTCACGGAGCCGTCCTGAACGCGGCATGGCAGGTAGTAGTTCAGGTCGAGCAGGGCGGCGGTGCGCTGCTGTTCCGCAGGCAGATGCAGGGCCTGCTGCGCATTCTCAAGGAAGATATGCGTGTGGTCCTGGGCACGGTCGAAGTCGAGGAAGCCAAGGTTCAGCGAGTCTGTCGCGACCGTGGTGGGCGCATTGAATCCGTTTGCCCCGTTTCCACCATTTGCCCCATTCAATCCATTTGACCCGTTGGAGCCAACCAGGCGGAGACGGCTCTTCGGGGTGCTTGTCTCCGTGGGCAGGCCATGCGAAGCGGCCAGCCGCAGACGACCGGAATCCTGGAGCAGAAAAACAGCCACGCGGGCCACCAGCAGGGTTCGTGGCAGGCGCTCGACAATCGATTCGAGCAGCGCGTCCAGGTCGGTCTCTGAACTGAGGCCGCGGCCAAAGTCGACCAGGGCTTTGCGGTAGTCGTAGCGATGGCGGTCGAAGGCTTTATCAACCCAGCCTTGAATTCGGCGCTTGAGGGGGTCGAAGATGGCGGCGGTGGCCACGATGGCGATGCCCAGGCCCCACTCGCGCACTGACTCGGGCATGCGCGTATGCACCACTTCAGCGATAAGCGCAATGATGCCGAAGTAGGCGCCGAGAAGCAGGCCGGTGGCCAGGGTGTAGGCCACACCGCGCTTGAAGATCAGGTCCGTGTCCATGAGCCGGTAGCGGACGATGGCCCAACTGAACGTGAGAGGGAGGATGACCAGGGACAGGCCCGCGATATCCGTGAGCAGCCAGTAAGGCTGCCAGTCAAACAGGAACGGAATGGCGTAGAAGAGCGTGAACGGCAGGACGGCGAGCAGCGTTCCGCGAGTGACCCACTTCAACTGCTGGCGGAGCAGCGGCGAGTCGGCGCGGCGGTAGCTGAGAAGGAAGAGCAGGGCGGCCAGGACGTAGAAGAAGGCGACGTAGCCGGTGCCAATCTGCTCCAGTCGGTGCTTGAGCAGGCCGGTTGCTTCGCGAGTGAAGATAGCCCAGAGGTTCAGGCCGAGCAGGGCTACGCCGGGTGCGTAAATGAGGGGCAGGAGCAGGCGGCGGCGGATGCTCTTGAAGCGCTCCTCAGGAAAGCTGAGGGCGAAGTGCAGGAACAGCGCGGGCTGCAGCGACTCGGCGACGATGTTTAGCCAGAAGATAGTCCAGTCAAGGCCGTCAAGCTTGCCGGTGTACTTGAGCGAGCACAGGGCAAAGGACACCAGGCAGAACAGGTAGAAGTGGGTGGCGCGTGCGGCGCCCCAGCGGCGGAACAGAACATAGATGCCGATGGCCAGATACACCAGGCCGATGGCGCGCTGAGCCTGCTGGAGGCCGCGATCCATCGGCTCGGGAATGACCACGACCGGGGTGTCCAGCGGGACGCCGTCGCGGGTGATCTCGTAGCTGGCACTGCCATAGACCTGTGTTTCATAGAGAACGCGCTCCAGGTCAGACAGGTGAGTGATTGGACTCACAGGGAGATGCGCTTTGGCGGTTGAGGGGAGCAGCTCTTTGTGGCTTTTGACCAGAGGTCCCGGAGCGGAAATTCTGGCGCGGGCTGAGGGACTGGCAGGCTGCTCTTTCTCGTCGCTGAGCAGGTCCTGGGGCGGGATGTCGGGGTGCTGCGCGGGAACGTCAGGCACCACGGCAGCGCCGGTTAGCAAGTCACCCTTCTGAATGCCTGCGTTCAGGCCCGGGCTCTTGGGGAGGACCTTAACGGCCTCCAGGCCACCCTGTACTTCGCGCCACCACACCCCGTCATCGGGCTGCTGAAACTGGGTTTCCTGCCGTAGGTTGAGCACCGCAAGCACAAACAGCCCGGCCGTCGCCAGAAAAAGCACGATCGCTTGAAACCGGTTAATCAGGCTCGTTTCCATGGGGGCGCTCGACCATCTTCATAAATTGTTGCACGTCGGTTGCCATGTCTGCCAAATGCCCTGCCAACTTTCTAACGAATCACAACAGACTGATAAAAGACAAGATAGGGACGTTTTTGACTGCGAAACGTCATCTGGCCAAAAAGGATCTTCTCACAAAAATGCAGCAAACGGGATGCGTAATCCATGGAACCGTATCGGCCTATGGAAACCGGTAGACATCTGACATGGGAGATTTTGAGCTGGATCGAGCGCGATTCGGCACGCCGGAAACGCTGCAGATTCCTTGTCCGGCACTGAGGCCACCTGCCGTCTCAAGGTCTTTCCTGATCCATTGCGTAGCCCATCATGCAACGGGACCGGGACAATGGTTGCCACCGTCGTTGACGAGCGACACGGCTGGCTGGTATCGGAAGGCGCTCAGTTGGCGCGGTGGAACTTTTGGATTCAGGCCCTTGCCCTCCCATCCTCCGCCGAAGTTTGGCGAAGGATGGAGCTTAAGCAAACGGTGGCAAAGTCGGTAGCGTGCCACACGGAAACCAAGGACGTGTCCTGCATTTGCGCCCTAGCGCTCGGCAACTACGTTTGGCAGCGGCGCACCCTTGGGAGAAGACAGGTAGCCGGTCACCGTGTTCTTGGCGCTCACGTTGTTGACCACGATCTCAAACAACATGGGTTCCTTTCCGCTGTAGAACTGAAGCGGCTCGTTCAGGCTCTTGTCCTTCTTCTCGTATGCCTTGTCGTCGGAATATACGGCGATGGTGAACTTGCTCCGTTTCGAGTCGGCCTTCTTCAACTCCAGGCTCACCGTCCCCACCTGCTTTTTCACTCCTTTGACAAGCGTGAACTCGTAGTAATTCCTGTCGCCCTTGTGCTTCAGGATCTCCAGTTCTTCGCCGTTGCGCGCGATAAGGGTGCTGTGACCATTCACATCCCCCTTCATCGACGTCAACTGGTTGTTGGTGTCGACCAGGTCGCTCTTCGTCTTGGCTACATCGGTCTTCACGCCTCCGACATCTGTCTGCACGTCGGTCACGGCGCTTGACACAGCGGCTACCTGCCCCTCGGTCTGATGTTGCTTGTCTGCCAGCCGCGCCGCGGTCTGTTCCCCCTTAACCTCGCGAGCCTGTAGCGCCGCCGACCGCGTGTCCAGTTGGCTCTGGGTTAGGCCAAGCGAGGTCTTCAACTCGTCAGTTGTGACATTCAGCCGCGCATCGATCGCCTGCTGTTGGGCACTTAGCTTCGCGTTCTGCGCCGTGGTATCGGCCAGAGCCTGCTGCTGGGCAGCCAGCCTGCTGTTCAGTGTGTAGCTCCAGATAACCCCTCCGAGCCCGAGAAGTATCGCCACTGCAATTGCCGCCAGCAGTGCGCCGGAATTCGTCCTGGGAGTTTCTTGAACCATTTCATCTTTCATGGGATTCCTTTCTTCACTTTGGCTCAAGGTACAGCGACGCATCCCGCACGTCTGGCTGATATAGCTCACCGGCCGCATTCCCCGCGAACAAGCTAATCGTCATTCTGCTGCCCGGTAACTTCAAGATGGACGATGCTGACAACGGAACTGGAACCTGAAGACTGGTCCCGGCTCCAATCTCCGTCAGGCGCTTAAGGCAAGCGATTCACTGGAAGAAGGAGTCACGGAGTCGGTGGGAAAATCGTCCCCAGCTTCACAGCAAACGCCTTCCGCGGCTCCTTGCCGACTGCGGTGATCCCTCGCGAAAACGCCTCGAGGAGTGGGCGGGCACGTTCCACTGCTTTGTCGCTGCCGGCCGCTACAACCCATAGTCGACCAGCGCTGGCATCGATCGAGTTGCCAAAGACCGGTGCTCCCACAAGATCGATGCCCAGATTCTTGTGCTCCAATGTGAGCCGCTCGGCGAGGCTAACACTGATGGTGCCGCACAAGATATGAAGTCCGCCCGGAGAGAGCGCATCAATCAATCGGTGGACGCCAAACAGCACCTCTTCATACGCGGCATCGTCGAGGAACATGGTGATGACAGCGTCGGAGCCCAGTTCGGCTTCAGCTGGCGTCCCTGCGGCGATGGCGCCTTCATGGATGAGCGGCTTGGTGCGCTCTTCGGTTCGGTTCCACACGGACAATTCGTGCCCTGCCGTGAGCAGTCGCAGCGCCATCGGTGTTCCCATGGCGCCAAGTCCCAGGAATCCGATCTTCATGGCAACTCCCTTAGCAGGGGCTGAGGTTAACTTTCCCGCGAACGGGACGAACGGTAATCATTGGCTTTGCGATGAGCAACAATTCGCATAATGTCAGGCGAAATCGAGTGGACCCAGCGGCGATTCGCTACTTCTGTCCGTAAGTCGCCTTCGGCCCATGCTTGCGCATGTAGTGGTGCTCTGACACCCACGTGGGGATCTCTCCGCCGGATGCGTCGAAAATCCCGTCTCCACCACGCAGCAGAACCGTGCGGAAGGCAAGCCGGGCAATGTATTCCAGCACATCGGCATGCTCGACGGCGTCTGCCGCATCCTTTCCCCATGCAAATGGTGCATGTCCGGCAACCAGCACACCGGGCACTGCGACAGGGTCAAGATTCTCAGCCTGGAAGCGGCGCACGATCACCGCGCCGGTGTTGCGGACATAGCCGGTGGCGACTTCCTCGGCGGTCAGTGGTTCGGTTACCGGGACCTGTCCATGAAAGTAGTCCGCATGGGTGGTGCCGAAGCAGGGAATTGGCCGGCAAGCCTGCGCCCACGACGTAGCGAACTCGGAGTGCGTGTGGACAATGCCGCCAATCTGCGGAAACTCCCGGTAGAGAAAGGTATGCGTGTCGAGGTCGCTTGAGGGGCGCAGTGTGCCTTCGACGATCTTGCCGTCCAGATCTGTGACCACCAGATCGCCGGGGGTGAGCGTTGCATAGTCCACGCCGCTGGGCTTGATGACTACGAGTGGCTGCGAACCGGAACGGTCAATGCCGCTGGCGTTGCCGAAGGTGTGTGGAGCGAGGCCGCGGCGTGCGATCTCCTGGTTGGCGCGGAGAACCTCTTGGCGAAGGGTGTGGAGCAGCATTTTCAGACCTCTGGCGTCGAGCGGTAAGCGTTTACCTAAACAGTGTACAAGAACCCCGAACCGCAAACAGCGCCCTGTTGCCAGGAAGACTAGAATTGGGTGTGTTTTCAGTGCTCTGCGAGGAGACAATCCCCCGAAGGAGACGAGTCATGGATCGCCGCAATTTTGTGAAGGCCGCCGGACTGGCTCCGCTGCTGGCTGGCAAAGGTCATCTCAGTTGGGCATTCCCCGTTGTACCGCAGCGGGCTGCAGGTGCGATGCATGGGGCCGCGGAAGGGCAGTTGTCTGCACGCTACGAACTGACCTTGAACAGAGTTCTGCAAGGCGAGGCGCCCGCATATTCCGAAGAGTTCCTGCTGGCCGATGTACGCCCTGAGCCGGTGCGGCGATTCACCAAGTACAGTGGCGATTTGTCGGGCCGGTACATCGGTGCACTGGCAACATCTGCGCGAACTTCAGGCCGGTCATTTCCTGGCCTCGACACTCTTGTTGCCAAGGTCATCGCGATGCAGAAGCCGGACGGATACTTCGGCGCCGGCTTCAACTATGACAATCCGACAGATGAAGATCTCGCGCTGTTGTGGGCAATGGGCGGCTATTGGTGGGGCTGCTGGAGTACTACCGTCTTGCCCCTCAGCCCGCGGTGCTGGCGGCCTGCAAGCGACTGGGTGACTGGTTGGTGCGGATTGCGTCGTTGATGTTGTCCGACGAGATTCGCGAGGCTTTCGGCGCAAAGCATTTCGCGTCCAGCTACATATGCTGGATGCAGCAGACAGAAGGCCTCGCCAACCTCTACATGGTGACGAAAGATGAGCGGTATCGCAAGCTGGCCGAGCAGGTTGCAGCGGTAATCAAGCGACGTCCGGGCGACCACGTGCATGGCTACCTCACCAGCCTGCGCGGAGTTATGGACCTCTATCAGGCCACTGGCAATGCGAAGTACCTGGCGCAGTGCGAAGACGCATGGGTGGATGTAGCGGGCTCGCGCGATGCGCTGATTACGGGCGGCGTTCCCGAGGGCTGGAGTCCCAATAACCACCGCACCGAAGGCTGCGGAGAGTGCGATTGGGCGAGGCTCACCCTGATGCTCTGGAAGGCCACGCAGAAGAAGGTATACCTGGAGGCGGCCGAGCGCACGGTCTTCAACGAACTGGCGTTCAACCAGTTCTCGACCGGGGACTTTGGGCATCGGCTGTACACGGAGACCGGTTTGCCTGGGCAAGGGGCGGCAAGAGCGTGGTGGTGTTGCACGCTGCACGGTCTCCGGGTGTTTCCTGACGTCGAGGCAAGCGTCTTTCGCCCAACGACAGAGGGCCTGTGGTACGACCTGCCCTTGGATGCGCGCATGCCGCAAGGGGAAACAGAGGCAGGGGCGCTGCAGGCCGTCGCTGCTTCCACGCTCGCCGAGAACGGGACGGTGCAAATCATAATCACCGCGGCGGGAACGGGGCCGGACTCGCTGTTCATCCGCAAGCCGAAGTGGGCGGAGACGGTGGATATTCGCACGGTTAAGATTCGCACTTCCGGCAGCGCGCGCGAGTATCCCGCCGGGGATGGATATCTGGGCCTGGAGCGTGTTTGGACCGCCGGGGATGTGTTCGACGTGAAGTACGCAATGAGCCTGCAGAGGG
>Ga0181528_10002579_pt1 | contig 11174 bp, 6 predicted proteins | sample PEATcosm2014_Bin_47_FD_119742 | JGI IMG/M metagenome (GOLD analysis project Ga0181528, IMG submission 119742) | Peatland microbial communities from MTU Mesocosm Facility, Houghton, MI, USA - PEATcosm2014_Bin10_10_metaG | ecosystem: Environmental > Terrestrial > Soil > Wetlands > Peat | place... | reverse complement strand
GGAAATCCGACCACTGCAGGTTTGCCGGTCAGCATGATCGTCAATCTCGCGTTGACAAATGGTAATGGCAATTTGCTCGGCACGACCACTTACAACATCGGCACCAGTGGCAGTAATGGAGTGGTTGTGTTCACCGATCTGGCGGTTGACACCGCTGGCAGCGGCAATCAACTCGTGGCTTCGACTTCCATTTCAACTGGCAATCCGGTGTCCGGCGCGGTGTTGTGGCTGGACGCCAGCGATCCGAGCACTTTGACCACCAACGCCACGCGCGTTCAGGCGTGGAAGAACAAAGGCAGCGGCGGCGCAGGAGTTACTGGCACCAATTTGTGGTTCACCCAGAACACGGCGACACTCCAGCCGTGGCTGACCAACCAGTTGAATGGATTGCCGGTGCTAACCTTCAATAAGAATGGGAATAACTACGGTGCGGGTTGCACATACCTCGGCAACATCGGCCAGAACGCCTACACCAACAGCGGCAGCCAGATGACGTATTTCATCGTCGCGCGCCAGTCGGAAAATGCCATCGGCTGGCAAGGCCCGGTTAGTTTTAGCACGACAGGCCAGACTGACGGACAAGGTTCGGCGGGCGTAGTGGTCCTTACCGACGGCAGTCAAGGCGCGCCTTATCCGCTGGGCATTCAACGCAATCACCCCGCCACCCCTATGCAGGCAGAGGTGACAGCGGTAGCTGCGAATACCTCGTTCGAGCTGACCTTCGAGGACAACGCCGGAACAGCCAATTTGTATTTGAACGGGTCAGGCGGTCTTGTCAGCAGCAACACAGCGAACATCGTTAATAACATCAGTCCATACGCCTATGGCATCACAGACGTAACCGTGGGCGGACGTTTGGAGCCGGATCCGACGACCGTGGACAACGGATGGGACGGGGATGTGGCGGAGGTGCTCGTTTACAACTCGTCTTTGAATGTTGCCGACAGGACTTCCGTGGAAAATTATTTGACGGCCAAATGGCTGGCATTTGGCGGCGGCTTGTCCATCAGCAACGCGGTGAGCATGCCTTTCAATGTTTCCCCGATTGGCACTGCACCACAACAAAAAATTCTCGGCATATTAATCAACGCGAACGGTTCGGTGACGCTGACCTATGCCACGACGCCGAACTTCCCCTACCATGTCGAAGTCACGACCAGCCTCTCGCCCACATCCTGGATCACATTGGCCGGGAGCCCGACCAACGCAATCGGAACGTCGGTGATTTTCACCGATCCCAATCCGGTCGGCGGTGGCCAACGGTATTACCGCACCGTTTCACCTTAAATTCCAGGTTTGGATTAATAAATAACCAAAGATAAATGCTTTGGTGGCCCAAAAATGCCAGGCGGCGAATCATGGATTGGTAAATTTGGGAACAATTAATTGGCGATCCACATCCGGTATATTGTCACCGTTTTATGCGACTATTGGAATTTTGCAGAGGGTTTATCATTAAATCGTCACCATTTCGCATGTGGACAGTTTTATGTTTGTAAAACAATGTCTCATCAGCTTGGATGGTTGCGTAACCGGAAAAATAATGAACCATAAAATGACCACCGAGGCGGAATCAGCAGGAAGACAGAACCTGCCAAACCCAGTGTCGCGGCTTTCACTTGACAACAGCAAGGTTGGAAGCTTGCGATCGGCTTTCACCTTGATCGAGTTGCTGGTCGTCATTGCGATCATCGCCATCTTGGCGGCCATGCTGCTGCCGGCTTTGACTAAAGCCAAGGACCGTGCCTTGGGAATAGCCTGCTTGAGCAATACCAAGCAGATTGCGCTTGGTTTCACCATGTATGCGGGTGACAACGGAGATGTATTCCCCATGCCGTCGTGTGTGGCTCCTGGTGCGTATTATGGGAAACCTATTTGGTATAATAATAATCAAACCTACAAAAATGCCCACTACAAGATTGCTGGAACAGAATGGTTTTGTGGCGATACTCCAAGCACTTGGAAGGCAAATTCAGCGGCTCCCTTGATGGCAAATTATATGCCTAACAATCTAGTCTGGGTGTGCCCCAAGCGGAAACGAGGTCTGACTTACTACGGTGAAGATGGGAACTTCGATCCAAGCATAACAGGCTATCTTTCCTATGGGTTCAACGACATTGGTGTTTTTGGCCATTATGACCCTGCTACAGGAGATATGGGCATCGGCAATACATTCAAAGCATCCCAGGCTACCAGACCATCAGACGTGGTCGCTCTTACCGATACCAGCGGTTCGATTGGTTCAACTGGGAGTCCCGGAGGAGGAACGGCTTCCGTTTGTCTGGACACCGTGTGGTCTGGGAACGTTGACCTTTCAGGCTCCGCCTCCGCAATACAGAATCAATACAATATACGCCTTCAGACCGCTTACGCAAAACATACTGATCGTGTAAACGTAATCTATGTGGACGCTCATGCTGCGCCCTCAAAGGTCAGCGCTCTTACTTGGGGGCAGTTTTATAATAATTTTGACATCACCACTCCAAATTCATTGCTCTCTTCTGGAGGCAATACATGGCATTCGTCCGATCCTGTCAGTATTCCCGCGTATGACAGCGTGCCGTGGAGCAATGCGGTGGAATGACGCGCTTACATCTGCAACCTATAGAATCTCAAACGAAGAAGCAGACTAACTTTGCAACAGGCCGACGGTCCGGAACGCGACCTGCGGATTGGATTTCGGTGTTTGACGACGCTAACGCCTTCCGTTACGAATAACCGAAACAAGCCCAAGGATCAAAGATCTTGGAGTTACTAATGGGATTGGAGATTCCAGCCGATTGCCGGCCTTGCGGGAGCCGGCCCAACAGGGTTGAAAAGTAAAGATATGTTGAATTTTGATGCGGTTATTTTTGACATGGATGGTGTCATCACCAAAACCGCCGTCGTCCATTCGCTGGCCTGGAAAAAAATGTTCGATGAGTATCTCCACTTTCGAGAAAAAGAATATCGTGAACCTTTTGGTGAATTCACCCACGTCAGGGATTATTTGTCGTTTGTAGATGGCCGGCCAAGGTATCAAGGGGTGGAAAAATTTTTGAAATCCAGGGGGATTAATATTCCGTTCGGCGGACCGGAGGATGAACCGCGAAAAGAAACGGTCTGCGGCTTGGGAAACCGGAAGAACGAATTTTTCAACAAGGTGCTCGAAGAAGACGGGGTGGAGGTTTATGATTCCACCATAATACTGATTAAAGAATTGCTCAGGGCAGGCGTCAAGGTTGGAGTTGCCACCTCCAGCAAAAACTGCGTGCCGATTCTTGAAAAGGCGGGCATCACCGATCTGTTTGAAACGCGGGTTGATGGCGTCGTCTCTGCGGAACTCGGCTTAAAAGGCAAGCCCGAGCCTGATATTTTTACGACGGCGTGTGACAACCTGGGCGTCAAACCTCAGCGGGCGGTCATTGTCGAAGATGCGGTTTCCGGGGTCCAGGCTGGAATGAAAGGCGGTTTCGGCCTGGTCATCGGAGTGGCCCGCGAAAACAACGCCCATGAATTGAAAGCCAACGGCGCCGATGTCGTGGTTGAGGATCTTTCGGAAATCAACGTGGAGAAAATAAATCAATTCATCCAGTCGAGACCGGTTGGATGCTAGTGCGCTGCCAGAACAACCCTGAATCAGATCATTATGAATAAGAAACCACTGTTAAATTTCTGGCAGCTATGGAACATGAGCTTCGGATACATCGGCATCCAGTTTGGATTTGCCTTGCAGAACAGCAATCTGAGCCGGATTTTCGAGACCCTCGGCGCGAAGCAGGATGATATTCCGGCGTTGTGGATTGCCGCGCCGGTCTCCGGGCTGCTTCTCCAGCCAATCATTGGCTACATGAGCGACCGGACCTGGAATCGCTTGGGTCGTCGCAAACCATACTTTCTGTTGGGAGCCATTCTGGCGTCACTGGCCTTGTTGATCATGCCCAACTCGCCCACGGTCTGGGTCGCCGCCGGCATGTTGTGGATGCTCGACGGTTCGATCAATATCACCATGCAACCCATGCGGGCGTTTGTTGGTGACATGTTGCCTGATGAACAGAAAACCAAGGGGTTTGCCGTCCAGACTTTTTTCATTGGCGCCGCCTCCGTGGTCGGTTCGCTTTTGCCCTGGATGCTTACGAACTGCCTCCATATTTCCAACACCGCGCCGCCAGGCCTGATTCCTCCGTCGGTGAGGTGGGCCTTCTATGTCGGCGGCCTGATTTACATTTCGGCCGTATTGTGGACCATCTTTTCAACCAAGGAATATTCGCCGGAAGAACAGGAGGCGTTCAATGCTCACGAAACTGATGCCTCAGCCAAGGAAGGTGACGAATTAAACCTCGATCCCGCGAAATACTACACTTCAGGCGTCGTTCTTTTGATCAGCGGCATGGTATTCACATTTTTTGTAAGGCATTTCGCTTGGGATCGGGCACTTTATATGCTGTCGTTCGGTATCGCTGTTTACGGTATTTTTCAATTGCTTGCCGCCAGACTTTTCATTGCCGGAATGAAACGCGGTCTGGTGGAAATCATTTACGACTTGAACAACATGCCGAAAACCATGCGACAGCTTGCCTGGGTCACGTTGTTCACCTGGTTTGCCATGTTTGCCTGGTTCATCTACTGCACGTCGGCGATCACCAGCTATCAATTTGGCACCAGCGATCCCCTGTCCAAAACATATAATGATGGCGCTGATTGGGTGGGCGTGCTGAACGCGGTTTACAACGGCGCGGCCGCTTTGGTGGCTTTCATCCTTCCGGTCATTGCCAGAAAAACGAGCCGCGTGATCACGCATGTCATTTGCCTTTTTATCGGCGGACTCGGCCTGATGTCCCTGCACGTTTTTAAAGACCCTCACCTGTTACTCATTTCCATGGCCGGCCTTGGTGTTGCCTGGGCCGGCCTGCTCACGATGCCGTATGCCATCTTGAGCAGTGTTGTGCCGCATCGGAAGATGGGCGTGTATATGGGCATGTTTAATTTGTTTGTCGTAATACCGCAAATCCTCGCGGCGGCCACGATGGGCTTGATGCTCAACAAATGGTTTGGCGGGCATAGTATCAACATGATGGTTCTGGGCGGCGTATCCATGCTCGTTGCCGGCGTGCTGATGATGTTTGTCAAAGATATAAAGAGCGAAAAGGATTCCAATGCACAACCCGTGGCAGGTTCACACTAATAAATTCATCAATGAGAAAGAAAGCATCATGCGCACTGGTAATGTTTACCAGATCGCGAATGGCTGCATGGGCTATCGGGGAACGCTGGATGAATTCGGGCCGGACGAACTCGTTGGCATCACGCTCGCCGGGATTTTTGACCGGGTAGGCGATGCCTGGCGCGAACCGGTCAACGCGCCTAACGGCGGATTCACCCAGGTCATGCTGGATGGCAGCGCGATTTCCGCCCGCTCCACAAAAATCAAGAGCCACCGGCAGAGCTTGAACCTTGAGAATGCGGTCTTTGAACGGGAAACCGTTTTTGTCTCACGGGGGAAAAATCTTTGCATCAAGTCCGCGAGGTTTTTGAGCGCCGAAAATCCAAATCTCGGCGTCATCAAGTTCAGCCTGACCTGCAACCAGGCGGCAAAGCTTGCGATCCGCACCGGCATTGATTTCAACATCTGGGATTTGAACGGTCCGCATCTATTAAAGCTCGCGCCAAAAAAACAGGATGGGATTCTGTCTGTTTCCGGTGTCACGAATGAAACCGGCAAACGTGTTGCGGTGGCGGAAGCCATCGAAACTAACTTCGGGAAGGAAACGAATTCAACGGCCGGCAAAAAAAATCTTCGCATTATCACGCTGAACGCCGAACCCGACAAAACCTACACTTTTCAAAAGTTCTTTGCCGTTTTCACGGACAACGACCAAGTCCACTCACCGAGCGAGGCCGCCACCCGCTCTGTCAACGAAGCAAAATCGCTTGGCTACGAAGCCTGTCTGGCGCGACATAACACCGAATGGGCCAAGAAATGGGAATCCTGCGATGTAAAGATCGGTGGCGACGACGAAGCCCAGCTTGCCCTGCGCTACAGTATTTTTCAGTTGTTAATAGTCGCACCAGTGAATGGCAGCGCCAACTCCATTCCGGCCCGGGCTTTATCAGGACAGGTCTATAAAGGAGCCATTTTCTGGGATACGGAAATGTTCATGTTTCCTTTCTTCTTGCACACCTACCCCGAGAAGGCTGTGGAATTGATGCGCTATCGGATCAAGACTCTGGACGGTGCGCGCCGAAAAGCGCAAACCGAGGGCGTTGGTTTTCACGGCGCGTTCTACGCCTGGGAAAGCCAAGAGACTGGTGACGATGCCTGCACCTATTTTAACATCGGCGACCCATTCACCAAGCGCGACCTCCGCACGCACTTCCGCGACAAGCAGGTTCACATTAGCGGCGACGTGGCCATCGCCATGTGGGAATATTTCAAGGTGACCGGCGACGACTCGTTGCTGCTGGAAGGCGGCGCGGAAGTCATTCTCGAATGTGCGCGTTTTTATTATTCCTACGCTTACTTCAAGAAGGACAAAAACCGCTATGAAATCCTGGATGTCATCGGACCCGATGAATATCACGAGCGGGTGAACAATAATGCGTTCACTAGCATGGTGGCGAAGGCCACGTTTGAAATTGCTAACGCGACGGTCAATTACTTGAGGCTAAATCACCCGGACAAACTCGCTGCTCTGGTGAAGAAGATTGATATTGCGAGCGAACTGCCATTGTTCGCCGAAGCGGCGGAATTGATTTATGTTCCCCAACCGGACGCAAAAACCGGCGTCATCGAACAGTTCGATGCCTACTTCAAACTGAAAGAGGCCAAGATTGAGGAATTGAAAGCCCGGAAGCTTCATCCCGATGAATATCTTGGCGCAGGCCAGGGATTGGCTGTGCCCACCAAAGTCATCAAGCAGGCGGACGTGGTGATGATGCTGAACTTGTTCAAGGATTGTTACTCGACCGCGATCAAGAAGGCCAACTGGGAATACTATGAGCCGCGCACCGAGCATGGTTCAAGCTTGAGCGCCTGCGCCTATGCGATGGTTGCCGCCGAGTTCGGTAATCTAGATTTCGCCTACCAGTATTTTCTCAAGACGGCCAAGATAGACCTCGAAGCCAAATACAAGGTCTTTGTTGGGACTATTTTCATGGGGGGCTCGCATCCGGCGGCAAATGGCGGTGCCTGGATGACGGCCGTGCTGGGTTTTGGCGGCTTGAAGGCAGATGATAAAAGGGTTGTGATCAATCCGCGCCTTTATAGAAAATGGAAGACTTTGCAATTCAACCTAGTCTTCAAAAGAGATAAATTTAGCATCACAATCACAAAGAATGACGTGACAGTTTCTGCTGCTCCATCGAACCGACGCAAGCGGTCGTTAGTCGTTTCGGGGAAATCCATGGATTGTGCCCCCGGCACAGTATCCACCGTAAAATATCAGCAAAAATAAAGGTTTCACGACAGCCAACATTGAAGTCCGCGCAATTTCCGACCAAGAATGGTCGTCCCGCCAGCAGCTTTGGATTTTTGTGAAAATCGGTGTGTCGCCACTTCATGTGACTATCCCAGCAGAGCCGGCTTCACATAACCTTGAAACATATTCTGAAAACGACTCGGCACCAGTTCGTGTCGAAAAGCGCGGAACGATACGATGATATCAGAATTATCCGCATTAAAGATTACCATGAACGCCCTGATGCTTCGATTTGCCATTTTTTTCGCGCTGGTTGGTTGTTCGGGCTGGTCCCGCGCCGGTATCGGGGCTGACATGCCTTGGATCAGCTATGAGGCCGAGGACATGAAAACTACCGGCGCGGTTTTAGGCCCAAAGTATGGCCCATTCTTCGTCGAAATGGAATCCTCCGGCCAGAAATGCGTGAAACTCACCGCACCGGGAGAATATGTCGAATTCATCGCGCAATCACCCGCCAACGCGCTGGTGGCGCGTTACAGCCTGCCGGACGCCACGAACGGCGGCGGCATCAACTCAACCCTCAGCCTTTACCAGAATGGAAAACTGGTTAAGATTATTCCCGTCACCTCCCGTTACTCCTGGCTCTATGGAAAATATCCCTTCACCAACGACCCGGCGGCAGGCAAGCCTAGAAATTTTTACGACGAATTTCGCATCAAAGATCTGGTGATTGCCAGGGGCGACGTGATCCGCTTGCAAAAGACCGATGACACCGCCGCGTATTGCATCATTGATTTGGTGGATTTGGAGCAGGTCGCGCCACCGCTGGCCGCGCCCGCAAATTCACTGTCCGTGACTCAATTTGGTGCCAGCGGCACGGGAGAAACAGACGACACGGAAGCGTTGAGGCATTGCCTCGCTGAGGCCACGAAACAAGGCAGGAGTGTCTGGGTGCCGGCCGGCGTTTATAAATTGACCGGGGACATCAATCTCTCGTCGAATGCGACGATCCAGGGTGCGGGCATGTGGCATACGACTTTTGTCGGTGATGCCGAACTTTATGGTCAGGCAGATCACCGGGTAAGATTTAAACTTAAAGGCAGCAACATTCATCTGGCCGATTTCGCCATCATCGGAAAATTGAATTACCGGAATGACAATGAACAAAATGACGGCATCTTTGGTGGCAACGCCCAAAACTCCACCATCTCGCGCATCTGGGTGGAACACACCAAAGTCGGTATGTGGTTTTATGTTTGCAGCAACGTGGTGGTGGATGGCTGCCGGCTGCGCAATACCCTCGCCGACGGGATCAACTTCTGCGTGGATACGCGTAATTCGGTGGTTCAAAACTGCACGGCCCGCGGCACAGGCGACGACTGTTTTGCCATGTGGCCGGCCGCGTCCGACCAGAGTTTCGTTCAGCAGTCAACGGCACCTGGATCCAATGTTTTTCGCCACTGCACGGGACAGTTGCCATTTCTTGCCAACGGCGGCGCCATTTACGGCGGTGCCAACAATTGCATTGAAGACTGCCTGTTCACGGACATTTCCCCCGGCTGCGGCATCCTGATCAGCTCGACCTTTCCGACGGCGGATGACAGCGGAAAAATTGACAATAACTTCAGCGGCACGACGGTGGTGCGCAATTGCGATCTGATCCGCTGCGGCGGCTTCGATCACGACTGGGCCTGGCGCGCCGCCTTTCAGCTTTGTCTGGACCGCCGCAGCATTTCGGGCGTGGAAATCAGCAACGTGAACATCAAGGACAGTCTGTCCGACGGTTTCAGCATCGTTGCTCCCGGCAGCAACAAAGGACAGGGTACACTGGCCAATGTCCACTTGGAAAACGTGAACATTCCCAACTACGGAATCGGAGCGGATTCACGGCACGGTTTGTGGGTTCGCGATGATGCCAATGGCAACGTCACCATCCTCCATTCAACCATCGCCGACATCCGAAACAGCTCGACCAACTTCACCATCCTCCAGGAATAGCAAAAGCTCATCAGATAATAAAGTTGCTGGCAGATGTAAACCCGTCCCCCAGGACTTTGGCTGCACGCCTGGAGCAAATTTCCAATTTCTTGTTTCGGGTTTCCATAAGCACCTCATCACTGGCTCAGATACTTGGCGACGGCCTCGGTGCGTGACTGGACGTGCAGTTTTTCGTAAATCCGCCGGAGATAGGTGCGGATGGTGTCAATGCTGATTTCCAACTGGTCGGCAATCTGTTTGTAGGTGAGCCCTTTCGCCAGACAGTTCAAGACCATTTCTTCGCGGGGCGAGAGATGGGTTTGTTTCCCGCCAGTTTGTTTTGATTTTTGAAATGAGGCCACGACTTTACGCGCGATGGAGCTGGACATCGGCGAGCCGCCGGAGTGAACTTCCCGGATGGCCTGCAGCAGCTTGGTCGGGCTGCTGCGTTTCAACAAATAGCCGCTGGCCCCCGCCGCCAGAGCCTTGAAAATCTGATCGGTGTCCTCATAAACGGTGAGCATCAAAATCTGCATCGTTGGCACCACGGCCTTCAGGCGTTCGACGCATTCAATGCCGTTCATGCCTCCGAGATTGATGTCCATGAGCACCACATCCGGCTTGTCGCCGGGCAGCGCCTTGATCGCCGCCTCGGCGCTGGCATAAGAGCTGACACATTGGAAGCCGGATGATCCGTTCACAAAGGTCGTGATGGAGTGGCGGAGTTCTTTTTCGTCATCAACAATGGAAACGGAAATCATATTATTATTAAACTTCTATTGTTAGGGTTTTCAAAGGAATCATGAACTGGATATTCGTCCCCTGCCCTGGCTCGGATTCGATTCGGCAGCGCCCGCCAATATCCGTGAGGCGACGGCACATGTTATTCAATCCATCACCGGCAGTTGAATTTGCCAATGAAGATTCCGGTGATACATTGGCAGGAACAACAAAGCCTTTGCCATCATCCCAGATGTTGATTTCAAACGCCGCCTCGTTACAAATCATCGAAACCCGGGCGTGAGTTGCGCGCGAATGTTTGAGAATGTTGGTCAGCGCCTCATGTGTGGCCAGGAAAACATGATGGCGCATTTGGGACGAAAGCGGATACGGCGGCAATTCCGTGGGAATATCCAGTTCGCATTCAATGCCGGTCATTTGAAAGTATTCCTCGGAATACTGGCCGAGATAGGAAGCGACATGTTCCAGTGTGTCGTTTTGGGGATTCACCGCCCAGACAATTTCATCCAGCGAATGCAGCACCTCCCGCGAAGCGTCCGAAATGGAGGTGATCTGACTTTGCAATTCCTCCGGCGGCAGTTCGCCCCGGCGCGCATGTTCGCTCAGGAAGGAAATCCGGCACAGTTTCGCTCCCATTTCGTCATGCAAATCCTGGGCGATGCGCGTGCGCTCCCGTTCCAGCGCCCGCTCCTGTTCCAAAATTTTGAGCCGTCTTTGGATTTTTTTCTTTTCCACAAACCAAACAGAACCGCCCACAAAAATAATGAGGCCAAATGCTGCCAGGGCGAGGAACCACCATGTTTGCCAATAATACGGTGACACCGTCAAATGGAGTTTCGCCTCGCTGTCGGTCCAGATTCCATCCCGGTTGCAGGCGGCCACCCGGAAAAGATAATCACCGGCCGGCAGATAGCTGTAGAATGCCGTGCGCCGGGTGCCGGCCTCCACCCAGTCCGAGTCCAGCCCCTCCAACCGGTAGCGGAAACGAACCTGCTCCGGCGTGTCGAAACTCAATCCGGTGAAACGGAATTCAACCCGGTGCTTGCCGGGGGTAATGCG
>Ga0181528_10002577_pt1 | contig 11176 bp, 9 predicted proteins | sample PEATcosm2014_Bin_47_FD_119742 | JGI IMG/M metagenome (GOLD analysis project Ga0181528, IMG submission 119742) | Peatland microbial communities from MTU Mesocosm Facility, Houghton, MI, USA - PEATcosm2014_Bin10_10_metaG | ecosystem: Environmental > Terrestrial > Soil > Wetlands > Peat | place... | reverse complement strand
CGAAAGTCGATCCCGCTTGTAGTACAGGCGCCAGTCAATATGCCGCGGGTCATCGCCCGCGACGTAATCGCGATGCCCGGCAAATTCCACAGCGAAACCACTGAGTGGCGACTTGTGAGCGCCAGCCAGATTTCCACCGACAAGCCCTCGCGGCTCGATCGATCGTCCCGCGACCCGACCAAGGAATTCGGGATCGAGATATCGCGAAAGTACTGTGGCTGTCATGAGTTTGCTCGCAAACAATTCGAAACAGCGTCCAGCAATCGCTGTGGGAATCCGTCGACCTGCATTTCAGCAACGAATTCGCGTGCTCGATCCGCGAATTGTCGATTCAGCGTAATGGCCTTGAATGCTGCAATCAATCGGCTGGCGTTCAAACGCCGCGCGTTAATCGAAAGGCCACAACCCAGCTCGACAACTCGTCGAGCGTTGTCGGGTTGATCGTGTGCGAACGGGACACAAATCTGCGGGCGACCCGACGCAAGTGCCTGTGCCGTGGTACCGACGCCGCATTGATGAACGATGACCGCCGCATGTGGAAAAAGTCGCGAGAACGGTTCGTACTCCGAAATCTGAATCTGCGGATCGGTTATCGCGGCAGTCGGAATTCGACTGGGTTTCTTTCCCACCAGGAACACCGCGCGCAGTCCCAGCGATGTGACAGCCTGATAGGCCAGTTCAAAATAAGGTGTTTCCATCATGACGATCGCCGTACCCAGCGTGAACACGACTGGCGGCGAACCTGCGTTCAGAAATGTCTGAAGTGCGGGCGATAATTCGTTCGTCGTCTCTTCATCGAAAAGCGGCGAACCGACTTGGAACGTCTTTTCCGGCCAATCGGGTTGAGGCGGAGCGAAGGCGGACGAAAACAGAGCCAAGGTTCCATCGGGCGAAAATCCTTCGACCAGTACGTTCTTTGAAGACGGCGGAAATCCCAGGCGATCGCGAAGTTGGTCCAACGGTTTCAGCCAGACTCGGGTTGGTTTCGCCAGCAATCGTAAGAACCAGCCCACGAACTTTGGGCCCAGGAATTTCAGCCGAGGCATAACGGTCATGAAGCCCAGAGCGGGCGGATCGTAAGCCGAAAAAAATACCGCCGGTTGCAGAGCGACCGAAACCCAGGGAATTCGCATTTCGTCCGCGATCACTGGCACGGCAAAACAGAGGACGTGCGAAATGATCAAATCTTGACCCTCCGCCGCCACTTTGATCGTGCGGTAGCTGTCTTCCAAATACGGCATGATCAGCGTCTGGATGATGAACTGGGTTCCAAAAACCGAATGATTGGCTCGGGCCGACCAGGATTCTTGCGGGCCAAGTTCGTCCAGACCCGGTTTCATTGACACAAACCGGACACCGATCCTTTCGACCTGATCCCGATATTCCTCATGCGTCGCAATGGTCACCAGGTCGCCGTGGTCTTTCAGCACTCGTGCCATCGCGATGTACGGATGCAGATCCCCGTAAGAACCAAAGGTCGTCAAAAGAATCTTACGCATTTTCAGCGACTCAAAAGGTTCAAACGAGATTGCGAAGGCTCCGCACGCGTCAAGAAGCCCAACCGCAATGGAGGCAGAAACTGTAACAAACCGGTGAAAATAATGCCGCCGAAGTGCATCCACTTGTTCGTTCGCAGCGTCTCAATGCGTTGTTGCAAATCCAAAATCAATGATCAGATCGACGTTTGGACGCTTCGTTCAAACGTCGATCTGATCATTCCATCCAAAAAGCAATAACGCCCATTGCGGCGTTTTGGCATCTTTGATATCAATCCGACCTTCCATTGAAGGTTTCGGCGAAAGTTCGCTCGACCGGCAATGAAACATTCAAAAGTCGAATCGATCCGCGTCAAGTACGTCGGGGCCGGAAGTGGTCTAGACTGATTCACGCAAATCGCTCGAAGAATGGTTCATTCTTGTCAGCGATCGGTATCAGCGTTCCAAGGATTGGATCTGCGTCGGCTCGGCGGTATGGGATACCGCCAGGTTGGGCAAGGAGATAGCCCGTTGTCAGCTGCCTCAACTCAAAAGTTGCGAGTGTTGTTCGTCGATGACGAACCCGCCATTCGCGACGTGATGAAACTCGAACTGCCACGCATGGGACATGACGTCGTCATGTGCGAGGACGGATATGCCGCACTGAAGGCACTCGACAAACAGCCGTTTGATGCCGCCATCGTCGATTTACGTATGCCGGGCCTGAGCGGCTGGGACGTTATCGAGCACATCAAAAAAGTCTCGCCCGAAACCGAAGTGATCATCAGTACGGGACACGGTGATATCGACGCGGCGATCCAAGCCGTTCGTAGCGGAGCCTACGACTTCCTGCGCAAGCCCTGCAAACTGGTGGAAATCTCGGCCGCGCTGAAGCGTGTCGCCGAAAAACGAACACTGACCAACAAAACAATCGCTCTCGAAAGCCGATTGAAGGCTGTCGAAGGCTCGCCCGATCTGATTGGCCATTCAGCTCCGATGTTGCGAGTGAAAAAACTGTGCGAAAAGATCGCGCCAACCGATTCGAGCGTCCTGATTCAGGGCGAAACCGGAACCGGCAAGGAATTGGTCGCTCGCCGGATTCACGACCTCAGTCCCCGAGCCAACATGCCATTCGTCCCGGTGAACTGCGGGGCTTTGGCCGAACAACTGGTCGAAAGTGAACTCTTCGGTCACGGCAAAGGCGCTTACACCGGTGCGGACAAGTCTCGCAAGGGCTTGATCGAAGTCGCCAATGGGGGAACGCTGTTCCTGGACGAATTCGGCGAACTCGACAAATCGATGCAGGTGAAACTGCTGCGATTCCTGGAATCAGGCGAAGTCCGTCGCGTCGGTGAGAACGAAGCGTTTCATGTCGACGTGCGGATTATCTGCGCCACGAATCGCGATTTGCAAACAATGGTCAAAGAAGGGCATTTCCGCGAGGATTTGTACTTCCGCATCAACACGTTCGAGATCGCACTGCCGCCGCTGCGTGAACGCAAGGACGATATTCCCGAACTGGCTCGCACGCTGATCGGTCGGTATTTGAAGCGACGTGACGTTCCCGATTCGATGCTTTCGGCGGAAACGATTGCAGTCCTGAAGCAACACGATTGGCCGGGCAACGTCCGCGAATTGGCGAACGCATTGGAACGAGCCTCAATCATGTCTGATGGAACGACGATCCGTCCCGAGGATTTGCCGACTCATCTGGTTCGCCACGTCAATCTGGCGACGCACACGTCCGAGATTTCCATTGCACCGTCGTCTCCGAAGACGTTGCGCGAAATCGAAATGGAACTGATCTATAAGGCACTGGACAAGTTCCAAGGCGACAAACCCAAAGCCGCCGCCGAATTGGGCATCGCCCTTAAAACGCTCTACAACAAACTCAACGCCGACCAGACCAAAGCTGCCGGTTAGAGGTCGCCGGTGATTCTTCGAGCAGATTAAACTCGCCGCGGCCTGCAATGACATATTGTTCAATTTGCGGCTCGTCTTGTAATCCGAGGTGCCGACGGATATTTGGCCGACTCCCGCGGAATTTGGCATCCACCGAATGCCTGATTCTCCGCCGCGAGCAGTCTAATTGGGCAAGGTCGCTTGCGGTCGTTATCCTATCCCTAGCGAATCCGGGAACGCCGTAGATCCTGGAACAAACGACTTGCAGGAAAGACCGTACGATGTTTCTTTTCGATGCTCATCTGGACATGGCGTGGAATGCGCTTGAGTGGAATCGCAACCTGATGTTGCCCGCGTCGCAGATTCGCGAGTTCGAACAGCACTTTGACAAAATTATTCCCGGCCCCTGCACCGTTTCCTGGGACGAGTTGCGACGGGGTCGAGTCGGTTTGATGATCGTGACTCTGCTTCCCCGGTTTCATCGCAAGGACAAACCGCTGACGTTTCCGCAGCAGCGTGAAACGGCTTATGCCATGTCACGGGGTCAATTGGACTATTACCGCGCCATGGTCGCCAAGGGCGTGTTACGCGAGATCGCGGATAAAGTGTCACTCGACAAGCACGTCGCGGAGTGGAAAGCTCTTCCCGCAGGAATGCCCGAATTCGGTCAACCGCCGCTGGGGTATATCCTGAGCATGGAAGGTAGCCCGCCAATTCTCTATCCAGAACAGATCAGCGATTGGTTCGCCGCCGGGCTGCGGTTACTGGGCCCCGCGCACTACGGGCCAAGCCCCTATTGTTTCGGGACGGGAAGTGAAGGGGGCTTTAACGACGACGGTAAACGCCTGCTGCGCGAGATGGACAAGGTCGGCATGCTGCTTGACGTAACGCACCTCGCGGACCAGTCGTTTTGGGATGCGATGGAGATCTATCAGGGACCGTGCATCGCCAGCCATCACAACTGTCGCGCGCTGGTCCCTGGAGATCGACAGCTTGAAGATCGTCAGATCAAGGAATTAATCCGACGCGGCTCGGTGATCGGAGCAGCGTTCGATAACTGGATGATTCGACCAGGTTGGAAAATTGGCGTTTCCGATCCGGCCACAGTGACGATGAACGACATCATCAATCACATCGACCATATCTGTCAGTTAGCTGGCAACGCAAAGCATTGCGGTCTGGGTACGGATCTCGATGGTGGTTTTGGAAAAGAACAATCTCCGTCGGATCTCGACACGATCGCCGAACTGGGTCGCATGGGTGAACTGCTCTCAAAACGAGGCTACTCGGCCAACGACGTCGAGGGGATTCTTTGGCGCAATTTCGTCGAATTCTTCCAGCGCGCCTGGGCGAACTGATTCCGGGGGTGCTTGGAGTTAGTTGTACAACCGCGAGGTGAAGTAAGACCCCTCACCCAGCCTCTCCCCATCGGAATGGGGCGAGGGGTAGGAAATTAACCTGCTATGATTCGACGACGGCTTTCATCGATTCGAGCCCGATTTTCGCCACTTCCTTCGGATCGCGAGCCCACAGTTCTTCACTGAACAGTTCCAACGACAGCCAGCGGTTGTAGCCGACCTGCTTGAGCAGATTAACCCATTGCTTGAGGTCGAGATGTCCTTTGCCTGGTAAGACTCGGCTATGGTCGTGTTGTTGCAATCGCGGCGGTGATGCGGGCGTATCGTTAAAGTGACTGATGGCAATTTGATCGCCACGCAGCAGGCTGAGTGACGAGAATTGGCCGCCGCCGCGGAAATTGTGGAACGGGTCGACAATGATCGTGGCCTGTGGATGCAGACTGAGATTCATGATTTCGAGTGCCGATTCGATCGTGTTGATCTGTTCGACGAAGCCCAGGTATTCCATTGCCGGCTTCACGCCGTACGAAAGTCCCAGAGTTACTAATTCGGCATAATTCCGCGCCGCCAAAGCGACATCAACCTTTCCACCGGCCGGGCTGGCGATCGAATAGATCGCTCCGAGTGCCGCGGCGTGTTCGAGTCGCCGCTTGCATTCGTCGAGTCCCTTCACGTGGTCGGCTCCCGTGGTATCGCACCAACCTCGCAAATAAATCGTCGTCGGCAACTGTAAGCGTTGATCATCCAGAGCTTTCCGAATATCGGCCAGTTTACCGCCGGCAGCGAGGAATGGTTCGATGTCGTCGTGCCAGAGTTCGATCGCCGCGTAGCCGGTTTCTCCCGCGATACGAATTTTATCGAGCAGTGCCGTGGGACGGATTGTGCTGGTATTGAGGCAATACTGGAATGCGGACATTGTCTTTTCCTCACAAGGTACATCGGGCAATCGTATTTTCGACCGTAGCATGGGCTTTAGCCCGTGCGGACATCAACGCTCAGCGGTACGTGGCAAAAGCCCACGCTACGTTTTTCGCAACTTCAAAAAGGCGATCACCCACGCAGGGTAAAAAAAACTCAATTGTCGGGTTGCCGTCCAACACTGTAGAATCTTGACGAAGTCTTGTCGAAGGAACAGCGATCATGCGATACGAATTTTCTGTCGTGCTTGTCTTTGCCATCGGACAGTCGTCGTTCGCGCAGCAAACCGTGCAACAGCCGGTGATGGGTGTGACATCCGTCAACACGACGGTTTCCGTACCCGATCGAGGCACGACCTTCATGGGCGGTGTCTCTTCGGCAGAATCCGGGCGATCGCAGTATGGACCATTGCGTTCCGGTACTTCGACCGGTTACTCGCGACAGTCGACGTCAATTTCGACACACGTTTACATCATCGATCTGAATGAAATGGATCAGGCAATATTGAATTCCACATCACCGACTTCGGGTGGAATTCGATCTGTCACCAACGAGTTAGCCGTTCGTCCGCGTCGCGAGCCAATGCCAATCAACGCGGCATCGCCGCTCGAGAAGGCGAAAAAATTTGAAGAACTGGCTCGAAATTCTGAAAAGACCGGAAAGACCAGTCTTGCCAAACTTTACTGGGAAGCGGCGAAAAAATATGGATCAAACGTCGCCGAAAAACGGCTTGCCGAATTGGCGAAGCCGTTACCCGATCAATCCATTCAATCCGCCGCACGCTGAACCCACAAAGTACCATCCATGATCGAAACGACATTCGGGGAAGGCGAACGATCTGCCGCGCGCAAGCTGATCGAATTGGCACTATTCGAAGACTTGTCCAAAGCCGGAGATTTGACTTGCCGTGCCCTGATTCGACCGGATCAAAGTGCGACTGTGCAAGTCGTCGCACGAACCGACGGCGTTCTCGCAGGTTCGCCCATCGGTCGAATGGTCTTCGAATCACTCGATCGAAACGTGCAATGGGATGCTCGGCACCGCGACGGTGATCGCGTTACGCCAGGGACCGTCATTGCCGATGTTTCCGGGTCACTCAGTTCGCTATTGATCGGCGAACGAACGATGCTGAATTTCATGACGCATCTCAGCGGGATTGCATCGATCACTCGCCGGTTTGTGGATGCGGTGGCGGTGGCGGGAACACGGGCCAAGGTGCTCGACACGCGAAAAACGTTGCCCGGTTGGCGTCTGCTCGAAAAATACGCCGTCCGCTGCGGCGGCGGAACCAATCACCGGATGGGTCTATACGATGGAGTCTTAATCAAAGACAACCATCTCGCGGCGTGGACCGAATCGTCCAGTATTGCGGAGGCCGTCAGAACCGCGCGCGCGAAATCACCGGCGGAAGTATCGATCGAAGTGGAAGTCGACACACTGAAACAGCTCGACGATGCGCTGAGCGGCTCACCCGACATCGTGCTTCTGGACAATATGAACGTGGAAACATTGCGAGCCGCGGTTGCGATGCGTGATCGACAGGCACCGCAGGTACTACTCGAAGCCTCGGGCGGCGTGACGCTCGATTCGGTCACGGAAATCGCCCGCACCGGCGTCGAACGAATCAGCGTGGGCGCATTGACGCATTCCGCTCCCGCGCTGGACCTCGCGTTTGATTGGAAATCGTCGACAAAGTCATAAGCCAGAAACCCTGTTTCGCCCTCCCTGAATAACGTCCTACGGGTTCGTCATGCCTTATCCGGATCAAATCCGCGGACGAGTTCGTCTTCCCATTCGTCCAGTAACGGCCAGTCCACGGCGCAGGTTCCGAAATCGGCCATGTGCTGGTATTCCGTCAGTCGGTTAATCGTTTTTTGCAATTGGTTTTGATTCTTGCGAAAAATTGGTCCGTGACTGGGTAACAGCCACGTGACGTTCGAATCGCGAATTCGTTCCAGCGATTTAATGAATACGGGAATATCCGAGCCATGGTGGGCGTCGATATTGCCCACGCCGCCGTCGCGGTAAATGTTATCGCCCGAAAACAGCAGATTCCCCATGCGAAACGCCAGCTGGCTGGGTGTGTGTCCGGGCGTGTTCCAGACATCCAGCGTCAGTCCACCGATCGATAATGAGTCGCCTTCGTTGATCGTCTTTTCGATCTTGATCGGTGGCAGATCGATGGAAATCCCTTGTGCCGAAATTTCCGCATAGGTGACGATTCGATCTCCCGCCGCCAGCAATTGCTGGCATTCGGGATGACCCACCACGGTCGCCGCAGGCAGCAGTTCCTTGGCCCGTTTCAATCCCTGGATATGGTCCACATCGGCGTGAGTGGCGACCAGGTATTTGCAGTTGGCGAGCGAAAAATCCATCTGCCGAATCAGATTGACGATCTGATCGACGGTATCCTCGTAGCCAATATCAATCAACATCCATTCACCCGCATCGTGGACCAGGTAGACGCAACAACCCAGCCGCTGACGGGCTTGATAGTTCATCTCGATCACATGTGGAAAGACTTCTCGACGGGGCAGCATGTGACAACTTTCCAGGAATCAGCGGGCGCACGAGTAAGGCAAATCGCTGGTAAAAGCCAGCGATCTCTAGATTCTACGTGCCGCGTCATGAACGAACAACCCGTCACTTCGCAGTCATCAGGCAATATGCGCACCGCGAGTTTCGACGTAGACCGCATAGACCGAGGTGCTGGCAGTCATGAATAGACGATTGCGTTTCGTGCCACCGAAGCAAACGTTGCTGCAGATCTCTGGTAGCCGGATCTGCCCGATGCGCACACCTTCGTTCGGTTCGAAAACGTGAACTCCGTCATAGCCGGCTCCAACCCAACCGGCACTGGCCCAGATATTCCCGTCGATATCGCACCGGATGCCATCCGCAAGGCCCGCATCGATAACCGACGTACTAACTCCAGGCCCAGTTTCTCGTTTCAATTTCATCGACGCGAACTCTCTTCCATTTGCCAGCTTCTTTTCATCGACGATGTCCCAGACCTTGATATGTTTCGGAGCTTCTTCGTAATGCGATGCTCCAGTGTCGGCAACGTACAGTTTTTTGTAATCGGGCGAGAAACAAAGTCCGTTCGGTTTGAAGATATCTTCGGTGACTTTTTCGATCTTCAGCGTCTTGCCGTCGATGCGATAAATCGCTTCTTTCTGGTACGGTTGCTTCGAATTATTCGGGGCTTTTTCTCCTTCGTAATTCATTAGACTTCCATAGCCTGGATCGGTAAACCAGATATCGCCGTTCGGATGGACGGCCCCATCGTTGGGTGCGTTTAGTGGTTTTCCTTCAAATTTGTCAGCCAGAACGGTGATCGATCCATCGTATTCGTAACGGACGACCCGCCGGTTTCCATGCTCGAACGAGATCTGTCGTCCTTGATAGTCGAAGGTATTGCCGTTGCTGTTACCGGCAGGATGGCGAAAGGTCGTGACGTGACCATCCTCTTCGAGCCACCGCATTTGAACGTTGTTGGGAATATCGCTCCACATCAGGTACCGACCAACGCCGTTCCATGCAGGTCCTTCCGCCCACAGCATGTGCGGGCTGTGATAAATTCGCTGAATCGGCGTATTGCCGAGAGCATACTTCTTGAAGCGAGGATCGAGTGTCACAATATCAGGATCGGGATAGCGAACCGGCTGAGCGTTCGGTCCATAATCTCGTCCCAATGCGGTCGAAGCCGCCAACCCCACGGCACCGAGCGAAGCCGCCAGAAACGAACGTCGAGCGAGCCGCGTCGAGATCGGTTCCACCGAAGCGATTTGGGAAACAATGGGTAGAGAATTCTGTTCGGTCATGGTGGCTCCTCGAAACACAAGTTGAAACGGCAGTGAAGACCTCTCGACGAGAATCAAGTGATCGCTCACGGTACCAAACATCCGCCCGCCGCGAAACCAAATCGATGGAACTCAAGATGATAAAGAAGTTCCAAAATCGCGTGGAGGGCAGACAACATTCTACCGAAAAACGACAAATAGACAGTTTTGATGATTGGTCGTTTACGTCGAGAAAATGTTAGTGCGAGACTCGCTCGTAGTCGCATTGGGGGATCGATACAATCGCTCGGAGCCTACAGTCGTCATATTCGTCATTTCGACTCGGTCAATTTCATGTTCTCAAAGAGTTGCCCGTCATGCGCATTCCGAAAAGAATCGTTGCCGCAGTTATTGTCGTTGGGTTCTGTGGTGGATACGTCGTCCTGGGACAAAACGGCGACGCACCAAAAAAAGCTGCCGAAACGACAGTCACATCCAATCAGACCGCTCAAACGCTCGGTGAAACCAGCAAAAAACCAGTGGATCAGCAGAAGCGGTCTGCCATTCCGCAGAACACGATGAACTCGAGACCATCTGATGATCCAGAAGAAAAGAATATTCGCGGCCGTGCCGAAACATTTGTGAAACTCTACTGCGAGCACAATTCCAAAGGATTGGCGGAAGTGTTTGCACCTAAGGGTGAATTGATTGGCGAAGATGGAACAGTGGTGAAGGGACGCGAAGAAATTGAAAGAACATACGACGTTACTTTCAAAAACAAGCCAATGACTTCCATGAGAGTCGAGATCCAGTCGGTTCGCGTGCTCACGCCGGTATTGGCGATCGAAGAGGGGACGGCGTTCTCCAAGGATTCACCCGACGATCCCGAGGAAGCCACAGTCTATGTCGCGATTCATGTGAAACAAGACGGAAAATGGCAACTTGGATGCGTTCGCGATTGGAGTTTGCCAGCGCGGGAATTAACCCCGCACGATCGTTTGGAGCGAGATTTGGTATGGCTGGTCGGAGAGTGGGTCGACGAAAGTCCTGATTCCGTCGTCAGTACGACCTGCAAATGGAATGACAACGGAAATTTCCTGATGCAGGAGTTTCAGGTCAATGTTGGTGGCCAAATCGCGATGTCGGGAACCATGCGAATTGGTTGGGACGCTGTCGCCAAACAGTTTAAATCATGGGTCTTCGACTCACATGGTGGTCATTCGACCGGTGCGTGGACTTGGGACGGAGATCGATGGATCGTCAAGACACAAGGGGCCACGGTTAAGGGTGAAGTTGGTTCTTCCACGAATTACTATCGCCGTGTCGATGGGGATACCATTGCTTGGGGATCCTTTGACCGAATTATCGACGGTGAACGCCTTGAGGATATCGCAGAAATTGTTGTGAAACGGCGACCACCACTTCCGACCGAATAATCTTTATCGTTTTTTGTTACTCAATTAACTTCATTTCACAGCAGAGGTTCGCGTCATGAAAGTCAGCGACGGTCTTCGCATTTTGCTGGCAGCCACTCTGGTTTTCGCTCCTCATAACTCTTTTGCGCGAGGTCGTGGGGGAGGCGGAGGAGGAGGTGGGGGTAGTTTTCATGGTGGCGGCGGTGGGGGTGGAGGCGGTCGTCCCGGTTTTAGTGGTGCTGGCGGCGGTGGTGGGTCGCGACCCAATCTGGGAAACGTTTCCAATCATAGCCCTTCGTTCAGTCATCCAACCGGCGGTGGCTCGG
>Ga0181528_10002575_pt1 | contig 11177 bp, 7 predicted proteins | sample PEATcosm2014_Bin_47_FD_119742 | JGI IMG/M metagenome (GOLD analysis project Ga0181528, IMG submission 119742) | Peatland microbial communities from MTU Mesocosm Facility, Houghton, MI, USA - PEATcosm2014_Bin10_10_metaG | ecosystem: Environmental > Terrestrial > Soil > Wetlands > Peat | place... | reverse complement strand
CTCACGGCGCCCTGGTCGGCGCGCGCGTCGGCGCTCAAGGCGAGCGCCGGCACGGCCGGCAGCGGCGGCGGCGCCTCCGGCACACTGTCGAGCGGCGTCTGGTACAGCTCGGGCTCCTCGTCGGCGGCGATGGCGACGCGCAGGTCGTCGGCCACCAACGGCATCAAGTCCGCCACGGCGGAAACGGTGTAGCCCGGCGGCGCGGCGCGCGCGGCCAACACGCGCAGGCTGTGCGGCGGCACGAGGATCACCCAGCCGAGGCCCGCGGCCCGGCTCTGCCAATACTCGCGACACGCCTTTTGCGCGCAGTAATCGGCGTTGGTGGTGGGCCCGGCCTGCGCCATCATGACGTGCACGCGGGCCTCCGTGGCGGCGGCATTGACGAGGCGCACCAGGAACCAGCGCGGCTTCTCGGCGGCATTGGTTTCGTGGAACACGACGCGCGCCGGCACGCCGCTCTCCAGGCGTCCGGCGGCCAGCTCGCCGGCGCCGGCCACGGAGGCGTGCGGGGCGCTGATCAGCAGCGTCTCGAGGCTCGGCCGCGCCGGCGGCGTGGGCGCCAACAGGACGCTGGCCGTGAACGGTCCCTGGCGCGTGAGGCAGTCGGGGGCGTCGACGCGCACGGTTCCGCTGAACGTGATGGGCCCGGCCACCTCGCCGCGCCGGGCATGCCAAGTGGCGTCGACCACGGCGCGACCGGTGTGCGGCACGCGGGCGCGGATTTCCTCCAGCACGAACGGCCAGCATTCTTCGAACAGGGTGGCGCCGGTGACCGGCACGGTGAGCGCCGGGACCTCGAAGGGCGGCGCGGCAAAGGGCAGCACGTCGAACGACAGCTTGACCCGCAGCGCGCCGTGCGCCACGGTCACGGTGGCATGGCCCGCCTGGCGGCCGGTGACGCGCACGGCGCTGTAATCGCGCGCCGCCACCACGTCGGCGGCCAGCGAGGCGCCGCAAGCGACACCGAAGTCGCCCGGGCCGGGCCGCACGTGCACCGGCCAGACGGCCGTCTCGTCGAGCGGCACGGGACCGCAGGCGCCGTCGCCGACGGCCAGATACGGCGTGGCCAAGGCTTCGGTGACGCCGCTCGTCCAGTGCGCCGCCACGGCGGCGTCGGAGGTCGCGGCCACGGCGCGGCCGCGCACGGTCACGGCGCGCGACCCGTCCGGGTGCAGGCGCAGCGTGACGTCATCGGGTCCGCAGCCCTGGTGCACGGCCCACGTCAACGCCGCCGCGGCCTCCTTGGCCAGCGCCGGCGTGGCCAGCCTGAGGATGATCTTGCCGTCGGCGCGCACCTGTCCCTCGCCGGAGGCGTCGAGCGCCTCGAAGGTCAGGGTGCAATCGCCGTGGGCGGCGGCCGACCCGAAGACCGCCAGCAGCACGGGCGCCAGCAGCGCCAGCCTAATCCTCAGCTGCCTCACCCTCGTCCCCTTTGATTAGCCGACGGAGCTCCCGCACCTCGCGCAGCATATCCGGAAGACGCCGCCAGCCACCGATGATGCGATGGAACACGAGCGCCGGCATGGCCGGAATCCCGATGACGCGGCTGCCCGGCGGCAGGGTCTGGGCCACGCCGGACTTGGCGCCGACGATGCTGCCGGCACCGATCGTGACGTGGTCGGCCACGCCCACCTGGCCGGCGAGCGTCACGCCGTCGCCCAGCACGCAGCTCCCGGCGATGCCGACCTGGCTGATCACCAGGCAATGGCGGCCGATGCGGGTGTTGTGGGCGATCATCACGAGGTTGTCGACCTTCGAGCCCTCACCGATCACGGTGCGGCCCACGGCGGCGCGGTCGATGGTGGCGCAGGCGCCGATCTCCACGTCGTCGCACAACTCCACCGTGCCGAGCTGCGGGATGCGCACGTGGCGGCCGCCCTCGAAACGGTAGCCGTAGCCCTCCGCACCCAGCACCGCGCCGCTGTCGATGCGCACGCGGTTGTGCACGATGACGCCGTGGTAGAGCACGACATTGGGGCGCAGGATGCAGTCGTCCCCCATCCTCACGCCCTCGCCGAGCACGCTGTTGGCCTCGATGCGGCAGCGGTCGCCGATCACCACCCCGGCCGAGATGACCACGCCGGGCCCGATGCTGGGATCCGCGCCGATCACCGCCGAGGGATCCACCACGGCGCGCGTGTGGATGCCGCTGGGCGGCGGCTCGGGCGGGTCGAAAGCGCGCAGCAGGCGCACCTGGGCGTCGCGCGGGTTCTTGACGGCGATGTGCGGCAGGCGGCTGCCGAACTTGTCCGGCACCACCACCGCCGTGGCTTCGGTGTCCTCGATTTGCGCCAGCGCGACCGGATCGAAGGCAAAGGCCAGCAGGCCGGGTCGCCCCTCGTCCACCCCGCACAATCCCGTGATGGTCAGGCTGGGATCACCTTCCAGCCGGCCACCCACCAGCTCCGCGAGCTCCGCCAGGGTTTTCAATGGCTTCCTCTCACCAATCCTCGAGGTGCAGCGCGGCGAGATGCGCGGCCACCGCCGCGGTCACGTCGGGCCGGCCCTCCTGGTCGCGCGGTTCCGTGTAGAGCCGCACGCCGGCGTCGTCCTCGACCATCTTCAGGCCGAGCGCGATGTCCTGTGGCAGGCGCTCGGCCAGCCGCTTGGCCAGCTCGTCGGCGGCCGCCTCCAGGCCCGCCGCGGCGGCCGCGAGGGCCTCGCGGTCGGCGGCATGATCGGCGTCCAGGGCCTGGCCTTGCTCCGCCAGCGTGGCTTTCCACGGCGCCAGGTCGAGTCCCTGCGGCTGCGCCGCGCTCGGGCCGGCGAGCTCGGCGCGCGCCTGGCGCAAGGCCGCCAGGTCGGCGGACTGCTCTTTGGCGCGCTGGGCCAGGGCCAGGTCGGCGGCGCGCAGTTGCTCGGCGGTGTGGGCATCGAGGGCGCTGGTGGCCTCGGTGAGGCGCTGCCGGGCGTAGCGCGCCAGGGTGCCTTGCTGCTCGCGGCGGCGCGTGGCGGCCACCGCCGAACTGACGCCGTCCAGCAGATTCAAGTCCACCTGCGCCTCGGCCGGCAGCTTGCCGCCGTCGCGATGGGCTTCGAGGGCCAGGGTGGTGCGCGCCATCTGCTGGTCGGCGCCGAGGGAATCCTCCCAGCGCAGCCAGTCTTCCTGCGAGGCGATGAGCCGCGCGAGCACCTCGCGGCGCAGGCGGCCCGATTGCGCCGCCAGTTGGCGACGGCGCTCGGCGGCCATCTCGGACAGCGCCGCCTCGCGCAGCAATTGCAGCTCCAATTGCGCCGCCTTGGTCTCGAATCCGCCCGACACGGGCTGTGCCGTGGGCGGCACCGGCAGCCGCTCCGGCGGCACGGTGGGCAGCACGGCCGGCGCCACGCTGTCGGCCGAAGCGCGCAAGGCCGCCGCCTGGCGACGCAAATCCGCCACGCGCCGCCATTGCGGACTGCCCTTGACCAGCGCGCCCACCTCCACCCACCCGGCGGCCGGCAACGGAGGCAGCGACGGCGAGACATCGCCCGCGGCCAGCATGAGGCCCACGCCGAAGATGACCAGCCCTGCCATGGCCGCAGTCTAACACGCCGCCCAAAGCGGCGTCAAACGCGCCGGAGCGGGGGATGCGGGCGTGGAGCGTCGGCGCGCCGTCCCAAGGGAGCGCACGTCTCGCCGAGACGTGCGGCCGTCGCCATGCGACGGCTGGGACCGCCTCTCGCGGTCCGTCGGTCTCGGCGAGACCGACGCTCCCTTGGGTCCGTGGCCGCGGGACTGGGCGCGGTTCCATAGCCGTTTGGCATCACGCCCGAATGCGCGCCAGCAGCCGCCGTTGCGGCGTCGGCAGCGCGAGACCCTCGACGTCGCTCACCCAGCGCAGCGCCGCGTAACCCAACGGCCGCGGCGCGTCAGGCAGGGTGGCGGCGTAGGCCACCAGCTCGATGCTCTCGCCGCTCACGGCGTGGCGCAATGCCGCGAGGCGCGCGCCGACCGTGGGCCGCACCCCGAGCGACGCCGCCAGGCCGTCGCGCAGCCCGGCGATGGCGTCGGCCTCCGGCTCCAGCTCCACGCGCGGCAACTCCCACAGCCCGCCCCACCGTCCCTCGGCCGGTCGCTGCCCGAGCAGGAAGGCGTCGCCGCGCAGGGCGTAAGCGGCCACGTGCACTCGGCGGCGCGGCGCCTTGGCCGGCTCGCGCCGCGGGAAATCGGTCGGTGCGCCGCTCGCTCGGGCGCGGCAATGGCGGCTCACGGGACAGTCGTCGCAGCGCGGCTCGGGGCGGCAGAGGGTGGCGCCCAACTCCATGAGCGCCTGGTTGAAGTCGCCGGGCGCCTGTGCCGGGACCATTTCGGCCGCCGCGGCGCGCAGGGCGGCGCGCGCCGCGCCTTGGCGCGGATCGCCGGGCAAGGCCAGCACGCGGCTCAGGACGCGCTCGGCATTGCCGTCCACGGCTGCCACGCGCTCTCCGAAGGCGATGGAGGCCACCGCGCCGGCCGTGTATTCGCCGATGCCCGGCAGGGCGCGCAGGGCGGCGGCATCGGCCGGCAGCGCGCCGCCGTGCTCCGCCGCCACGAGGCGCGCCAGGGCGTGCAGACCGCGGGCGCGACGGTAGTAGCCGAGGCCCTGCCACAGCTCCAGCAGGTCGTCGAGCGGCGCGTCGGCCAAGGCCGCGAGGGTCGGGAAGCGCGCCAGGAAGCGGGCGTAGTACGGCTCGACGGTGGCCACCTGGGTCTGCTGCAGCATGATCTCGCTGACCAGGATGCGCCACGGGTCGGTTTCGCCGCGCCACGGCAGGGGTCGTCGCGCCCCCGCGTACCAGGCCAGCAGTGTGTCGGCGAACGTCATCAGTCGAAGACGCGCGTGAAGTTGCGCCAGAAGGTGCGCAGGCGAGCGCGCAGGGAGCGCTCTTCCTGGCGCCGCAGTTGGCCCAGTTGATCCAGGCCGCCGAGGCGCAGCAACCCCACGGCGGTGCTGAACTGCGGCGCGGCGACGCGTGCGGCGTGGCCCACCACGTCCATCGGCTGCCCTTCGCGCACCGTCACGCCCAGCACCTGCCGCGCCACGGCTAGCGTGCCGGTCAGTTTGGAGGCGCCGCCGGTGAGCACCACGCCGGCGCCGAGCTGGTTGAGCCGCACGCCGGCGCGCCGCAGGTCCTCGGCCACCAGCTCGAACAGCTCCTCCAGGCGCGGGCCGACCACCTCCGCCAGGAAACCGTGCTCCGCCTCGACCGGCTCGCCGCGGGCGTTGACGTACTGGATGACGCCCTCGGGATCGCACAACTCGGCCTGGGCGCAGGCGTAGCGCACCTTGATCTCCTCGGCGCGCGGATAACGCGCCTCCAGGCCCACCGACAGGTCGTAGGTGACGTGCGCCCCGCCGACGGGGATGGCGCTGGTGTGCATCAGCTCGCCGTCCTGGTAGACGGCCACGTCGGTGGTGCCGCCGCCCAGGTCGAGCACGGCGCAGCCCAGGGTGCGCTCCTCGGCGCTCAGCACGGCTTCGCCGGTGGCCACGGCCTCCAGCACGAGACTGTCCACGGGCAGGCCGGCGGCCAGCACACAGCGCCGCACGTCGTTCAGGAAGCGGCTTTCGCCGGTCACCACGTGCAGATCGATTTCGAGGCGCTCACCGCTCATGCCCACCGGATCGGCCACGCCACGCTGGCCGTCGACGATGAACTGGCGCGGGCGCTCCACGAGAATGTCGCGATTCGGCGATTGCACGCCGCTCACGGCCACCACCTTGGCGCGTTCCACGTCGCCCGAGAGGATTTCGTGGCCGGGCCGATCGATGGCCACCGCGCCGTGGCAGGTGAAGCTGTCGACGTGATCGCCGGTGACACCGACGTAGACGTGCGCCCCGGCCAACGGCACGCCGCACATGCGCGCCGCCTCGTCGCCGGCCTTGGCGATGGCCTCGCCGGTGGCCGCCAGGTCGATGATGACGCCCTTGCGCAACCCCACCGACGGCGCCAGGCCGACGCCGCGCACGTCGACCTTGCGGTCTTCGAGGATCGTGCCGACCAGGACGCACACCTTGGTGGTGCCGATGTCCAGTCCGACGATCAACGGCGCATGCTGCAAAACCTTCGCTCTCCCGGGCCGCCGCGAGGTGGTTGGCGATTGTGCATCGGAATCCTGCTGGACGCAAGCGCCGCCTCGCCGCCGTCGGCGCCCGCGTCGAGCGTTACATTGGCGTTTCATTGCCGGCTCGCGCCGGTGCAAGTTCGAACCTCGCAAGTCGAGACTATGCAAATGAGGCGCGTCAATCGCGGCGGGGCGGGCGCGGACGCGGGATTGACATAATGCACACACAGGATCTGCGCACTCGGCTGCTGGTCGGCATCGTCCCGGCGGGGGTGGTCTCCATCGCCGCCTTCGGCTGTCTCATGTACCTGGTGGCCGGCCATGCCGTGGCCACGGCGCAGAACGAGATGCTGGTGCAGGCCTGCGCCGGGGCCGGCGCCGACATGGACCAGTTCCTCGGCGCGCGTCTGCGCGACGCGCGGGTCTACAGCGAGACGGGGGTCTTCATCTCGGCCGTGGGCGGCAAGCGCGTGGACGAGGCCATCGGGCGGCTGGCGGCCTATCACGGCTTGACTCCCTACGAGGAGGACCTTTTCCTGGCCGATGCCGCGGGCACGGTGCTGTACGACGCCCTGGGCGGCAAGGTCGGCGACCGGACTCTGGCCAACGTGGCGGCCTGCGCGCCGAACCTCGACCACGCCCGCCGCGGCGAGCCGTGGATCAGCGAAGGCTACCTGGCTCCCGGCACACAGCGGCCGGTGGTGCTGGTGTCGTCGCCGATTCTGGAGAACGGCCAGGTCCGCGGGCTCATGGGTCTCACCATCGACCTGCGCGAGTACACCGAGAAGGTGCTCGGCAAGGTCCAGGTCGGCGCCCACGGCTACGTGTACGTGATGGACGCCAAGGGCTTGGTGCTCCTGCACCCCAACACCGATAACGTGCTGCGATTGGACCTGGGCGCCACGGACTTCGGGGCCCAAATGGTGGCGCGGCGCAGCGGCACGTTGCACTACGTCTTCGAGCACGTCGCCATGAGCTGTGTCTTCCAACTCCTGGATCGAACCGGCTGGATCGTGGCCGCCACCGTCCCGGACGAGGAGTTGGTGAGCATCAAGCGGCGCATGGCGGGTATCTGTCTGCTGGGCGTGCTCCTCACCCTGGGCGGACTGACGCTGACGGTGGTGCTGGTGACCCGTCAGGCCTATGCCTGCGTGCGGTCGGTGTCGGCGCGCCTGGCCGACGGCGCGGGCCAGGTGAACTCGGCCGCCGAGCAGTTGGCGCGCAGCGGCCAGAATTTGGCCGCCGGCTCTTCGCAACAGGCGGCCGGCCTCGAGGAGAGCGCCGCCGCCCTGCGCGAGATGGCCGCCGTGAGCCGGCGCGGCGCGGACCACGCCGGCGCCTGCACGACGCAGATGAACGCCACGCTGGCCGCCGCCGAGGACTCCTTGACCGCCATGACGGCCGTCGACAGCTCCATGTCCGGCATCGCGCAAGCCGGTGAGCAGACCGCCGTCGTGCTGCGGTCCATCGAGGAGATCGCCTTCCAGACCAACCTGCTGGCCCTCAACGCGGCGGTCGAGGCGGCCCGCGCCGGCGACGCGGGCCGCGGCTTCGCGGTGGTGGCGCAGGAGGTGCGCAGCCTGGCGTCGCGCGCCGCCGAGGCGGCCCGCAGCACGCAGACCATGATCCGCGAGTCGAACCGGCACATCGACGAAGGCCTGGCCCGCGCCGCGGAGGTGCGCCGTCTGCTGGACGACGTGGCGCAACGGCAACGCGACGTGGCGGCCCTGGCCGCCGACATCGCCGAGGACAGCCGTCAACAGGCGGTGGGCATCGGCCAGGTGCAGCACGCCGTGGACGCCATGGACGCCGTGACGCAGTCCAATGCCGCGGGCGCGCAGGAGTCGGCCTCGGCGGGCGAGCAACTGGCGGCGCAGGCCCAGGAGCTGTACGCCGTGGTGGCGGAGCTGGCGGCGATCGTGGGCCGGACGGCCACCGCCGACGATCCAAGGCACACCGCGCCACCGCCGCCGCCGCGCCCCGTGAACCCCGCGCCGGCGAGGCCGCCGGCGCCGGCCCGAGCGGAGCTGACGGACGTCACACGACGGTGACCTCGAGACCCAGCAACTCGGCATAGGCCGCCAGCTCGGCCAGCTCTTCGGGGGTTTGCGGCGGCAGTTTGAGGGCGTAGCGCCGGCCGATCTGGGTGTAGCGGTAGATCGGCGACTCGACGTACGGCTGGAGCCGCACGGTCAGCACGCCGACCTGGATGGCCAGGGCATAGATGCGGTTGAGGTTTTCGTCGGTGTCGGTGATGCCGGGAATGAGCGGCACGCGCACCGACACCGCCAGGCCGTCACGCGCCGCCAGGGCACCGAGACGCTCCAGGTTCTCGAGAATGAAGTGGTTGCTCTGGCCCACCAGCAGCCGATGCTCCTCGTCATCCATCAGCTTCAGGTCGAACACCACCGCGTCGCACAGCGGCATCAGGGACGCCAGGCGCTCCCAGGGGCCGCAGCCGTTGGTTTCGAGCACCGTGGCCAGCCCGGCCCGGCGGCAGGCTGCAAGGAGGTGGGTGCAGAACGCGGCCTGCTCGGTGGGCTCGCCGCCGGTGAGCACCACGGCCGACAGCCGCTCGCCCAAGGCTCGCGCCTCGGCCACCACCTCCTCGACCGACACGCGCCGGCCGATGAGGAACAGGGCGTGCTCGGCGCACACCTTCACGCAGTCGCCGCAGGCCTCGCACAGCTCCCACTCGATGACGTGCCCATCGTCGTCGAAGCTATGGGCGCCGACGGGACAGACGGCCGTGCACTCGGCGCTGAGCCGGCAGTCGGAGACCCGGAATCCGAGCTCGGGAGCATGGCGCCGCGCCTCGGGCTTGGGGCACCAGGTGCAATTGAGCGGGCAGCCTTTGAAGCAGACGTGGAGGGCCACGGCGCGCCCGTCGGGATCGGGCACGGTGGCGATGTCGTAGACCAGACCCGTCGGTCCCGCGCGCGCGGGCGCGTCGGGATCCGGTTCGGCCATGCGCGCCTCCTCCGTCCCAATCATGGTAGCCGACAACGGGCCGGCTGGAAAGGGGTGGTGCGCGGCCGGGGGCGTGGCGCCCGTGCGGCGCTTTCCGATGCGCACCATTTGACATGCGCGGCGGGATTCTCTACGCTTCAGGGTGTGCGAGGCGACGGAGGAAACGTCCATGAGACGAATGAGTGGCGTGGTGGCCGCGGCACTGGTGGCCGCGGTGCTGGGTGGCTCGGCGCGGGCCGATGACGCGGCGCGCCTCGCGCAATGCGAGACGCGCCTGGAGGCGCGAGACGCCAGCTGCCTGCCGGACGACAAGGTGCCGGTGTCGCGCGCCGCCCTCTTCCGTGCCCAGGAGGATGCCCGCCGTGCCCTCGATGAGCTGGTGGGTTTCGGCAAGAGCGGCATCCCGGCCCTGGTGCGGGCGGCCGCCTCGGGCCACGCCCAGATGCGCGCCAACGCCGCCTGGGGCCTGGGCCAAATCGGCGGGCCGGCGACCGTCGACGCCTTGGTGGCCGCCTCCGGCGACGCCAGCCCGGCGGTGCGCTTCGAGGTCGCCCTGGCCCTCGGCAACACCGCCAGCGCGGCCGGCCTGCGGGCCCTCGACAAGCTCTCGGACGACAAGGACGAAACCGTCCGCGCCACGGCCATTCAGACCAGCGCCTATTTGCGCGACGTGCTCACGGCCGAGGAGGAGCCCACCCCCGACAAGCGCATCGCGGCCCTGGTGCGCATCGCCTACACCGGGCCGGCGCGGGCGCGGCTCGTGTCCTACGGCGGCGACGCCGTGCGGCCGCTCATCGCCGCCCTCGACGACACGGATCGCGGCATTGTGTCGGGCGCCGTGCAGGCCCTGGCGCGCATCGGCGATGCGCGCGCCCTCGATCCGCTCTATAACCACTTCGACGCCAGCCTGAAGGCCGGCAAGGCCGAGATCAAGTTCGCCCAGGGACTGGCCGACTTCCGCGGCCGTGAAGTGTGGCCGTTCCTCCAGAAGCTGCTGGCCGTGGATTGCGTGCCGGCCGTGGCCTATGCCCTGGACCGCATCGGCAACTTCGATCATCCCGAGCGGCTGCTGACGGTGACCAACTTTCTGCAGGCCCAGGTGGACAAGGGCGCTCACACCGAAGCCTCACGGGCCGGCGAGACGCAGGAGAACCTGGTGGCCAAGGCCTGCGACATCCTGGGCCGCGTGGGCGACAAGAGCGTCCTGCCGCTGCTCACCAAGATCAAGGACGAGGCGCCGCCCGCCGACAAGAGCATCGTCAAACCCACCGCCGAGCACGCCATCGCCCAGATCACGGCGCGGGGCTGAACGGCGCTCGCCCGATGGCCGCGCGGCCGGACGCGACACAAACGGCTTTGACGGGGTTCAAAGAGACGAGCTTCGACCATCGGCCGCGGGGGCATCTCCGGCGCGAGTCGGCGTAAGGTCGCATTCATGGTATCCTGAGCGGAACCGAGGTGAGCGATGCAAGGGCCCATCATCCGCGTCATCGGGGTCGGCAACGGCGGGTGCAATGCCGTCTCCCAGATCATGCGCAGCGACGTGACCGGTGTCGAGTTGATTGCCATGGACACCGACGTCCGCAAGCTGCGCGACTGTCCGGCGGCCAACAAAGTGATCATCGGCCATGACGTGACCCAAGGCCTGGGCTGCGGCGCCGACCCCGAACTGGGTCTGGCCGCCGCGCAATCCAGCCAGAAGGAAATCGAGCAGGTCCTCGCCGGCGCCCACATGGTGTTCGTCACGGCCGCCATGGGCGGCGGCACGGGCACCGGCGCGGCGCCCGTCATCTGCCGCCTGGCCAAGGAGATGGGCGCCCTCACCGTGGCCGTGTGCACCAAACCCTTCCGTTTCGAGCGCCAGCGGCGCATGAACACCGCCCTCCTGGGCATCGAGCAGGTGGCCGAGGCGGTGGACGCGTACATCGTCATCGACAACGAGCACCTGCTCGAGATGGTGGACAAGCACACCCGCCTCACCGACGCCTTCGCCCTGGCCGACGACGTACTGCGCCAGGCGGTGCAGGGCGTCAGCGACCTCATCACCATTCCCGGCACCATCAACGTCGACTTCGCCGACGTCTGCTCGGTGCTGCGCGAGGCGGGGCCGGTGCTCATGGGCCTCAGCGAGCTGCCGGCCGAAGCGCCCAGCTCCGACATCGTGCAGAAGGCCGTCAACTCG
>Ga0181528_10002574_pt1 | contig 11178 bp, 18 predicted proteins | sample PEATcosm2014_Bin_47_FD_119742 | JGI IMG/M metagenome (GOLD analysis project Ga0181528, IMG submission 119742) | Peatland microbial communities from MTU Mesocosm Facility, Houghton, MI, USA - PEATcosm2014_Bin10_10_metaG | ecosystem: Environmental > Terrestrial > Soil > Wetlands > Peat | place... | reverse complement strand
ATCATGGGCAAGGAAAAGTTTGATCGCAGCAAGCCGCACGTGAACGTTGGGACGATTGGACATATTGATCACGGCAAGACGACGTTGACGGCGGCGATCACCAAGGTGCTTTCCAAGCACAATCCGAAGAATGCCTTCCGTTCGTTCGACTCGATCGACAACGCGCCGGAAGAGCGGGAGCGCGGCATCACGATTGCCACGGCGCACGTGGAGTACGAGACGGCCAACCGTCACTACGCGCACGTGGATTGCCCCGGCCACGCCGACTACATCAAGAACATGATCACCGGCGCGGCGCAGATGGACGGCGCGATTCTCGTTGTGGCGGCGACCGACGGCCCGATGCCGCAGACCAAGGAGCATGTGCTGTTGGCGCGCCAGGTGGGCGTTCCCTGCGTGCTGGTCTTCTTGAACAAGTGCGACGCAGTCGAGGATGAAGAGCTGATCGACCTGGTGGAGATGGAAGTGCGCGAGCTTTTGGGCAAGTACCAGTTCCCGGAGGACGCGCCGGTGATTCGCGGCTCGGCTCTGCTGGCGCTGAATGGCGACCCCAAGTGGGAGGCCAAGATCGACGAGCTGATGGAGGCGGTGGATGCGTATGTTCCGCGGCCGGATCGCGCGGTGGACAAGCCCTTCCTGATGCCGATCGAAGATATCTTCTCGATCTCCGGACGCGGCACGGTGGTGACGGGGCGCATCGAGCGCGGCAAGGTGAAGGTCGGCGAGGATGTTGAGATCGTGGGCTTCCGCGAGACGCGCAAGTCGGTCTGCACGGGCGTGGAGATGTTCAAGAAGCAGCTCGACGAGGGCATGGCGGGCGACAACGCCGGCATTCTTCTGCGCGGCATTCCCAAGGAGGATGTGGAGCGCGGCATGGTTCTGGCCAAGCCGGGATCGATTACGCCGCACACGAACTTCAAGGGCGAAGTGTACGTGCTGAGCAAGGAAGAGGGTGGCCGTCACACGCCGTTCTTCAAGGGCTACCGTCCGCAGTTCTACTTCCGCACGACGGACGTGACGGGCGTGGCGGAGCTGCCTGAGGGCGTGGAGATGGTGATGCCGGGCGACAACGTGCAGCTCGTGGTGGAGCTGATTACGCCGGTGGCTCTGGAAAAGGGCCTGCGCTTTGCCATCCGCGAAGGCGGCCGCACGGTGGGCGCCGGCACGGTGAGCGAGATTATCAAGTAGGCGCTTGCCGCGCCGGGCAGAGCGCCCTTGCGGGCGAAAGGCGGGCGCGGCAAGAAGCAATAGGGAATAAGGATCTGATTTCTGGTTCCTGAAGGGAAGAACATGGTAGGACAAAGGATTCGCATTCGGTTGAAGGCATACGATTATCGTGTGCTGGACACCTCGACCGGCGAGATTGTGGAGACGGCCAAGCGCACCGGAGCAACGGTGGCCGGCCCGATTCCGCTGCCGACGATCAAGAACAAGTACTGCGTGCTGCGTTCGCCGCACGTGGACAAGAAGTCCCGCGAGGCCTTCGAGATCAGAACGCATAAGCGTCTGATCGACATCCTCGAACCGACGCAGCAGACGGTAGACGCGCTGATGAAGCTCGATCTGCCGGCCGGCGTCGATGTCGAGATCAAGGCCTTCGAGAAATAAGTACCTGCGGTGGGGCGAACTCGCCCTTCGGGCGCTAGGGCTTGATGGCGGTTACGTAAAGCAGTAAACAGGCTCGGAAGAGCCCCCGGCAGTGCGATGAGCTAAGCATCGCATGATGAGGAAAGGAAGATATGGGCGTAGTAGGAATTTTGGGAAAAAAGATCGGCATGACGCAGGTCTTCGACGAAAAGGGCGATGTGCACCCGATTACGGTGCTGCAAGCCGGTCCCTGCGTGATTACGCAGTTGAAGACGCTGGCCAACGACGGCTACGAGGCCGCGCAGATCGGGCTGGTCGAATTCGTCAAGGACAAGAATGTGACCAAGCCGCAGAAGGGCCACTTCGCCAAGTGCGAAGCGCCGCCGGTGAAGGTCATCAAGGAAGTTGCGCTGGAGCTGGACGCCGAGGGCGTGGTGGCTTCAAAGGCCGGCGACCGTGTGCTGGTGGACATCTTCTCCGAGGCCCGGTTTGTGGATGTGATCGGCACCTCGAAGGGCCGGGGCTTTGCCGGTGTGGTGCGCAGACATAAATTCGGCGGCGGACCCAAGTCGCACGGACATATGTTTCAGGTGCAGGGTTCGATCGGCGCTTCCAGCTATCCGTCGCGCGTCTTTCCTGGACAGCGTATGCCGGGACACATGGGCGCCGAGCAGGTTACGGTGCGGAATCTGCGCATTCGCGGCATCGATCTGGAAGAGAATCTTCTGATGGTCGAGGGTGCGGTGCCGGGCAGCCGTGAGGGTTATGTGCTGATCTCGAAGGCTAAGACTCCGCCGCGCGAGCGCCGTGGATTTGCGGGAAGCGGCACGGTCGATCCGTTGAAGGCTTCGAAGAAGGCTGGCAAGAGGAAGTAGCCACTGCATGGGCAGACGCGCCTAGCGGCGCAACGCCTGCGGTGGGGCCAAACGCGCCATGCGGCGCACACAGTTCAAGGCTGGGAGGGCTGCTGTACGCAGTGCCCGGCAGAAGAAGAAGAAGATGGCAAACGTGGATGTAGTGAACATGAACGGGGACAAGGTCGGCGTGCTGGAGCTGCCGGAAGCGCTCTTTGGGCCGGACCAGGTCAACGAGGCTCTGCTCTGGGAGGCGGTCAAGCACTACCGCGCCTCGCTGCGCCAGGGCACGCACAAGACCAAGAGCCGCACTGAAGTTGCCGGCTCCGGAAAGAAGCTGTGGAAGCAGAAGGGCACGGGCCGGGCGCGTATCGGCTCCGTCCGCTCGGCGCTATGGCGTCATGGCTACACGGTGCATGGACCACAGCCGCGCAGCTACGATTACGCCTTTCCGCGCAAGAAGCTGCTGGGGGCGCTGCGCTCTGCCCTGGCCGCGAAGCTGGCCGACGGCAAGCTGACGGTGGTGGACACGCTGGAGATCAAGGACGCCAAGACCAAGCTCTATCGCGCTGCGCTCACCAAGCTCGATGTCACCCGCACGGCGCTGCTGGTGGAGAACAGCAAGACGTTGACCCAGGCGCTGGTGCTGGGTGCGCGCAACCTCAAGGGCGTGGAACTGGTGCTCAACAACGAAGTGCATCCTTACGATCTGCTGCGCTACGAGCGGGCCATCTTTTCCAAGGCCGCAATCGAGCAGATTACCGAGATGCTGGAGAAGAACGCGTCAAAACGCATCGCTGCGGGGCGCAAGCTCGCCGCTGAGACGGAGGCCGCCTGATGCCGACACTTTATACCGTGATTCGCCGCCCGCTGATTACCGAAAAGGGGCTGAGCGTGAAGGAGACCGAGGGCACGCTGGTTTTTGACGTTGCCCCCAGCGCCACCAAGACCGAGGTCAAACAGGCTGTCGAGGCTCTCTTCAAGGTGAAGGTCTCCGCAGTCCGTACCGCCAACGTCCTCGGCAAGGAGCGCCGCCGCGGGAAGTTTACTGGCTTCAAGCCGGATTGGAAGAAGGCTTACGTGCGGCTGAAGGCCGGTGAGAAGCTGCCTGAGTACGTAAACAACCTGTAGGGCAGTGAAAGAGTGAACGAGTGAAGCAGCGAACAGGTGAGCTGCTTGGCGCGAGAAGGATTATCGGAATCCGGCAGTAAGGGATGGGTTCCGGAGAAACGGGAGAGCGGCGCTTGAGTTTGGCGCTGGCTTTCCGGGACAAACGACGATGGCAATCAAGACATACAGACCGATCACGCCGACCTTGCGCTTCAAGACTACGCAGGTCAATGACGACCTGACGACGGATAGGCCGCACAAGCCGCTTCTGGCGGTCAAGCAGCGCACCGGCGGACGCCGCAACCAGGGCGATCTGACCATGCGCCATCAGGGCGGCGGCCACAAGCAGATGCTGCGCCTGATCGACTTCAAGCGCGACAAGTACGGAATTCCGGGACGCGTGGCGACGATTGAGTACGACCCGAACCGCTCGGCGCGCATTGCGCTGATTCATTATCTGGACGGCGAGAAGCGCTACATCCTGCAGCCGGTTGGTTTGAAGGTTGGCGCGACGATCAGCTCCGGGCCGGATGCGGATATTCTGGTGGGCAATTCGCTGCCGCTCAAGAATATCCCCGCGGGCACAACGGTCCACGCGATCGAGCTGCGGCCCGGCAAGGGCGCGCAGATGGCGCGTTCGGCGGGAACGCAGGCTCAGTTGGTGGCCAAGGAGGGCGAATACGCCCTGCTCAAGCTGCCTTCCGGCGAGACCCGCAAGGTGCTGGTCGAGTGCATGGCCACGATCGGCCAGGTGGGAAACACCGATCACGAGAATATCTCCATCGGCAAGGCGGGACGCAATCGCTGGAAGGGCATTCGTCCGGCCAACCGCGGCGTGGTGATGAATCCAGTGGATCACCCGCACGGCGGCGGCGAGGGCAAGACCTCGGGCGGCCGTCATCCGGTGACCCCATGGGGCCAGCCGACGCGCGGCTACAAGACGCGCAACAACAAGCGGACGGATGCGTTTATCGTCAGCCGCCGGGTGAAATAAGCAATACGTCAGCGAAGTTGAGGAGCAAAGGATTCTATGGCACGTTCGACAAAAAAAGGCCCGTTCGTGGATGCGCACTTGACCGTGAAGATCGAGGTGCTGAATCAGGCCAACGACAAGAAGGTTGTCAAGACCTGGTCCCGCCGTTCGACGATCTTTCCGGAGTTTGTGGGCCACACCATCGCGGTTCATAACGGCAAGAAGTTCGTTCCGGTGTACGTGACCGAGAACATGGTGGGTCACAAGCTGGGCGAGTTCGCGCCCACGCGCGTCTTCAAGGGGCACACCGGCGGAGCCAAGGCAGCCGAAGCAGGCGCCAAGCCGCGGTAGCGACAAGGGATTAAGGATGAAGGGACCAGGGACTGGGAGCTGCGAGGCAGCGCCAGCCGCTGGCGGAGATTGAGGACAGACCAATGGCAGTCGAGACAAGGGAATATAGGGCCGAGGCCAGGTTTCAGCGCGTGTCGCCGCAAAAGGCGCGCCTGGTGCTCGACCTGATCAAGGGCCGGAATGTGGAAGAGGCGCTCACCGTTGCGGCCTTCACCAAGAAGCGCATCGCTCCGGTGATTCATAAGTTGCTGACTTCGGCGGTAGACAACGCCAAGTATCTGGCCGGCGAGCAGGGGACCGATCTGGATGTGGATAACCTCTACGTCAAGCTGGCTCTGGCCAATGACGGGCCGCGCATGAAGCGCATCCGTCCGGCTCCGATGGGCCGCGCCTTTCGTTATCAGCGCAGGCTGACGCATATCGTTCTCTCTGTAGCCGAGCGCGAGGCGGCCGCTCATCTGGTGACCCGTGTTGAGGAAGCCAAGAGCGAGGAGCCGAAGGCTGAGCTTGCGGCGGCGAAGACGGCCAAGAAGAAGGCAACGGCGGCCAAGAAGACGGCGCCCAAGAAGGCAACCAAGAAATAGGCCGTGAAGTCGGCCTAGAGGGTTTTGAGAGGAAGCATTATGGGACAAAAAGTCCATCCTTACGGATTCCGGCTGGGGGTAAACAAGCCCTGGCGTTCACGCTGGTTCACCGAGCGCGATTATGACAAGCTGCTGGTCGAAGACGTGAAGCTCAAGGCGGAGCTGCGCGAGAAGCTCAAGGCCGCCGGTGTCAGCTCGGTGGAGATTGAGCGTCCGGGCAACAAGCTGCGCTTTCTCATCCGCACCGCGCGTCCGGGCATTGTGATCGGACGCAAGGGCGCGGAGATCGACAAGCTCAAGCTCGAGCTTGGCAAGCGCACCAGCCGCGAGGTCTTCATCGACATCATCGAGGTGAACAAGCCCGAGCTGGACGCGCAACTGGTCTCCGAGGCCATCGCGCTGCAACTGGAAAAGCGCGTCAGCTTCCGCCGCGCGATGCGCAAGAGTGTGGATTCGGCGCTGCGCTTCGGCTGCAAGGGGATCAAGGTTCGCGTTTCGGGCCGCTTGAATGGCAACGAAATTGCCCGCTCGGAGTGGTATTTGCAGGGGCGTTTGCCGCTGCACACGCTGCGCGCCGACATCGATTACGGCTTCACCGAGGCGCAGACGACCTATGGCGTGATCGGCGTGAAGACCTGGATCTATCGTGGCGACATTTACGAGCAGAAGCGCCGTCAGCCGGCGGCGGTAGGCACGTCGGTGTTTTAAGAGTAGGGATCAGGGAGCTGGGGATAGAAGCCCTCGATTGCTGATCTTGAAGAGTTTGGTTGGAGAAGTTTACTAAAAGCAGCCCGGGATGGGAGTTGGGCCGTGGATCGAAATGATCCCTGATCCCTGATCCCTGATCCCTGCTTTTCGAGGTTTTTGCTATGTTGATGCCAAAGAAGGTGAAGTTTCGCAAGCAGCAGAAGGGCAAGAGGCGCGGCAAGGCTTGGCGCGGCTCTTCGATTTCCTTCGGCGAGTACGGTCTGCGCGTTATGGAGTGCGGCTACATCACCGACCGGCAGATCGAGGCCAGCCGTATCGCCATGACCCGCTTCATCAAGCGTGGCGGCAAGATCTGGCTGCGCCTTTTCCCGGACAAGCCCATCACCAAGAAGCCGGCCGAAGTCCGAATGGGTTCGGGCAAGGGCGCTCTGGATCATTGGGTTGCGGTGGTGCGGCCGGGCAAGATTCTCTTCGAGATGGAGGGCGTGGACCCGGCGACGGCGCAGGAAGCGATGCGTCTGGCCTCGAACAAGCTGCCGCTCAAGACCAAGTTTGTGATGCGGCCCGGAGCTGTGAAACCGGAAGCCGCGGCCAAGTAGAAATGCTGCTTCCAGCCGCCGGTTTCTAGCGGGTCTCGTTCGGCTCTGCCGGGATGGAGACGGGAAGGGCTAGAGACTGAAGGCGGGAAGCGAGGAGCTTAGGAAATGGAACTGGAAAAGATTCGCAATTTGAGCGACGAAGAGCTGGCGCGGCAGGAGAAGACAACCGCCGAGCAGCTCTTCCGGCTTCGCTTTCAGGTCTCGCTGGGGCAGAATGACGGAGTCAAGAAGCTCCGCCAGATGCGCAAGGAGATCGCGCAGATCAAGACTGTTGCCCGCGAGCGTGAGTTGGGCATCCGCGGCGAGTCCACGGACGCCGCCGCCACGGAAACCAAGAAGGGAGCCCGCTAAATGACGGCGACTCAAGAGGCAGTACAGGCGCCGGCGGCAGTTGGAGCGCGGCGCAACGAAAAGGTTGGCGAGGTCGTCTCGACGAAGATGCAGAAGACCATTGTGGTCGCGGTCGAGATGCGCAAGGCTCATCCCAAGTACAAGAGGATCGTGCGCTCGACCAAGAAGTTTTACGCGCATGACGAGCAGAGTTCGGCGCGCATGGGCGATGTGGTTCGCATCCGCGAGACCCGGCCGCTGAGCAAGTTGAAGCGGTGGTCCCTGGAAGAGATTGTCCGGCGCTCGGCGCTTGGCCAGCTCGAAGATGCGGCGGTCAAGACCGCCGGCAAGGCTGCCAACTGAGCGAGTTTTGTTTTCAGTTGTCAGTAGTCAGTTGTCAGTGAATGTCAAGCCGGGTAGGAATTGCTCCGGACTGAGAACTGAAGACTGAGAACTTTAGGAGAAGAACCCATGGCTGTGCAAATGAGAACGATGCTCGCGGTCGCCGACAACTCCGGCGCACGCAAGCTGCAAGTGATTCTGCCCCTGGGCGGCGGACTCGGCAAGAGTGCCGGTCTGGGCGACATTGTGACCGCGGCGGTGAAGGAAGCCTCACCCGACGGCACCATCAAGAAGGGCAAGGTCGTCAAGGCGGTGATCGTCCGCACCCGCAAGGAGCATCGCCGGCGCGACGGAACCTATATCAGGTTTGATGAGAACGCGGCGGTGGTGATCGACGATACGCATGAGCCGGTGGGCACGCGCGTCTTCGGGCCGGTCGCCCGCGAGTTGCGCGAGAAGAAGTTTTTGAAGATCGTTTCGCTGGCCCCGGAAGTGGTGTAGAAGCAGGGAGCAGGGAATAGGGAACAGGCGAAAAGCTGACCGCTGTTCACTGTCCACTGCATTTGGAGAGAAGATGCCGAGTTTGAAGATTCATCGCAATGATACGGTCAAGGTTCTCAGGGGCGCGGACCGCGGGAAGACCGAGCGCGTGCTGCGCGTCTTTCCCGACAAGGGAACGCTGCTGGTTGAGCACGTGCACGTGATCAAGAAGACGGTTTCGAGCAAGCAGGGAAAGAATACGCGGGGCGGCATCGCCGAGCAGGAATCGCCGATTCATGTCTCGAATGTCGCGCTGGTCTGCCCCAACTGCGGCCCCACGCGCGTGGGATCGAAGACCGAAGGCGACCTGCGGACGAGAGTTTGCAAGAAGTGCGGACAGACGCTGCCGACCAAGAAGTAGGAAGTGCAGTGAAGCAGTGAACGAGTGAAGCAGTGAGCGAGTAGCAAATTGAATCGTTCACTGGGCAACCAGAGCGGCAGGGATTGAGCGGCAATGTTCAAACCCTGTCGCCAGCACTTCCGCAACGGTAAACGGCGGCCTGATCGTTCAGGGAGCCACTCCGGGACCGGAAGAAAGAGAGCAGAGTGATGGCGGCAAGGCTGAAAGAGAAGTATCACAAGCAGATCAAGCAGGCTCTCAAAAAGGAGCTGGGGCTTGAGAACGCGATGGCGGTTCCGGAGTTGAAGAAGATCGTAATCAACATGGGGCTGGGCGAGGCTACGCAGAATACCAAGCTGCTGGATCCGCTGGTGGCCGATCTGACGGCGATTGCCGGCCAGAAGCCGGTGACCACCAAAGCGAAGAAATCGATTGCGGCTTTCAAGGTGCGCGAGGGAATGTCGATTGGCGCCATGGTGACCTTACGCAACGAGAAGGCTTACGAGTTTCTGGATCGCCTGATCTCGACCGCGCTGCCGCGTGTGCGCGACTTTCGCGGCGTTTCGACGAAGAGTTTTGATGGACGCGGCAATTACACGCTCGGCCTGCGCGATCAGTTGATCTTCCCGGAGATCGATTACTCCAAGGTGGAGAAGATGAAGGGCATGAACATCACCATCGTGACCACGGCCAGGGATGACAATGGAGCGCGCGCGCTGTTGAAGCACTTTGGAATGCCCTTCCGGCAGGGCGCATAGGGGACAAGAGGATTTATGGCAACCACTGCAAAACGTGTGAAAGACGCGCGGAAGCCGAAGTTCAGCTGCCGCAAGCACAACCGCTGCCAGCTTTGTGGCAGGCCGCGCGGTTTCCTGCGCAAGTTCGGCGTCTGCCGCTTGTGTTTTCGCGCACTGGCGCTCAAGGGAGAGATCCCCGGCGTCGTCAAGTCGAGCTGGTAGCTTTTTAGGGATCAGGTTTCAGGGATCAGAGAGACTCGTAACTGATCCCTGACCCCTGACAACTGTTTTGACATTCCCGCTGGTTCTCCTTGTCGAAGGAAGACGGGGAGCGAACGGGGAATGAAGGAGAAGGAATGAGTCTGACCGACCCAGTAGCCGATTTTCTGGCGCGCATCCGGAATGCGATCCGCGCGCGTCATCAGAAGCTGGATGTACCGGCTTCCAAGCTGAAGACCGAGATCGCCCGCATTCTCAAGGAAGAGGGCTATATCTCGAATTACAAGACCCAGGAAGAGGAAGGCAAGCTCGTCCTCCGCGTCTATCTCAAGTACGGCGGAACGGAAGCGGCCATCCGCGATCTGGCGCGCATCTCGCGTCCCGGTTGCCGCGTCTACATCGGCCGCGACGAGATCAAGCGCGTCCAGGGTGGTCTTGGCATCTCGATCATGACCACGCCCAAAGGCGTGATGACCGGACGTCAGGCCCGCCGCGAAGGCGTAGGCGGCGAACTGCTCTGCGAAGTGTGGTAAAGGCAGGGAACAGGGAACAGTTAAAAACCTGGGCCTGGGAAAGTATTCGAATTATGCCGGCCGATTGGGCTGGTGCGGTAAATGCGGAATTGGATTCAAAGGAATAATGGGATCATGTTTTTATTCCCTGTTCCCTGATCCCTATTCCCTGTTTTTAGGCTGCAGTGGAACGAAGATAGCTGGTATTTATTCTTCGGGACTCGCAAGCCAGATGAAGGATTGATTCGATGTCGCGTATTGGAAAGAAGCTGATCCCGCTGCCCGCGGGCGTGAAGTACAAGGTCGAGGGCAACACGGTGTTGGTTGAGGGGCCCAAAGGAAAGGTCTCGGCGCTCATCGCGCCGGGCATCACCCTGGAGGCCAAAGACGGCGTATTGCACGTCAACCGCGAGAACGACAGCCAGGCAGCGATGCACGGGCTGACACGCGCACTTGTCTCGAATGCCGTTCTGGGCGTCACCACGGGATGGACCCGCGAGTTGGATATTGTGGGCACCGGCTACCGCGCCGAAATGAAGGGCAAGGGGACGGTGGTCTTTACCCTCGGCTACTCGCACCAGATCGAAGTACCTCTGCCGACCGGTATTGACGTGGCGATCGCTCCCAGCAAGGTCGACTCCAAGTGGACGCATCTGACCGTCTCCGGCATCGACCGGCAAAAGGTGGGTCAGGTGGCCGCCGACATCCGTTCGCTGCGCAAGCCCGATCCTTACAAGAACAAGGGTGTGCGCTACTCCGATGAGAAGCTCAAGAAGAAGGCCGGCAAGACGGGCGCGAAGTAGTTGGGACAGGGAATAGGGACCAGGGAATAGCGAGCGCTAACTCCGCTAATAACTCTGGTTCCGCTAACCACAACCGAACGGGGCCGCCAGGCGGCTCCGCTGATAGGTGAGAGAGACCATGATTACGCAGACCAAGAGAAACGCAATCCGCCAGCGCATTCACGACCGCATACGCCGCAAGCTGGCCGGCACCGCCGAAAGGCCGCGGCTGAATGTCTACCGCTCGCTGAACCACATTTACGCGCAGGTGATCGACGATCAGAAGGGCGAGACGCTGGTTTCGGCCTCGACCATCAAGCTGAAGACCGGCGGCAACATCGCCGCTGCCAAGGAGATCGGCAAGGCGGTGGCAGAGCTGGCCGTCAAGCAGGGCATCAAGAAGGTGGTCTTCGATCGTGGCGGCTACCTGTATCACGGGCGCATCAAGGCGCTGGCCGATGCGGCCCGCGAGGCGGGCCTGGAGTTTTAATAGGGACTGGGGACTAGGGATTAGGGACTAGTCGCTATCAGGTTAAAAAAGAGACGAGAGAGCAATGACGATCTTGAAGAAGAAACTCGATGCCAACCAGTACAACCTGAAGGATCAGGT
>Ga0181528_10002572_pt1 | contig 11180 bp, 10 predicted proteins | sample PEATcosm2014_Bin_47_FD_119742 | JGI IMG/M metagenome (GOLD analysis project Ga0181528, IMG submission 119742) | Peatland microbial communities from MTU Mesocosm Facility, Houghton, MI, USA - PEATcosm2014_Bin10_10_metaG | ecosystem: Environmental > Terrestrial > Soil > Wetlands > Peat | place... | reverse complement strand
CTTCATACGCCTGGCTTACCGCCGCCACAACCAATTGTGGATTCACCGTGCTCCACGCAAACCCTGAAAAACCCTCCCCGGTAAAGCGGAAAAAGAGGTTTCCTCCAAGAATTCCATCCACCGCACTGGGAATCAGGCTCCACGAGGCGCCACCGTTGGCGGAACGCAAAATGCCGCTTCCGTAATAGGAATCCGCATTGTCGTTGGGGTCGCCGGTCCCGGCCAACACCACCCCCGTCCCGCCCGGCTGCACGCTCAGCGCGCCAATACTGATCGAAGCGTCTGTTATCCCGCTCAACGCGGACAACGTATCTGTCAGCGGACTAAAGACCGCGCTCGATGCATTCGCCGCGCCGTTGATCGACTTCCAGACCCCGCCCCCGGTCGCGCCCGCATAAACCGTGTTGCCGCTACTGTCGGAGGGATCCAGAGCCAGTGCTGAAATCCGCCCCGTCACCAGCCCAAAGCTCTGCGACGTAACCGCAAGCGGTCCAACCTGTGTCCACGCCGTGGTTCCCGCCGCATCCGGCGTAACCTCAGGACCCGGATTTTCTGCTTGTTTCTTCAGTTGCGCCCGCAGCGCCGCGGCGGCACGCGCCCGCGCTGGAGTGAGTCCCCGCTCTGCCAAAAACCGCTTCGCCTGCGCCACGCGGGGAGGAATCGGCGCGCCGGCACGCGGCGCGGCAGCCTTGTCACTCGCCGCCTGCGCGCGACTCCGCCCGTCCGATTGCGCCCAAACTCCCGCCGGACGGCAGAAAATCAGCAACAACGCCACAGCCGCCAGCGTCAAAAAAACGCCCAGCCGAACCCGCCTCTTCCCACTCAACCGCAAGTACGTCGAATCGCTCACACGCGTCCTCTACTCGATTCCGCCCTCGCCTCACCCTTCGCTGGGTGGGAGATTTGGGCAGAACCCTGGGAATTCGCCGTGCAAAACAATCAGATTCCGGGTTTGAAATTTGCAGCGATTATAGTACAAAGAGGGAATCGGCTGGCGAGCGGAAATAATTACCCTGCCCCTTTGCGGTGCATAGAAAGCCATCCCCCCGCGCCAGCGCTGCTTTTCCGCGCCTCTTCACCCTGCTCTCCGCTCCCCGCCTTCTCGCCGCGCGCGCCCCATCTCCACCCCAACCCAAACAATTCCAAAGCCTCTTCCCTTCCCTCCCGAAACTCCCTTTGCATTTTCATTCATGCTTTTTTCTCTCCCGCCGATAAAAGGACAGTTGACGCGTTCGCGCATCCGGGCTAAGGCTTCTGGCCCAACCGGCTGGAAGATCCAGCCAGAAAATGACACGCGCCTGAGCAATCGAGGGGAGGCGAATTGAATTCCATGCAGAGCGCAGCTCAATTTCCAGCTCACCCTCCCGCTCCGTCCATGCCTCTGATTGAGACCGAAGCCCAGTCCCTCCCTCAGGCCGTCGGCATCAGCGCCGCGTGGCGCAAGCTCATGATGCAGGCTGAAATGGCCGGTCCGCATCTCCAGGTTGCCACCGTCGAAGGCGAAGCCGGCTCCGGCAAACACACCCTGGCCCGCCTCATCTACGGCCGGTCGCCGCTTTCTGCTTCAGGATTTGTCCGCCGCGATGCCCGCGAGTGGCTCGTCGCCGACGCCGACCCCGCTCTGCTCGCTGGCTTCACTTACCTCGACCGTGTAGACCTGCTCACGCCCGCCGGCCAGGGTCTCCTGCTCAATGTCCTCAAAAAGCTTCAGGACCGCTCGCCGGGCCGCGCCGTCGTTCTCGCTTCATCGCAGGCCTCGCTGCGCCAGATGGCCGGTCAGGGCCTCATGATCCCCGACCTCGCCTTCCGCCTCACCGCTGTCCGCTTCAATATTCCACCGCTGCGCCAGCGCAAGGAAGACATCTCCGTCCTCTCCCAGGCCCTGCTCGACAGTATCTGCCGCCGTTATCAGCAGCGCCCCGTCGTCATGGGCGCAGGAGCCTTGCAGCGCCTTCTCCAGCACAACTGGCCGGGCAACGTCCGCGAGCTTTCCTGCGTCCTTGAAACCGCCCTGCTCGAAGCCGCCAACGGCGTCATCCGCCCCGGCGATCTCGCCCTCTCCGCCTCCGCCGAGCCAACCCTCGATGCGCAGCCCGCACCCCGCTCCGAGAATCTATCCCTCGACGCCATGATCCGCCATCATGTCCAGTATGTGCTCGACCTCAACCACGGCAACAAGCTCCGCGCCGCCCGCCAACTCGGCATCAGCCGTTCCACCCTCTACCGCATCCTCGGCAACGAAACCATCCTCAGCAGCTAGTCCCGCGACCGCTTGCTTGTGCAATTGATAGCCTGATGCAATAGATAGCCTCAATGGATCGCCGGATAGCCTGAACGCCGCGCCGAATACCCAGGGTGTAGCAACTAACCGCCTGAGCGTAGCGCGGAGTAGCCTGAGCGCAGCGCCGAGCAGCCTGAGTGTAGCTCCTGGCAACGTAAGTGTAGCGACCAATAGCCTGAGTGCAGCGCATAATAGCGCGAGTCTAGCGCATAGTAACGTGAGTCGAGCGCCTAACAGCGTGAGTGGAGCGCATAGTAACGTGAGTGGAGCGCCGGTCTCCAGACCGGCTGTCGCGCGGGCGTCTCGCCCGCGCTCGTTCAGCAGCCATTCCCAAGCCACGCTCTCAAGCCACTAGCCGACATACAACACCTGCACAGCACGTCCTCCTTCGCACCCCTGAACAGAGTGACGGGGAGTCGAAGAACCCGCATTTCCGCAACGCTGTCATCCTGAGCAAAGCGAAGGACTCGCGTTTGCGTTGTATGCTGTCATCCTGAGCGACCCTGAGCGCAGCGAATGGGGAGTCGAAGGACCTGCATTTCCGCAACGCTGTCATCCTGAGCAAAGCGAAGGACCCGCGTTTGCGGTTAACGCTGTCATCCTGAGCAAAGCGAAGGACCCGCGTTTGCGGTTAATGCTGTCATCCTGAGCAAAGCAAAGGATCTGCGTTTGCGTTTTGCGCTGTCATTCTGAGCAAAGCAAAGGACCCGCGTTTGCGTTGTATGCTGTCATCCTGAGCGACCCTGAGCGAAGCGAATGGGGAGTCGAAGGACCTGCATTTTCCCTTTCCAGCTTGAAGAAAGCGGCAGACGCCGGAGGTTTCAACCCCCGCAAAAACCATCATAGAAATTTAGAAAATCAATCAACGCGGCGAAGCCGCGCCCAGCCAGCCGCATCCATGCCGAGCGCCCAGTTCCCGCTTCTCGCACAAAAAAACACCAACCCGCCAGCTAGCCGCCCGAACTGATCTAAAGCCCCACCTACGCATGTAATCAACGTCACGGCCGAAAACCTTTCATAAGCCGACTTCCAATGATTAATCTTCAAAAGCAAACAGTTTCCGGTTAATCTGATTCTCTGACGTCCGATTGATGGTCAGATTTTGATGGAAGCCAGTGACGGATCATGTTTCTAAAGCGGGGCGGAGCCGGATCATGTGTGCGGTTCCCACGAAGGACACTACCCCTGAGAGGGCGGTAAGATCCTTGCTAACGCGCAAAGGATACCGCTATCGGTTGCATCGGAGAGACCTCCCTGGAACGCCAGATATCGTTTTTCCGGGAAGGCGAAAGGTGATTTTCGTGAACGGGTGCTTTTGGCACGGTCATGCAGGATGCTCAAAAGGTCGAATTCCAAAAAGTCGGCCAGAATACTGGATTCCCAAGATCGCCCGCAATATCGAAAATGATAAGAGGAACCTTACCGAACTCACAATACAGGGCTGGAGGGCTCTCACCGTGTGGCAATGTGAGCTACGCCAGCCCCTCCGGCTGGAGAAAAAGCTCTCTAAATTCCTCAAACCGTAGGGCAAGAGGTGTAAACTTCCGTCATCATGCCAACCAACGATCAGAACCTGATCAACGGGTCACCGACAAAAGCGTTTTTCGTGCGGACCCTAACTCGGGACATTGAGCTTAAGGACGCTCTGCTCGACCTCCTGGATAATTGTGTCGATGGATTGATGCGGTCTGTCCCAAAGGCTAGTCTCGCGGGCGCGAAGCCTTATGCGGGGCACTGGGCGCATATTACTTTTGATCGTGAGAAATTTGTCATCGAAGATAATTGCGGCGGGATTGATATGCATCGCGCGCGTACCAGTGCATTCCGAATGGGCAGAATTGAACTTGCGGCGGCAGATAAGGAGAAGAAGCTTCCTACCGTCGGGGCATACGGCATTGGGATGAAACGAGCTATTTTCAAGATAGGGCAATCCTCGACCGTGACCTCAAAAACCAAATCAGAAGGGTTCACAGTCGAAATACCCCCCAATTGGTTGAAAGACGAGGGAACCTGGCAACTTCGCATGAAACCGCTTCAAGGCAACCGAGGAACGGCAGGGACTCGAATTGAAATCCGGGATTTACATGAACAGATTAGAAGGCAGTTCATAGATCTGCATGGATTTGAGGGCGAGTTTATAGGTGTCGTGAGCCAACAGTTCGCAATCATCATGAAGAAGGGCTTAGAGATCAAGATCAACAACACTCGGGTTAAGCCCAAGCCGTTCCGATTTATCAGCGTTGATCTAGACGCGTACGAACAAGGCGTCGCCCCGTTCTTGTTCAAGGGCACTATTGACGGCGTGAAAATCGACCTGAGCGTGGGCTTTTACAAACCGGTCCAGGACCCTGCTGAGATCGAAGAAGAAGAAGAGGACTCCGCCACCTTCACAGCTGATGAGTCGGGCTGGAACGTCATCTGCAACGACAGAGTGGTGTTAACGCACGACACGGGTCATCTGACAGGCTGGGGCCTTGGCGGGGTGCCAAGCTTCCATAATCAGTTTATCGCAATCTCAGGCACGGTTCGTTTCACCGCCGACGATGCATCCAAGCTTCCTCTCACAAGCACGAAGCGTGGCGTAGATTTGAACAGCGAGTTATATCAGCGCGTTCGAGACAAAATGCAAGAGGGGACGAAAGTTTTTACTTCCTTCACCAACCGCCTCAAGAAAGTTCCGGAAGAACGAAAGAAGGTCTTCTACGAAACTGCTTCCATAGACTACGACCAGTTAGAGGCCAAGCTCGATTCTGCCAATTTGACATGGGTTGCTGACAGAACGAAGCTGGTTGGTGGCAAAACATTTAGCCCAAAACTGCCGAGCTTTACAGGTGATCGTTTCAGAATCGTGAGATTTTCAAAATCTAAAGAGGATATTCAGGCAGTAGCGGCCTTTCTGTTCGACGATGAAACGGTTGCGCCTGGAGAGGTAGGTAAAGCCTGCTTTGAACGCGTGCTTGAGGAGGCTAAGGAGGCATGAGTGGAGAAACAGTTCCATATCACTTGAGACAGAACAAGCACGTTGATCGGCAACTTTTCGTCGAGCTACTATCCCATGCCAGTCGTGTTACACCAGTTAAGGACGCTTTATATATCTCGTTTGGAGGTGTATATTTCGAAGACTTTAAGGCAATCCATCAAGTTTTCGGAACTGAAAGAATGCTTTCCATTGAGCAAGAAGATTGGATTGTTGAGAGACAGAAGCACAATAGGCCATACGGATGCATTCAATGCAGGCATCTGACGAGCGGTGAGCTTGTCAATAACATTGGTGTAATACGGCAGCAGTTTGGTAAGCGGCCAATGATCTGTTGGTTAGATTTCACCGCAGCATCGAAGCGACGAAATCAACTGGAAGAAATCAGCGTGTTCGCCAAGGATGCAAGGGAGTTCGATGTCCTAAGGATCACGATGAACGCTAATCCCGCCAGCATCGCAGCGCTGATACCCAACGAGAGGGTTGAAGCGCGTGACCAAAGAAGATTCGAGAAGCTGAGGGATGACTTCGGCGATATGATCCCTAGAGCAATTGAGCTTGTCGATGCTAAGAAGGAGGGCTTCCCACGCTTTGTGCAGGATCTGATGAAGCACCAGATCCAGAGATCACTGTCATCAAGGCCGGGACTCCTTTTTTTGCCGTTGGGTTCGTATAGCTATTCGGACTCTGAGCATACGATGGTGACCGTAACCGGAACGTTCCTTAGTACAGAGAAGGTGGATGACTATATATCGCGGACTAGGATTGGGGACTTTGAGTTCGCCGGATTGGGCTGGGAACTGCTGCATATCAACGTGCCATTCCTAAGCCAACGAGAAAAGCTCACACTAGATCAAAATTTTGGGAGTCGCAAAACACCGGCGCAAGTGGCGAGAAGTCTCAGGTTTAGACTAGACAAAAGGCCTGAATTGTCAGAGGAGAAGCTGAAGAGCTACTTCAGATTTCACAGATACTATCCACACTTCCACCGGATACAGTACTAAATCTTTTTGATCTTCTTGGCGATCAATCTAAGCAAAGCCTCGGCCATGATTGGGGAGACGGAATTCCCGATCATACGAAAGCTATGCCATTTTGTTTCGTGGAAATCGAACCAATCCGGGAACCCTTGAAGACGCGCAGCTTCTCGAATTGTAATCACGCGGGGGCGCACAGGGTGCAGCGGTCTGACAGATTGGAAGCTGCCCTTGTCTGGCCCGGTACCGGCTCGAAGGGTCGGAGCTGCGGAATCCCACTTGAGGCGGACGCATCTGCTGACGTCATCCGTTTTTCCTTGGGGAACTCGTCTGAAGCGCTCAATCACTTTCGGGGCGTGTTGGGTAATCTGAATGCCGCTGACCTGCCCGGTAACGATTCTTTGTCGTGAGGCAGCTGAACCCAGTCCTCGCCCAGGTGCGGACCGTGCGCGCATAGCATACTTAGAAACCGTTTTGAGATTCCGATAAGGACCGGCAGAGTGGCTGGAGGGTTCCGGAAGATCGGCTATGGCATCTCTGACAGTCAGCTTTTCGGAACACGAAAGCGATTTTATTTCAGCTTCGGTAATCGGTTCAACTCTGTTGGGGTCATATCCGAGGACGACAATTCGCTTTCGGTGCGTAGGGGCTCCGAGATCGTGCGCGTCGAGGCATACAGGACCAATAAGCGTATAGCCGTCGAGATCGGAAACCGCCTTGTCGAAGATGCCCTTTGCCACGCCAGCAATGAGGCCGGGTACGTTCTCCATCAAGAAAAACTTTGGACGCACTTCAGCCACTATCCGAAAGAAGTGGCGCAAAAGACCGTTTCTTGGGTCGGCTGCATTGCGTTTTCCGATGGTACTAAACCCCTGGCAAGGCGGCCCTCCGATGATTCCATCGACATCTGCTGCGCCGGCATCGGCAGCTTTGAGCAGCGAATTGATCCGCAGGGTTGATATGTCTGCAAGTAGCAGCTTCCCATGCGGGAAGTTGCTTTTATAAGAACTCGTTAGCTTGTCGTCGATGTCTACGGATGCAATGACCTTGAGACCGGCATTATAGGCTCCGAGGGAGAATCCCCCAGCCCCACAAAACAGATCTATGACTTTTGGTGACCGCATGGTTTTAGCGTACATCACGCGCCAAGGTTTGTCGATCGGACCAAGCCGAATCGGTAGCTAGAGACGCAGGTGCAGGCACAAATCTCCGCATAGGCATCTAAACGCTACCGCTTTCACGTCAAAAACAGCGCAAAAACGACCAAAAACAGCCTATTTTGAGGCTGTTTTTCACGTTTTACTCCGCGCCCGTAAGCAGAGAGGCCCGGTTTTACTCCGCGCCCGCGGCGAGTTTTCGCGCTTATCAAATCGCCCTACGCAATTTGTCGCCAACCACGCGGAGTAAAGGCGCTCTTTACTCCGCATATATGCCCATGTGAAAACACGCTTCGCGCAAAAAACAGCAAGAAGCGCGGCGCATCCGCGAAGGGATTACGGCTTCACGGCCGTCTTCCGGCCGGCGATCCAGGCGTCGATGCGGGCGTCTAAGACATCGAGCGGCAAGGCCCCGGCATCCAGAATCTGATCGTGGAAGTCGCGCAGGTCAAAGCCGTCGCCCAGCGCCTTTTTCGCCCGGTCGCGCAGCTCTAAGATCTTCAACTGGCCGATCTTATAAGCCAGCGCCTGGCTGGGCCACGCAATATAGCGGTCCACCTCGGACTGCACCTCGGTCTCGTCAATCGCCGAGTGGTCATGGAAGTAATCCACCATCTGCTGCCGCGTCCAGCTTTGGTTGTGAACGCCGGTATCCACCACCAGACGGATGGCGCGCATGATATCCGCTTCCAATCGTCCATAATCCGAGTACGGATCCTGATAGAAACCCACATCCTTGCCCAAACGTTCCGAGTAAAGCGCCCAACCCTCCACATACGCGGTGTTTCCGGTGAATTTACGGAACGTGGGAACGTCGTCCAGCTCCTGTGCAATCGAGATTTGCAGATGATGTCCCGGCAGCCCCTCATGATACGCGGTGTTCTCTACTTCAACGAGATTCTTTTCAGTAGCGTGGTAAGGGTTGATGCGAATGCGGCCGGGTCGGGAGCCGTCTGGGGCGCCTTGCTCGTAATACGCGGCGGCGGCGGTTTTCTGCGCGTAATCGGGGACTTCCGCGACCTCAAACTTGGCTTTAGGCAACCGTCCGAAGAGAAGCGGGAGTTTTGCCTGCATCGGCGTCAGATAGTTGCGATAGGCATTGAGCAATTCTTCGCCCGATGCGGGATGCAGCTTGGGGTTGGTCTTGATGGATGCCTGGAAGGTTTTCAGATCCTGAAAGCCGAGCTTCTGCGCGATGACCAGCATCTCGACCTCGTCGCGCTTCACTTCATCGAGGCCAATCTGGTGGATCTGGGCGGGAGTTAGATCGGTGGTCGTGGTGCGGTGAATCAGGAACTGGTAATACTTTAGTCCATCGGGCAGTGAAGAGATGCCGGGCTGTTCACGGCCGGCGGGGATGTAGCTGACCTCAAGAAAGCGCGCCAAGCGCAGGTATGCGGGAAGGACTTCCTTGCTGACTGCGTCGAGCATTTCGGTTTTGATGCGCTGCTGTTCCTCGGGCTTGATGGCGGCAGGGAAGCTCTTCAGCGGCATGGCCAGCGGAGAGTCTTCGGGCTTTTGATTGGCGAAGCCCTTGACCTGATCGAGAACCTTGAGGAGCAGGAATTTCGGCGGCACACGATGGTCTTCAATGCCGATGGCCATATTGGTCGTCGCCTGGTCGAAGGCCTTGGGAATCGCGTGGAGACGGGCGATCCAGTCATCGTAATCCTTGACAGTGTCGAAGCTGAGCTGGGCCACGAGTTCGGGATACGTGGTGTGAATGCCGTCCATCTGGTTGACGGGCATCTCCCACTCCTTGAACTCCGCGGCCTCGGCATCCTCGGCAAACTGGCGGAGCAGCAGCTCGCGGCTGATCTTCTCCTGCGCGGTAAAGCCTGTGGCGTCAATGGCGGCGAGGCGCATCAGGAATGCCTGCTCACGCTCCAGGCCGGCGTTGTAGGCCTTCACCGAGTAGTCGGTGACCTGATCGTTGTAGCGCTTGTCGCCGAGGGTCGAGGCAAACTCCGGCTGGTGCTTGAGCTGGTCTTCCCAGTAGTCGTTGAAGACGGCGTTCATGGCCTTGCGGCGGGCTTCAAGCGAGTCGGTTACGGCAGGCGCGGCGGGAGCCTGCGCGGAGACAAAAGAGGGAGCAGTCATAAGCAGGGCCAGAAAGAGAACCGGAAAGCGTTGAGTTTTCAAGGTGAGATGCCTCGCGGAAAAACTTCTACCTAGTTTAGACGAAGCGGGGCAGTGAACATGCAATCGCAATTTCGACTGGGCATATATGCGGAGACAAGAGAGCATTTGATCCGCCTGGATGGCCGCGAATTGCGCTGGGAGAGCCGGTGAGTAAAGAAAGTCGCCGCCGGCGCGGAGCAATGGGGGGCGAGTCTGCTGTTGGGCGCGGAGTAAAAGGTGAAAAACAGCCTAAAAATAGGCTGTTTTTGCGCATTTTTGCGTGATTTTAGGCTCATTTTCGCTACATTTCAAACTGTGATCCTGTGTGATTGAGCAGGGACAGAATTGAGGAAAAAGATGCGGGAGAAAGAGCGGAAGCTGGAGTTGAAAAGGCTGGACCTGGAGATGCGGAGTTACCGGCGCGCGGGGCTGGAGAAGAATCCGACGAGCGGATTGCTGAGAGCGGTGCGGCAGGTGGTGAGGATTCCGGTGGCGGAGGTCGCGGAGAAGATGAGGATGAGCGACTCGGGGGTTTTCTGCCTGGAGGCGCGCGAGGTGAAAGGCACGATCACGCTGCGAGCCATGATGCAGATGGCGCAGGCGATGGGCTGCAAGGTGGTGTATGGGATTGTGCCGGAGGGCGGAAAGACACTGGAGTGGCTGGCAGATCAGCGGCTGTGGGCGGAGGTGCTGGGAGCAGCAAGGCAGCGGGTCAGCGGGTTAGCAAGTCAGCCAGTTAGCAAGTCAGCGAGTCAGCAGGTTAGCGAGTTAGCGGTGGGGGGTGGAGGGTTTGCGGGGAATATAGAGGCTTTGCGGTAGGCTGAGGATAATCAAACAGAAAAGAAGAAGAATGGAGGGCGTGAACCCTTCCTTATCTTATTGTGGGCCAGCTCCGCGACGCTGGCGCGTGAATCCACGGAGCATGGCCGGAATGGCGAAAAGATGGCCGAACTAGAGAAGAAGACAGAGACAGAGAACGCAAAGAAGAAAGGAAACAGCAAGCCAAAGAACGTTAGCCGCGTGACCGCGAAAGGAGAGGGCGCAGCAGCGAACAAAAAGAACGCGGCTGGAGGGCCGAAACGCAGCAGCAGTAAAGGGGCGAAGGATGGCGCGGAGCGGCTGCGGCGGGCAGTGGACCGGCGGGTTGGGAAGAACTCGGAGAGGCTGGCCGAGGTGCTGACCAACAAAGCGCTGGCCGGAGACCTGGCGTTTGCGAAGGCGGTGGTTGCGCTGGCCGATGCGAAAAAGCCCGATCCGGTGAAAAAACCGACTGGGCCGAGCTTTGCGGAGCAGTTGGCGATGGAGCCGCGATGGGAGGGGGAGCCAAAAGATATAGAAAATAGCGATCAGGATATAGATTGAAGACGGTTGGCGGGCGTCTCAACTCCGAAGAGCGAAGCTGGGATGCCCCGCCAACTGCGAGGATGGTTGCAGTCAGCGGGCTGGCGCAGCAAAGGAGGGCGGATCGATTCCTTTGAGCATTTGCTCTACGGAGATTCCCGCTCCGGGCAACGACGCCCAGCTTGGCTCCCCCGGACTCGTTTGCAGCATCTCCGCCCAGTGCAATGTGCGGTCACTGTTGCCGGAAGACATTTGCATGAGGAAACGCGAGGCGCCATCGCTCATCAGCAGCTTGCCCGTACCAATGGTGGCTGAGCCTGAAGCCT
>Ga0181528_10002571_pt1 | contig 11182 bp, 5 predicted proteins | sample PEATcosm2014_Bin_47_FD_119742 | JGI IMG/M metagenome (GOLD analysis project Ga0181528, IMG submission 119742) | Peatland microbial communities from MTU Mesocosm Facility, Houghton, MI, USA - PEATcosm2014_Bin10_10_metaG | ecosystem: Environmental > Terrestrial > Soil > Wetlands > Peat | place... | reverse complement strand
TCGCCACCTACCAACATCCCGTGCGCGTCACCATTCGCGTCCCTTACGACGTTCTCCAGGACCCGCAGTTCGACCTCCACCAGCACTGCCACACAGTCCTCGATCGCCACGGTGCCGAGAAAAACGGAGTCATCCTCCGCCGCGAAGCCCTCTGGATTCGCACCCTGCTGCCCGACGGAGACGGCCTCGCCCGCTTCGAATTCTCCAACACCTTCCTGCTGCCTATCACCCACGACGCAATGGCCGCCGAAGCCAAAGCCATGTGGTGAGCCGCAATCGCCGCGGATCGCAGGCCGCCCGTCCTGACAAACCAAAAGTGTCCAGCTCAGCGGTAAACTACCCCGGCCTGTCCGTCGCGAACTCTATCCACAGCGAGGGGTCTCGATGACCTCATCGGTAGCAGCGAGCTGATCGGCTTTCGCTGGCCACCTGCTGATCAACTCTCCACCAGAGAAATGACCGCGTGCGGCATCCGCGTCAGCGCAGGCGATACCTTTCCTGAAGAATTCCGCAACTTCCAGCATGATCTCTGCCTTGAAAGCCCGTTTCGCTCTTGTTCTAAGCTTGTGTCCCTGCTTGACCAAAGACATAGGCTTCTCCGGGATCGGGATGGGGCTCAGGAAAAACCCAGCTCCATTCTTCGCAATCCCCAACTCAGCAAAAAACTCGTCATATGCGCTTCTGAAAACGGCTTCGTATTCCTTGCAATACATGCTTTGATCCGTCGCGCTCACACTCGCCAACTCGCCAATGGCGAGCGTCACGGCGAGCCCTTGCACGGCGGCCAGAAGCAGCGCCCCTGGTGCTACATCGACCATGGCTCTGGTTGCGAGCTTGATTTCCGAGTAACGACCCGGCATACCCTGGAGTCGCGATATTAGTACGACCTCGTCCGCCGTTGTCCCGATCGTCCATCCCGGGATGACCGTGAAGGACAGCACATACACGATCTCTCCGTCGACGAGCAGATTAATCGACCACTCACCCTCCTTGTCGCAATTGCGCTGCCTGGTCAATCCGATGGTTAGCGTAAAGCGATGATCGGCCTCCACAATCTCATGGACCCTCACATCTGCCAACAGGATCTCGCGCAACATGCCCGCTGGCAACACAGCTTCCATGCGCCTGTGGTGATGAAGAAAGCAGGATGCGCGCTCCCCCACCGTGAGGCTGCGAGCAAGGTAGTTATGACTCAGAAACTTGAAGGAAAATCTCGGATTGTTTTCGGCCGTCTCAGAAAGCGGCCCGACTTTGATGGACCGATGCACCTCTCTGATCGTTCCCAAATTAGTCAAAGCTCGCCAAAAAAGACCCGGAAGCAGCGCCGGCGACCAGGTCTTTTCCTGACCCGCCAGCATTGCCATTACCCCAGGCAGTACTACCCCTTCCGCCTTACCCATCACGTCGCACCCGACCGCCGAAGCATCAACCGTGTCAGTCATACTGCCGCGACCATCTCGTGCCTCTGGAACCCATTGAATGCATCGATAGCTCCGGAGGTTGTCTGGGCTCGATTCGACTAGCCGCATGACCCACGGCAGAGATCCGAGTGTCGTTCCGTGTCAATTCCCGCGCACGCTGAATGGCTCCAATCGTTAGCCGGTCACAAAATGCGCGTCGGTTAGCTTCTATGCGCCTGCAGGGCCGTTAATACGGGTCTCGCAATCGAGCAACGGGACCCTGATAGTACATTCGCCCGCCCGCCAGTGAGATCGCCCGCGCCATTGAGGGACACAATCGTATGTTGGTCTACCGCGCGGATGGGTAACGGAGAATCATTGCGACCGGATGTGGGCGGTGGCGGTACCATGATCGTGGAAAAGGCCGGTCGCTATCCTCGCGCAATAAAAACAGCGCCCTCCGCCACCGGTTTAGCAAGGTCAATTGTCAAAGTCGAACGAGACATTCGTAGCGTCCTGGAGGGAAAACCCTACAACGCTTTTCCCCGGAGATTGAATTTTCAGGCCGCGAATATACGAAGATAATATGTAGAAAAATGTAGAAAAACGCACAACCGGGGAAAACCAAGTGTGTCCCAGGTCTGGGAGAAAGTCAACGGACATGTTGTGAAAAACTCGTCATGAGAATTGTTACGGCAGGAAGCCTGGCCCATCACAGCCATTTTGCAGGAACCCGCATTTGCCGGAACCTTTCCCCCACCGGCTCCGTATCTGCCTGCCATGAAGATGAAAACTGCCCTGGCGATGGCCGCCCTGGAAGTGGCTGCCCTCGCACTGCTCACATCCCTGACCGCACGCGCACAGGATTCCGATCACTCCTGGTCGAAGACTTATACCGTCTCCGGCAAGCCCACGCTGATCTTCGAAACCTCCGACGCCGGCATTGACTTCCGTCCCTGCGGCGAGTGTCACGAAATCCGGATCCACGTCGAGGTGGTCGGGCACAAGCTGAGCGACTATCGCCTGGAGGAGGGCCAAAGCGGCGATGAGATTCACTTTCTCTTCAAAGAATTGCCTCACGCGGGCGTTCGCATTGTGTGGCACAGGGAGCAGACCCGCGTCACCGTCGAAACCCCTGCCCAGCTGACACTCCAGGCCAAAACCTCCGACGGAAACGTGACTCTCACCGGACTCGGTGGCGATCTGGGCCTGGCCACCGGCGACGGAGACGTCAATCTCGAACACGTCTCGGGCAATCTGCGCATCCGGTCGGGTGACGGCCACGTAACGATTGCCGATGCCACCGGCGCGCTCGACGCCCACACCAGCGACGGCAGTCTCACCGTCGACGGCCTCTTCCACGCCCTTGCACTGCACACCAGTGACGGCCAGCTCGATCTCAACCTGCGCCAGGGAACAAAGCTCACCGAAGCCTCCACCATCCAGTCGTCCGATGGCTCGGTCACCATTCACGTCCCTCTGAACTTTGCCGCCGATCTGAATGTCCACAGCAGCGACGGCCATGTCGACTGCTCCCTTCCCCTGGCGATAGACCATTACCAATCCGGCGGAGGAGAGGGCCACGACCTGCATGGCAAGCTGAACGGTGGAGGAGTCCCGCTGACCATCCACACCAGCGACGGCAACGTAAAAATCGACCAGCTCTGAGTCGCTCAGACTATTGACGAAGTTACAGGGCTGAACGGCTTTATGTGTGGCAATGATTCATACAAGCGCCGTTAGCCACGGTCATCGATCGGCGGACGACCTGGTTGCACTTACCCTCGCGCCATCACGGGAGCGGCAGCCCGAAGACAGGCCGCCATCGAGATATTGATAGCTGAGTTACCAGGTTGTCGCGGACAGCAATATAGGTGGTCCCGCCTGGGCGCCGATTATATTAGACTTCAGCACCACCTCGATATTCTTGTGCTCCCAGCCGTTCGGCATCGTCCTGGCGAGCTGTTCCAGAGCCTGAGGCGACTGCACAAACTCACCCGCCGCTTCCGTTCCGAATGGCCCTATCCCGGCGACCACCATAACCGTACCCTCCACGGTGGGGTCGTGAAAACGCGCAACAATGGCGTAGTCCGCGGTCACTGAAGAATAGGGCCTGGAATTATCGAGTACCCAGTCCCTCTGCCGGGGATTCGCCGCATCCTCAATCCGGCCCACCCCATCCGGCCCAAAAGAGAAATGGAGCCTCAGCGGTTGAGTCAGACGCATAGTCCAGTCGTTGTTAATGGCGCCGATCAGGATCACAGAACGGGAACGAATATCTGTCAGGCTCGTATCCGGTGCTTCCTTCACCTGATAGCCCCGCCCCTTTTGCTGGAGCACACCCGCCAGATGCGCCAGCGCCAGCGCAATCGATACTGAGACGTGGTGATAGGGGCGCCTGACGCTATCGTTAAAGGTGGTTTCCGCGGATTCCGGCTGCATCTTGTCGGGATGAGTCGTTCCCAGCACAATGAGGACCGGCCTCGTCCCTTGAATCATCGGATCCCATAACTCATCCAGCGCCTGGGCATTTTGCCGGGGTGCCGGCGTCCAATAGTGTCTGGCGACAAACGTGCCCGCGACCACGAATACGACCAGCATCCCGAGAAGCATGGGCAAAGTACCGCGCCATCGGGTCCGCACCTTCGATTCGCCCACCGTCGGCTCCTCGGGTTCCGGTTGCGCCTGGAGCACGGAGGAGTCTGGCGGGCGCAGCAGAAATTCAGGTACATATGAGCCCAGCGGAAGCTCGATCTGGACGCAACTGTCGTGGCCATTCTCGTGGTAAAACTGAGCGATTCGCTTGCGTACTTCGCCGGCGCTGATTCGCACCACCGGATCGATGCTGGTGTCGTAGTCGTGTCCCCGACCGAATACTTCCACGCCCAGCGTGCGCTCCTTCAAATCGGATGACCGCTCCTCCAGAGCCGCTTCCACGACGTAGTTCAGAAGGGCTGGATAACGCTTGCTTCCCCGGAAGTGGCGGCTCGACAGGATCGCTTCCAGTTCTCTCAAAACCAGGGTTCGTTCCTCCGCGGAAGCCGGCCTCCAGGGTGTCGCCAAATGCCCGTTTTCAGATCGCTGGCTCATATTGTGCGGATGAACGGGGGGTAGCATACCACTCCGGAACCAGGATTGTCACAGCAAGTATTGTCGAGCCAGCCAACGCGCCGCGGAGGGGATCGACGCGCCTTTCCTGGTTTGTTAACCGTTTTAAATCGAGATGTTTGCGCGAGTGCGCCCGACCCGGAACAGCCGGTAGCATACCGTAGCATCCTTGTCTTCCATTCGCCCGGCGATATTGAATTGCGCCCGCGCTGGCTCACAGAGTCTTTTTTCTGGGTTCGCAAAGAGCGTGCATAGGGAGTACATTAGCCGGTTTGCTTTTTTTGGAGGCTTCACCATGATGGCTAGAAGGATGTCGTTGTTTTTGAGTGTGCTGTTCCTGCTGAGCATCCAGCACTCTCTGTTCTCCCAGGCGGTCACCGGAACCATTGTAGGCACGGTGACAGACGCATCGGGCGCGGCAGTAACCAACGCCAGGGTCGCAATCGTCCTGGTGGGACAGAGTCTCGAACATACGGCGATCACCAACGAAAGCGGAAACTTTACCGAGCCCGACCTTGCCTCCGGAACCTACACTGTCACGGTCACCGCGACCGGTTTTAAGAAGGTGACCCGCGAGAACATCCTTCTTGAGACCAACACGACCACACGGGTCGACATAAGCCTCGTGCCTGGCAGCACAACTGAGACCATAGAAGTCACCACGGCGCCGCCTGAGATGCAGACGGACCGCGCCGATATATCTACGACGATCGAACAGCGCCAGCTCGCCAACCTTCCGCTGAGCAGCGGAAACAGCTTTCAGTCCCTGCTGAACATCGTGCCAGGCAACGCCCCTGTCGTCTTTAACAACTCGCAGTTCTACAACGCCAACAACGACCTCTCCACGAACTCCAACGGCCAGTCCTCCTACGTCAATCTCTACCAAATTGAAGGTATCGATGACGACCAGCGCACCGGCATCCACATCATCCTGGTGCCGCCCGCGGCCGCCATCGCAAACGTCGACCTTACAACCAATAACTTCGAGGCCGAGTTCGGCCGCGCTGTCGGCACGGTGGTAAACGTAACGCTGAAGTCCGGCTCCAACAATTTCCACGGCTCCGTTTTCCAGAACATGGAGAATAACGGCGTCAATGCCCGCAATTACTTCGCCTCCGGACCCAATGGACGTCTGGTCTACAACTACACCGGCGGTTCATTAGGCGGCCCGATCCTCAGGGACAAGCTTTTCTTCTTTGGAGACTTTCTCCGCACCTCCGATCATGAATCCGCGACAACGAACGCGACCATTCCCTTCTATAACGTGGTCACTGTGGGCGGCGCGAGTTATCTTAGTCTGAGCGAATACTCCGGTCAGGTCTACGATCCGACTACTGGAGATACCGTGGACTGCTCCGGCGCGGCGCCTAACAGCGGTTGCGGGACGGGGCGCGTTCCATTCGCTGACAACCAGATTCCGATGTCCGAACTCATGTCCCTGCCCAATACTGTGGGCCTGAAAGTTCTGCAGGATCTGGACGCCCTTGCGAGAAATCCAAAAACAAATTTCGCGTATGCGGCGTATGAAGCCGGCGCAACCAGCAACAATTTTTCGTCGAACCTGCCTTTCAATAAAGATGTCATCAGTTACGACATCAAGTCGGACTACACGATCACGCAGAAGGATCATCTGAGCGGCCGTTTCAGCCACCAGAACATCAACACTTTCCAGGCGCCATTGTTCGGCGCGTTCCTCGGGGGCCCTGCAAACTCTTCCTTTGAGGGAACCGGTGTCGCCAATGCCTACAGCACCGGCTTCAACTACGATCACGTATTCTCCCCCAGGCTGTTTACTGAAGCGCGCGTTGGGCTTGCCCATCTGCGCAACTCGGCGCAGCAGTCGGATTACGGAACGAACGATGCCGCGACCCTTGGCATTCCCGGCAATGGCCCCAACGGCACGAATAACACTCCCCAGGCGAGCGGGCAAGTCTCCTTCTCGTTAAATAACTTCTCCTCCATGCTGATCGGCTATTCGGTGTCTCTGCCCTGGCTGCGCGCCGAATCCAACATCGACTTTGCCAATAACTGGACCAAAATTCTGGGCAACCACACGCTCAAGGCGGGCGTCGATATCCGCCGCGTGCGCGACGATCTTCTCCAGGGGAATGTCAACGCCGCCGCAGGAGAGTTCTACTTCAACGAGCACACGACCTCAATACCGACCGGGGCGGCCTCATTCAACGGATCGACCACGGGTCAGGCCAACGACATGGCAAGTGAACTGTTCGATGTCCCGTATCAGGTTGGCCAGGACACGAACAGCACCTTCCCCTGCTACCGGCAGAGCTGGCTCTTCTTCTTTGTCTCCGACAAATGGCAGGTCAGTCACAAGCTCACCGCCGATCTGGGCCTGCGTTATGAGCTGTATCCTCCGGCCACGCCGCGCAAGGCGGGTGGTTTCGTCAACTACGACCCCAGCAACGATGAACTCGTGATCGCTGGCGAAGACGGAAACCCCTCCAACCTCGGCTTGCAAACCGACTACAAACTCTTTGCTCCAAGGGTAGGATTGTCTTACCGAGTCACCGAGAAGACCGTCGCTCGCGCCGGGTTCGGCATCAGTTATGTTCCCTTTGTGGACAATAGCTACGCCTATAACTACCCCATCAAAACCAGCACCGACTACAACAGCCCGCAAAACTACGGCCCAGCCCTTAACAACGGCGCCCTCGTCAATTACCAGACCGGCGTGCCCATCACCCCGACGCCGGCATTTTCTTCCAATGGCACGCTCACGGAAACCAAAGCCAACGGCACCCTCGCGCTGGGCAACCTCTATATTCCTCTCAACTTCAGGAATGCCTCGGTGGATTCGTGGAACGTTGCGGTCGAGCAGGCTCTGCCCAGCAACATGTCTCTGCAGGTGGCCTATGTCGCCAATCACGGAACACGGATCGATGTAGCGCAAAACATCAACCTCCCCAGGATCTACGGTCAGGGCGGCGCATACGATCCCTTCAATATCGCGTTTGGAAAAACTGCATCCGTCACACAATACTTTCTGGGCTTCTCCAGTAATTATGAGTCGCTGCAGACCCAGCTTCAACGCCGTTTTAGAAATGGGCTCGCATTCCTCTCCGCCTACACATGGGGCAAGGCGCAGGGCTACCAGACTGGAGCCCAGGACGGCGGCTTACTGTTCTATGCCGGCAACTGGCGCCGTAACTACAACCTCCTCGACTTTGACCGCAAGAATAACTTCGAGCAGACGGTTACTTACGAGCTGCCGGCGGGACGCGGCCACCGCTACCTCAATTCCGGTATCGCCGACTGGACTCTGGGAGGCTGGAAGACATCGGCGACCATCGGTATGCTTTCGGGCCTGCCCTTTACAATTTCAACGACCAGTGCCACCTCGGGAACGACCCAGACCGTCAATCAAACTGGACCTTACCAGGTCACGCATAGTGTGAGCAGAGCGGCTAACACCGCCTGGTTCAATACCGCGTCCTTTACGGCGCCTCCCGCCTGCACCCCTTACTCGGCTGCTAACCCCGTTCCCTGCGCCTTCGGAAACACGCAACGCAACGAGTTCCGCGGCCCCGGTTATTTCTCTGACAACCTGTCGGTCTTTAAGGACTTTCACATGTACCACGAGTCTGTCATCGAAGGGCGGTTTGATGCCTTCAATATGACCAACACTCCGGCGTTCAATCTGCCCAACGCAACGCTCGGATCTAACCTGGGCAAGATCTCCTCCACCCTTGGCAGCGGGGTCGGCAATGTGAATGGAGTTGGTGGTCCGCGGGTGCTCCAGGCATCCGTCAAAATCAGCTTCTAAGATGGAAGATAGCTTTCTGGCCCTGCCTGCTGCGCCTTTATCGAAGGTGCGCGTGGCGGGGCCACGGCACTGGCTTGCAGCACGACCGTGCTTTTCTAATACGCTTTCTGCTTCCCCAACCACAGGAGGGCCCCGTGCCGACGAGGTCGCGGAGTATGCAAACAGTTGACACCCACGGGTGCGTCAGCGTCATCGCAGCTACGGCTGCCTTGCTCTTCCTCCTGCCCGCGAGCGCGCTGCCGCAGTCCGGCAATCGCGCCATCCCACTCAATGGCCACGCCAGCATCCTCGTGGACCCCAGCCAGCCTGTTCCCGTCCAGCGCGCTGCTCAGGACCTTGCCTCCGACATGCGGATGGTTTTCGGCGAAGCGCCCAAAATCATCGCTGCTGCGCACGACGCCGGTCCAGTCGTCATCGTTCTCGGTGACGAAGCGTCCGGTGCCGCCGCGGACCACGACTCTGCTCCCGAAGCCTTCTCGATCACCGCGGGCTCGGCCACTCTCAACCGCCGCGACAAATCACAAGTTATTCGGCTTGCTGGCTCAGACATGCGCGGTACCCTGTTTGCGATCTACCAGTTTTCTCAGAAATACCTCGGGGTGGACCCGATGTATTACTGGACGGACCACCCGCCCGCAAGGCGCACCTTTATTTCGATCCCGGCTTCTCTCGATGAGAAGTTTCCCGCTCCGGTCTTCCGCTACCGGGGCTTCTTCATCAACGATGAAGATCTGCTGACAGGCTGGGCGCCGGGCGAAGCCAAAGACCACACCGGCATCTCGCTTGCGGTGTGGAATAAAATCTGCGAAACCATCCTTCGCCTCAAAGGCAACATGATTGTGGCCGGCACCTGGCCCTTCCCCGACGAGCCCCAGGATCGCCTCGTCGCCCAACGCGGCCTCCTTCTCAATCAGCACCACGCCGAGCCCCTCGGCGTGAACTTCTCCCGCTGGCCGCACGACGTCCCCTATAACTTCACCGCCGCTCCCCAGTACATTGAGAACGCATGGAAGAATGCCGTAGCTGCGTATCCCGGAGATCAGCAGATCCTCTGGGAGATTGGCCTGCGCGGCCTCTCCGATGAACCTTACTCGGCGCTTGACCCCTCGGTGCGCGGCAACGACCAGGCCCAGGGCCGCCTCATCGGCAAAGCCCTGGCCGAGCAGGTCAGCATCGTTCGCGCTAAGTATCCCAATGCCGTTTTCATTACCGACTTATGGATGGAAGGCGCAAAGCTCATGCGCTCGGGCGACCTCGTGATTCCGCCTGACGTTATTACTGTGTGGCCAGATACAGGCTACGGCTACATGCAGGACGATGGCGAGGTCAAGGCCGGCGACGGCGCATATATTCACGTTGCGATGTATAACTTCGTAGCCAACCAGCTGTCGGAACTAACCCCCGTCAGCCGTATCTTCGATTCGCTCGGCCGATTCCAAAAAGCCGGGGCAACATCGTTCCTTTTGGTCAACACCAGTGATATTCGCCCGGTCACCATGGGCGCGCGCGCCGTACTCGACTTCGGCTGGAACGGCGCATCCATCGGCTCCAGCGACGACTTCTACAGGAACTGGGCTACCGGGGAGTTCGGCGCCAAAGCCGCGCCCGCCGTGGCGGCTGTCTACAAAGCATACTTCCAGGCGCCCGCCAACCGGCCGGGTACTCCACCGCTTCCTTATGGCGACAACTACTATCACACCGCCGCTCGTCTTATGCTGCAGAGCGCCATGGTCCAGTGGCCCACCTACTGGCTGCCTGGCCAGGCTCCTTTCTGGACGCAGCCTTCGGTCCGTCCTGTCCCCTTTGATCCCGATCAGGCCTTCCATCAAGCCGAAAAGGAGATTAAAGCCTGCGCCGACGCCCAGCCCCGCTGGGACGCCGTCTGGAAGCTGGCATTGGCCGCCCAACCGCTCGTAGCCAGCGATCGCAAGGACTTCTACCAGGCCGGTGTGCTCACCATGATTGCCATCAATCGCGACAGCAACCGCATGCTGCTCGCACTCTCCCAGGCAGTCGTGGCGCTGCACAACGGCGACCACGCCGCGGCTGAGGCCAGGACGAACCAGGCCCTTCAGGCCATTGACGACCTTAAGCAGTCCGAAGCCCATGCCGAATACGGTAAGTGGAAAAACTGGTATCGCGGAGACTGGCTAACCGGGGTCGATCGTACCCGCGAGGTTGTCGAAGGCTTTGCCAGTTATCTGAAAAACCCCAACGCACCTCTTCCCCCGCCCATCGAATGGAGAAATTGGGAAGCCTACTATTACATCCAGCACTACCAGGGCACTCGTACTGCGGACGTCCACTAAACAGGCGGAGGGAGCGCCTCGAGCCAGCCAGACAGATAGGCCTTCCCACTTGCCCACAACACGTCCTATGCTGGACGACGAGGTCCCGCAACCTGCCCCTGGCGCGAAGACGAACCAGAATCGGAGAACCCATTTGGAGGCTCATGCGTCGTTCCCTTGCATCTGTGGCTGCAACTAGCCTTGCCCTCGCATCCTGCGTGGTTCTGTTCAACCCGGCCAGGGGGCACGCCGCCGGCTCTCCTCGCCCCGCGGCAACACAGACGGCAACTTCACAAACCGCAGCATCGCAGACGGCCGTGACACCAGTGCAGCCAGCCGACGATCCTGTTGCCGGCCAGCGCGCCACTGTTCGCTTCCGCAATGCTCGCTTCACAGTCCTCACGCCGCAGCTCATCCGCATGGAATGGTCTGCCGAAAACAAGTTCGAGGATCATGCCTCGTTCGTCTTCCTCAACCGGCGACTTCCCGTGCCCAAATTCTCCACCGGGATCACCGGCAGTGGCCATACCCTCACCATCCAGACCGCATCTCTCTCGCTCACATGGTCCCCTGAGTCCCCCGAAAGCGGCTTCACCCCCGAT
>Ga0181528_10002570_pt1 | contig 11183 bp, 7 predicted proteins | sample PEATcosm2014_Bin_47_FD_119742 | JGI IMG/M metagenome (GOLD analysis project Ga0181528, IMG submission 119742) | Peatland microbial communities from MTU Mesocosm Facility, Houghton, MI, USA - PEATcosm2014_Bin10_10_metaG | ecosystem: Environmental > Terrestrial > Soil > Wetlands > Peat | place... | reverse complement strand
GCGCGGCCAGTACGGCGCCGGAACGGTCGCCGGTCGCGCAGCGCAGGCCTATCGCAGCGAGCCCGATGTCGCCGCGGATTCGAGTGCCGAGACATATGTCGCCTGCAAGCTGAAGATCGACAATTGGCGCTGGGCCGGCGTTCCGTTCTACCTGCGCACCGGTAAATATCTGAAGCGCCGGGTGACGGAGATCGCGATCCGATTTCATCAGGCGCCCTACACCCTGTTCCGCGGCACCGACGTCGAGCACATGAATCCGAACTGGATGATCCTGCGCATCCAGCCCGACGAGGGCATCGCGCTCGAATTCGCGGCCAAGCGCCCGGGTCCCAGCATGAAGCTGAGTACGGTCAGCATGGATTTTGCTTACAAGAATTACTTCAAGACCGAACCCGCGACCGGCTACGAGACTTTGATCTTCGACTGCATGAGCGGCGATGCCACCCTGTTCCAGCGCGCCGACAATATCGAGGCCGGCTGGCAAGCCGTTCAACCGATCCTCGACGCCTGGGCAGCCAACCCACCCAAAGACTTTCCCAATTATGCCGCCGGTGGCAGCGGCCCCGCCGCGGCCGACGAGTTGCTGGCGCGCGACGGGCGTGCCTGGCGGCCGCTGGGCTAAACGACGCAACGGAATCGATGCCGCGAGTTCCGTGCTCAAACGTCAGGCATCGTTGCCGATTACGACGCAAATGTGATGCAGGCGAAACCACAATCAACTGGCCGCTCATACATTGATATGAGACGCTTCTTCCGAAGGTCGAATGGAAGCGGTCAAATAACAGCGGCAACGTAGTGATCGGGTTGGCTCTGTGAAGGTCGAAGCGGGCGCATCCTTCAAATTGGCGTGATGATCGTTGGGAAACGTGATGGGACAATCGCTTTCAGTCGATCCAGACCCGCCACGCGGCAAAAGCTCCGGAAAGACGGACGCGACCCACCGGATCGTGTTCCTGGTCGATGTCGACAACACGCTGCTCGACAACGACCGGATTCAGCAAGACATCAAGACCCATCTGGCGCAGGAGTACGGCGCGGCGTGCCGGGATCGCTACTGGACCATTCTCGAGGATTTGTTTACCGAGCTCGGCTATCGCGATTATCTCGGCGCGCTGCAGCGCTACCGCGTCGAGCACCCGCAAGACATGCACCTGTTGTCGATGTCGTCGTTCCTGGTCGACTACCCTTTTGCCGATCGCCTCTACCCAGGCGCGCTGGACGTGCTGGCGCTGCTCCGTGCATGGGGTCCGACCGTGCTCCTCACCGACGGCGATGTGGTGTTTCAGCCGCGCAAGGTCGAACAGTCAGGCCTTTCCGCAGCCGTCGACTCGCAGGTGTTGATCTATATCCACAAGGAGCTGGCGCTCGACGACGTCGCGGCGCGCTATCCGGCGCAGCATTACGTTCTGGTGGACGACAAGCCGCGGATTCTCGCCGCGGTGAAAGACGCCTGGGGCGATCGCGTCACCACGGTGCTTCCCCGGCAAGGACAATACGCGCACGATGCCAAAACTCTCGCCTCCTCCGGTGTGCCCGACATTACCGTGGAGCGCATCGGAGATCTGCTCACCTGCGATCTGGCCAGCCTTGTCGCGGGAGACGGCTGGGCGCAATGTCATGTGGAGATGCCGCAATGAAAGCCACGCAAAAGCTTCATGAACTCGGCCAGAGCATCTGGCTCGACAACATCACCCGCGACCTGCTGACATCAGGCACGCTGAAGCGGTACATCGGCGAGCTGTCGGTGACCGGCCTGACGTCGAACCCGACGATTTTCGACCAGGCCATCAGCCGCAGCGCCGCCTACGACGCGGCGATCCGCGCCAAGATGGGCGAAGGAAAGTCCGGCGAGAAGCTGTTCTTCGAGCTCGCGATCGAGGATCTCTCGCAGGCCGCCGACATGTTTCGGCCGGTGTGGGATCGAACCAAAGGCGTCGATGGCTGGGTATCGCTCGAGGTCTCGCCGTTGCTGGCTTACGACTCCGCCGGCACCAGCGCGGCGGCAAAGGAACTGCACGCGAGAGCACAGCGGCAAAATCTTTTCATCAAGATACCCGGGACCAAAGAGGGTTTGCCGGCAATCGAGGAGGCAATCTTCGCCGGTGTACCCATCAACGTGACGCTGCTGTTCAGCCGCGAGCACTATGTCGCCGCCGCCGAAGCGTATCTGCGCGGCATCGAACGGCGGATCGCTGCCGGTCGCAGCCCCGATGTTGCGTCCGTCGCTTCCCTGTTCATCAGCCGCTGGGATGCCGCCGTCGCAAGCCAGGTGCCCGCGCCGCTGCGCAACCGGCTCGGCATCGCCATCGCGCAGCGGGCCTACAAGGCCTACCGCGAACTGCTCGGCTCGGCGCGTTCGCAGCGGATTTATAATGAAGGCGGCCGGCCGCAACGGCTGTTGTGGGCCAGCACCGGCACCAAGGACCCCGCCGCTTCCGACATTCTCTACATCAAGGCATTGGCGGCGCCGTTCACGGTCAACACCATGCCCGAAGGCACCGTCAAGGCATTCGCCGATCACGGCGAGGTCGGAGATATCATTCCCCCCGATGGCGGCGACTGCGAGGAAGTGTTGGCGCAATTCGCGAAAGCCGGCGTCGACGTCGATGCGCTGGCGGCAAAGCTGCAGGACGATGGCGCCAAATCGTTCGTCAAATCCTGGGACGAACTGATGAAGGTGATTTCCGCCAAAAGCGACGTACTGGCCAAAGCCAGCTAGAACCCGATCGAGCAAGAGGCGCTGCCATGAATATCCTGGCCATCGACGTCGGCGGCACCCACGTCAAGATCCTCGCCAGCGGCGAGAGCGAAAGGCGGGAAATCGATTCCGGACCGGCGATGACGGCGCGACAGATGGTGTGGGACGTCGAGAAGCTGGCGCAGGACTGGACATACGATGTGGTGTCGATCGGCTATCCGGGCCCGGTGGTGGATAATCACCCGACCGCCGAACCGCACAATCTGGGCCGCGGCTGGGTGGGATTCGACTTCGCCGCGGCGTTCAAGCGGCCGGTGAAGGTGATCAACGATGCCGCGATGCAGGCGCTCGGCGACTATCACGGCGGCCGGATGTTGTTTCTGGGACTCGGGACCGGGCTCGGTTCGAGCATGATCGTGGACGGCATCGTGCAGCCGATGGAGTTGGCGCATCTTCCTTACAAGAAGCGAACCTACGAGGACTATGTCGGGCTCCGCGGACTGGAGGAGTTCGGCAAGAAGGACTGGCGAAAGCACGTCGAAGAGGTCGTCGAAGTTCTGGTGGCGGCGCTCCAACCCGACGACGTCGTGCTTGGCGGCGGCAACGCCAAGAAGCTGAAGGACATACCGCCGCTGTGCCGGCTCGGCGATAACGCCAATGCATTCAAGGGCGGCTTTCGGTTGTGGCAAAGCGCGCCGCCGGCGCACAAGCCTCACCCCGGCAAACAGGCTCAGCCGGCTCCGATCAAGCTTTAGCAACCGTTCAGAAATTAGAAGAAGGCGTTCAGACATGGCGATATCCACCGCGCCCCTTCCCGAACCATCCGCCTGGAATGCGCTGGCCGCGCACCACCGCCAGATCAAGGGGGTGCACATGCGCGAGCTGTTTGCGAAAGACCCCAAGCGAGGCGAGCGTTTCGCGGTCGAGGCGGCGGGGATCTACCTCGATTATTCGAAAAACCGCATCACCGACGAGACGCTCGATCTGCTGTTGCGCCTCGCGGAAGAAGCCGGCCTGCGCGCCCGGACCGACGCGATGTTCGGTGGCGAGAAGATCAACACGTCGGAAAAACGCGCCGTTCTGCACGTCGCGCTGCGGGCGCCGAAAGGACAATCGATCCTGGTCGATGGCGAGAACGTGGTGCCCGGCGTCCATGCCGTGCTTGACCGGATGACCGACTTTTCCAATCGCGTCCGTGGCGGCACATGGCTAGGCCACACGGGAAAAAGAATCCGCAACGTGATCAACATCGGCATCGGCGGCTCCGACCTCGGCCCGGTCATGGCCTATGAGGCGCTCAAGCACTACAGCGACCGCGCGATCACCTTCCGCTTCGTCTCGAATGTCGATGGCACCGATTTTATGGAGGCAGTCCACGGTCTCGATCCGGCGGAAACGCTGTTTATCGTGTCATCGAAAACCTTCACGACGCTGGAGACCATGACCAACGCGCGAAGCGCGCGCCAATGGTCGCTCGCCGGACTTGGCGGCGACGAGAAGTCGGTGGCAAAGCATTTCGCCGCGGTATCGACCAACGCCAAGGAAGTGACGAAATTCGGCATCGACACCGCCAACATGTTCGGCTTCTGGGACTGGGTCGGCGGCCGTTATTCCATGGATTCGGCGATCGGGCTTTCGACGATGCTGGCGATCGGCCCGGATCATTTCCGCGCCATGCTCGGCGGTTTCCACGAGATGGACGAGCATTTCCGCACCGCGCCGTATGCGCAGAACCTGCCGGTGCTGATGGGGCTGCTGGCGGTCTGGTACAATAATTTCTTCGACGCGCAGACCGTCGCGGTGCTGCCCTACGAGCAATATCTGAAGCGGTTTCCGGCCTATCTGCAGCAACTGACGATGGAGAGCAACGGCAAGCACGTCACGCGCGATGGCAAGCCGGTGACGCAACAGACCAGCCCGATTTACTGGGGCGAGCCCGGCACCAACGGTCAGCATTCGTTCTATCAACTGATCCATCAGGGCACCCGGCTGATTCCCTGCGACTTCATCGGCTTTTACAAGACCCTCAACCGGCTCGGCGAGCAGCACGACATGTTGCTCGCCAATGTCGTGGCGCAGGGTCAGGCGCTCGCGTTCGGCAAGACCGCCGACGAGGTCAAGGCGGAAGGATCGCCCGACTGGCTGGTGCCGCACCGGGTGTTCGAGGGCAACCGTCCCTCGAATACGATCCTGTTGCCGGAGCTGACGCCCGCCGCGCTCGGCAAGCTGGTCGCGTTGTACGAACACAGCGTATTCACCCAGGGCACGATCTGGGGCATCGATTCCTTCGATCAGTGGGGCGTCGAGCTCGGCAAGGCGCTGGCGCAACGCATCATCCCGGAACTGACCAGTGCAAGCGAACCCGCGCTGCGCCACGACAGTTCGACCAATGCGCTGATCCGCCGATATCGCGAATTCAGGGACAAGTAGTCGCGAAGGCTGATTGCGCGCCTTTTCGACAAGAGCATGCCGCCAGGCCAATGATTTCCTGGCAATCAAACATTTCTCGGAGAAGCGACAATGCAACTCGGAATGATCGGCCTCGGCAGAATGGGCGCCAACATGGTGCGACGATTGGTCAAGCAGGGCCACCAATGCGTGGTGTTCGACATGTCGGCGAATGCGGTGGCGGAGCTGGTCAAGGACAAGGCGACCGGCAGTTCCTCGCTGGCTGATATGGTCAAGAAGCTGGAAAAGCCGCGGGCGATCTGGCTGATGGTGCCGGCAGCCGTGGTGGACAAGTCGATCGCCGATTTGTTGCCGTTGCTGGAAGCCGGCGACACCCTGATCGATGGCGGCAATTCCTATTACATCGACGACATCAGGCGCGCCAAGGAAATCGCGCCAAAGGGAATTCACTATGTCGATGTCGGCACCAGCGGCGGCGTCTGGGGGCTCGAGCGCGGCTACTGCATGATGATCGGCGGACCGGACCAGGCGGTGCAGCGCCTCGATCCGATCTTCAAGACCCTCGCGCCGGGGATCGGCGACATCCCGCGCACGCCGGGCCGAGAGAAGGCCGCCACCGGCACTTCGGAGCTCGGCTACCTGCATTGCGGACCGAGTGGCGCCGGTCATTTCGTCAAGATGGTCCATAACGGCATCGAATATGGACTGATGGCCGCCTATGCCGAGGGGCTCGGGATTTTGCGTTCGGCCAATGTCGGAAAGAAGCAACACACCGTCGATGCCGAAACCACGCCGCTGCGTATCCCCGAACATTACCAGTATGATCTCAATCTGCCCGACATCACGGAGGTGTGGCGTCGCGGCAGCGTGATCGCCTCCTGGCTTCTGGATCTCACCGCCGCCGCGCTGCAGGAGGATTCCGGACTGACCAAATTCGCCGGGCGGGTTTCCGATTCCGGCGAAGGCCGCTGGACCATCGCGGCGGCGATCGACGAGGCGGTCCCTGCCCCGGTGCTGACCACGGCGCTCTACGAGCGGTTCAGCTCGCGCGGCGAAGCCGATTTCCAGAACAAGCTGCTGTCGGCGATGCGTTACGAGTTCGGCGGGCATCTGGAAAAGGCCGCCGGCGGCAAGGGAGGATCGACATGAGCCTCGCAACGAACACGGTCGAGAGCAAGTCAGTGACGACCGACGCGGAACTGGATCAGCTCGCGATCAACACCATTCGCACGCTGTCGATCGACGCGGTGCAGGCGGCGAATTCCGGCCATCCCGGCGCGCCGATGGCGCTGGCGCCGCTGGTCTATACGCTCTGGAACAAGGTGATGCGGTTCGATCCAAAGGATCCGATCTGGCCCGGCCGCGACCGCTTCATCCTGTCGAACGGCCATGCGTCGATGCTGCAGTGGTCGGTGCTTTTCCTGACGCAAACCTGCGCCGTGAACGCGGATTATGAAAGGCTCGGCCAGCCGGCGGTCACGCTCGACGACATCAAGCATTTTCGCCAGCTCGGCAGCCACGCGCCGGGGCATCCCGAATATCACATGGTATCCGGCGTGGAGACCACGACGGGGCCGCTCGGACAGGGTATCGCGAACAGTGTCGGGATGGCGATGGCGCAGCGCTGGCTGGCGGCGCGTTACAACAAGCCGGACTTTCCGATTTTCGATTACAACATCTACGCGATCTGCGGCGACGGCTGCCTGATGGAGGGCGTCGGCTCCGAGGCGGCCTCGCTCGCCGCCCATCTCGGCCTCGATAATCTGTGCTGGATGTACGACAACAACCACATCACGATCGAAGGCAGCACCAAGCTTGCCTTCACCGAGGATGTCGCCGCCCGCTTCGCTGCCTATGGCTGGAACGTGCTTCACGTCACCGATGCCAACGATACTGCCGCCATCGAACGCGCCCTAACGGATTTTCGCGAGACCAAAGGGCGGCCGACGCTGGTGATCGTCAACAGTCATATCGGTTACGGTTCGCCGCACCGCCAGGATAACGCCGAGGCGCATGGCGAACCGCTCGGCGTCGAGGAAGTCAAGCTCACCAAACGCGCCTATGGCTGGCCGGAGGACGCGCATTTCCTGGTGCCCGACGGCGTTCTCGAGCGCTTCGCCGCGGGTGTTGGAAAACGCGGCGGCGAAGCGCGTCGCGCTTGGCAGGATTTGTTTGCCGCCTACCACAGAATGTATCCCGAGCTGGCAACCGAGATCGACCAGATGGAGCGGCGCGACTTGCCCGCGGGTTGGGATCGCAACCTGCCGGTGTTTGCCGCGGATGCAAAAGGCATGGCGGGCCGCGATGCCTCGGGCAAGGCCTTGAACGTGCTGGCGCAGAACATTCCCTGGCTGATCGGCGGCTCGGCCGACCTCGGCCCGTCGACCCGGACGCTGCTGACCTATCCGGGGGCGGGCGATTTCGAGGCTGCGACGCCTAACGGCAAGAATCTGCACTTCGGCGTTCGCGAGCATGCGATGGCCGCGATCCTCAATGGCCTGGCGCTATCCAAACTGCGGCCGTATGGCTCGACCTTCATGATCTTCAGTGACTATGCGCGGCCGTCGATCAGGCTGGCCGCGATCATGGAACTGCCGACGATCTACGCTTTCACCCATGATGCGATGGGCGACGGCGAGGACGGCCCCACGCACCAGCCGATCGAGCATCTGGCGTCGCTGCGGGCGGTTCCGGGATTGACGCTGCTGCGGCCGGGCGACGCCAATGAGGTCGTCGAGGCCTATCGCTATGTCATGCAGCTTCGCCATCGGCCGGCATTGCTGGTGCTGTCGCGTCAGGCGCTGCCGATACTCGACCGAACCAAATACGCCGCCGCCTCCGGCGTCGCGCGCGGCGCTTACGTGCTCGCCGACCCGCCCGGTGGCGATCCGGAAATCATCCTGATTGCGACCGGGAGCGAACTCAGTCTCGCGATCGACGCCCACGAAAAGCTCGTCGCCGACGGTATCCGTTCGCGCGTCGTGTCGATGCCGTCCTGGGACATCTTCGAGCACCAGAGCCAGGACTACCGCGATTCGGTTCTGCCGCCTCACATCACGGCCCGCGTCGCGATCGAGCAGGCCTCGACGTTCGGCTGGGAGCGTTACGTCGGCGCCACCGGCCGCGTCATCGGCATGCATACGTTCGGAGCGTCGGCGCCGTTGAAAGCCCTGCAACAGGAGTTTGGATTTACCGTCGATAACGTCGTGGCGACCGTGAGGTCGGTGCTGCAACGGAAAGCCGCATAGCATGCATGATACGGCGCAGCGAAGACCACCGCTTTCCGCCGAACACGCCCGGCTCGCCGATTCGACTCCCGATGCGCCGGGCGAGTGGAAGGAGATAGGGCCCTATGTCAGCGAACGCGCCTGGGGCACCGTACGCGAAGACTACAGCGCCGACGGCGATGCATGGGCATACTTTCCCTATGAGCACGCGCGGTCGCGCGCCTATCGGTGGAATGAGGACGGCCTTGCCGGTTTGAGCGACCGGTCGCAGCGCCTGTGTTTCGCGCTGACGTTCTGGAACGGGCGCGACCCGTTCCTGAAGGAGCGCATCTTCGGCCTTAGCGGGCCGGAGGGAAATCATGGCGAGGATGTCAAGGAGTATTGGTGGTACAGCGACGCGACTCCGTCAGCCTCGTGGCTGCGCTGGCGCTATCACTACCCGCAGGCCGAGTTTCCCTATGCGCTGCTTCGGCAGGAGAATGCCAGGCGCAGCAAGGAAGAGCCGGAATTCGAGCTCGTCGATACCGGCGTCTTCGAGCAGGACCGGTACTGGCAAATCACGGCGGACTACGCCAAAGCCTCGCCGAAGGATATCTGCATACGGATCAGGGTGCGCAACGCGGGCCCCGACCCGGCCGAGCTTCACGTGCTGCCTACGCTGTGGTTCCGTAACCGCTGGTCGTGGGAGACCCGCATCGACCGGCCGTCGATCCGGGCCACCGCCGAAAGCGAAGGCAATGCTGTCAACGCCGTCGCGGAAGACGAATCGTTCGGCCGCTTGCGGCTCACCGCCGGTCCGGATCCCACGGGAAAGCCGCCCACGCTGCTGTTTTGCGAGAACGAAACCAATGGCCGCTACCTCTATGGCGATACGGCCGAACACACGCCCTATCCGAAAGACGGCATCAACGACCACGTCGTCCACGGCCGTGCTACGGTCAACCCGGCGGGGCACGGCACCAAGATGGCGTGCTGGTATCGCCTCACGGTTGCGCCGGGCGACACCGCCGAACTCAGGCTTCGCATCACGCGCCATCCGACCGAAGATCAAGCCGACCTCGGCGCGGGTTTCGAGCAAATGCTCGCCGTTCGCAGCCGCGAAGCCGACGAGTATTATGCGACGCTGGTGCCCGCCGGCGCCGGTGACGACGAAGCCGCGGTGATGCGGCAGGCGTTCGCGGGAATCATATGGAGCCAGCAGTTCTATCACTACGACGTCGAACGCTGGCTCAACGGCGATACGGTGCCGCCGCCGGCCGCTCGCCTGTCAGGCCGTAATGCAGGCTGGCGGCATCTCAGCAATCACGACATCATCGTGATGCCCGACAAGTGGGAGTATCCCTGGTATGCCTCCTGGGATCTCGCCTTCCATTGCGTGGTGCTGGCCTACGTCGATCCGGCGGCGGCGAAGCATCAGATGTTGCTGCTCGAGCGCGAGTGGTACATGCACCCGAACGGCCAGTTGCCGGCCTACGAATGGAATTTCAGCGACGTCAATCCGCCGGTGCAGGCATGGGCGGCGCTGGCGGTGTTCCGGATCGACGGCGGCACCGATTTCGATTTCCTGGCGCGGGCCTTCCACAAGCTCTTGATCAACTTCACCTGGTGGGTCAATCGCAAGGATGCCTACGGCGACAATCTGTTCGAGGGCGGCTTTCTCGGACTCGACAATATCGGCCCGTTCGACCGCTCCACCATGCATCCCGGCGGCGACGTGCTGGAGCAGTCCGACGGCACCGCATGGATGGCGAAGACCTGCCTCAACATGCTGGAAATGGCGCTGCGGCTGGCCAATCACGATCCCACCTATGAAGACGTCGCCGTCAAGTTCATCGACCACTTCGCCCTGATCGCTGCCGCGATGGATAAGCTGTGGGACGAGCAAGACGGCTTTTTCTACGATCGCTTGCGCAAGCGAGATGGCTCGTCGTTGACGGTGCGGGCGCGTTCGATGGTGGGATTGCTGCCGGCGTTCGCCGCGGTCGAGCTCGACGCGTCGCTCTGGGAGCGGCTGCCAATGTTCCGCAAGCGCGTGGGCTGGCATCTCAGGGAAAAGGCGCCCGTTGCCGACCTTCTGCACTTCGTGCCCGGCGGCAAGCGTCCCTGGCTGGTCTCGCTGGTCAACAGGCCGCGCATGCGGCGGTTGCTGAAGCGTATGCTCGACGAGACCGAGTTTCTGTCGCCGCATGGGCTGCGCTCGCTTTCGCGCTATCACCTGGAAAACCCGCTGCTTATCGACCTGGACGGCTACACCGCCCGCCTCGACTACGAGCCCGGCGAGTCCCGCACCGGATTGTTCGGAGGCAATTCGAACTGGCGCGGTCCGGTCTGGCTTCCACTTAATTTTCTGGCCATCGAGTCGCTGCGGCATCTGTATGCCTGCTTTGGCGGAGACGTCACCATCGAAATGCCGACCGGATCCGGCAATCAGGCCAATCTGGAGCAAGTGGCCGAAGAGCTCGAGCGCCGGCTGCTCAAACTGTTCCTGCGCGACACCGACGGCCGGCGTCCCACGCTGGGATCAAATCCCCACTTCCCGCGCGATGCAGCGTGGTCCGAATCGCTGTTCTTCCATGAGTATTTTCACGGCGATACCGGAGAAGGCCTCGGCGCCTCGCACCAGACCGGCTGGACCGCTTTGGTCGGCGCGTTGGTCGCGGACCGGCGTTTGCGCGACGCCGATCCCGCCGGGAGAGAAACGGGTTCGCCGACTTACGCGCCACCTATCTCCGCGGCGATGGAACCCGCGTGCCTGACGGTGGAGACCTAGAGCCTTTTCGGTTCTGATAGAATCAGAACCGAAGGTCTAGATTCTTGTTTTGACGCGTTTTCTTCACGCGAACCGGTAT
>Ga0181528_10002569_pt1 | contig 11190 bp, 6 predicted proteins | sample PEATcosm2014_Bin_47_FD_119742 | JGI IMG/M metagenome (GOLD analysis project Ga0181528, IMG submission 119742) | Peatland microbial communities from MTU Mesocosm Facility, Houghton, MI, USA - PEATcosm2014_Bin10_10_metaG | ecosystem: Environmental > Terrestrial > Soil > Wetlands > Peat | place... | reverse complement strand
CACCGGCATGGCCGGGTCGGGCACTTTCTCGAAGGCCACCGTGTCTGAGCCGGCGGCGAAAATTCCGCGCGCGCTGAGCCACTTTGCGCCCGCCAGTCCCGGGCCGGGACCATGCACCTGCGAGATGAATTTGCCGGGATCGCGAAAGTATCGCGCCCAGCCGGTGCGGAGAAGGACGGCGTCTCCGGGCCTGATCTCCACTCCCGCGGACGCGGCGTTGAGGCGGTCGGGTGTGATTTCGAAATCGTCGCCGAGCGGATCTTCACCGGCAATATCGAGCAGTACGCCGCGGCGGAGAATCGGCGCAACCGTGTCGATGGAATACCGGCGGAGTCCGCCGCCGTAGGATTGCAAATCGGCAGCATCCTGCCCGCCGTGAAGTTTGCCGCCACAGGAGAAATGGCAGAGGGCGTCGATGTGCGTGCCCACGTGGCTGCCCAGCGCGATGGCGTCGGAAGCGGAACTTGCGCCGTTCGGCCCGAGATATTCGCCATGCGACTTCACCAGGCTGTAGAGGAACGGCGGATGCGACGGATGGTGCGGCATCCCCGTGAAATATGGCTGCGCGAGATCGTACATGCGCGCGGATCGGAGCAGATCGAGCAGTGGAGACATCGCTATTCATGGTACGCCGCTATGATAGACATGTGCGATCTGCCGAGTCCGCCGTTTTTGCCGACTCCGCTCTGGCCCGGAGGCTGGAAGCTGCCGAGGCGACGAACGCCCGTTTGTGCACCGGGTCTGCTGCCGGCGCGGCCTTTCTGGACATCGCCGGCGGATGCGCCATTTTCGTGGGCGCCGATTCGCCCCTGACGCAGACTGTCGGCCTGGGGCTGAACGGACCGGTTACCGAAGGCGAGATCGACAGCCTGGAAGCATTCTTCCGCAGCCGCGGTGCCGATGTCTCCATCGATCTTTGTCCGCTTGCCGATCCAGGCCTGCTCGAAATTCTGAGCCGCCGGGGCTATCGCGCCACGGAATTCAACAACGTGCTGGTCAAACGTATCGCCGGCACGCAGATCGTCATCGCGCCGCGCATTCGCCGCGCCCTGGCGGCCGAATCCGATCTCTGGGCGCACACCGTGGGCCGCGGCTTCTTCGACGAGGGTGACCTTACCACCGACGAAATGGACGTCGGACGCACGATTTTCGCTATGCCGGGGGCGCTCTGCTACCTCGCTGTGTCGCCCTCCGGCGAACCGGCCGGCGGCGGCGCGCTGGCGGTGCACGATGGCCTCGCCACCCTCTTCGCCGATAGCACCATCGCCGCCTTTCGGCGGCAGGGCTTCCACCGCGAACTCATCGCCGCGCGTTTGAACGAGGCCATCGCGCTCGGCTGCAATATGGCCACGGCTGCCACGCTGCCGGGCGGCACGTCGCAACGCAATTATGAGCGCCTGGGCTTCGAAGTGGTCTACACCAAGGTCACCCTGGTGGGCGGAAAATAATGAGACGGTGATATCCGCTTCCGTACGGTAGTTTTTCCGTGCGGCTCACTCATCTGGTGGTCGGTTGCCTGGTCCCGCTCGCCCTCTGGATCCTCATCAGCGGCCTGGACGACCTTTTTATCACGCTAGCCTTTCTTTGCACGCGCCGCCGATCGTTCCCCTGGCCTTCCGAGACGGACCTGGACGCGGCGCCGGAGCGGCGCATCGCCATCCTGCTACCCCTGTGGCGCGAACACCGCGTCATCGGGCAGATGCTGGAGCGCAACCTCGCCGCCATCCGATATTGCGCTTACGACATTTTCGCCGGTGTGTATGCCAATGACGAACCTACCAGGCGGGCGGTGGAAGAATTGGCTCGCGTGCACGCGCGCGTCCACCCGGTCGCGGTCCCTCACGACGGCCCCACTTCGAAGGGCGATTGCCTGAATTGGGCCTACCGCGGCATGGAGAAACACGAAAGTCTCCAGGGCGTTCGCTATGACATTGTCATGACTCACGATGCCGAAGACCTGGTGGAACCCGACTCCCTCCGCCTGGTGAACTGGTTTTCGCGCGACTACGCCATGGTCCAGGTTCCGGTTCTGGCGCTGCCTACGCCGGCCGCCGAACTGACCCATGGGCTGTACTGCGACGAATTCGCCGAATTCCAGACCAAGGATATTCCCATGAGGCAATTGCTGGGCGGTTTCCTGCCCGCCAACGGAGTCGGCACCGGTTTTGCGCGCGCGGCATTGGAACATCTGGCGACGACGCGTCACGGTTTGATTTTCGACCCGGCCTGCCTCACGGAGGATTATGAAAACGGCTTGCGCCTGCATGCGCTCGGCTACCAGCAGATCTTCCTGCCCATTCGTTGGCAGAGCGGGCGGTGCGTGGCCACGCGCGAGTACTTCCCGCGCAATTTCCGCGCCGCCACGCGGCAGCGCAGCCGATGGGTGGCGGGAATCTGCCTGCAGGGCTGGCAAAATCACGGATGGCGCGGCCGGTGGCCGCAGGCCTATTGGTTCTGGCGCGACCGCAAGGGTCTGGTCGGCAATCTTCTTTCGCCGCTGGCGAACCTGATTTCTCTGGCCGGCCTGGTGGCGATCCAGGGGCAGAAATTTGCCGCCCTGCTTCCGCTCTGGCTCGCACGCTTGTGCCTGGTGACCTATGGGTTCGCCTTCGTCCAGGTGGCCGTGCGCGCCTGGTGCAGCGCTCGCATCTACGGCTGGCGCTTCGCCGGCGCGGCGCCCGTACGCGTCGCTTGGGGCAACGTGGTCAACTTTGTGGCCACGGTCGCGGCCCTCGGGCAATTCGCCGCCTCCCGAGTGCGCCATACCGGCATAGCCTGGCGGAAGACCGAACATGTTTATCCGCGTCCGCGCCTGGGCGAACTGCTGGTCCGCATGCACTGCGTCTCCATGAACGAGGTGGAAAAGGCTGCCGGCAATATGCCGGCGGGCGTGCGGATCGGCGAGTACCTGGTCAAATTGCGGAAATTGTCGGAAGCAGATGTCTTTCGCGCGCTGAGCATTCAATCGGGCATTGCGGACGGGTCCGCGGGCGGACTGGAAGTGGATCGCCTCGCCACCCGTATTCTGCCGGCGGAGGTGGCCCGCCGCTGGAGCGTGCTACCGTTCCGGGTAGAGACGGGGCAACTCCACATCGCCGTCGCCGATGTTCCGCCGCCCGGATTGGAGAAGGAATTGGCGCGCTTCTCGTCTCTCGAGATCCGCTATCGCCTGGTCCGCCCCACGGAGTTTGAGCGCCTGGAGCGCGAGTATCTCCCGCCCACGGGCTAACCTGCATTTCTCATCGACTTTCTGCTGCGGGGCGCGATCAGGCTGTGTCTACGTCGTTGCGCCTGGTCACCGTGCTCGACGTACTGTGCAAGTACGCGTCCGCGCGCTGACCAGCGCGCGTCTCGTATCCACGGCCTTATCACGCGCCTCGCGCCGAAACCCGATGAGAAATGCAGGCTAACCGCCGCCGCTCAAAAAGACGCCGCGCCGATGAGAATGAGTCCGCCCGTATACCCGGCCAGCATCAACGCGATGTATTTGCCCGTGCCCTCGCGCGCCTGGCGGAATTCGTGCCAGATCAGCAGGCCCCAAAGCGCCGCCACGAGCGTCGCGCCCTGCCCGAGCGCGTAGGAGATTGCCGGGCCGGCGACGCCGGACGCCAGCACGTTGAAGCTCAGAGCGACCATCCAGATGAATCCGCCCAGAATGCCGATGGCGTGGAGCTTGAGGCTTCCGCGAAAATATCCCGCGTAGGACACGCCGCCCACGCGCATAAATACGGTGTTCCAGACGATGTTGCTCGCCAGCACGCCCGCTCCGAATGCCATGAGCGCGACGTATGGGGTCAGCATTCCCGGAACGATGGGCGCGCTGTTGAAGTTGGGCGAGATCGACTTCATCAGCAGCGGATAGAAGAATCCCATCAGGCAGCCGGCAACGACGGAATAGACCAGGCCGCGCAAGCGATTCTTACTGCCGCTATGCGGCAGGCGGCTGTGGGCCACTCCCGAGAACAACATGGCGCAGACAATCAGCGCCACACCACCGAATATCATGGCGGCATTGCCCTTGGGCTCGGCGATGTAGCTCTCGACCGTGCCGATCACCAGAGCGAGTCCGACACCCACCGGGAAGGCGACACACATCCCCGCGGCGTCGATGCCGACCACCAGAAGAATGTTCGAGAGATTGAAGAGCGCGCCGCTCTCGAGGGCGGGCGCCAGAACGTACCAGCCGCCGGCGGCATGCAGATTGTCGCGGGCGCTCATGCCGGCGCTTCCGAAACTACCCAAGGTATGGGCGAAGATCAAACTGAAGAGGAAGACACCGATGGCGTAGTCCCAGTAGAACAATTCGAACGGCCACTTCTCCTTGCCGGCGAGCTTCTGGGCATTGGCCCACGACCCCCAGCCCAACATGGTGACCACGCAGAACGCGATGGCGACGGGCAGACTTTGCACGGCGAACATGGCCCGGATTATAGCGCAGCGCGTGGGAGAAGCTAGATATTCACCACGGAGGCACGGAGATACGGAGAAGTCAAAGGCAAGATCCGAGCTCACGGAGGCGGCGGAGAACACGGAGGCGCAAGGCTCCGGAGCCTCGACGCCGTCGCAGCTTTCATTCGAGCTACTGCCACGCTACAAGCCGGGACTTACCGCCCGGCGTACTCCGATCACGCCGCGATCTCCGGGGCTGCATAATCGTCGCACCCCGCGGCGATTCTTGCGAACGGCAGTTCCACATCTACGAACCGAGTGACGACTTCAGAGGCGGCGCATCGTGGCGCGGAGGCTCATCGTGGCTGCGCCACGTCGATCGCTCTCAGTACGCGATCAGCGCTAGAGCCGGTCACCTCGCGCACTCCGTGGTCTCCGCTACCTCCGTGAACTCGGATCTTGCTTTTGACTTTGTTCTCCTCCGTGTCTCTGTGCCTCCGTGGTGAATCAATTCGTGTCCGGAGCCTTCGCTGAAGCGTTGCCGTTCAGGAAGCGGTCGAACCAGTAGCACTGCCAGTTCAGGCTCTCCACCAAGTGCTTGGGCTCGCCTGTGCGCGTCAAATTATGATTCTCTCGCGGGAAAATCACCAGCTCCGCGTTCACCCCGTAATGCTTCAGCGCCCGGAACCATTGCTCTCCCTGCTCGATCGGCACGCGGTAATCGTTATCCGAATGCAAAATCAAAATCGGAGTCTTCACGTTCCTGGCATATTTCAACGGCGATGCGTTCCAGTACTGGTCGAAATAGTCGAACAGGAAACCCTGGAAGTCGTCCTCATGGCCATACGCGCCGTCACGCGTGCCGTCGTCACTGATAAAGTTCGACACGCTCCGCAGCGTCACCGCCGCTTTGAACCGCGTGGTGTGCCCGACCACCCAGTTCGTCATGAATCCGCCGTAGCTGCCGCCGGTCACGCCCATTCGATCGGTGTCTATCCATGGATATTGCTTAATCGCGGCATCCACTCCGGCCATGAGGTCCTGGTAATCCATCCCGCCCCAGTTATTCACGATCCCGCGCTCGAATTTCTGCCCATACCCCGTCGACCCGCGAGGATTGCAGAAGAACACGGCCCATCCCTTCGCCGCGTAAACCTGAAACTCGTGATACCAGTCCACTCCGTACTGCCCCGCCGGACCGCCATGAATACTGACCACCAGCGGATACTTCCTGCCTTCCTGCCAACCCAGAGGCTTCACGAAAAAGCCGTCGATATCCCATCCGTCGGTGCTCTTATACCGTAGCCGCTCGACGCTGGCCGGCTGTAACTCCGCCCACAACGCCGCGTTGAGGTGAGTCAGTTGCCGCTCGCCCTTACCGGCCAGGTCCGACACATATAAGTCGTCCAGATGCTGGAAGTCGTTTGCCAGGTAAGTCATGATTCCGGCCTCTTTATTGGTGTCGAACCCGTGGATCCCGCGCTCGCCCGCCGTCACCTGCGAGAACTTGCCCGTCGCCAGATCGACGCGGAACGCCTGCGTCGTCCCGCGATATCCCGTCTCGAACCGCGCCTCGCGTGCGCCCGGGCCCCACGCCAGCGCAGTCGGAATCAGGTCCGTGTCTTCGCAGGCCAGGGTCGATTTCACGCCGCCCGCCGAGGATGCGATATACAGCTTCGGAAATTGCCGGCGCGCCGTCTGCCCCGCGAAGAGAATCTGGCTCCCATCCGGCGACCACCGCGGCATTGTATCGTCGAAATCGTGGTCCGAGATCTTAGTAAGTGGGCCGCCGTCGGCGGAAATCACCCAGATGTCCTTATTCTCGCCGCCGTCGTATTCTTTCCCCGTTCTGTCGGAGACGAAGGCGATGCGCGCGGAATCGGGCGACCATTGCGGATCGGTATCGTTCCATTCGTCCCCTGAAGTGATCTGCTTGCCGTCGCCCTTCACCGCGTCGACCACCCAAAGGTGCGAGCGCTTGTCGTCATACCAGCCCGTGTCGTTGAACTTATACGAAATGTGGGTGTAGTGGCGCACGTCGCTCTTGCGGTCCGACGCCTTCACGTTATCGCTCGGTCCCGATCGGCTCAGTACCACCAGCCGTTTGCCATCCGGCGACCACTGAAACGCGCTCGCGCCGTTCTTCAAATGGGTGAGCTCCTGCGCCTCTCCGCCGCCGAAGGTGAGAATCCAGATCTGTGCCCGCGGCGGATCGTCACCGGCCGAAGCTGCACCCGTGCTCCGGGTCGAGACAAAGGCCAGCTGAGTGCCATCGGGACTCCACCGCGCCGAACTCGAGTTCACGCCCTCCGACGTCAGCCGTCGGGGTGGCGAGCCTCCGTCGACCGCCACCATCCAAATGGCCGAATCGCGGCGATTTTTCTGCTTGTCGACGGTGGTCAGCGTATAGACCACCTGCTTACCATCGGGAGCGATATGCGCATCCGAGATATTCTCAAACGCGAAGTAATCCTCGGGGGTGATGCCCCTCTGCGCCGCACTCGACGCGAGGACACATAGCACCGCGCAGCCAATCGTCTGCAATCGCATGAAAGGCAGTATATCGCGGTGGCGCTCCCTGACGTCGCGAGGCCGGTCTTCGGCAGCCACTCGTCTATCCGCGCGGCGCTCGGGATCTGTGTTTTTAGGCGGCGAGATCGTCCCGGTTAGGCTTCCAGCGCCCGCTCGACGAGGGCCGCCACGCACCGTTCATGCTCGAATGCACTCCGGAGGGGAGCGAGCTTCGCTCGCTTGGACAAGCTGAGGAAGCATATCCCCCAATACGCTGCGCGCAAGCTCTCCGCACAAGTGTCTTTATGGATTCCCGGTATCGCATCGGAACGGTTCGGAGGCCGGCTGCGTTTTGGCAGATACTTCGATGAGGCGCGCAACGACGCTCAAAATCGACTGAGCCGACTGCGTCTCGGTCTCCTGCCGGGAAGGCTGATCTCCCGGCCAAAGTGTAGGGCAGACGAGGCCCCTTAAGAGGCACTCAATGAATATCGGGGCCTTGCGAAACGGCTTTATCGTAGCCGAAGGGCCGCAGAAGGCACACCTTCAACTGCTCCAAGCGGGTGCATTCCAGGCACTCCGGAGTGCAGTTTGTTCCGGCGTGGTCCAACAGAAACTCCATCTGTTCCCACATCACGGCGACAGGCGACGCGGGTTCTTGGAAAAGGCCTCCGCGCGCTGCCGCAACGGCTGCAACGCGGTTTTGGTCAGGCGATAACGAAATGCTTTCCATAGCAGCGCTCCCACTACTCATATCGGCTGTTGGTGACGGATATTACACAGTATTCGCTGCGGAAGTCCACAAATCGGCCGCCGGCACGTTGACAAGAGTTAATGACCAAGCCGGAAGGCACACCCTGAGGACGAATACTGGGACAGAAGTGAATATGACCGGCGGTTACGATCCCACCATCACGCCGCAGAAGTCGGCCCTCCTAGGAGAGCAGGCCGCCGTCTATCGCCGGAACGGAATCGGGCCGGTATTCTGGCCCCGGCTGGCTGGATCTTGGCCCGGGTATGTCTTCACCGGTGAGCCATTAAATCCTGGCGGCCGGCCATTTCGGCCTGGGGCACGGTAACGGCGCGCACGCAACCGACGAATACCTGGTCATCGAATCGTCCCATCAGAAGGTGCGAGGATTCGATAGGGGCGTCCGATCGCAGGTGGAATATCTCTATGAACTGGCCGCCGGCTAGCGGAAGCAGAGCAAGCGCCGCCAAGAGATCCTTGTTACCATGCCCCTGGAGGCATCCCCTTGTTCACTGCTACCGAAGGAACGATCCTGCCCAGCACCACCACCGGATCGTTCCCGCGACCTCGCTGGTTCGACGTAAGCATGTGGGGCAAGCCCCTCGATACCTGCATGCTCGACGTGCGCTTCCGCGAGAAGTTTCAGGACGCCATGGCCGTACTGATCAGCGACCAGGAACGCGCCGGACTCGATGTGCTTACACATGGCGACCTCCATGTCGACGAGGACCTGGCGGGGCGTGCCTGGCATCACTATCCCTTGCAACGCTGGGCCGGCTTCGAGGGGGATCACCTCCAGCCGGAGGAGACCACTGCGCCGTGGCTTCACTATCCGCCCGGCACGCTTCTGAACGAGATTTATACCGGGTGGCGATGGCCGCACGTGGTAGGAAAGATCGAGCACCGGCCGCTCGACTATGCCAAAATCTGGCGTATCGCGCAGGGAAAGACCCGCAAGCCGGTAAAGTTCGGCACCTGCTGTTCTCAGGTGATGGCCCTGTTCCTGGATATCCACACTCCTCACTACCACGACAAGCGCCAGGTCATCTGGGACATGGCCGAAGCCATGAATAAAGAACTGCTGGCCTTGCGGGAAGCCGGCTGCCGCTGCATGCAGATCGAAGAACCCACGTTTCATTTCATGGCCAACACGTACGGCAAAGACCACGCTGAGGTGAAGTTCATGATCGATGCGTTCAACCGCGAGGTCCAGGGGCTCGAGGATGTGGAGATCTGGATTCACACCTGCTGGGGAAACCCCAACATGCAGCGTGTCATGGACGATACCAGCTACGCCAACTCCATCGAGATTTATCTGGAACGCTGCCGCGGCGACGTCTGGACATTGGAGATGAAGGACCGTCAACAGAAAGATCTCGAGCTGTTTGAGCCCTTCAAACACGATCTGAAGAAGAAGATCTGCATCGGCGCGGTCAGCCATCGCGTGTTGCAAGCCGATCGCCCGGAGGACGTGGCCATCGAAATCCGCAAGGCCCTGAAATACATTCCGGCTGAGAGCCTGATCGTATCCAGCGATTGCGGGTTCGGCCGTCAGGGGTGCAACCGCGAGATCGCGTTCTACAAAGCCAGCGCCATCGCGCAAGGAGCCAACATCGTCCGCCGCGAATTAGGCCTGCCGGAAACCCAGATCCCGGCCGCCGATCCCAAGCTGCAGATCGATGTCGTGCCCGGCCGCGGCTGAAGAATCGGATCGGCGGCGATGCGCTTCGCAGGGCGGGCATCGCTCCGAACAAGGAGGATTGGGTCCGCGCGCCGCAATCAGGGGCTTACTTGCAGCCGGGGACGGCAAACGATCCGATGCGAGTTGTCGAGGACGCGGCGCCGCTCTTGAGGTAGTTTCCGACAAACCAGAAAGTGCAGTCGTCCGCGGGGTCCACCACCATGTTGGTATAGTCTTCCCACCGCAGGCTGCCGGTTTGCGACGCCTTGCCTTCGGCCAGCTCCGATTCCTGAAAGGTCAATTGGCCCTTGGCATCCTTCGCCAGCCGCGCTGCAAAGCGCTGGCCGGGATAGTTCGGGCCGCCCCCAAAGGAGTAACCGATGCCGATGTCGCCTCTGCGGTCCATCGCCATGCTTCCCAGCCAACGATAGAATCCGCCAGGAGCATATGTGCCCTGCTGGTACAAAACCGGGTCGCGCTGTTTGTCCAGGCGGAATTCATACCAGCGAACGCCGCCGCCATGTGCGGCCGTCGCCACGGAATGCTCCGCCAGGATCGACTCATGATCGCCGAGGTTGCGATAGACCAGCCGTTGGATCAACTTGTCGCCCTGCGAATCGAGGCGGCGCGCGGTTTCCGGCTGGGAGACGCAGTTGCTTAATTGACCGTCGCAGAGATAGTGATAAGGCGCGACGGAGATCTTTTGAGGCTTCGAGACAGTGGTTTTCGACGGGTCGCTCCAATCCACGTGCACTTTGTAGAAATAGATGCCGTCGTCCTCGAAGATCTTCAGCAGTTGCGTGCCACCCGTGGACATCATGATATTGGGAGCGCCGTTCGGCGGCAGCCGTTTGCCATCCAGGTCGGCGTTCAACAGGAAGACGCCGCCATCTATGACCACGCACTGCTCGGTAGCAGGCTCCCCCTTCAGCATTTTCTCGCGGCCGGCGATGCAGTCGTGTTTTTGCGTAACCACCTCGGGCAGCAGGTCGTCGCTGGTGCTGGTGGGATTGTAATAACCGTCGGGCCAGACCGCGGGCCGGGGATAGTCGGGAAACAGTGGACGCTGGAACTCGTAGCGATAGTACGGCCCCAGCGGATCGGCGGTGGCGCTCACCGCGTAGCACATGGCGTAGGGCCCTTGCGGATTGTCCGGCGGACGCGTAAAGACGGGAACCACGATCAGCCAGCGGTCCGCCAATTGGTCGTAGCGCACCACGGAATCGGCGTTGTTACTCACCCCGCAGCGCTCGCCGAAGCCGGCAAACACCGTGTTATTGGGCGCGGGACCGTAGAGCAGTTTACCGGTGGCGTCGTATTTCTTGCCCTTCTTAGTGAAGACGGCCATATTGCCGTTGAGGATTTCGAACAGATGATCGGGCCCGGCCGCGAGGCTGATGTCGATGCCGCCGCGGCCCGGTCCGCCGCGGACGTCGGGCGTGTCGGCGGTGTTATCGGCGCCGGGAAACGCCCGGCTGCTAAAGCCCTCACCCAGTCCGTCGAAACTGACGCCGGGTTCGATCGCCGGGCGATTACCTTGGGCCGTCTGCTCGACGGCGGCTCCGTCCCTACCGATCTCGGGAGCAGGCGGCGGAGGCGGAATGGGCGGCGGTTCGCCGCGTCCACGGCCGCCGGCTCTGCCCGCACCAGGAACGCGCGCGGCGGGCGGCTGCGGCGCAGTGGCGCCCAATCCCGTGCCGGGTCCTTCGATCGGGCCTTTCCGCACCGGCTGACTTTCCACGGCTGGATGAATCACCACCGGTTTATCGGGGATAAACTGCCCCGTTGAGGCGACTGGCGCCAGCAGGCACGTAAGCACCGCGGCTGCGCCGGGAAAAAATAATAGTATCGGCCGCTT
>Ga0181528_10002568_pt1 | contig 11191 bp, 5 predicted proteins | sample PEATcosm2014_Bin_47_FD_119742 | JGI IMG/M metagenome (GOLD analysis project Ga0181528, IMG submission 119742) | Peatland microbial communities from MTU Mesocosm Facility, Houghton, MI, USA - PEATcosm2014_Bin10_10_metaG | ecosystem: Environmental > Terrestrial > Soil > Wetlands > Peat | place... | reverse complement strand
TGGATTGGCGTTGGTGCAACGAATCGTGGAAATGCATCAAGGCCGAGTCGAAGCCCAAAGTACATTGGGACAGGGCAGCGAGTTCGTCGTGCGTCTCCCACTGATGACGGCGACCGGAGTGCAACCACCTTCGAACCAAGCAGAAGTCGTCTTGCCGCTTCGTTCATCCTTGCGAATACTCGTTACGGACGACAACGTAGACGCGGCGGAGGCATTGAAACTCCTACTGATCGCTTTAGGGCATGAAGTGTTGACCGCACACGACGGCTCGTCCGCGTTGAAAGCGGCAGTCGATTTCCATCCGAACGTGGTGCTGCTGGATATTGGATTGCCGGGAATGGACGGATTTGAGGTCGCGAAGAAGCTGCGTCAACAAGTGATCTTCAAGAATGTGGTCTTGGTTGCGATGACCGGGTATGGACAGGATTCAAACCGGCAACGCACCAAGGAGCCGGTGTTCGATCATTACATGATAAAACCGCTCGATTTCAATAAGTTGCAAGGAATCTTGGCGAGCGTCTCGGAGAAAGCAATTTGACTCTCTCGAAACGGCGAGAATGACTCGCCGTCCCGGTCGTGGCAAAAACTTGGAAGTGATCATGGAACAGAAGACGATTTTATCAGCCATGAAACCTCGTCGGGTTCTCATCGTTGACGATGACCGAGACGGTGCTGACGCGTTGGGATTGCTGCTTGAAGAACTCGGTAACGAAGTGCATGTGACGTACAGTGGAACACAAGCACTGGACGTAGCCACTGCATTTCGAGCCGACTTGTTGCTCATCGATCTAGTCATGCCAGAAATGGATGGCTGTGATCTCGCCCGGCAATTTCGACAGATCGCCACCTTCGCCAAAACGAAGATCGTGGCGGTCACTGGCCATAAAGATGCGGAACATGCTGCTTTGGCAATGAAAGCGGGTTTCGATTCACTCCTGCTCAAGCCGGTTCCTCTGAAAGAACTCAAAGCATTATTGGATGGCATTGTCGTCACTGATCGGCGACGAACCCCAAGAAAACCAAGTGAACAAGTGAGCCTTGGACCAGAGACTCTGCTGCCGATTAGGGAAGCACGACGAATCAGGAGTGAACGCTCGTCAAAATCCCTGACACAAGCAGAAAGCCAAGCAGCGATTTGTGATGGAATTATCCGCTTTGAAGAGGAATACATGGGTCGGAAGCCGGAACAGTTTCATGCCCATTTTGTCAAAGATTTATTGGTGGTGCGGATTCAAGGGGCGTTGACTCAAGCCGAACGACAACTTGGAAATTCGTCATCTCCAGAAAAAGGTCGTGATCTCATCAAGCAAGTACGAAAGCAACTTTTAGAAACGGCGCGGCCCATGTTGGAATCGCTCGTTCATGAGGTCACTGGCGTAAAAGCATCGAGTATGCACCATGACATCAGTACCGTAACCGGCGAAGAAGTGGTTCTTTTCTCGTTGGTCAAAGAACCGTATTTCGGATCGTAAAATGCAAACGCTTTCCTTCCTGAGACAATCATGCCTTAGCTTGACTGGTACAATTCGCTCTTGGCGAAGGTCTCCAGTTATGTCAGCCGCATACTTCTCAAACGTAATGCATTTCCCGCGACCGAAACGGAACTGAAACTCATCGCAGCAGCAGCGACCATTGGGCTTAACCGCCGTCCAATTTGCTTAGTTCATCTGAGACGAACTCCTCGCCAAATTGCTCTCGCAATGAACTCCGTTTTTACAGAACAAGGTGGCGGTGGGGTATATGCTTCAGAAGTTCGTGCTCAATGAATGTTCGAATCTCATCTCTCACGCGACGGTAATGTCCGAGCACTTCTTCTTCGGTCGTTGCCAATAGTGCCAATTTTGGAGGATCGTCGAAGCCTGCGTGAATGATGCGGGCTTTCCCGAGAAATGTCGGGCAATTCTCAGCAGCATCACCGCAAACAGTGACAACCAAATCGAATGGAACGTCAACGAGACTGTCCACCAATTTGGAATGCTGCCCCGAAATGTCCACTCCCAATTCCAGCATGACTCGGACGGCAATGGGATTCATCCCGTGCGCTTCAATGCCAGCCGAGTAGGGATCTATCTTGTCAGTCAGGAGATGACGCGCCCATCCTTCAGCCATCTGGCTTCGGCAGGAGTTTCCGGTACAGAGGAAGAGAACTTTCGGCTTCATTGTTTTGCTCCACAGTTTTTCGGACCAACAACTTTTCCAATGCCGCGATACCGGTTGGTGGTTCTCTTTGCCACCTGTGTGCATTCGGCAACACTGTTTGATGATTCGCCGCAAAATGAATAAGCCGACCTTGGCAAACGCTCTGCTGGAGCGGTCATCGAGGCCGGCTTACTCTTCATCGAATCTCTCGGTCGCGCCGAGATTCCCTTCGCTTAGTCTTCCGTCACGTTCTTTTACAAGCAATCTGCGACAGATGCCAGTCTCCAGGATAAATCGCTGATATCAAAATTGACTTTGGTGGCAATATGCAGGTGTGGGTGAACGGTAACTGGATTGACTCCTTCGGCGGTTCCCGCCGCCGAAGAATGGAATGCAATCTTCTGCCGCCGATACGTGAGGCCCCGAAAGAAGTTTCGAAGCTCGACCGAGATCAGATTCTTATCCCATCATATGTCGGCGGCTTGGTGAAGTCGTTGGAGCGGAAGGCGGCGTAGCGGGGCGTTGAGGTAGTCGCTCTCATTGGGGATGCGACCACCTGACGACCTTCTTCGTTCATTGCCTCAAGGCTTCAAATCCCACTCTTCAAGTTTTCTGGCCGCAGTTCCGAAAGGACCGAGTTGATAAACGGCTGCGCCGGCGGGCGAGAATTGGAACGTTGCAAAAGGTTCGACCAGCATCTGGTCGAGAAATTCCTTGGGGGCAACACCGGTGCTGACGTGTGGATTGAAGTTCGCGCCTGACATTTTCGGCACAAACGTGGATACGTAATCGATGATCGCCGCATCGATAGCGGGATCGTCGTGCGGAGCGCTGAATGCTCCGATGGGACCGGTTTTCAGCATGAATGGCTTCGCGGCGGCAATGATGTCTGCTTGCAGCTTAAGGATCTCTGGCGTTGGCTTCGCGCAAATGCCTGCAACTCCCGTCGCACCTGCCGGTGCGTAGTAGTATTTGAACGCATCCAGTTTCATCGCATTCGCAACGGCGGCGGCCAAAACCCTTCCAACGGCGGCATTGACCTTGTCGAGATCTGCGGTGTGAACGAAACACTGGAGCATCGTGATGTGGGGGCGGTGCGCCGCGTCTAGAGCAAATCCTTTGGGGAAGATCTTGAGCAGGCGAGCGCTGTTGGCTGCGGCATGTTCCAGCATTGTCACGTCTGGTTCCAGCAGGATGTCAATTGCCGTAACAGGAGACTTCTCGAATGCGAAGACCTGTTTCCAGTCGTCTTTCATGCTGACGATGGTCCAGCCATTTGCCTTTGCATGCTCCTCGAGTGCGGGCGTGAAGGCTCCCAGTTTAACGTCCGGCATTCCGCGCGCTGGACCATATCAGCATTCCCGATGATATTGCGAAATGGGGGCGGGGACGGCAATTTCGAATCCCTCTGGATTTATTGCGTGAACTCAAATCGTATCGAAGCAAATCTCAATTCGTGTGGGATAACTCTGTGGCGCAACTTCGAAGCTACCACCTCCAGCGAAACGGAAAGGGAAGTGCGAACCAACTGACAGATTTCACGCCCACTCGTCTTCGTGGAAGGCTCCAGAAATGGATTCAGGCTTGGACGAAGGATTCCGGTCTTACTGACATCTCGCACCACTCACTTCGAAAAACGGCATTGCAATGGTCTCGTGAGGAGCAACTTCGGCGTTCAGAAAATGCCTTCGCTGAACTCTCAAGTGTCGGACTTGATGTCGCCAAGAAGTTCTACACGACTGATCCATCGCGACTTCGAGCGGAAATTCTCTTTCGAAACATTTCGAGGGAGTTGGAGAAGGATGCCCAACTCGCGATTGCAATGGGATTGAGAAACGAAACGCCCCCTGCATCAATTGCAGATGTGCAGTCGGCACTTGCTGAAGGCCGATTCGACGACGCGAAAAAGCTGTTCGAATCAATCCAAGCAAAACAGACAGCTTGAAATACAAAATGGGGCAGGAAACTCATTAGGTTTCTGCCCCATTTTCATTTTTGGTGACGCTCGTGAGAAATCGCAGTTTTCAATACATTGCGTCTTAAATCGCCAGTTTTCGTAAGTCATTTAATAGAAAGTACTTAAAGCGGAGAGGGAGGGATTCGAACCCTCGGTCCCCTTTCGAGGACACAGCATTTCCAGTGCTGCACAATCGGCCGCTCTGCCACCTCTCCGGAAGCCTGATTTCTTTCGGTTTCATTGCTTCTTTGAGTGCTTTAGCAATGTTGTTGACACCACTCAAAGCACCAAACAGGCCAAATTCCGTCCAAATCAGACCAAATTTGACATCTCGCGGTTAAAATCGCGGGAGCCAAAGACACCACCCCAAATTCTCACTTTGAGGCAATGAAGCGGGGGATTCTAACAAAGCCCCTACGAAGGGCAAACCCAAGACCCCAGATTAACCGTATCTGATTTTTTGCGGTTTGCTCACCAAATCCGGCGATGGGTCAAAAAGGTCCGAAAGAAGATGCAATCATGATATCGCCGACGGTGCCTTCACAAACGCCATCGACTCGCGATGTGCGATTTGGCCTTGCGCCAAGTGTCAGGCCAGGGAAGAAATTTCGGCAAATTGAATCTTGAGATGACAATTTCGTCCGCGACGCACGTGCTCGACTACCATACACCGAATCGAACGACTGTAAACGATCTTCCATCCGTGGAAGCTGACCGTTGCTAACTTCAATCAGAACAAAAAGCTGGCGCTGGCGATAATCGAATCAGCGGAACTCGTCGCGGTCACGCTCGTACCGGCAATGGGACCAGCCACTCCCACCCAAGGACCGCTGATCGTGTTTGCGAACAGGTGCATATAAGCCAGCGACACTTTGAATCGCTCTGTCAAACTCCAAGAACCACCACAGTAGATTCCTTGTGTAATGTCCAGCGGTGTTGCGGCGTTGAAAAATGTATTGCTGTTGCTGATCGGGTTGGTGTTGAACGAATACCCCGCCCGAACCGAAACGGCGTTCGTCAATTCGTACTGCGCCCCTGTCGATAGGGCGAAGATGTTGTTCCAGCCCACACCATTGACGGCACCCGTCGACGAAATGCCGGACGACGAAAATGGCTGCGTATTGTGGTAGTCGAGGTACCGCAGATCCAGCGCCAGCAACACTCGTTCGTAACCCGCGTAAGCCGATCCAATCGAAAGGATCATAGGAGCGTTAACGGGCACCTTAACGCTTTGTTGGCCTCCATTCTGGTCACGAGAATTGAATTGAAATTCGTTAAACCATTGCGGGCTCTTGAACGAAGCACCAAATTGCCAATAGTTATCGGTTTTGTAGAAGGCACCGGCTTGGAACCCGGCACCCCACTGGTAAGTACCGTTGTTGAGTGGCGGATATCCGTTCGCGTTTGGTGTCGCGAGGATGCCGGGGTCGACGCTCAGATTGGCCAGATCGATTATCGGAGAAAACCCGAACGATAACCTGTCCGTGGTTTGAATCGACACGGTTGGCACGATTTGGGTCATGACATATTGCGCAAAAATTGGTCCGACACCCATGCCGTGCGGTGCCGGTGCCGTCAGGATCGGGTTGGTGTTACTGCCGGGAAAATTACTGCCGAAACCTCCGGACGTGAGGACTCCTAATCCCAACGAAATCGGCATTTCCTCCAGCCCGAATGGCAGCCAACTTCCAGGCTGATAGACGATCCCCAAATCTGGTAATGGAAACACACCGCTGTTGCTGTTGTCCGATCCTGAGAACCCGATGGGAGGCGTCCCCGGGCCGAATGCATTGGGTGCCACGGACGAAGAAAGTTTGGAATGTGGCATTAGCAGTTCGACGCTCATGTCCGCAGAGTTGGGCAGAGCCGAAATCGTGGCCGGGTTCCAGAGAAATGCGCCCAAGGTATCAAGCGGGGCTGCTGTGGACGCTCCACCCATCGACCGGTTGATTGCCCCGACGCTGCTCATCTGAGCGCCGAATTGCGCACTTGCGACATCGGCAAAACCAATGACGGTCAGAAAACTGCAAAATAGTGCGCGGCAGTAGGTCACGTCAGTTACCCTCACCGAGAAAACGGTTTTTAGGATCGTGAAGCCTACATCGGTTGTAACTGGAAAATCGTTGACAGTTATTCAGCCAACCAGAAACCTCGGGAATTTCCCGGTCCTACCAACCGTAAGACCGTTAAGGTCGTGGTGGGGCTGGAGAGAAGTGAGAAAGTTTGCGTCCTGCGTTGACCGCGATAATTCTGCGGCCTATGCGATCCTCTCAAGTCGCGCCACCTCCAAGGCTGGGCCTCGGCGTGATGAACGACGTCGTGTTTCCATCGAACCACATCAACGGTCCCGCGAAGAAATCGCACAAAGACCGCCGGAATCAAACTGAGTCGCCTGGATGGATTCCAGAGTTTCAAGCAGTTCGACTGGTTGAATTGGCTTGGTCAAGTAGCCATCCATTCCCGCACCCAGGCACCGATCGCGAACTTCGGTCGTTACATGGGCGGTCATGGCAATGATCGGCGTCCGAGTTGATTTCGTGAGCTCTCGATTGCGGATTTCAAGGGTCGCGCTTAATCCATCCATCTCGGGCATTTCGAGATCCATCAGCACGACGTCAAATTCTTGACGTTCGACAAACTCCACGGCTTCTCGGCCGTTGGTGGCAACTTCGACATGGTGCCCAAACATATGCAGTAGCCCGGTTGCAACTTCGCGATTCACCGGAGCATCGTCGACAAGAAGGATGTGCATCGACTGGCCGTTGCCGTTTGTTTCTTCAATTGGCACTCGATCGCTCGTGAAGGACAAGCCAAGTGCTTCTTTGATGGCTTCGGATAACTCAGAAATTTTAGCGGGTTTGGTGAAGTACCACGTATTCGAACACAGTTCATTCGCTTGTTTTTCCGAATCAACGTGACCGGCGGGAACGAGCATGAGGATTGGACAATCTGCCAATTCGGGGTCACGTCGAATTTGTTTGGCTAGTGACCACCCATCCTGGCCAGGCATTGTGGCATCGACAACGGCCAGTTGAAACGGGTTATTCTCTCCCGCAGCGTAACGCATCATTAAGTAAGCGGTTTCCGCGTTAGGAACAGCCTGCGGCAGCAAGCCCATCTGTTCCAAAGTGTCGTTTAGCACGCGACGGCTGGTTGGGTGATCATCGACAACGAGTACGGGAATCGACGGAAATCTCCGGAAAGGATTTGTCGAAGCGTTTGAATCTGCCGTGAGCGAAAATCGAGCCGTAAAATGGAATGTGCTTCCATGCCCAAGTTCACTCTCGACCCAGATCTTGCCATCCATCAGTTGCACGAGCTCGGATGAGATTGACAATCCCAAACCGGTTCCTCCGAAGCGACGCGTGATGGAATTGTCCGCCTGGCTGAATGATTCGAAGATTCTTTGTTGCTGTTCGAGAGAGATTCCGATTCCCGTATCGTGGATCGCGAAATGGAGCACGACTTCGTCGTCGTGCGTTGATTCCTTGTGAACGTCGATCAGTACTTCGCCTTCTTCCGTGAATTTGATCGCGTTTCCGACGAGATTCACGATGATCTGTCGCAGTCTTCCCGCATCGCCGATGACATGTGTCGGTACGTCTGGAGCGATCTGATAGATCAACTCGAGGCCGCTTTGCGAGCTTCGAACCGAAAGGATACGGACCGCATCGCTAACGGTTTCATGGAGATCAAATGGAATTTCTTCCAATTCCATTCGCCCCGCCTCAATCTTCGAAAAATCAAGAATATCGTTCAGCAGTCGAAGCAACGCGTCTGCCGATTGTTTCACGACCGTCAAATAGCTTTGTTGTTGCGACGTTGGGTTGGTCATCAGTGCGAGATTCGTCATCCCGATAATACCATTCATTGGCGTCCGGATTTCGTGGCTCATAGTTGCCAGGAACTGGCTCTTCGCATGGCTGGCGTTCTCGGCCGTCTCCTTTGCCTCGCGCAATTGTTCTTCCGTACGGCGCAACTCGATTGCAATTCGTTCTAGTTCGATATTCGAAAGCACAAGTTCCTGCGCACGTTTTTCAGCCGCCGCTGTTCGTTCGGCGACCCTTTGTTCGAGTGTGCTATTGAGTTGTTGAAGTCGGAAAAAGCCATCTGCGTTTTCCAATGCCGCCCCGGCGATCGCAGTGATGAAATCTGCCAATCGCTCTTCATTTGCTCCGAACAAGCCGTGAACATTGTCGTGTGTCACACACAGGCAGGCGACTGCGAAACCGCGGACGAAAATTGGAGCGCAGAGAGACGATGTGGTCCCCAACGGGACATTGCTCTTACTCCGGAGACGCGGAACATCTTCGACAGAAGTGACCGCGTGCCCGATTTCCAATGCCCGACGCATGAGGATCGATTTCATCGACGGATCTGCCAGTTCCGAATCGCCATTCGTTGGCGAAGTGTGTCCCGCAGGAACGGGAAGCACTTCACAATGCTCTCCGCGCAGCAACCGCCGTGCGGCCTCACGAACCTCCGCAAAAATGGCCTCCGATGAAAGCGATGACGCAATCTTGCGACCCGAATGCAACACCACATCAAATCGGTCCACCAGCGAAATCGTGGCGGGTTGGTCAGCACCATCAACTGGATTAGCGCTTTCCGCAGCCAGGCTGAAATTACACAAGAGCGCTGTTGCCCGCTCGATCTCGCTCTCAGCATCGGGCCAGTGCAACTCTTTCCCCAGTTGACCTCGAACGTGTAACGTTTGGGCGAATTCATACGCCGCGTTCTGTCGTTGAGCCACAAAGAGACTCAGATTGAGCAATTGGCGGATCGGCCAGAAACCTCCTCGCAAGGCCAGCACGAGCGCCGCTTCGCGTAACGCGTGGGGCAGATCATTTCGAAATCGCAGAGCTAACCAGACGGCCCGTCCCGCCGCATACGTCGCGCCGCGGATGAGGCGACGTCGTTGCCATGGCGTATGACTCAGATCATTTTGAGCGCGGCAGCGAAGAGCAGTGGCGAGCCACGCTCGATTGGGAGCGACGTAGGCATTCATCACGCCGGCCTGACCGGCCACGACGAGAGCACGTCTAAATGCGGCCGCGGCCCGTGTGTGATCGTCTGCTCCCATCAGGCGAGCGCCTTCGGCCAATAAAACCTGAGCGGTTCCCTGAGCGTCGGGCCGAGTTCGATCGAGTTCTACCTGAAGTTGTTCGATCGGAACGGCGCCCGGTGTGGCACGTGCCCAAACATCTAGGCTGATTCCTGATGCTTGATAATCTCCCAGTTCCAATCCTGATTCGTGGATTCGCCTGGCTTGTTCCACGGCGCTCTGTAAATCTCCGAGGCGGTACAAGGCGGCCGCGATCTGATAGCGGGCGATATGCACTTCCCAAAAGTCACCTGTCCGCTCAAGAAGCCGAACGGCCTCGCGACATTTGTCGACGCACTCGCGATAACGTGACCCACTGTACAGAACCACTCCGAGGTAATGCAGAGATTGCCCCTGTCCCCAAAGATCTCCCAGTGCCTTACGGATGGTGAGCGACTTCAGGGCGTATGCCACACCTCGGCTGTACCACGGAATCAAACTCATCGCGGGAGCGTGCTCTGAATAGGACTGGGCTAATTCCAGTGTGGGAGTATAATACTCGGCCAAGTTCATCCCGCGCAAATGAGTCCAAAGCACGTGTGTTTTGCTTCGCGTAAACCAGTAACCATGTGCCAACCGGCTGAAGATTCTGAAGCCGAGCAGTTCTGATTCCGAAGGCGGTTGCTTGCTTCGCGAGGTCAACAGTCGCGGCAAGATTGTATGCAGTCCCTGGATCAATGCTTCCCAAATGAAAAACACAAACATCACGATTGCATTACGCGGAACCCATCGTCCCAGCTGGCGTAGTGCCTGTTCGAAGGCATGTGTCGCGGCCTCCATTTCACCACGCTTGAAGGCGAGTTCTCCAATTTTGCAAGTGGCCTGTGCTCGAGCCAGTGCTCCGTCTGCAAGAATTGCCGCACGGCCAAACAGCGGTTCGGCCGTGGCATAGTTGCCACGCAGCATTAAACAATTACCCAACCCGATCGCAATTTTATATTTGACCGAATTATCTGAATTTTGAGAACCACGTTCAGCGATTCGGTATTGCTGTTCAGCCACTTCAAGCGAGTGCAAAGCTCGTGCTTGCTCCGCGGCGGTAAGCGCATATTCCAAGGCGCTCTCGCTGTCTCCGGCGGCATCGAAGTGATAGGCCAGTTCAAATACCCGATCGACGCCACTGCCTTTCAGGTGCCATGCGGCTCGCGAATGCAACTCACGACGTTGTTCGGGCGGCAAACGAGCCAATAACGCTTCTCGGATCCGATCATGCACAAAGACCGCGTGTGATGCCGAAGGGCGAATCCAAATGAGATTTCGCTGTTTGGCTTCTTCCAGCGCCGCGACAACCTCTGATGTCTCCTGCGTCGTCAGGTCTGCCGTCATTCCCAGCTCGAATTCCTTTCCCAACATCGCACCAATTGAGAGCAGTTCAATCGTATTCGGATGAAGCAATTCGATTCGTCGCAACAGAAACGAGGCCGCTGAATTCGACGATTGCAGGTCAGAGATTGCGAGCGGTTCAACACGCCAACCGTCGTTCTCCGCTACGAGTGCACCGGATTCGACAAGTCCGTATAACATGGCGGACGCCATGAACGGACTACCGTCAGAAAGGCGCAAGACGAGGTCCAGGGCTTCGGACGGAAGCGGCCCCGCCATCGACTCGACGAGTTGGCGAATTTCGTCGGGTTTAAACGCCGAAAGTTTCAGGTGGGCCGTCGGCTGGAGTTTATAAAGTCGATCATCGGCATGAATCTCGTCAGAGCGAATACCGACGACAAGCATCACATGGCGCACGCCTTCCGCATCAGCCTGTCGACGGGCATTCCAGCGTGCGATGAGACGAACCATCATTTCGTCTGCCCATTGACAATCGTCAAAAATGATGAGCGCGGGCTGCTCTGGTGAACCGACAGCCTCCAGAAAACTGGCCAAGGCTTCGATGCTCCTCGCTTCACCGAAGGCCTCGGGAACGAATTCAGAAGGAGCAGCGCGTCCTCGCAACAACAATGCCAATTCAGGTAACGCCACCGCCACCGCATCCAGTT
>Ga0181528_10002566_pt1 | contig 11197 bp, 8 predicted proteins | sample PEATcosm2014_Bin_47_FD_119742 | JGI IMG/M metagenome (GOLD analysis project Ga0181528, IMG submission 119742) | Peatland microbial communities from MTU Mesocosm Facility, Houghton, MI, USA - PEATcosm2014_Bin10_10_metaG | ecosystem: Environmental > Terrestrial > Soil > Wetlands > Peat | place... | reverse complement strand
GCACGAAACTGGCATCCGTCACTTGCGTGTCGGAAAGATCGAGTGATTTCAGGCCGGACAACGACGTCAGCAGTTCGGCATCTTTGTCGTTGAATCGTTTGGCTTTGCTCAAATCAACACTGATGACGGGATGAATCGGCCAGACATCGCTTCTGACGACGCGTCCTCCCAGGGATTCAATTTTCTCGCTGACGGCAATTCGATCAGCCTCGGTCGACATCTCGGGAGCCGGTTTGGGGATTGGCAACATTCCATCTTTGCTGCCGTTCCATTTGATTGTGATTCCCGTATCTTTGAACACTTCGCGAAATTTACGTACTCCGAACGCAGTGACCTGGTCGTCCGTGAGATCGATTTCCCTCAGATTTCTGAGCACCTCAAGCCCATGTAGCCCGGTGTCCGAAAACATGTTCCTGCCAATATTCAACTTCTTAAGATTCACAAGTTTTTTCAAATCGTTGATGGATGCCTCCGTAATCCGCATTGCGAAAATGTTCAACGAGGTTAGTTCACGCATCTCACCGATCTGCTTCATGCCGAGATCGGTGATCGCGTTGGCACCGATGCTCAACTCTTTCAGTCGAGTCAGTTGCTTCAGATGCTCAAGCCCCTTGTCCGAAATCTGAGTTCCAAAAAGATCGAGCGTTTGCAGGTCGCTTATTTCGCCAATGATCTTGAGACCTTCGTCGGTGATCGCGTTCCGACCAAGGATCAACGTCGTCAACTTCTTGAGCGTCTGACGATCATTCAATTTCCTCAATCCAACATCAGAAACATGAGTAAAGAAAAGGTCGAGCGTCGTAAGATTGGGAAGGTCGGCCAACTTTAACACACCCACATTGCTGATCGGCACATGCGCAAGGCGCAGGGTAGTGAGATTCCGCAATGCCCCATGATCAATGATTCGCACGAAAATGCCGTCCGCAATGAAAGCTCCGTCTGTAATGCGCGTGTTGGAAAGGTCGAGTGACGTCAATTCAGGAAACTGTTCCAGCAGGGAAACCTCGATGTTTCCAAATTCATTCGCATGGCTCAAATCGATCGTGACTACTGGCCGCGAGGGCAAATCGACATTTCGGACAATTCTTCCCCCCAGTCGCTCGATCGTCTCGACGGCGTTACTTTCATCAGCGTCAGCCACGTCGAGTCCCACACTGCTCCACAAAATCGCCGCTGAAATCACAATAACAACGAGAAACCGCATGTTTCTTCTTCCAAAGGAAAAGCCTGGCAACGGTCGAAATTTGATGAGTGAAGATAACGTATTGATTGGCCGCCAACCGTCATTCATACGACTTGACCAACTCTTTCAAACGGGCCATGACTCGGCTTTTCGCGAGATAGACAGCAGCCACTGAAATCTTCAACTCTGCCGCAATAACTTTACCACTCTGATTTTCGACGGTCGATTTCCAGAATGCTTGCCAGGTTGATTCGCTCACTTCGCTACGAATGCGATCAGTCGCCCACGTGAACACCCGCTGTTGGTGCTCGCGTTCCCACAACCCAGACAATTCATCGCTGGAGTTTGGAATCTCTAGAATTTGACGTGCGTCGGAACTGTCACCGGTGCCAACGACGGCCGATCTCTGCTTTGCAAACCAATCTTTCAATTCGTTCCGCACGATCGTGAACAGCCAACCACGAAACGAACCCCGTTCGGCATCGTAGTCCAGTCGGCCAATCGAACGCGAAACGACTCGTAATACCTCTTGCGTCAAATCCACCGCATCGGCGTCTTGCAACCCTTGTTTCCGCGCAAAACCGTAGACCAGTGGTGAATAGACCTCGACGAACTCACCCCACGCCCGCTGGTCGCGGGCATCGCGCATTCGCACCAACAGGCTTGGACGAGTCAAATTCGATTCCGACATCGATCAAGCCTCTTCCGACAAGTACCGTCGCCGAACGCGATTCTATTACGAATTCCATCGCAAAAAAGAGCTTTTTGAAAAAATCTCCCCACCGGGCGTGCCCCGGTGGTTTACGGGCCTCTGCACTCGTCGAACCGCAAACTAGCGGGATAGGTCCAAGGCCCGTAAGCCACCTTCGCGGGGGAGGTGTGGAATCGATTTGAGTCCGCTCGTATCCGAACCGTTTGAGGGCGTTCGCGATTATTTGTTGTACGGTTGGATGACGTGCTCATCCATTCGCCGCGAGATTTCTTTCAGCCGGTCCAATTCACCGCCGCGGACTTCGGCCGTGGCCCAGCCGGAATAACCAATCTCCTTCAGTGCCGTCAGTACCGTGGGCCAGTCGCAATCGCCATCTCCGATTTCCGCTTCGAAGCCTTTGTACTTGCCGCGTTCGTCGGCAATCTTGCGGCTGAATTCCTTGATATCCAGTTTTCCAATTCGCGGCCCCAGCGTCCGAATCCAATGCTCAGGCCAGCCGTAATTCACGATGTTCCCAATATCAAAATATGAACCGACGATCGGTGTTTCGAATTCGTCGATGTACCGCCTCAATTCGAGCGGACTGAGCAAAAAATTGTTCCAGACGTTTTCAATCAGAATCTTGATGCCCAGTTCCGTTGCCAGCGGAATGCATTTCCGAATCTCGATCTGCGAACGGTTGTAAGCGTCTTCGTACGAGACCTCTTTATTCACGACAGCGGGAACCAGCAAAACCGTTGTGCCGCCGTAGATCTTTGTTTCCTTCAAGCACTTTTGCAACGCTTCAACACCTTTGGCTCGAACGGCGGCGTCGGGACTGCTCAGCGTCTGGCTCCAATGAACATAGTCAACCATTCCATGCACGATCAGACCTGATTCGGCCATCGCCCGTTTGACGTCGTCCACTGGTTGATCGCTGTCGACATCAACTCCCTCAAACCCCGCTTCCTTCGCCATCTTGAACTTGTCCACCAGCGAGCCGTTGCCGCGAATCATGCTCAGCTTCAATGCTTTGCGAAGTCGTAGCTTTTCACCAGATGCTTCAGCCTTTCGCTGAACCAGCGACAACGCCCCGACAGCAGCAACCACTCCTGCGGTTTTCAAGAAATTACGTCGATCGAGATTTGTATCCATGGCGTCTTCATAGATTGAGGGTATTGATTCAAACACGTCCGTCATTACAAACAAATTTGTACCATTCCGCGTGGGAATTCAGCAAACAAGCGCGAGTCAACCGTCCAGTTCGCTAATTGAATGGATGCGATCTGGTTCCTTTGCACCAGCTTTGCGGGCAGATGGTTAGAGCGAGGGGATTTCTTGAAATCGGTTTTTCGACATGTCGTTCTCGTCAACTGATTTTCGCGTACCGTATCCGTTTGTTTGAAGTTGAGACTGTAAGTAGCAAACACGCAGTAAGAGAAGCCCCCTCACCCCGCCTCTCCCCGAAGAAACGGGGCGAATGGTAAGACAGGCTCATCTGCCACAGATGACGCAATGATCCGCTCGACCATATCTACCGAATTGACCTGAGGTCGATTGCGAGTGATACTGGTTGATCCGCTTGGATCGTTTTCGGCTATGATGATGTGACCCTTTCGGATCTGGCCGTTGTCGTAGGGAGCTGCCTGATGCCACTCGTTCGAATTCTTGTGATCGCGTTGCTTTGCAGCGTTGCGTTGCCGCTTCGCGCCGACGAAACTTCGGTCGATTATTCGACTCAAATCAAACCGTTGCTGACGAAGCATTGCTCGGGCTGCCACGGCGTGAAGAAGCAACAAGTGGGACTGCGCGTCGATTCGGCACGTGGGCTTTTCGACGGGGGCGACAGTGGTCCAGCGGTGATTCGCGGCGATTCGGCGAAAAGCCTGCTCGTGCATGCGATCACTGGAACCGAAGGCGCTTCGCAGATGCCGCCCGATGGCGAAAAACTGTCCGCCATTGAAATCGCGCTCATTCGGCGCTGGATCGATGAAGGCGCAAAATCTCCCGCCGACGAAGTGACAGAAGCGGCCGCTTCAAAAACCAGCGACCATTGGGCTTTTCAACCGATAAGGCATCCAACGCCGCCCAAAACGACCGCAACGTCGTCGCTACAGAACGGTCTCGACAACTTCATTCGGGAGCGACTCGAACGGGAACGGCTGACGCCGTCGAATGAAGCCGAGTTGACCACGCTGATTCGTCGAGTTCACTTCGATCTGCTCGGCGTTCCACCGACGGTCGACACTGTGCATAAATTCCTGGCCGATCCATCGCCCGATGCTTACGAACGACTTGTCGATCGTTTGCTAGCATCGCCGCATTATGGCGAGCGGTGGGCGCGCGACTGGCTCGATGCCGCGCGATACGCCGATTCAAATGGCTTCACACGCGATCAACCGCGAACAATTTGGAAATATCGCGACTGGGTCATCGACGCCTTCAATGCCAACCTGCCGTTCGATCAGTTCACGATCGAACAGATTGCGGGCGATCTGCTGCCGCAACCAACCACCGAACAATTGGTCGCCACGGGGTTCCACCGAAATACACTGATCAACGAAGAAGGCGGAACGGACCCGGAACAGTTTCGAGTCGAAGCGGTCGTCGATCGCGTCAACACAACGGGGACGGTCTTTCTGGGACTGACGATCGGATGTTGCCAATGCCACGATCACAAATACGACCCGATTTCTCAGCGAGACTATTACCAACTGTATGCATTCTTCAATTCGACCGAGTTTACACCGGGCGATCCTGCTGGACCCCGGATCGATGTGCCGTCAATCGAGCAGATTCGAGCGGGCGAACCTCTGAAAAAAGCCGAAATTCGACGCGAAATCGCTCGACTGGAACAGGAACTGAAAGACCAGGCTCCCAATATCGCCGCTGATCTGGCCGTTTGGGAAAAGACGCTGACGGAAGAGGATAAGAAGAAGTTGCCGTTCAATATCAAGAACGCGGTCGAGTTACCTCTGGTCGATCGGTCCGAGATTCACAAACGCGATCTCGACGGCTACTTCCGCGGACTAAGCATCGCCAGGGAAAAATACACGCAACTCGACGCGATCGGCAAATTGCGCGAGACGGAACCGAAATTCGCGACGACGATGATCACGCGAGAAACCGAACAACCTCGCGAATCCTACATCCAAATTCGCGGCGATTTTCTGCGACGGGGCGCTCACGTCGAACCGGCGGTCCCAAAAACGTTGTTACCCGCTGGAGCGCAGGGGCCAACGGGAAACCGATTGCAACTGGCCGCCTGGCTGGTTTCGTCAGACAATCCGCTGACGGCTCGCGTCATCGTCAATCGCTATTGGCAGCGGATCTTCGGTCGCGGACTGGTCGAAACAGAAAACGACTTCGGCACGCAGGGTGACCGACCCACTCATCCCGAACTGCTCGACTGGCTGGCCAGTGAGTTTCGTGGAACTGAGGGAAGCGATCGTCCGAAGGTTACCGCGACCGGTCTGACTGAAACAAATCCACGTGCCTGGGACATCAAACATCTGCATCGATTGCTCGTCACATCAGCCACATACCGGCAATCTTCGCATTCTCGATCGGAATTGAGCGAACAGGATCCGCTGAACAAATTGCTGGCTCGTCAATCGCGAGTTCGTGTCGATGCCGAAATGGTCCGCGATGCGGCGCTCACCGCTAGCGGACTGTTAACCGAGGAACTCGGCGGTTCGCCTGTCTATCCACCTCAGCCTGACGGCGTATTCGACTTTACTCAAGACAAGAAGCCGTGGAAGACGTCGACCGGTCGAGAACGGTATCGCAAAGGGATGTATACGCATCTGTGGCGTTCGAGCCTTTATCCATCGATGGCGGTGTTTGATTTTCCCGAACCAAACGTGACGTGTACTCGCCGCAATCGGTCGAACACCCCACTTCAATCGTTAACGCTCGCCAACGACGAAACGTTCTTCGAATTCGCCCGAGGCTTTGCCACGCGGTTACTCGAAGCGCCAACAATGGACGACAGCCTAAGATTGTCATTCGCATTCGAAACGGCCATCGGTCGCGAGCCGGCCTCGTCGGAACTGGCTCGAATGAGGAATTTCCTCAATCAGCAGCGCGAACGGTTCGCGGCTGACCCTGCCGCAGCCGAGTCATTCGCGCCGAATCCAACTTCTACACGAAGCTCTCTACCAGAAGCGGCCGCCTGGACCGCAGTCTCACGCGTCCTGATGAACCTTGATGAATTCATCACGCGAGAATGAGCGAATATGTTTCAACAAAATGCCGCCTGACGAATTTCGATATTCGAGATATAATAGCTTTTGCGTAAATCAATCGTTCACGCTGAATGCGAAGGGAGAGGCGAATCGTGACTGTTCCAAGTGACGTTTGTAAGGACGAACACGGTGTCTATCGCGTAGGAGAATCTCGAGTTTCGATCGATTCCCTCGTTTTCGCGTTTAAACAAGGACATTCTGCCGAAACAATTCAACAACAATACCCGGCGCTACAATTGGCTGACGTTTACGCTGCCATCGCTTTTTATTTGAGAAACCGAAACGAAGTTGAGCAATACCTCAAGAGCCAAGCGGCGCTTTGGTCACACTTGCGCGACGAATGGAATGCACGATCAGGCACACTCGTGCAGCGATTACGCGATAGTCGGCAAAACGCGATGGTGGAGACACCGTGACGACAATTCGGTTTCTGGCAGATCATGACCTCAACGAACACATTGTTGAAGGTGTTCGACGCCGCGAACCTGCGATCGAATTCCTGCGAGTTCGCGACTTTAGACTTCAGATGCAATCTGATTCGGAAATCTTGGAGTTCGCGAACCAAGAGAGATTTGTCCTTGTGTCACACGATGTCAATACGATGACGTCGGCAGCAGCGCTGCGACTCGAAGAATCCAAGAGTTTGTGTGGTTTGCTGATGATTCCTCAGTCTCTTGCGACGGGATCGGCTATCGATTCGTTGGTCTTGATTTGGATGGTCACGGAAATGGAAGATTGGGTAGACAAAGTTGTTTTTCTGCCTTTGTAACGGAACAACCGTGATCATGCGTTCTTCCCTATTTTCGATTCCGGTAATCGCCACGCTCACGTTGACAGCGGCTTTCGCGCTGCAGGGTGTCGACGAGCCCAAAACGATTGCGAAGGTTGAACTGCTGCAAGGTATCGTCACCCGAGATGACGCGTTACCCGGTCGTCCAGTCACTGGTGTTGATTTTAGAAACAGCGGTCGCGTTCGCGATGGACATCTGAATCTGCTGACATCGTTCAAGGAATTGGCGATGCTTAACCTCAGTAACACCAGGGTTACGGACGATGGACTCAAAAACGTCCGATCGCTTGAAAGTCTTACAACGTTAGACTTGACACACACGGCGGTGACCGACGTTGGCGTGAAGGACTTATCGGCAAACAACAATCTGACATCTCTGCGCTTGATGTTCACTCATGTCACGGACGACGGAATGAGAGAAGTCGCCAAAATGCGAGGCCTGACATCGCTCAACGTCACTGGCACTCAGATCACCGACTCGGGGCTGAAATCAATTAGCAACAATAAACAACTGACCACTCTCCAACTCGCTCTCACGCCGATTACGGACGGCGGTTTGAATGAAATTCGACAACTGAACCAACTAACAAGCCTGGGACTCGGGTTTACAGCCATCACGGACACGGGGTTAAAAGCGTTTAGCGAGTATACAAATCTCACGAGACTTAATCTCAGAGACACAAAAATCACTGACGCTGGAGTTAAAGAGCTGCGAACGCATCACAATCTTTTCGAATTAAATCTCAGACACACGAGCATCACCGATGTTGGTATGCAAGACATTGGCCGATTTACGCGTCTTCAGTCGCTTGATGTTTCAGGTACCCTCGTGACCGATGTGGGCATAAAGGCGTTGAACGACATCGAGCACTTGCAATTTCTTGACGTCTCCGAAACGCAAATCAGCGACACTTGCTTGAAGGTCGTGGGCCAATTTAAAAACATGAAGGAACTTTCCGTTTCTGGAACCCGAATTACCGACGTGGGATTGGTGGACCTCGCTGGTCTTGAACATTTGACAACGCTCAATGTCAACTCGACTCAGATCACCGACGTCGGCTTGATCGATATCGGTGGAGTAAAATGCCTGGCTTCGCTCAACCTCCGCCGAACTCACGTTACCGACGCCGGATTGGCTGAAATTAAAGGACTCAACGAATTGACAATGCTCGATCTAAGGGACACGTTGGTCTCGGACGAAGGACTCAAGGAAATTGTTCGTCTGACAAATATTTCGACCCTCGATCTGGGTGCTACGCAAGTCACGAATGCCGGGATTGCGTCACTTCGAGAACTGGAAAACCTTAGTTCATTAGACCTGTCAGGGACTCAAGTCACGGGAGACGGACTGAGCGAACTTGCCGAATTGAAAAAACTGACGTCAATCTCGCTTCGCAATTGTCCCGTCTCCGATCGAGGATTGACGGAAGTCCGGAAACTCAGCAATCTCAAGGAACTTGACCTGACACAAACCGCTGTTACAGACGAAGGCATCAAGGAACTGAACGCTCTCAAGAACTTGTCGAATCTTTATCTCGTACGCACCAAAGTTACAGACGTTGCTTTGAAGTTCATCGGCGAACTCAAGGGCTTGAGAACTGTTGATATCCGTGAAACGAACATCACGGAAGCGGGAGTCTGTAAGTTTCAGGAACATCTGCCTGAAGTCGAGATCATCCGGTAGGAGCGCGTTGTTATTTGGTAGCCCGTCGTCCCGTTTCGCGTTCGCTTATCGCTTCACCGCAACCGGATTGTCCCGCATCCGGCGCAAGCACGCCAAGGCAGACTGGCATGCTATGAGATTTGGTCTCTTTGATGGCAATGGCCGGCTGGCCGATGATGATTGGTTCTTTTCGCTGGGGGGCTGACAGTCGCATCGGTGATTCATTCATGTAAACGACTTTTCAAGAGTCGATTCGTGGATGGGTTTAAGTAATCTCGTAAGACAAACGGACAAAACTGACTCGGGGCAAGTTCCTCCCTGTTGTTCGCTTTTGGTTTCATACCGAGCTTCGCCGAACAAAACACAACGCGATGCCGAATCCCGAAATTGCCCGAGGACTACTGAGCCAATTCCATCGCCGTGTACGCGGCTAACGCGGCACTCAATCGCCGCGCGTTTTTGACGTTGAATCGCCGGCGAATAATCACAAACGCCGCGATCAAGCCAAAAATCCCGACCATTGCCAATTTTTGTTCGATCGGCGTGTCCATCAGCTTTCTTCCAGCCGACACAGCGAATTCTTGAATACTACTCATACTGACTCGTCCATCTCTTCCATTGTCCCTGTTGCCAGATCAAGGTTTGTTCAAACGCCATTTTTAAACAAGCGGCCACTCGCTGAATAAACCCGGCATGTCTTCAAAAGTCTCGATCGGTTTTGCCGGATGACGCAACCAGATCGAACTGATTTCCACAGATTCTAGTCATGCAACCTGAAGGGAAGATTACGCGTTACCAAACTAACGAGGATTTCAGGCAAGCAACCCACTTCGGTTTACCGCAATATCCTTACCAGCGAATGTGTTACGTCAACTACAAACATGCGACAAATTGCCTCTAAAACATGCCGATCACGCAGATTGACAACGGATTTAGTGGCCCTGATGAATCAGAGATGACACGAACCAAACTTTCCGGTTCGCGAAGACACATCGCCGAACGCGTCGATTTTTGATGTTTCCCAATCGCAACATCTGTGGACTGGAAGTTGAAAGCACCATAACTCGTTTTGCACGAAAGCTTTTTCGAGGAACGTGTGCTTTGTGCTGTGGTCTTTCGTCAACATCTGTCTGGCCAGCATCCAAACCTGTTAAGGCAGGTTAACAAATTTCTTTTAACGTCTCAAACTCTTTGCCGGATTACTGTTGAGTTCGTTTTCATCCGGATAGCCGCAACGAATTGATTGAGCGGTTCAACGATTGGCATTCAGTCTGCTTTACACCATGATCATCCTGCGAAACACAACTCGCAACGCGAATAACAAAAGCAGACAACAGTTTCCACTTGATTCCTCAGAAAGGATCACCGCCATGAACGCACTCTTCACGAACCTGATGAATGACGAAGCCGGATTCATTATCTCTGCCGAATTGGTGATCGTCGCCACGGTGGCCGTCCTGGCAATGATCGTCGGACTCTCAGAAGCCAGCATGAACATCAACAGCGAACTGGAAGACTTCGGCTCGGCCATCGGTAGCCTGAACCAGTCGTACCACGTGCAAGGAGCTTGCGGTCATCAAGGTCATGTCGGTGGCAGTTGCTACACTGACCAAAAAGACTTCTGCGACAGCATGGGCGACATCCAGTCCGGCAGCAACAACAACGCCGAACAATAATCGATCAAACCTCAATCGCCCTCGTCAATGCACCCTGACGTGAACGATTCCCTCTAACCCCGCACCCTTCTCTGATTCGCACCACCATGGAAACAGGGCGACCCGCACCACAGGTCGCCCTGTTTTCGTTTTTGAGACCAGAAAAGGATCTGAAATTGCGTTTTTTCTAACTCGTCCATTCGATAGCGTTCAATGAAACCGCTGTCACCTCAGCTGAAGGTTTATTCGATCAAGGATTGGTATACTTCGTTGAAATCGAGAGATGCAATTTTTCCCCTTTGCGAGTCGCGTTAAAGGAAGGATTTCATCCCTCGTAACGGAGTTGTGTCATGAACAATGTGCTCTCTCAAGAAACAGACCCCTGTTTCACTCGGCGATTCAAAGTCGTCGGCTCGGTGATTGATCGTCTGGCCGGATCGCGCATGATTCGAACGCCTTTGTCCCTTGGGTCGCTCATCGCCGTCGTAATGTTGCTGGTGGGGCAAGTTTCCGGTGATGAAGCGATCAACATCGGTTCGCGACGAGAACTGTTCGTCGATCGGTTTCTGATCGATCCGGCGTGCCGAGTGCCTTTGCACATGCACGAACCTCACGATGAAGGGCCAGTGGTTAAATTCGACAAACTGTGGGAGGGACCACATGCGGGCTACGTGACGATTCTCAAAGACGCGGAACGTTACCGGATGTACTACCGAGGCATTTCAAAATACGGGCCGGACGGCAGCGAGCACGAACGAACCTGTGTGGCGGAATCTTCCGACGGCTTGCAATGGACAAAGCCCGAACTGGGTCTTTTTGAGTTCGATGGAAACAAGGCGAATAACATCGTCTTGGCCAACGCGGCGCCGGTGACACACAATTTTTGCCCGATGATCGATTCACGACAGGGCGTGCCGGCAGATCAGCGATTCAAGGCGGTCGGTGGAACAGGGAAAGCGTTGTTTGCT
>Ga0181528_10002565_pt1 | contig 11199 bp, 5 predicted proteins | sample PEATcosm2014_Bin_47_FD_119742 | JGI IMG/M metagenome (GOLD analysis project Ga0181528, IMG submission 119742) | Peatland microbial communities from MTU Mesocosm Facility, Houghton, MI, USA - PEATcosm2014_Bin10_10_metaG | ecosystem: Environmental > Terrestrial > Soil > Wetlands > Peat | place... | reverse complement strand
TTCCTCGTTTTTATTTCTCTGCCCAAGTTCCGCAGGCGGGATGGCGGATCGGGCAAAGAGCGCCAGGAGAGTTCCTGACTTATCGGCACATTGCCACGTTCGTTACAGTCAGCTCTGTTACCAATATGGTGGCAACATAGCACCGCAGAGCCTCTCCAAAGAATTACCTTGGTAAGGAATCGCTGGTACTTTCGCGCTATCGCCCCACAAATGGACCACAACCGGGAACGATGGAGGGAGAACGGGTTACTTCAGGGGAGAGATTTCCTCAGAAGTTGCACTACAAAGGCTGCAAATCATGCAGGAATCGCCGCGATTCGCCGGTCGCTCCTCTCCGGCTTGGTATCTTGTCCGCAGCCGGAGAAAACGGATTTTAAAAGGAAGTTCATTGAACACATCGGAACGCAACCGCTCCCCATTCCTTCCCGCATTGGGCGCCGCAATCGTGACCCTTTGCTGCTACTCGTTGTGCAGCGCCCAGGTCGACGTCCTCACCCAGCACAACGACCTCGCCCGCACCGGCTCCAATCTGAACGAGACGATCCTCACTCCATCGAACGTCAGTCCAGAGCGCTTTGGGATGCTCTTCAAGCGCGTCGTCGACGACCAGGTTTATAGCCAGCCGCTGATCGTGACCAACGTCAGCGTCGCTGGAGGAACCCACGACGTCGTCTACATCACCACCGTGAATAACAGCGTGTACGCCTTCGATGCCGACGATGCCTCCACCTCCGCCCCGTTATGGCATGTCAACTTCGGCACACCTGCCAATTTGTATGACGGCAGCTTCGGATGCACCGACATCAACGGCAACATGGGCATCATCGGCACGCCGGTCATCGACAAAGCCGCCGGCATTCTCTACGTCGTGGCGCTCACGCGGGTGAGAAACAGCTGGGTGCAGCGCCTTCATGCCCTCGATCTCTCCACTGGCGTCGATGTTCCCGGCAGTCCGGTCACGATCGAAGCGGCGGACTTCGACCCGCTGATGCAGAACCAGCGCCCGGCCCTCGTGCTCGCCAACAGCCAGGTCTACGTCGGATATGCCTCGCACTGCGACAAGGAGCCGTACCACGGTTTCCTCATCGGATACGACGCGAAGACCTTGCGCCGGACGGGCGTCTTCAATACGACGCCGACCGGAACGGAAGGCAGCATCTGGCAGTCCGGGCAGGCGCCCGCTGTCGACGAAAAAGGGAACATTTATTTCGTATCCGCCAATGGTTCCTGGGACGGCAAGACTAACTTCAGCGAGAGTTTCATCAGGCTCGATCCGCAGCTCCGGATGCTGGATTACTTCACGCCCACCAACCACTTCAATCTCGACTCCACTGACGCCGATCTGGATTCATCGGGCGCCATGCTGGTGCCTGGAACTCACGCGGTCATTGACGGCGGCAAAGAGGGTGTCCTCTACGTTGTCGACAACGGCAACATGGGCCACCTCGGAGACGAGCACGCCATCCAGCATTTCCAGGCGACCAGCTCTCACCTCCACAGCATCGTCTACTGGAAGAGCGCGAAGGCCGGCCGCATGCTTTATATGTGGGGACAGAAGGATCACCTGCGCGCGTACAAGTTCGACGGCGAACATCTGAACCCAACTCCGTACGGCATCCGCCCCGAGGCAAACGAAGGCCATCCGGGCGCGATGCTTTCCCTTTCCGCCAATGGCAACAGGGATGGGATCCTATGGGCGGCGATCCACGCCACGGGTGATTCATGGCACGAATCGCGCCCCGGCATCCTCCACGCCTACGACGCGGACAACATCCAGCACGAACTTTGGAATTCCCTGGAAAACTCGCACCGCGACGACTGCGGAAACTACTCGAAAATGGCGCCGCCCACGATCGCAAACGGCAAGGTCTACCTGGCCAGCTTCGGCACGCAGAACACCGGAAGCGGCCAGCTCTGCGTCTATGGCCTTCTGCCCGATGGTCCCGCACCGCCCGCACCATCTGAGTTGCGAGCGGTGGCCGAACAGGCTCGGGTAAATCTCTCCTGGACGCCTTCGAAGCCCACAGCTACGTACGATGTGAAGAAATCCGAGGATGGCGGCGAGTTTGAACCAATCGCCACCGGCCTCACTACGCCATCCTTTTACGACATAGCGGTCATGCGGGGCAAGAAGTACATCTACAAAGTGACGGCCGTGAATGCGAACGGCGAAAGCGGAGATTCCGGCGCGGCCAGCGTAACCATCGCCGGACCCGCCCAGGTCGAGCATCCTCATTAATGGTGGGCCCGGAGGGATTTGAACCCCCAACCAAGGGATTATGAGTCCCCTGCTCTAACCGTTGAGCTACAGGCCCCGGCCGTGGTTTAGCTGGGTTTTAACCCTCTGCTTCTCGGCAGTTTACTACCCCGGCCGCCGATGGGCGCACGCGCAGCCGGACTCGGTAATAATACGGAAGCCTGTTCACAACAGCGATGGCTGAGTTCGATATCACGATTGCCGGCGAGGTCAATCTCGACCTGATCCTCTACGGTCTCGACGAGGCCATTCCGCTCGACCGCGAAATCCTGGCCTCGAACTTCGAGATGACCCTGGGAAGCTCCTCCGCCATCCTTGCTCACAACCTGGCGGTTCTGGGTCAGCGCGTGGGTTTCGTGACCATGTATGGTTCCGACCCTATGGGGGCGATTGCGATGGAGCGGCTCGCCGGGAGCGGGGTCGATCTCTCGCGTTGCACGAAAGGCGCGGAGAGTAAAAAAACGGGCGTGACCATCCTGCTGCCGCACGGGAGGTCGCGGCGGATTCTGACCTACCCTGGGATCATGTTCGATATGACGGTTGAGGATCTGGACGTCGACTACCTGGCGTCGGCGAGCCATTTTCACCTGTCGTCGCTGTTCCTGCAGAGGGGTCTGCACGCGGGACTCCCCGGGTTATTTGCCGAACTGAAAAGGCGCGGCCTTACGCTTTCTCTCGATACGAACGATGATCCCGAGGACCGGTGGGATGGTGTTCTCGACGAGTTGCTGCCGTATCTTGACATCCTGCTGCCGAATGAAGATGAGGTACGCCGGATGGCAAGGCGGGATTCGGTCGAGGGGGCGCTGGACGTGCTGTCCACGAGGGTTCCGCTCATCGCTGTGAAGTGCGGGAGCAGGGGCGCGCTGGTGCAGGAAGGCCAGCGGCGCTTTGCCGTCCCAGGGATCAGCGTGGAGCCCGCGGATACGATCGGCGCGGGGGACAGTTTCGACGCAGGATTCCTGGCGGCCTGGCTGGGCGGGGCTACGATCGAGCATTGCGCGCAGGCCGGCAATATTGCGGGTGCTCTCTCGACACAGAAGCAGGGAGGGACGGAGGCATTCCGCGATTCCCGATTGATGGAGCAGTTTCTCCGGGAGCATCCTTTGCCGTTCCCGGCAGGCAACGCGGGGCGCCAATGAACGTGAGCAGCTATCCAGGCGAAAGGAGGGTCAACGATGGATCCGTTATCGGCGCTCCTTGACCTGAGCGCTACGGAAAAGAGCGAGCGCGGACTGCTCCACACCCCTCGCGAAATCGCTCAGCAGCCCGCCACATGGATGGCTACCTTCGATCGCCTGCGGTCGCACGAGAACGAGCTGTCCAACTTCCTTGCTGCAACCGGAATGAACGGTCCGGCTGAGGAGCGGCCGACCGTCTTCCTGATTGGCGCAGGCACCTCCGATTACATCGGCTGGTCGCTGCATCATTTATTGCGCACTCGGTGGCAGTGCGAGGTAATCCCGGTGGCGAGCACCAGTCTGCTCACGAATTTTCCGGAATACCTACTGAAGGAAAGGAACTATCTTTGGGTGTCGTTCTCGCGTTCCGGCGACAGCCCTGAGGGAGTGGCAGTGCTCGACCGCGCTCTGGCCGAGCGCAAAGACATCGCGCACATCCTGGTGACCTGCAACCCGGGCGGGCGGATGAATAAGGCGGTGCATGGCCGCGAGAATTGTCTCTCGGTGGTGCTGGACGATGTGACGAACGATCGCGGCCTCGCGATGACGAGCTCGTTCACGAACATGGTGCTGGCGGGGCAAATGCTGGCGCACACCGGAAGCTTCGGCGACTATGAGGCAATTCTGCGGGCGTTGGCCGGCGCAGCGGAGGCATTTCTGCCGAAGGCGGCTGCGCTGGCATCGGAGTTAACGCGCGCCGGATTCAAGCGTACTTGCTTCGTGGGGTCGGGGTTGCTGGCCGGGGCCGCACTCGAATCCGCCCTGAAGGTGCTGGAACTGACGGCTGGCAAGGTTCAGACGATGACGCAGCCTACGCTCGCTCTGCGTCATGGGCCGATGGCGGCGCTGGACCGGGATACGCTCTTCGTCAGCCTGATTTCGAGCCAGACGCAGCGCAGGCGGTACGAGCTTGACCTGCTGCGTGAGGTGGGGAACAAGAAGCTGGCCGGAACTCGAGTGGCGGTGGCCACCGACCCGGCATCGCTCCGGGGCGATGCCGACTTTGTCCTGACGCCGGGGACAAAAGAACCGATTCCCGATCTGTACCGGCCAGTTCTGGATGTGATATTCGGGCAGTTGCTCGGGCTGTTTGCGTCGATCCAGTTTGGCATGAAGCCCGATGACCCGAGCCCCGGCGGGGCGATCAGCCGCGTGGTGCAGAATTTCGATATTTACTAACTATTCGTCCAGGCGAGCGCAGCGGCCAGGAGAACCTCCGCCGTTCGAATCACGGAGTCGAATTCAACATACTCGTCAACATTGTGTGCGCCCGCCCCGCAAGGCCCGAAGAGCAGTGTCGGAATGCCGAAGTCGCGATGGATGAGCCCGGCGTCGCACGGGTAGGGGGCGGCGGTAGAGACGGCGGGTTTTCCCAACACGCGGTGCGCGCTCTGTTCGAGGCATTGCAGCCAGGGATGGTTCGGAGGGACCTCGTGCCCATATAGAGGGCCGCCAATGAGCGGGTTCCATTGCACCGGATATTTGCGGAAAAACGGATCAGCCGCGGCGAACTTCTGAAGATCGTCGCGAAGTTCCGCGATCACCTGATCCACATCTTCCTGGGGAAGAAACTGCACGTACACACGCACTGTGCCGCGCGAGGGCACGCTGAGCGGCACCTGCGGATCAAGACGGTTCGATTCGACGGCAAGTACCTGCACGGGAACCGGGTCGGCGAATCCCCGGTACGCACCCTTCGCCTTCACTCTCGCTCGCTGGGTCGCGACGCGCGAGACCCAGGCAAGCAGGCGGCCCAGCGGCATCGCGGGACTGACAACCTCGTCGCCGGAGAAGTAGGCAGAGGGATCGCCTGCATCGACTACCAGGTCGACGACAAAGCCGCCGCGGGTGGCGCGATAAATCTCGAGCTGCGTTCCTTCCGGAATCACACAAGCATCGGCGGTATCTCCGCGAAGGCGAGCGGCGATGGTTCCGCCTCCGCCGCCCCACTCCTCATCGACGACGGATTCGAAGAGAAGATCGCCGCCGAGCTCGATCCGTGCAGCATGGATCGCGGCTACGACAGCCGCGTTCGCGACAACTCCGCCCTTCATGTCAAAGGATCCGAGCCCATGGATGCGACCCTGGTGAAAGCGGCCCGACCAAGGAGAGTTAGCCCACTGCGCATTGCCGGGCGGCACAGTATCGATGTGGCCGTTGAGAAGGAGGCTGCGGCCGCGTCCTGAACCTGTGAGGCGCACGCACAGGTTTTTGCGACCGGCATAGGATTTGTGCCGCCTCACCTGCGGGAATTTCGAATCGCGAATGAAGGCGGTGCCGTACAGCTCGGAACGGATTCCCCGCTCACGGAAAAATGTGCGCAGCACATGCTGCGCCGGCGTTTCATTGCCCCCCGCGAGGACCGCGACGCTGTTGGTTCTTACCAGTTCCTGGAGAAGCCGTTTGAGGCTGCTCCTGAGCGGGCGGAGGAGGCGGGCGGCGTCTGCGGCGTTCTTCATAAGGATCGATCTCTCTGACTACGCCTGCGCCGATGGCCGGGCCGAAAAGAGCATCTCGATTTCCTCAAGCGTCTTGCCTTTCGTCTCCGGCAGGAAGAAGGTGGCGGTTAGAAAGTAGATGAGTGTCGACCCGGCCCAGCCGAGGAACATCGCCGCGTATCCAAAGTGACCGACCACCGGAAGAAAGACCGCGGCGATCCCGGTGGAGACGCCCTGGTTGAGCAGCAGCGCGATCCCCATGCCCACCGAACGGATGCGCGTCGGAATCATCTCCGAGAGCACAAGCCAAACCACTACGCCTGGGCCAACGGCATATGCTGCGATGAAGAGCGCCATACAGCCAGTGATCAGCCAGCTCGTCGCAGGGCCGGGAACCGGGCCGAGCAGCGCCTTCTGGATCGTGAGCCGACCGGCCGCTTCCCCGGAACCGGGGCGGATGACGAGCACGGGGTCCGGATCCGCGGTGGATACCGCCACCATGCGGCTGCCTTTGCCGAACGAGTAGAGGACGGAGAGGACCATGGGGCGGCCCTCGGCAGCCGTCGCCGCTGCGAGGCGACCCACAGGCAATGCCAGCCTGTTGTCCTGAACTGCGGCAACCACCGGGCTCTTCACGTCTACCCGTTGCGATTCGACTCCGCGAAACAGCAGGGCGGCGATGACCAGCGCAACGATGATTCCGCCCGTTCCCCATCGCAGCAGGAAGCGGCGGCCGTTGCGGTCGACCATCGTGATGGCGACCAGAGTCATGACGCAATTGAGGACCTTCACCAGCACGTCGCCCTGGGTGGCGTGCGTCGCCGAGAGCCCTGCCTGGCGCAGGATAATAACGAGAAATCCGAGGACAGAATTGATGCCGGTGCCCTGGTTGCAAGCGAGCACGATGCAGGCCAGCAGAAAGGGCAGAACGTATTTCCGCTGAAGCAGCGAATCCCGGCGCCGCGCCGAGTCAGCAGTCTCCGGCACAGCCAGAACCGCGCCCATCTCATCCAGTTCGCGCCGCGCTTCATCCTCCGGCAGCGACCGCAGCAGCGAACGTAATGCATCACCGCAGCGACCCCGGCCGTAGAGCCAGCGCGGCGACTCACTCAAGCCAAAGACCCCGGCGAAAAAGAGCACACCGGGAAAAATCACCGCCAGGAACATACTCCGCCAGGCGTGGTTCTGGGCAGTGCGAATCAGGGCCGCGTTTCCCGCGGCGTGCGCAATCGTCAGTTCCGCCTGGCGCGTGAAATACCATCCCACCATCGCCGCCACCACAATGCCAAAGGTCAGCATGAACTGGAAGACGGCGGTTCCCCGCCCCCGGCTTTCGGGCGACAGACACTCCGCCAGATACAGGGGCACGACGACCGCGATCATCCCGCCGCTCATTCCCTGCAGCAGCCGGCCGGCAAGCAAAGGGACAAATCCCTGCGAGAGGACGATGATGGCGACGCTCAAGACAAACATGAGCCCGCTGACGATCATCATGCGCCGGCGCCCAAACCATTCAGCGAGCACGCCGGCTACCGGAGAAGAGAGCATGCTGCCGCCCAATACTGCGGCCACAATGATGGAAGTCTGCGCAAGGGAAAGGTTGACCGTCTTCCCCAGATACAGCAGCGCCGCGGCGATGATGCCAACATCGATCCCGTATAGCAGGCCCCCCAGTCCAGCAATCAGAACGAGGAAGCGATTGTAAAAGGAGCGGGACATAGATTCGGAGCACAGACAGTCTTCATTGCGGCAACCTGCGGCGAAGGCCGGCACGCGACAGCTATAAAGGTACCAGCGCCGCTACACCATGGCGCGATCACGGCGAGAAAATGGCGATATCAACGCACCCCAGCGCTCATTGGCGAGCACCGTTCCGGAGACTCTATGGAATGACCACGGAAGTGACGGACGACGGCAAACTTTCCACCCCGGACGCATCCACGCTTGTAACTTCATAGTCGTAGGTAGCCCCGGCCTGGACCGTCGTGTCCGTCCAGGAAGCGAGGGAAATCGGCGACGAATTCAACACCGTAAAGGGTGTGCCGACCGTCGCCCGGTACACGTTATAGCCCACCGCCGGGTCAGTGGATCCGGTCGGCGGATTCCAGGAAAGATCGACCTGGTAGTTCTCCGCAGTTCCCGTGCCGCTCAGCAGGATCGAAGTTGTCGCTCCGCTCGATGCATTGCTGGCCAGGGTGACTATCCCTGTCATGTTTCCCAGCGCGGTTGGATCGAACTGCACATTGAGGGTAGCCGTCTGGCTGGGATTCAGGGTGAGTGGGAAACTGATTCCCGTTATGGTGAAACCTGCTCCGATCACGCTTCCGGTAGTGATGGTCAGCGGGGCGTTGCCGCTGGAGGTCAGCGTCACCGGCTCCGTGGATGTCGTGTTCTCATTCACGCTGCCAAATGACACAACAGTGGTACTGACGGCCAGGGTTTCTACCGCCGCATTGAGTTGTAGCTGGTAACCGACAGATGCTCCGCTGAAGGTCGCCGTCAGGGAAGCGGTCTGGGCGGTGCTGACCGCGGTCGCCGCCGCCGTAAATGCGGCGCTCGCAGCTCCCGCGGCAATCGTCACCGATGCCGGCACGGTTACCGCGCTGTTGCTGCTCGACAGGCTCACCGTCAGCGGCGCGGCCGCCGCCCCGGTCATCGTCACTGTACAGGCATCTGTGGTCGTCCCCGTAAGCGAAGCACTTGCGCACGAAACCGCGCTCAACCCCGGTTGTCCAGTTCCGCTCAGAGCAATCGTTGCCGGGTTCGTGACGTTGCTGTTGATGGTCACCACGCCGGTCACCGCACCGGCGACCGTCGGATCGAAACCAATCGTCAGAGTCGCGGTCTGGCCCGGATTCAGGGTGATCGGCGCACTGATCCCGGCGACCGAAAACCCAGCGCCGGCGACCGTTGCTCCGCTGAGAATGAGCTGAGCGGTCCCCGACGAAGTCATGGTCACCGATTGTGTGGTGGCCGTGTTCAGAAGGTCAGTGCCGAACGCCAGACTGGTGCTGCTCAAAGTCAGTCCGGGTACGAAGGCGTTCAGCTGCAGCGAGTAGGTCTGCGAACTCCCGCCCTCCGCTGCCGTCAGCGTTGCGGTCTGTGCGGTGGTAACGGCTGTAGCAGTCGCTGTAAACGCGGCGCTCGAAGCACCCGCCGCGACCGTCACAGAAGCGGGCACGGTCACCGCGGTATTGCTGCTGGTCAGGTTCACCGCTGTTGCACTTGCGGCCGCAGCGGTCAGGGTCACCGTGCAGGGATCGGTTGCCGCTCCGGTCAACGATGCGTTGCTGCACGAGACCGCGCTCACCGCCGGTTGTCCGGTCCCGCTCAGCGCGATTGTCGCCGTCGTTGCATTGCTGGTGATTGTCACCGTGCCGGTCGCCGCTCCGGCCACCGTCGGATCGAAGCCGATCGTCAGGGTTGCCGTCTGGCCGGGGTTTAGCGTCAGCGGCGTACTGATCCCCGAATCTGAGAATCCGGCTCCCGTGACGGAAACTCCGCCGATCGTGAGCGCCGCCGTGCCGGACGATGTCACAGTCACGGACTGGCTGGTGGCCGTATTCACCAGGTCAGCCCCGAATGCTACATTCGTCGAGCTGAGGGTCAGACCCGGGACCGATGCGTTTAGCTGCAAAGCGTAAGTCTGCGAAGTCCCATTCGCGGTTGCTGTCAGCGTCGCGGTCTGCGCGGTGGTCACCGCCGTTGCGGTCGCCGTAAACGCGGCGCTCGATGCCCCCGCTGCTACTGTCACTGATGCCGGCACCGTCACCGCGGTGTTGCTGCTGGCCAGGCTCACCGCTGTTGCAGTCGCGGCCGCGCCGGTCAGGGTTACCGTGCAGGGATCGGTGGCCGCCCCCGTAAGCGATGCGTTGCTGCACGAGACCAAGCTCACCGCCGGTTGTCCGGTTCCACTCAGCGCGATCGTCGCCGTGGTCGCGTTGCTGGTAATCGTCACAGTTCCGGTTGCTGCTCCGGCGGTCGTTGGGTCAAAGCCCACCGTTAAGGTTGCCGTCTGGCCAGGATTCAGTGTTAACGGCGTGCTGATGCCCGAAGCCGAAAATCCAGCCCCACTCACCGAAACTCCGCTAATCGTCGCGGCCACAGTTCCGGACGACGTCAACGTTACAGACTGGCTGGCCGCGGTGTTGAGCAGTTCTGTCCCGAATGCCACATTCGTCGTGCTCAAACTTAGCCCAGCTGTCGCGGAATTCAACTGCAGTACTACGCTCTTCGAACTCGTGCCCACCGTTGCGGTCAGGGTTGCGGCTTGCGCCGAGTTCACCGACGATACCACGGCTGCAAATCCCGCGCTCCACGACCCGGTTGGCGGAGAAACCGAAGCCGGTACTGTTACCGCGCTGTTGTTGCTCGCGAGGAGCACGGTCAGCGGGCCGGTGGTTTGTGCCGTAAAAGTCACCGTGCACCAGTCCGAGCTGTTTCCCGTCAGAGATGTGCTGGTGCAGGAAAAACCGTCCACCCCGGGCTGCCCGTTTCCGCTCAGCGCGATCGTCGCCGCGCTCGATGCGTTGCTGGCGATCGTCACCGTTCCGGTCGCAGCGCCGGCAACCGTCGGATCGAAGCCGACGGTCAGCGTGGCGGTCTGGCCGGGGTTCAGCGTTAATGGCGTGCTGATCCCAGCCACAGAAAATCCAGCCCCCGTGACGGAGACTCCGCTGATCGTTACCGCCGCGCCCCCCGACGACGTCACCGTCACCGACTGCGTGGCCGTGGTGTTCAGCGACTGCGTGCCGAAGGCCGCACTCGTCGTGCTCAAACTCAGCGCCGCAGTCGCCGCATTGAGCTGTAACGTATAAGTCTCCGTCACGCCGCTCAGTGTCGCCGTCAGCGTTGCGGTCTGCGCGGTGCTCACGGCAGTAGCCGTCGCTGTAAACGCGACGCTCGATGCCCCCGCGGCCACTGTAGCCAAGGCCGGCACTGTCACCGCGTTGTTGCTGCTGGTAAGGCTAATCGGCGTTGCACTCGCGGCTGCGCCCGTCAGCGTTAACGCGCAGGCGTCTGTTCCTGCTCCCGTCAGCGATGCGCTGGTGCAGGAGAAACCGTCCAACCCTGCTTGTCCGGTCCCGGACAGCGCGATCGTCGCCGTCGTTGCATTGCTGGTGATCGTCACCGAGCCGGTCGCCGCTCCGGCCACGGTCGGATCGAAGCCGACCGTCAGTGTTGCCGTCTGGCCGGGGTTCAGCGTCAACGGTTTACTGATCCCAGATACCGAAAATCCGGCTCCCGTGACGGAAACTCCGCTGATCGTCAGCGCCGCTGTCCCGGATGACGTCAATGTCACCGACTGCGTCGAGGCGGCGTT
>Ga0181528_10002564_pt1 | contig 11207 bp, 5 predicted proteins | sample PEATcosm2014_Bin_47_FD_119742 | JGI IMG/M metagenome (GOLD analysis project Ga0181528, IMG submission 119742) | Peatland microbial communities from MTU Mesocosm Facility, Houghton, MI, USA - PEATcosm2014_Bin10_10_metaG | ecosystem: Environmental > Terrestrial > Soil > Wetlands > Peat | place... | reverse complement strand
TCCGTGGTGGCGGACTATTACGCCCGTCGGGCGGCGGGTGAGGTGGGACTCATCATCTCTGAAGGCGCGGTGGTTAATCGTCCGGCCTCATCCAATGATCCAAACATTCCCCGTTTTTATGGCAAGCCGGAACTTCATGGATGGCAGCAAGTGATTGCCAGGGTACATGCCGTGGGTGGGGTCATGGCGCCGCAACTATGGCATATGGGCGTGGTGGCTCCCAAGGATTCCGGTTGGCTGACCACCGCACCATTTGAAGGACCTTCGGGCTTGGTGGCCCCCGGGAAAATCGGCGGCGTGGCCATGACGGAACAGGACATTGCCGCAACGATCCGGGCGTTTGCCCAGGCCGCGGCGGATGCCAAGACGCTGGGATTTGATGCCGTTGAAATTCACGGCGCGCACGGCTATTTGATTGATCAATTCTTTTGGCACCCGACCAACCAGCGCACCGATGGTTACGGCGGCAACAGTTTGGTGGAGCGGTCCCGTTTCGCCCGGGAATTGATCAGCGCCGTCCGCCAGGCCGTTGGGCCGGATTTCGCGATCAGTCTTCGCGTTTCGCAATGGAAACTCCAGGATTATACCGCGCGACTGGCGACGACCCCGCAAGCGATGGAGCAATGGCTGATCCCTTTAGCGCAAGCAGGCGTTGACATCTTCCATTGCTCGCAGCGCCGCTTCTGGGAGCCGGAGTTTACTGGATCGGATTTGAATTTTGCCGGCTGGGCAAAAAAACTGACGGGCAAACCGAGCATCACGGTTGGTTCAGTTGGGCTTTCTGGAGATTTCCTGGCCGCCTTCAAGGGCGAAGCTTCGACTCCCAGTTCTTTGGATGAACTAGTGCGACGTTTTGACCGGGGAGATTTCGATTTGGTGGCGGTGGGGCGGGCTTTAATCGCCGATGCGGGGTGGTCGCAGAAAATCCGTGAGGGACGTTCCGCCGAACTGGTCGGCTTTACGAAAGAGGCACTGGCCACGCTTGCTTGAGGCTCATCCTGTGATCGCCTTCAAACAGGCTCGAAAAAAACACAGTGTGTTAAACCTTTGCAGCCGCGCCGGACATTCTGAACTAGCAACAAACATGACTTTCCAGCAGCTGCATTTATGTCACCTGCTCCACTAGCTGCTGCACCTGTCGCTATAACTGCTGAGGCCAAAAATGCGCTTGACGGTCTTACGAGTCAGGAAGCGCGTGGGCGACTGGAGACGTTCGGACCCAATTCCATGCAGGAGACGGCGGAGAATCCCTTGCGCCGGGCGCTGACCAAGTTCTGGACCCCGATTCCCTGGATGCTGGAAGCGGCGACCATTCTGGAGCTGGTGCTGGGCAAATATGTCGAAGCGGGAATCATCGCGATGCTGCTGTGTTTTAACGCCGCCCTGGGATTTTTTCAGGAAGGTCGCGCGCAGGCAACGCTCTCGGCGTTGAAAAAACGTCTCGCGCTCACGGCTTCGGTGCGCCGCGACGGGGTCTGGAAAAATCTGCCTGCCGGTGATCTGGTGCCGGGTGACATCATAAAGTTATCGCTCGGGGGCGTCGTGGCAGCGGATGTGAAACTGGTTGAAGGAAATGTCCTGCTCGATCAATCCATGCTCACCGGTGAATCCATCGGCTCGGAAGCGGGACCAGGTTTTCAGACTTTTGCTGGAGCGCTGGTGCGGCGAGGCGAGGCGGTCGCGGAAGTCACGGCCACTGGCACCCGCACCAAGTTTGGCCGCACGGCCGAATTGGTCCGCACGGCGCACGTCGTCAGCTCACAGCAAAAGGCGGTGTTGCGTGTGGTGCGCAACCTCGCGATGTTCAACGGTTTTCTGATTATCCTCATGGTGGTGTATGCGCATGCCCACGCGATGCCGATGAGCGAAATCATCCCTTTGGTTTTAACGGCGGTGCTGGCTTCGATTCCCGTTGCCTTGCCCGCCACCTTCACCCTGGCGAGCGCGGTGGGAGCCCGCGTCCTGGCACGCCAAGGCGTTTTGCCAACCCGTCTTTCCGCCGTGGATGAAGCCGCCTCGATCGATGTGCTGTGCGCCGACAAAACCGGCACATTGACGCGCAATCAACTTTCGGTGACTTCGGTTCACCCGCTGCCAGGGTTTGACGAGTCGCACGTCTTGACCATGGCAGCGCTCGCCAGTTCCGATGGAGGACAGGATCCAGTGGACGCGGCCGTTCGTTCCGCTGCGGCGCAGAAAGTTTCAGCAAATCCGCCCAAACTCGCGCAATACAAACCGTTTGATCCAGCGACGAAAATGTCCGAGGCGATGGCGACGGATCCAAATCTCGGAACCCTGCGCATTGTCAAAGGTGCCTTCACCGTTGTCGTCGCGATTGCAGCTCCTTCGCCGACAGCGGCGACGGCGGCGATGGAACTGGAAGGAAGGGGTTTTCGCGTGTTGGCTGTCGCCATGGGCCCGCCAGCGGCAATGCAGCTCATGGGATTGATCGCCCTTAGTGATCCGGCTCGCGAAGACTCGGCAAAGTTGGTCACCCAATTAAAAACCCTCGGCGTTCGGATGGTGATGGTGACCGGCGACGCGCCCGCGACAGCGGCGATCGTGGCTCATGCGGTCGGTCTTGATGGGGCGGTGTGTCCTCCCGGGCCGATTCCCACCGGCGTTCGCCCGGAAAGTTTCGCCGTGTTTGCGGGCGTGCTGCCCGAGGACAAATTCAAGCTCGTGAAGGCGTTTCAAAAAGCCGGCAATATCGTCGGCATGTGTGGCGACGGCGCAAACGATGCGCCGGCGTTGCGGCAGGCGCAAATGGGCATCGCGGTTTCGACTGCAACCGATGTTGCCAAATCGGCGGCGGGAATCGTGCTGACTTCGCCGGGCCTCATCGGGGTGGTCGCAGCAGTGGAAGAGGGTCGCATCACCTTCCAACGTATCCTGACCTACACGCTGAATTCGGTGACGAACAAAATAGCCAAGATATTCTTCCTCGCTATTGGCCTGGGCATGACCGGTCACGCCATTCTAACGCCGATGCTGATGATCATCAGCATGCTCGGTGGCGATCTTCCTGGCATGTCTTTGACCACTGATCACGTCCGGCCTTCCGCGCTGCCCAATCGCTGGCTCATTGGCAATCTGACGGTGGCAGGTGTTTTTATGGGGCTGTCGGAAATGGTATTCTGCGTCAGCATTCTGGCGGTCGGCCACTACCGCATGGGGATGGCCATCGCCACTCTGCAAACACTGGCCTTTGTCACGCTGGTCTGCGGCAATCAAGCCATGACCTACGCCATCCGTGCCCGCGGACGGATTTGGGCATCGCCTCATCCGAGCCGTTGGCTGATTTTATCCTCCGTCGCCGATTTAGGCAGCGCGTTGACCTTGGCGGGTTGCGGCTGGCTCATGATGCCACTGCCCATCTGGGTGTTGGGCAGCGTGCTGGCTGCGGCAATCGTTTTTGTCTTCGCCCTGGATTTGGTGAAAGTTTCGGTCTTTGGCCGCTTGAAGATCGCTTAAATGAACCGAAGCGGGCCTATGGAATCTCGGAGAGTTCTCATGGGGTATTCACCCCATTGTTCAGCGAGACCAAAGCGGACATCTTCAGAGGTGGGTTTTTATTAGCGTCACATCAAGAAACGCATCAACCCAGAAAGTAAAAGAATTCTCAAATGACTGTGCCCGCCACACCAACTGCCCCGAATGCTACGACTACCGCGCCTGCCATTCAGTCGGTCGCACCGATTGCGGCCGGCACCACGCCCACGGATCCGTTTGCCGCCCCGGTGAGTTCATCGCCTAGGTCGAAAATTGCGCCACATCTCAGGCAGAAATTGGTGCTGGCTGCCATCGCCGCTGCTGTGTTGGTGATCGGGATAGTGGTTTATTTCGTCTTGAAACCTTCCGGTCCGGGCAAAGGTTTCGCCAGCGGCAACGGTCGTATCGAGGCCACGGAGATTGACGTCGCCACGAAACTTCCCGGGCGCGTGCAGAAAATCATGGTGAATGAAGGGGATTTTGTACAGGTCGGCGAGCCGTTGGCGCAAATGCAGACGGACGTTCTCGACGCACAACGCGATGAGGCGCAGGCCCAATCGCAGCAAGCCATTACCGCCGTCGCCAGTGCGGAGGCCCAAGTGGCGGCGCGCCAGAGCGACCTGGCTGCCGCGCAGGCCACCGGTGGACAACGGGCGGCCGAACTGGATGCCGCCCAGCGGCGGTTTGCACGCACTCAAATGCTGTCCACCAATGGAGTGGCCGCAGTGCAAGAAGTTGACGACGGCCGGGCCAGTTTGCATGGCACCCAGGCCGCAGTGGCTGCAGCGCAAGCCCAAGTCGCCGCCGCCCAAGCCGGGATTAATGCCGCCCAGGCCCAAGTCGTCGGGGCCAGAGCCGGCGTGACCGCGAGCGTGGCGACCATCGCCCGCATTGAAGCCGATATTGCCGATAGCCTCCTCAAGTCATTGTGCGAGGGCCGCGTACAATATCGCGTCGCCCAACCCGGAGAAGTGCTGGCCGCAGGCGGTACGGTGCTCAACTTGGTTGACCTCAATGACGTTTACCTCACCTTCTTCCTGCCGGATGCCATGGCGGGCAAGCTGGCCATCGGCAGCGAAGTTCATGTGGTGCTTGATGCCGCTCCACAATATGTGATTCCCGCCGCAGTGTCCTTCGTCGCCACGGTCGCACAGTTCACCCCCAAGACGGTGGAAACCGCCACGGAGCGGCAAAAACTGATGTTTCGGGTCAAGGCGCAGATCAGTCGTGAATTGCTGCAAAAAAACCTGAAAAAGGTCAAGACCGGGCTGCCCGGCGTGGCCTGGATCAAACTGGATGCCGACGCAAAATGGCCGGCCAACCTGGCCATCAAGGTTCCGGAATGAACCCGGCAGGGTCCAGTCCCGCGCCGGTGGCCCGACTGGTGGGCGTCACTTTGCGCTACGGAAAAACGGTGGCGCTAAATGGCATTACGCTGGACATCCCGGCCGCGAAGATGGTCGGTCTGATCGGCCCGGACGCCGTTGGCAAATCCAGCTTGTTGTCACTGCTCGCCGGTTCGCGAGCGGTGCAGGAAGGCACCGTGGAAGCCCTGGGCGGAGACATGGCCAGCAGCTTCCATCGCGAAAGTGTCTGCCCGCACATCGCCTACATGCCGCAGGGCCTGGGCAAGAATCTTTATCCGACGCTGTCGGTCGAGGAGAACTTGCAATTCTTCGGCCGGTTGTTCGGCCACAATGCCGCCGAACGCCGTCGTCGCGTTGACGAATTGTGCCGCAGCACGGGCCTGACTCCATTTCTGACGCGCCCGGTCGGCAAATTATCCGGTGGCATGAAACAGAAGCTGGGGTTGTGCTGCGCGCTGATCCATGACCCAGACTTGTTAATTTTGGATGAGCCCACCACTGGGGTTGATCCACTGGCACGGGAACAATTTTGGGATTTGATCAAGCATATCCGCTCCGAACGCACCGGGATGAGCGTGATCGTGGCCACCTCCATCATGGACGAGGCGCGGAGCTTCGACTGGCTGGTGGCAATGAACGCCGGCAAGGTGATGGCCACCGGCTCGCCGGCGGAATTGCTCGCCCACACGCATTGCAACACGCTGGATGCGGCCTTCATCGCCTTGCTGCCCGAAGCGCAGCGGCGCAGCCACCGGAACGTGACCATTCCGCCGTTGGTCGAAGGTGCCGATGCCAGGATTGCGATAGAGGCCGAGGGATTGACGATGCGATTTGGCAAATTCATCGCTGTGGATCATGTCAGTTTTCGCATCCGCAAGGGCGAGATTTTCGGTTTCCTCGGTTCCAACGGCTGCGGCAAATCCACCACCATGAAAATGCTGACCGGCCTGCTGCCAGCCACCGAGGGGCACGCCGCCTTGTTTGGACAGCCGGTCAATCCCAAGGACATTGCCACACGTCGGCGCGTGGGCTACATGTCCCAGTCCTTCTCACTTTATTCAGAATTATCGGTGCGCCAAAATTTGGTGCTGGCGGCGCGCCTTTATCAGGTGCCCGAAGCGGACATTCCGGCGCGGGTGGATGAGATGGTGAAGCATTTTAGTCTCGCCGACGTGCTCGACGCCATGCCCGACAATCTGCCGCTGGGCATCCGCCAACGGATGTCGCTGGCGGTCGCCATGGTGCATAAACCCGAACTGTTGATTCTGGACGAGCCGACTTCCGGCGTGGATCCCATTGCGCGTGACCTGCTCTGGCAATTGATGGTGGATCTATCGCGCAACGACCAGGTGACGATTTTCATTTCCACCCACTTCATGGACGAGGGCGCGCGTTGCGACCGCATTTCATTGATGAATGACGGCAAAGTATTGGTCACGGGCATTCCCGCTGAACTGGTGCGCCAGCGTGGACTGCCCACGCTGGAAGCGACGTTCATCAGTTATTTGAAAGACGCCGAGTTGCGGGACAAAACCCAGGCGTTGCCCGTGGCCGCTGGAATAATACTTCCATTGGTCGCACCGACCGTCACGGCCACTGAGCCAGAGATCTTACCGCGCCGGCGCTGGTTCAGTTGGAGTCGCGCCTTGAGTTACAGCCGGCGCGAGACATTGGAACTGAGACACGATCCGTTGCGCGCCACCATGGCATTGCTGGGGAGCATCCTGTTGATGTGCATCATGGGTTACGGCATCAGCCTGGACGTGGAGAATTTGAAATACGCCGTGCTGGACCATGATCAGACTGGGTTGAGCCAGAACTATGCGCTTAATCTGTCCGGCTCGCGCTACTTCACCGAACGACCGCCGCTCACCGATTACGCCGAACTCGATCGGCGCATGCGCTCGGGTGAACTGGCGCTGGCCATTGAGATTCCACCCAATTTCGGGCGGGATCTGGAGCGCGGCCATCCCGTGCAGATCGCCGCGTGGGTGGACGGCTCGATGCCTCAACGCGCCGAAACGGTGCAAGGCTATGTGCAAGGCATGCATCAGGGCTGGTTGACGGACATGGCGACGCACCGGCTCGCCCAGAAGGTGGTCAGCCCGGCCACGATGGAGACGCGCTATCGCTACAATCCTGATGTCCTGAGCCTGCCGGCGATGGTGCCATCCGTAATCCCGATCTTGTTGCTGATGATTCCGGCGATGCTCACCGCGCTGTCAGTAGTTCGCGAAAAAGAACTTGGCTCCATCATCAACCTCTATGTCACGCCGGTCACACGCACGGAATTTCTGCTGGGCAAGCAACTGCCCTACCTCGTGCTGGCGATGCTCAACTTCGGCCTGATGACGCTGCTGGCCATAACGCTGTTCGGTGTGCCGGTCAAGGGCAACTTCGCAGCGCTGGCGGCAGGGGCGCTGTTATTCGTGATATTCTCGACGGGTTTTGGTTTGTTCACCTCGACCTTTACGCGCAGCCAGATCGCGGCCTTGTTCTTGACGATCATCGCGACGATTATTCCCGCCGTCCAGTTTTCCGGCTTGATGAACCCGGTTTCCTCGCTGGTCGGTGTCGGCGCGTTCATCGGTCGCGTCTATCCGGCAACTTACTTTCTGAACATCACCCGCGGCGTGTTCAATAAGGCGTTGGGCTTCTCCGGTCTGCATGCCTCCTTCTGGCCGCTGTTGCTGGCCGCGCCGGTGATGTTGGGGTTGGCCATTCTGCTGCTGAAGAAACAGGAAACCTGACCCATGCCAGGCCTCGCGAACATTTATCGTTTGGGAATCAAGGAACTGTGGAGTCTGGCGCGCGACCCGGTGATGCTCGTGCTGATCACCTACTGTTTCACGATATCAATCTACATCGCGGCCACGGCCATTCCGGACAGTCTGGATAAAGTGCCGATCGCCATCGTGGACGAGGATGCCTCACCCCTGTCGGCGCGCATTGCGGCAGCCTTCTACTTGCCGCGCTTCAATCCGCCCGCAAACATACTGCTGACCGAAATGGATCCCGGCCTGGATGCCGGCGAGTACAGCTTCGTGCTGGACATTCCGCCGGATTTTCAACGCGACGTCCTGGCAGGCCACTCACCGGCGATCCAACTAAATGTTGACGCCACCCGCATGTCACAAGCGTTCACGGGCAGCGCTTACATCCAGCAGATCGCACTGGGTGAGGTCAACGATTTTGTCCAGAATTACCGCAGCAGCGCTCCAACACCCGTGGAGCTGACCTTGCGCGCCCGGTACAACCCTAACTTGGAGCAATCCTGGTTTGGGGCGTTGTCCGAGATCATCAATAACGTGACCATGCTCGCGATCATTCTCACCGGCGCGGCGCTCATCCGCGAACGCGAACATGGCACCATTGAGCACCTGCTGGTGATGCCGGTCACGCCGACGGAGATCATGCTGGCCAAGGTTTGGGCGATGGGCCTGGTGGTGTTGCTGGCTGCGGGCGTTGGGCTGCTGGTGGTCGTGCAAGGAGTGCTGCGCGTGCCCATCGAAGGTTCGGTGCCGCTATTTCTCGCGGGAACTGCGCTCCATCTTTTCGCCGCGACCGCGCTGGGCATCTTTATGGCCACCCTGGCGCGCTCCATGCCGCAGTTCGGGATGCTCGCCGTGCTCATCCTGCTGCCCCTGCAAATGCTCTCCGGCACTTTCAGCCCGCGCGAGAGCATGCCGGAATTTGTGCAACTGGTGATGCTGGCGGCGCCGACCACACACTTCGTCGCCCTTGGCCAGGCCATTCTCTTCCGTGGTGCCGGTCTCGCCGTAGTCTGGCCAAAATTCCTCGCGCTGCTCGTGATTGGCGCGCTGCTCTTCTGCTTTTCGTTGACCCGCTTTCGCAAAACCATCAGCGAGATGGCCTGAAGCAACCAGATGAACTGCCACACATGAAAACTGCCGAGCCGCAATTAACCGACCACCATCCAGAGTCAAAACCGAATCAAAAGTCGTTATCCGACCATGCGTGGTATTCGTTGCCCGGCCTCTGGCAGCGCAAGTCCACGGTCATTGCGGCGTTTTCCATCGTGGCCATTCTTTCATATCTGTTGCTGCGCTTTGGCTTCCAAGCGACTCCAGAAACTTACCGCATTCCCCTGCTCGCCACGCTGATTCTCGGCGGGCTGCCGATGCTCTATGATCTGTTGCGCAAACTGCTAAAATTGGAATTTGGTTCGGATTTGCTGGGCGGTCTTTCCATTATCACTTCCGTCTTGCTGGGGCAATATCTGGCTGGCTCCGTCATCGTGCTGATGCTGGCGGGTGGTGAGGCGTTGGAGAGTTACGCGTTGCGCAGCGCTTCCTCGGTGCTGAACACGCTGGCCAAGAGAATGCCTTCGGTTGCCCATCGGAAACGCGGGTCGGAAATCGCGGATGTGGAGTTACAGGAAGTCATCGTGGGCGATACGCTGGTCATTTATCCGCACGACATCTGTCCGGTGGACGGAGTCATGATCGAAGGACACGGCGTGATGGATGAATCCTATCTTACGGGCGAGCCGTTTCAGATCACGAAGACCGCCGGCTCAACAGTCATTTCCGGCGCAATTAATGGTGAATCGGCGCTGACCATTCGCACGACGAAGATTGCCGCGGATTCACGCTACGCAAAGATCATGGAGGTCATGCGCGAGTCCGAAGCCAGGCGCCCGCGGTTGAGGCGGTTGGGGGATCAATTGGGCGCCATTTACACGCCCGTGGCCCTCACGGTCGCGTTGGTCGCGTGGGCCTTGAGCGGAGAAGCCGTTCGCTTTCTCGCGGTGCTGGTGATTGCCACGCCTTGCCCCCTGCTGATCGCCATTCCCGTCGCCATCATCGGTTCCATTTCGCTTTGTGCCCGCCGGGCAATCATCGTAAAAAACCCCGTCGCACTGGAGCAAATCGCCGAGTGTCGCACGGCGATTTTCGACAAAACGGGGACACTGACGTACGGCGAGCCGAAGTTGACGGAACAACTTGTCGTCCCGAAATTTGCACAACAAGAAGTGCTGACCCTCGTCGCGGGACTGGAACGTTATTCTAAGCATCCGCTGGCTCGAGCCGTTCTCGCCGCGGCGAAAGCCGAAGAAATCATCCTACCGCAGGCCGCCGAGGTGAGTGAGCAGCCGGGCCAAGGTTTGCGCGGAACGGTTTCAGGTCATCAACTGCAGATCACCAGCAGCAACAAGCTTGTGGCACAGAAAGTTGCCGGTGCCGACCAAATTCCGCCGCTGGCCGGCGGGCTGGAATGTGTCGTGGCGATTGACGGGTGCTATGCGGCGGCCTTACGGTTTCGCGATGCGCCGCGTGCGGAGAGCAGTTCATTCATCAGTCACTTGGGGCCACAACATCACTTTGCGCATGTCTTGATCGTGTCGGGCGATCGCGAATCGGAAGTGCGCTATCTCGCCGAGCAGGTCGGTATCACGGAGATTTTCGCGCAACAAAGCCCGGAACAAAAACTCGCCCTGGTTCGCGCCGAAACCACGAAAGCTAAAACGCTCTATGTCGGCGACGGCATCAACGACGCCCCGGCCATGATGGCGGCCACGGTTGGCATGGCGATTGGACAAAATAGCGACGTGACTGCGGAAGCTGCGGGCGTCGTGATCATGGATAGCTCGCTGAAGAAAGTGGATGAATTCATGCACATCAGCCGCCGGATGCGGATCATCGCTCTACAGAGCGCGGTGGGTGGCATGACGTTGAGCGTGATCGGCATGATCGTTGCGGCGACGGGTCATCTGAGTCCGGTGAGCGGGGCGATCACGCAGGAAGTCATTGACGTGCTGGCCGTGCTGAACGCGTTGCGCGCCGCCTTTCCACCCAAGGTGATTTCCGACTTATGACGGTGAGCATTTGCAAATAAATCGAACGCTCCGAAAAGTGATGGGCGCGCGCGGTTGGTGAGAGGCTCATGGTCGGGTTATACCCCATGTAAAACCCGCAGACCGGAGCGTAATTTGGACGGAAACGTTGATCCCGATAACAGATTGTCGGCCATGAAACTTAAACCACCAAACGGAAGAATATGAACATAAAAAAAGCAGTGACAGATTATCCCATCCAACCTGCGCTGGCCGACCGGTGGAGCCCTTATGGCTTCACGGATCGTGCGGTGGCGGAGGCGGACCTCTGCTCCTTGTTTGAGGCGGCGCGCTGGGCGGCGTCTTCCTACAACGAACAGCCTTGGAATTATATCGTGGCGACGAAAGAGAATTCCAAAGAGTTCGACCAACTGCTTTCCTGCCTCGTGGAGGCAAACCAGGCATGGGCCAAAGCCGCACCGGTGCTGGTACTGGGTGTGGTCAGCCTGCGCTTTGCCAAGAACGCCAAGGATAATCGGGCGGCCGTTCAT
>Ga0181528_10002563_pt1 | contig 11210 bp, 5 predicted proteins | sample PEATcosm2014_Bin_47_FD_119742 | JGI IMG/M metagenome (GOLD analysis project Ga0181528, IMG submission 119742) | Peatland microbial communities from MTU Mesocosm Facility, Houghton, MI, USA - PEATcosm2014_Bin10_10_metaG | ecosystem: Environmental > Terrestrial > Soil > Wetlands > Peat | place... | reverse complement strand
CTGAAGATATGAGCCCGTGCTGGAGTCAAAGAAACTCCCAGCGTATTGGCAATGGTCTGCGCCAAGAGCGGATTGCCCGTCCCCGCGATGATCGCCAGATCTCCTTGAGGAGCTTGAAACGGCGCGAGCCTCGGACCACCCAAATCGGACCGCTTAAAGTCCATTGACCAAATCTCCCCAAAACTTGCGTAAGGCTTTTTGTCGTTTTTTTTTCTGCTTGACTATTCCCGGTCCTCCATGATTGTGGGGAAACGCTCGAAACGTGTCCAGCAACGAATGACGAATACTCGGTAACTTCGCCAATTTGATTTCCGAGCTTCGTTCGTCGGGGAATGGGATTTCTTCCACTCGCAAAAAAACACAGCTTGATCGAAGACGGTCATGCTGTGGCGCGAGAATTCATAATCTCGACGATTCGGGATCAAATCGGGCACCATTTTCGATCTCAATACCGACGGTCAACGAGCATTCTGTGGATTGATTTCCTACTTTTTCTCGTTCACAAGCAGGAGCTTGGCGCCGAGAGATACCAAGCGAATTGGGATCCAGGCCGCGTTCAGCTGGGTAAGTTAGCTTCTCAATGTTTTTGAAGCCTGATACCATCCGCAACACTGTAAATTCGGAAATTGAGGGCGATTCGTTTTTAACGGGCAAGGAAAATTGAAATGGCGGCGACAAATCCATTTGGTGCAGAGGCTGTTCTCAAGACCAGTAGCGGGGAATTTAAGTATTTCTCGCTGCCGAAACTTGCGGCCAAGGGATTCGGTCAAATCGACACGTTGCCGTTTTCGATGCGTGTTCTGCTCGAAGCCTGTCTTCGTAATGTGGATGGATTTCTGGTCAATGAAGACCATGTCGCACAAGTGGCCAAATGGGATGCCGCCAAGCCGCAACCCATCGAAGTTCCGTTCATGGTTGGTCGAGTGGTCTTGCAGGACTTCACGGGAGTCCCCGCCGTCGTGGACATGGCTGCATTGCGTGATGCGATGATTCGAATGGGCGGCGATCCGAAGAAAATCAATCCGCTCGTTCAATGCGATCTTGTGATCGACCACTCGGTACAAGTCGACTTTTTCGGCACGAGCGATTCATTGCAAAAGAACGTCGACTTGGAATTCGAACGAAATCTCGAACGATATCAATTGCTACGATGGGCTCAACAGGGGCTGAGTAACTTCCGTGTCGTGCCGCCGGCCACAGGAATCGTTCACCAAGTCAATCTGGAATACCTCGCCAAGGTCGTTTTGACGAAGAACGGAGTTGCTTATCCAGATAGTCTTGTCGGAACCGATAGTCACACGACGATGATTAACGGTTTGGGCGTGGTTGGCTGGGGAGTCGGTGGAATCGAAGCCGAGGCAGTGATGCTGGGTCAACCAATTTACATGCTGATGCCGGAAGTCGTGGGATTCAAGCTGAGCGGCAAGCTTCCCGAAGGCAGCACTGCGACGGATCTTGTGCTGGTCGTGACTCAGATGCTGCGAAAACATGGTGTCGTGAATAAGTTTGTCGAATTCTACGGACCGGGCCTCGACGCCATGACTCTGCCTGATCGTGCGACGCTGGCCAACATGGCGCCCGAATACGGTGCCACAATGGGCTTCTTTCCAGTGGATGATGAAACGTTGCGATTCATGCGTCGCACGGGGCGTACCGCCGCCGAAGTGGAGCTCGTTGAGGCATACTACAAAGCTCAGGGCATGTTCCGTACGGCGAGTTCTCCCGAACCACGATTCACGTCGAAGCTGGAACTCGATCTCGCAACGGTCGTGGCCTCGATGGCAGGCCCCAAGCGTCCTCAAGACCGCGTTTTGCTGAGCGACATGAAATCGGCCTGGGTGAAAGAACGCAGCACCAGTTTCGGACATCCGACACCTGCTGTACCAATCGCCGTCAAAGGGACCGATTCGAAAATTGGCGATGGTGCAGTTGTGATCGCGGCAATTACGAGTTGTACCAACACCAGCAACCCTTCGGTCATGCTGGGCGCTGGCTTGCTGGCTCGCAATGCTGTCGCCAAAGGACTTTCCAGCAAGCCCTGGGTCAAAACAAGCCTCGCACCAGGTAGCCGAGTCGTCACCGAATACTTGGCGAAATCCGGCCTCGACAAACCATTGAACCAGTTGGGTTTCAACACCGTGGGCTACGGCTGCACGACATGTATCGGTAACAGCGGTCCGTTGCCAGAAGCTGTCTCGCAGGCTGTGGCGGAAGGCGATCTGGTTGTTTCGGCCGTTCTTTCGGGAAACCGTAACTTTGAAGGCCGAATCAATCCGCAAGTGAAGGCCAACTATCTGGCAAGCCCGCCGCTCGTCGTCGCCTACGCGCTTGCCGGAACGACGGACATCGATCTGACGACCGAACCACTCGGCAAAGATAAGTCAGGAAAAGATGTTTACCTGAAGGATATTTGGCCGACGTCGAAAGAAGTGGAATCAACGGTTGCCGCATCGATCACGCCCGAAATGTTCACGACCGAATACGGCCATGCTGCATTGGGGCCAGTCGAGTGGCAAAAGATTACCGGGACAACGGGACCGCTTTACAAGTGGGACGAAAAGAGCACGTACGTGCAAGAGCCTCCATTCTTTATCGACATGCCTGCGCAGCCCAAGCCGATTCACGGAATCAGCGGTGCAGTTTGCTTGTTGTCGGTGGGCGATTCGGTCACGACCGACCATATCAGTCCCGCAGGTTCGATCAAGGCGACATCACCCGCAGGCGTCTTCCTGCAAGCGAGTGGTGTGGCGCCTCTGGACTTTAACAGCTATGGGGCGCGTCGGGGTAATGATCGTGTCATGACTCGAGGTACCTTCGCGAACATCCGATTGCGAAACCTGCTGTGTCCGGGAACCGAAGGTGGTGTCTCGAAGTATTTCCCCACTGGCGAACAAACGTCGGTTTACGACGCGGCGATGAAGTACAAAGCCGATGGGACACCGCTGGTGGTCTTGGCAGGTTCCGAATATGGAACCGGTTCGTCGCGTGACTGGGCGGCCAAGGGAACGTATCTGCTCGGTATTCGAGCGGTCATCGCGGTCAGTTTCGAGCGAATTCACCGATCCAACTTGGTCGGCATGGGAGTTTTACCGCTTCAATATCGTCCGGGCGAGAACCGTGAATTCCTGGGTCTCGATGGCACCGAGACGTTCGAAATTCAACTCGACGATAACCTCAAGCCGCTGCAAGCAGTGGAAGTTATGGCGACCAAGCCTGATGGCACAGCCATCCACTTCGTTGCCACGTGTCGCATCGATACGCCGGTCGAAGTCGAGTACTACCGACACGGAGGCATTCTGCACAAAGTGCTGCGAGACCTCTTGAAGAGCTGAATCAGTAGCTACCAACGATCGCGCCGTCGTTTCGGCCGCAGAGTTGTCGAACGATGTTGATACTGACGTTTTCCGAGATGAAGCGCACCGTACCATCAGCGAGGAGTCCATGCGCGCCACCGGGGTGAGGACTGAATGGTTCGCTATTCGGGCCGCAATTATTCGTTACCCACGGACAGGACGTCGGACCGCCTGCAGGGTACTTATTGCCGTTGATGACACTAATAATATTGCCTGCCACTGAGTTTTTCTGACCGGATACGCCCGAACCAGAGTCCGATTCGGCCCATCGATTTGGGGCAGTAAAGTTGCCGCTGGGAAGCTGCGACACATCGATCCCGTTGGCTCCGCCGATGTACAGGCTAAGTGAATCGTAAAACCCGATCAGATTGCCCGGTCGATCGCCGTCTTCGAAGAACAGTATTGCGTTGCTCACGCCATCCGTGGTGAGGTTCATTTCATTGCCGAACAGCCCCAGAGCAGAATCGACGGTTGCATTGAGTGTCGTGCCATTCATACCGGGAGCTCCTCCCGTACCGACCGTACCGTTATATCCGTTCTTCAGTCCGGTGACAGGATCGAGATCGGTGAACGCGACCGGCATATAATCGGTCAAACCGTAATTCTTTACGTCGGCTGTGGTGTAAGTGCTACTGGGGCAGAGAAACGCCGCAATTTTCGTTTTTGCAGCCGTTGAGTTCGTACTGTTCGCGCTATTCGTGTAGTGGTACGAGAAATTGAATAGATTGTAGACGTTGACCTGATCCATAAAGGGTAGCAACAAAGAATACGTCGATGCCGGAAACGCCTGCAGATTCATCAGATTGAAATTCATTCCCCGACCGCACGAGGGAAACTGCCCATAAGTTGATTCGTAATTGAATGTCGCCAGTCCCAATTGCTTCAAATTGTTTTTACACTGAGTTCGCCTCGAAGCTTCGCGTGCTTGTTGCACGGCTGGCAGCAGCAATGAAATCAAAACAGCGATAATCGCAATGACGACAAGAAGTTCGATCAATGTAAATCCACGAGATCGACGCGCACAGGTCAATGGACTGTTCATACGAATCTCCAGAAATGATCGACAAACCTTAAACGATTCAATTTCAATCTATCGAAATTCCAATCCCTATTGCAACCCCTCACGCAGTCAGATAATCGTCATTGTCTTGTTCGAATTCAGCGGAGTTCACTCGTTTCCAGTTGTCGCTTGGGATCGCAGTTCTTCGAAATTCAGCTTTGCGAATCGCCGAACGACAAATATCGTAATCTGGTCGACCGACGAAGTGTGAGTAAATTCGAGCGATGAAATCAGGTCGTTCTCAAGTTCCGGCATCTCTGGTTCATGCAGACGATGGCATTCTCGTAGAGCTTCGCAGAGGGTTGTTTCCCAACGCCACTTGGGAGCGAAATGCCAACCCGTGTTCAATGCGCCGTCCGCGAGAAAAATTTGACTGTGGGGCGGAATTCCGTTTCGACATCTAATGGATAAACCGGACGACGACAGATGGTGTGTCCCAGTGTCGGCAAGTTGGCACTCGTTGAGCCTGGGGCGTCGACGTGAATCAGACGCGTACACCATTCGGCATACATATGGTGCTGACAGTGTGGTGATTTCACGACAATCAAATCGAAATCTCGTGGATTCTGACCGTGTGCAAGAAACAGCGAACGATCAAAAAGATGGACCGGTCGACTGGTGGTGACGATTGTCATGTTACCGACTCGCAATACGGCGGTTGGCCCCGAATACCATTCTTGTTGATATGATTCACTGCGGAAACGTCCGTCCGACAACATCGCCACCTGCGCGGTGATCGGAAAGGGCGAAAATCGTTGTCGATCGATTGTCCCGCCAATATTCACGCTGATTGTACTGCCAACGCCAGCCGCAAACGCGACGTTCACGGCGATCGCATCGACAATCGGGATCAACGCCCGGCGTTGATAGCCCGTTTCGATCAGATGACGCAAGATGACATTACTGTCACCCGAGGCTCCTGAACTGGTTGCATCGGCCGCGTCGACCATGGCCACCGTCCCCGGCGTGTTACTTGCCAACTGAACGCTCACGTCGACCGGCAATAATTGTGCCTGCATTTTTTGTCGATGGGGCCAGAAATCGTTCGCCAAATCGATCGCTGCCATCTGCGCCAAACCAGGATCGTTGTCGGTTGCGACGATACTATAGCAGCGTAAATCGGGTACATCGGTGAACGGGTTGCCGATAAAGTATCCGGCGGCGAGACCGTTCGTTCCACGTTCATATTGTTGTGCCTTGCCGATCAGTCTTCCGAAAATGCCGGTCGCGGTGATCAATTCATCCCCGCGAACCAGGGCGGGAATCTCGACCTTGGCGGTCACGGGGCAAATCTCACCTGCCAGGCATCGAAGCAGTAACCGAGCGGCTCGTTGACCCGTTTCAAAGAAATCGACGTGCGGATAAGTATGGTAGGGTACGATCAAATCTGCGTGTTGCAACATACGGTCAGTCAAGATTCCATGCAAATCGCATGACACGACAATCGGAATCTTTTCACCCAGAATCTTGCGGGATTCTTCGAGCAGATAACCTTCCGGATCGGACTCTTGTTCGGCTGCCATCGCTCCGTGCAGGGTGAAATAAGCGCCGTTGACCGGTCCAGCATGACGTATTCTTTCGAGAAACTCGCTAGTCAATCGATCAAAATCGGCGGCAGGGATCACTCCGCCCGACGCGATGCCTCGAGCACTGAAAGTGGGAATGACGGTCATGTCGGTACGCTCGCGAAATACCTGACACGCTCCAGCCACTTCGGTCCCACCTCGCTGATGATAGGCGAGCACCTGGTCGCCGAAATTGACAAAGAAGTCTTCGTATTTCGTCGGTGCAGGGTTGAAGGAACAGACTTCGTGCAGACATTCCGCAATCAGGATTTTCATGATTCATCCAACTGTATTCGCCAGCTTCTCGAAATCTCGTTCTTCTCGCTTCTTTTCTCTTCTCTTCTAAGCTCCGATTGGGGACGTCCCTTTTCTAAGCTTCGATTCATGATTGGCAACTGACCAAATATGCCGTTTTGACCAGCTCAAGTCACACGGTGCGAGGATCTAATTGACCGAACTCGCGCTCTTGCCGATCGTTGTCCGAAAGTCCACGTTGTGCGTGAGGCTTCCGACCCGGCACAACCACTGCGACTCAGTGCTTCAATCTCATTCGGTATTTCTCGTAGAATCTGGTCTGGCGGCTTTCGGGTTGGAAGGGTTTGCCTTGAATGATAATTCCCTTGATCTGAGTTGTTTGTTGCAGCGGCGAACCGTCCGTGATGATCAGGTTGGCCCATTTGCCCATTGTGAGCGACCCCATCCGCTCGGAAAGACCGAGGATCTCGGCGGTTGATAGCGTTACGGCGCGTAAGGCTTCTTTCTCGGGAAGACCATAGGCCACTGCCATTGCGGCTTCAAACGGAACGTTGCGACTGTTCGATGCCGTATCCGAGCGAAAGCAAAGCTTCACTCCCGCTTCATGCAGGCGTCCTGCGTTTGCGTAGGGGGCATCGAAGGGATCGTACTCTTCGATCGGCTTTCGCATCACAGGGCCAACGATGACCGGGAAATTTGCCGCCTTGATCTTATCCGCCAGTTTCCACCCGTCGGTCGCCCCGCACAAGACGATCTTCAACTTCTCTTGTTCGGCGAATTGCAGGGCTTCGATAATTTCTTGCCTCGTGTCGGCTTCGACGAAGATCGATTTCTCACTTCGCAGATAGGGCCGCAACGCCTCGTAACGGGGATCGACGATCATCTCTTGAACGATCGAGTCGGATGGCGGATTTTGTTCACGGAAAAGCGTTCTCGACTTATCATAGAGACGTGCCTCCTTCAGATGTCGTTTCAAGTCTTCGATGGGTGTTTTGCGATTGCCGCCACGTGGCCAATTCAGATGCAAACCCGCTTCCATGTTCAAGACCATGTCGGGCATTGTCCAGCCGGCGAGCTGAACCAGTGATGCCTGTCCGGCGATGATCGCACCCATTGTTCGTTCATGCGAGGTCATATTTCCATCACCGGCGGGAAGACAAAGCGTGGTCGTGATTCCACCGGCTCGCGCCGCCGGGATCAGCTCCGAATCGGGATTCACCGCGATGCCTGCACGCAGATCCGCTTGAAACTGTCCGATTTCATTCAGATCACTGGTCTCTCGAACTTTGGCAATCTCGATCAGGCCCACTGAGGTACCTGCATCCATCAGGCCCGGATAAAGATGCAATCCATCGGCTCGAACGACTGGAACCCCATCAATCATTGTCTGGCCGATCGCCGCAATCTTTCCGTTCTCAACCAGTACGACGCCGTTCGGAATCTCGTCGGCATCGATGGGGTGCAGCGTCGCACCGCTGATGACGTACCTGAGTGAGTCCGCGGAGCTGAGATCGATCTTCGGTACCCGTTCGTCAGGTTTGGGCAATTTCAGTTCCGCAGGCCTGGCCGAGGCTGCGGCTGCGGCGGGACTCATAATGCTCGGCTGTTTTTCGCGAGTGAAATAAACTTCGCCAGCAATCAGCGTCTGTTCGCAACGCGAAAATCCGTTCAAGGGATGTCCGCTGAAGATCGCGATATCGCCTTGCTTACCGACTTCGATCGAACCGAGGCGGTCTGCCAGTCCCAGTTCCTTTGCGGAATTCAGAGTGATCGCTTGAAGAGCGGCATCCGGTGGCATATTGCCGTAACGTACTGTCTTGGCCGCTTCGACATAAAGATGCCGAATCAATTCCCAATCGTCGCTCTTGATTACAGTGTTCGCTCCCGCTTCGTGCAAAAGAGCCGCGTTGTGAGGCACGGCATCGAATGCCTCAACTTTGTAGGCCCACCAATCCGCGAACGTACTGCAACTGGCACCGTGTTTCACGATTTCTGGCGCGACCTTGTAACCTTCCAGCACGTGTTGCAATGACCAGACGCGGACACCGTGATTTTCAGCAACGCGCAACAGCATCAAGATTTCGCTGGCTTGGTAACAGTGCGAGTGAATGAACTTCTGATGATTCAAAATGTCGGTCAAAGCTTCGAGACGCAAATCGCGCCGCGGTGCGAGCAGTTTATCCGCGACACCCCCCACTTGTTGCCTGGCTTGTTCGTAGGCCAACCAGTTTCGTCGATAATCCAGCGCTTCGAAAAAGGCTCGATTCAAAGTCGCTTCAATTCCCAAACGAGTATTGGGGAATCGACCGTTGCGAAACTTGACGTTTTCACCGAGCGCAAACTTCACACCAGAATGAGCACCTGGAAAAAGATGCTCGGCGGCAGAGGTGCCATGCTTCAATTGGACAACGGCATCCTGCCCGCCAATACAGTTCGCCGAACCGTGCAATAAGCGTGCGGTGGTCACTCCACCCGCCAAGGCCCGATATTCACTCGGATCGGAGGTATCGACGACATCGCGAATTCGCACTTCACAAACGATCGATGCGGTCGCTTCATTGATTCCTTGCGAAATCATGATGTGACTATGAGTATCTATGATTCCTGGCATGACGTAGCGTCCGGTGGCGTCAATGACCATCGTTCCCGTTTCGGGTTGCAGATCAGGTCCGATGGCGACAATAGTTCCTTTCACGATCATTACTGACGTATTCGGTAGTGTCAGTCCCGTTGCTGTCAGGACCGTTCCATTTTTGATGAGAACGTTGCCGCTGGTGATGATGGGTCGCGCGCGACGATCTTCTGGAAACTCGACAGGTTGATCGATCGAGTTGGCCGCATTGGAACTACGGTCGGCAGCGGAAATCGCTGAGTCAGGCGACGCTGAATTTGCGGGAGTCAATGCGCTGGCAGTGCCCGTGAAAGCTCCCTTTTCAGCCTGCACGGATTCCGAGGTTTCAATCCCCGTCAGTTGGACTGCCGAAGTCAGTAATGGTTTGGACTCAACTCGTTTGGCTGACCATTTCGTCGCGGCACCGAACGGCGATTTCAAATGACCGCGCAATTCCGTTGGTTGGCTTGTCGAAGCAACCGGCTTGGCTACGGTTGATTCCACAGCCTTTTCGATGTTCGGCACGGACGGTAGCGACGGTTCCGCCGTACTGAATTTCAGTTGAATCGTCGAGTCTCCCGCTCCGATGGAAACGACGAACTCAACTACATCTTTCGTCGCGGTCCCCGAAGACACTCGTCCAACACCCTGGTCGCTACGGAATCGTCCTGCGAGCGCTCGATCCGCCTGTGTCAGCTCCAACTCACCTCGAAGCACGCCATCGGTCGAATCGATTTCGACCGCCCACGTTCCCGCAACTTGCAGTGGCAATGGCTCTCCTGGCTTTGTTGGTTCGACGGGTTTGGCGTCTTTATTGTATTCATAGCGGTAACCGTTGATGATTGCGTGTCGAACCTTGGCCTGCTCGTTGTCGAATGCGCCCGTCATGGCAACGAAGTAAGCGGGGCGTCCAACGGCAATTGTGCCGAGTTCCCTTTCCAATCCCAGAATCGATGCGGCTTGAGTTGTCAATGCAGCCAAAGCCACGTCTCGGTCTAAACCGTTCGCAATCGCCTGCCGCATTGCTTTCAACAGGTCACCGGGCGATTTGCCGTCTCGCGATGAAATGGCGAAGCGAATTCCCGCTCGCTGCAATTCCATCAGACCTGCGACCCGTTGCTTCCAATCCGCCAATTTGTGTTCGCGGACTCGTTTCGGCTCGGGTAAGTCCGGATAAGCGTCGTCCGTCGATTTGGGCGGATCTAATTTCGGTTCATCGCCAAAATCGACGTGTAGAATGATATCAGTTTCGGTCTTTTTCAGGCGATCGGTCAATCGATAGGCCTCTTCACCACCCCAGATCGCGATTTTCAACTGGTGTTCTGCGGCAAGGCTGAGTGCCCGGTCGTGATCATCGCGCGAACTGGCGAGAAAAAGTGTGCGCAGTTTACCAGTGCGAATTGATTGGAACGCTTCCAGGACTGAATCGGCGGCAGGTCGATCGATCCCAACAATTCCCTCGGCAAATAGACGCTGCTGCTTAAAATGCCGTTCAGCATCCAGAAAAGTTTGTCGCAGATGTGCGTGAACTCCCATTTTGGTGGCGGGGTACTCGGTCGTTTTTCGCTGCGACATCTGCAACGTTGCGAACGATGATGGCGATAAAATGATCTCTCGTCGTGGTAGCGAAGCAAGATTCACGACAACACCCTGTCCGCTGGCAATTTGCCCGCCAGGCAGGACGTGAACGGCAACAAAGCCCACCTGACGGTACTTGTCCAGATCGCTGGTGGTCAGTTTTAAATGTTCGGCGACAGTGAATTCCGGCGTCAGTCCGCTGTGATTGTCACTTCGCATCCCCGCCAAGGCATATTTGGTGATATCAATTCCGCGGCCCTCGATTGGGACAGGCTTGGAATCGTCGAGAAAAGCGGTCGCCCCCGCATCGATGAAGCCGGGGTAAATGGTCAATCCTTGTCCATCGATGACGTCGGCATCAGCCGGTATTTCGATTCCCGCTCCCAAGGCAGAAATTCGCCCCGCATGGACGACAACATTTGCGGCCTCCATGATCTGTCCCGGTACGGTCACGAGGCGTGCGTTTTTGATCGCGAACGTGCGAACGTGAAATCCTGAGATTTCATCTGCTTGCAAGCAGCAGAAGTTCAAAACGAACCAGAAAATCCACGCAAAATACAGTTTTGCGAAAGTGGTATTCGTTAACGGATTTCGAACGCTTGGTAAGCCTGGAAAATGGAAAACGCATCGGCAGTTTGGATGAGCTGAGGATTCGTTTTTCCTTTTGAGTCGCATCATTTCCTCGCAGACGTTTTTCAAATGACGCCAAAATCCTGCGCAATTCGGCAGGCCACCTGTTTACGTAGGTCGTCACGCCACGTTTCGGCGGAACGACACGAACTGGGAAT
>Ga0181528_10002562_pt1 | contig 11210 bp, 10 predicted proteins | sample PEATcosm2014_Bin_47_FD_119742 | JGI IMG/M metagenome (GOLD analysis project Ga0181528, IMG submission 119742) | Peatland microbial communities from MTU Mesocosm Facility, Houghton, MI, USA - PEATcosm2014_Bin10_10_metaG | ecosystem: Environmental > Terrestrial > Soil > Wetlands > Peat | place... | reverse complement strand
GGTCGAATCGGTGCGCAAGCCCAAGCCGTCAAATAAAAATCTGGCGGGCCGGATGGACGCCTACCGGGCTGCGCGGCACGAACGATATTCGCGCAAGCCGAAGCATAAGACGCGACGCAAATAGGCCGGCCGACTACGCGACCGGACGATTTGATTTCCAGAAATTCGTCTGGAGAAGCAGGCGTTTCATGGTTAATTTTCCCCACACGAAATGAAAGTAACGCTCAACTGGCTCAAACAATACGTTGATTTCAACTGGTCGCCCGAGGAATTGACCCAGCGGCTCACCATGCTCGGCCTCGAAGTCGAGGGCGTCCAGAAGATTTCCGGCGCGTTCGACGGCATCGTCGTGGCGCAGGTCGTCACGCGCGACAAGCATCCGAACGCCGACAAGCTTTCGCTCTGCCGCGTCAACGACGGCAACGGCGAACGCCAGATCGTCTGCGGCGCGCAGAATTTCAAGGCGGGCGACAAAGTGCCGCTCATCCTGCCCGGCGCGTCGCTGCCGTTGAAGCCCGGCGACAAGGAGCCGTTCACCATCAAGGTCGGAAAAATTCGCGGCGTGGAATCGCACGGCATGCTTTGCTCGCACGAGGAATTGGGCATTGAGCCGGAAACCATCGGGCTGAAAAAAGAAAACGGACTTTTGATTTTACCCGCCGACGCAACCGTTGGGAAACCGTTCGGAGAATTTCTCGGCCGCAGCGGCAGCGACGTGGTCTATGACCTCGAAGTCACGCCGAACCGGCCGGACTTGAACAGCGTCATCGGCATCGCGCGGGAAATCGCAGCGGTGACGGGGAATGCGCTGCGCGTGCCGGAAATCAAACTTGTGACCGGCGGCAAGACCGCGGATCTCGTTTCCGTTCGCATCGAGGATTCAGAAGTTTGTCCGCGCTACACCGCCCGCGTCATCAAGGATGTGAAAGTCGGGCCGAGCCCAGCGTGGCTGCGCGACACATTGGAGAAGGTCGGCATCCGCAGCATCAGCAATGTCGTGGACGTGACGAATTACGTCATGCTGGAAAGCGGCCAGCCGCTGCACGCGTTTGATTATCATCTCATCGCCAAAGGCGCGGACGGCAAGCCGACCATCGTCGTTCGCCGCGCTGGTGAGGGCGAAAAATTTAAGACGCTCGACAATCAGGAGCGCACGCTCACGAATGAAATGCTGCTCATCGCCGATGAGACCAAAGGCATCGCGCTCGCCGGCGTCATGGGCGGCGCGAACACGGAGATCAACAACTCGACCGTGGACGTGCTGATTGAAAGCGCGTATTTCGCGCCGGTCAATATTCGGCGCACGAGCAAAATACTCGGCCTGCGCAGCGAATCCAGTTATCGCTTCGAGCGCGGCGCGGATGTGGGCATCTGCGACTGGGCGAGCCAGCGCGCGGCGCAATTGATTTTGGAAACCGCCGGCGGCCAGTTGGCGGAAGGCGTCGTGGACGTTCAGCCCACGACGAAAGCGGAAAAGCAGATCACTCTGCACTTCGCCAAGTCGAAGGACTTGCTCGGCATCGGCATCTCGCACGCGGATCAGGTTGGTTACCTGAACAAGCTGGGATTGAAAACCGTGGCGCAGCAGCCCGGCGAATGCACGTTCAGCATCCCGTCGTGGCGCGTGGACTTGAAACGCGAAGTGGATTTGATCGAGGAAGTCGGCCGGCTGTTTGGCATTGATAAGATTCCCAGCACGCCGCCGCGCGGGGCGCTCGGTTCGAACGCGTTTGATTCGGTCTATGACCAGATCGGCGAAGTGCGCCGCATCGTAGCCGGCCTCGGGTTGAACGAGGCGCAGGGACAGACGCTCATCTCCAGTGCGGAACTCGGAATGCGGAGTGCGGAATCCGTCATGCTGGCCAATCCGCTAAGCTCGGACATGGACATGTTGCGCCCGTCGCTGCTCCCTGGCTTGATCCATTCGCTCCGGCACAATGTTTCGCGGAAAAATCACGACGTCGCGCTGTTCGAGGTCGGGCGCGTCTTCACCAACGTGAACGGGCAGACGAAAGAAAATCGCAGCGTCGCCATCGCCATCACCGGCCAGCGCGCTCTGCCCTTCTGGACAGGCGAGGAGCGCAACGCGAAGTTTGACAACTACGATTTAAAAGGTCTCGTCGAGGAAATGCTGGAGCAATTTGGTTTGCGCGGCATCGCCTTTGGCAAGCGCGCGGAGAGCACGGCGTTGTTCCTCGAATCCGCCGCGGTGACGCTGGGCGGAAAACTGCCGCTCGGCGAACTCGGCCAGTTGCTGCCGACGCTCGCGAAGAAATACGACCTGCGCGACGCGACGTTTCTTGCCGAGTTCAACCTAGATGTGCTGTTGTCAAAACGCAATCCGGCGAAGTCATTCAAACTGCTGCCGCAATTCCCGTCGAGCCGCCGCGACTTGGCGATGCTGGTGCCTGAAGCCGTCACGCACGAAGCCGTGCTCCAAACGGTCAAGCAGGCCAAGTCTGCAAATCTTGAAACGGTGGAACTCTTCGACGTGTTCCGGGGCAAAGGCGTGCCGGAAGGCCAAAAGAGTCTGGCCTATGCCTTCACCTATCGCGCACCGGACAAAACTTTGACCGATGCGGACGTGAACTCCGCGCATGAAAAAGTTTTGGAAACACTGAAAACGCAATTGCAGGCCGAATTGCGCGCATGATTGTTGGAGCGCCGGGCATTGCCCGGCCTGACCCTGATAGACTTTTCAACGCCGAGCAATGCTCGGCGCTACTTTCATTGCTGCTCGCCCACACCCAGTGGCGGCATCGGGCAGTCCAGCGTGTCGGCGATGGCGCGGAGCAGTTCGGCTTCCGCCTCCAGAATCACGCCGTCCGCACCAACGACGCGGCTGCTGGCTTCGATGAGATTCTTTTTGATGATCGGCACGGCAAGCGCCAGCCGGTTCAGCGCGGCGTCCAACTGCTCCACGCCGCAATTTTCCTGTGACAACAATTCCAGCGGCAAATCCACTGGCGCACGCAGATACGGCGCACCGGCGGCGAAAGCTTTTTGAATTTCACCCGCATCGTTGCTGCCGACATTGGCCAGCGCGGACAAAACCACCACGCAATCCGGCACCAGCGGCTTGAGCGTGTAAAATTGAACCGTCGCCGGGCGCGCACCGCCAAACTTCGGCGCGAGGTGGTGCACGACAATTTTTTGCAGGACGAATTCAAACAGCTCGACCTTTCCGTCGCTGCCGACGAGCCATTCAAGTGTCTGTGAAAATTGTTTGAACTGGTCCGCCGTCAGGTTGCGCAGCGCGCCGATGGCAAGATTCACCAGCGGCAGCCGCGCGTGTTTTGCCACGGCGGCCACGGCGGGAAACAGCACCGCCGTCTGTTTGGAAACGGAATCCGAAGCGCGGCTGGCAATGCCGGCGAGCTGTTCCGCGCGCAGTTTTTCATCGGCGCTCAAAAGCAGCGCGTAAATCAAGGCGCTGGCGGCGAGCGGGTCGCGCGCGGCCTGGCGCAGATTGTCCGGCAACGCATCGCGCAACTGCTCGGCATATTTCAAATGCATTGGCGTGGGATTGCCGAGATTCGGCAAAACGGAATTGGTGCGGATGACCGGCGGTTTCGGCGCGTCATCAGCAATCACCGCTCCGCCAAGAATCGCGCCGAGAACTTGCGGCATTGGCGGGCGCGTGTGTTCCAGTTCGGAAATGGCGGCGCGTTTCACAACTTCGATTTGCTCCGGTTTGAGCGGTGGAAATTTTCCGTCCCAGGCCGGATCAATCGCGCGGATGCGGTCGGGAATCGGCGGGTGCGTGGCCATCGCACCGAAAAGGGATTCGCCGAGGCCGTTGCCGAAAAACATGTGGCAGAGGTCGGGCGCGTGGTTGGATTCGAGTTTGGAACCGTAGCTGTAGCGCCCGATTTTCTGGAGCGCGCCGGAAAGCCCGGCAGGATTGCGTGTGAATTGCACTGACGAAGCGTCGGCGAGAAATTCGCGCTGGCGGCTGACGGCGGCCTGGATCAGCCGGCCAAAAAAAACGCCGATGGCACCGAGCGCAATCAAGGCGAGGCCGAGAATAGGCAGCGGATTTTTGTCACGGCTGTTGCTGCTGCGGGCGTAAAGCAGTATCCGGCCCACTGTCGCCAGACAGAGCAACCCGAAAATAATTCCGATGAGCCGGAGGTTCAGCCGCATGTCGCCGTTCAGAATGTGGCTGAACTCGTGGCCGATGACGCCCTGCAATTCATCGCGCGACAGCAGTTCGATGCAGCCGCGCGTCACGCCGATGGCGGCGTCGCCGGTCGTGTGGCCGGCGGCGAAGGCGTTGATGCCGCGCTCGTCGTTGAGCACATAGACCTGCGGCATCGCCACGCCGGCGGCGATGGACATTTCCTCGACGACATTGAGCAGCTTGCGTTCATTCGCGTCGGTGGTGTTTTGATTCACCAGCCGTCCGCCCATCAAGGTCGCCACGGCGCTGCCGCCAGCGGAAAGCTCATTCGTCTTGTAGGCGCTACCGATAAAAATCACCGCCAGCACACCGAGGGTTGAGCCGAGAAAAATTTCCGGATCCCATAAGACGAATTGGATGGGCGCGTCGTCGCCGTGGCGCTGCTTGGCATGCACGCCGGCAAAGACCACCAGTGAAATCAAATAAACTGACGCAATCAGCAGCACGACGGCGACGATGAAATAAAGCACCAGCCACTTGGTCTTGCGGTGCGCGCGGGCCTGTTGCTCGAAGAAGTCCATGTTCGTTGAATTGTTAAAACGTGAACCGTTGAACCGCTTTCCGATTTAACAATTCAACGGTTCAACAAATCACGAGAACGAAACCTTCGGCGCGTCCTTCTGCTCCGGCTTGTCCACAACGAACAGTTCCGCCGCCGTAAAGTTGAACGTGTTGGCGATCAGGTTGCTCGGGAACACTTCGCGGTCGGTGTTGTAGGTCATCACGGAATCGTTGTAGGCCTGGCGTGCGAAGGAAATTTTATTTTCCGTCGAGGTCAATTCCTCGGTGAGCTGCATCATGTTTTGATTCGCCTTCAAATCCGGATACTGCTCGCTCACCATCATCAAGCGGCTCAACGTGCCGCCGAGACCGGTTTCCGCCGCCGTCAAATTTTTCATCGCAGTGGCGTCACCGGGATTCGCGGCGGCGGCTTTCGAAGCAGCGTAGGCGATGTTGCGTGCGGCGGTGACGGCTTCAAGCGTGCCGCGTTCGTGCGCCATGTAACCCTTGGCCGTCTCGACCAGATTCGGGATGAGGTCGTAGCGGCGTTTGAGCTGCACGTCAATCTGCGCGTAGGCGTTTTTGTAGCGGTTGCGCATCGTGACCAGCTTGTTGTAGATGCCCGCCACAAAAGCGATGACAATAATGACAGCGACAACGAGAACTCCCAGAAGTATGAGCAGTGGAATCATAATTTTTCTTTCGTTAGTTTCGCCCACAGCTTGGCCGAACCGTGCCGCCGGGCAATAATAATTTCACGGCATATTTGGAATCGCTCCGAAGGCCGAGTTTCACGAGTCCCTCAGAAATTAAAATTCAAGGCACGACTTCCACCGGCATTCCGATCCAAACCAGTTTAACCAGGTATTCCGCATCCCAGTTCGCGAGCCGGAAGCAGCCGTGCGATTCCGTGCGCCCGACCTGTTCCGGTGCGGGCGTGCCGTGCATTCCATAACCGGTTTTGTCCAATCCGATCCACGCCACGCCGACGGGATTGTTCGGGCCGGGCGGCAAAATCAGCTTGTGACCGAGCGCCTGCAATTCGGCGGACTCGGGAAAAAGCTCCGGATCCACCGTGTAATTTGGATTTGGCGCGATGACGATGACGCGCAGTTCACCGACCGGCCGCTTCTCCACTTTCGCCGCAATGCTGCATGGAAAATGCGCGAGCAGATTTGTGTCCGCGTCAAACGCCTCCAGAAATTTTTCCGACAAATGAATGATAACAAATGCCGCCCGGTCCTTCGGTTCCGGGTAATCAACTTCGGGAATTTTCAAAACCAATCCGGGGGCGACGTTGGTCCAGTTCACGTCAGGATTTAATTTTTGAATCAGCAGCGGATGCGAGTGCGCCTTTTCCGCGACCTCTTCCAAAATGGTTTCGTAATCCAGCACGGTCTGCTGTGATTTCGCGAGCCACGTTTTGCCGAGCGGCTGGAGTCGCGCCAGATCATTGGTCGTGACAAAATAATTTGTCAGCAGCGGCCCGTCGAGCGTCAGCAGCGGCCGCGTGTTGGTGTCGAGCACGCCGGACTCGAACAGTTTTTCCGACCGCTGGAACGCCGCGATGGCCGCGCGCGTCTGCGAACCCATCGCGCCATCAATCGAACCCGGCGAAATCGCGCGGCGCGCGAGCGCGACCTGCGCCTCCAACACGTTCCGCACTGGGCGCGGAAAATCCGCCGGCGCTTGCGGTGCGATGACGATGGGTGCCAGCTTGGGTTTTGCCGGGGTTTGCGGTGCGGCGTGCGTGGCCGGTGCGGATTTGAATTTTGAAATTTTGGCGGCATGTTTCTGATGCCACCAAAAACAGCCGAAGCCGGCCAACACGGCGATGAAAAGCAGCACGGCCAGCTTTTTGCCAGACCGGCGGCGTCGCCGGGCTGAAGGTTTTTCCAAGAGCGGCACGCGGCCATTTAGCCATAGTCAACCGCCCAACCCAAGTTTGGAATTCATCTGCCGAGCCGGAGCACGGCGTCACCGATCAGCCGCGCGGCATTGTCACACCCGACCAGACTGGTATTGATGATGAGGTGATAAAGCAGCGCGTCGTTAATATCGGCGTGAAAATAGGTTTTCACATAACGCGTCCGCGCCTGTTCCTCGTCCAAACAAAACCGGCGCGCCTCGGACGGCGATTTGTGGTCATCGCGGCTGATTCGCGCAATGCGATCCTCCAGCGGCGCAACCAGACGGACGTGCAGGACGTTCGGCAATTTCGCCGTGACGATGTTTGCCGCGCGGCCGATCAGGATGACGTGGCCCAGTTCCGCCAGTTGCAACAGCGTCTCGGCAGTTTGTTGCACGACGGTATGGGTAGGCGGATGCACGCCGAAAATATCCGCCAGCGTATCCTCAATCTGCGAAGCCCGGTCTTCCGGTAAAAATCGGGCAAGGTGTTTCGGCAGATTATGGTCGGCCAGAACCTTGTCCATGAGTTCGCGGTCGAACACCGTCCACGGCGCGCCCTGGTGCGGGGGCGAATGCTGTTGCAAATGCGCCGCCAGCTTTTCGGCGATGTTCACCGCGCCGCAGCCGGCCTGGCGCGAAATGGTCACGGCCCGGCGCACACCCACTTGGGGTATCCGGCCGTGAGAATCCGAGCCCTGGCCGTTAATGAACGAGTAGCAATGGTCAATGCCTGCGTTAATCATAGATCACCTCGTGGTTCTGATTCACCTTACGCCAGTATCAGTGAAAAGCGCAAGGGGCAAGATACGATTTGAACAAAGCTAATCCGATGCTTAAGCCGATTCGCGCAACAGCATTTCATTGTAGGCGCTGGCAATCTGGTCCACCAGCGGCGACGGCGCGACCGGTTCGCCGTCAAACGCCGCCACCGGCACGATGCCCAGCGCGCTGTTCGTAACGAACAGGCCCTCGGCGTTGCGCAAATGTTCCGGCTTGATGACGCGCTTGTTGGTTTCCAGGCCGAGCGAGCGGCAGATTTCCAGGACGAGGGCGCGGGTGATGCCCGGCAACACGCCTCGACCGGACGGCACAGTGCAGATTTTTTCCTGATAAACCCAGAACAGATTTCCGCCCGCCGTTTCCGCCACCTCGCCGTTGGTATTGAGCAGCAGCGCCTCGTCCGCGCCTTTTCCCTCCGCCTCGTCCCGCGCCAGAATGTTCAAAAGCTTGCTCGTCGTCTTGAATGACGACAGCGCGTCGCTGGCCGGAATCCGGAAGGACGACGTAATCAGGCTCCATTGCAACGGCTCGTCGGCGTTTTGCGGCGACAGCGGATGCAAAGTCATCGCCAGCGTCGGAGCGCCGGCGTCTTTCAGAGAATAGCCGCGCCCGCCCGGCCCGCGTGTCAGCGTCACGCGCAAAATGGCTTCCTGCATTTGATTTTGTCCGATGAGCTGGGCGGCGAATTTCTCCAGTTCCTTCGGCGTGAATGGCGGCTTGATTTTCAGAAACTCCGCGCCGCGCGTGAGCCGCTCCAGATGCTGGGCGAAACGAAAAGTTTTCCCGTTGGCCACGCGCATCGTTTCAAACAGGCCGTCGCCCAGCAGAAAACCACGGTCGTTCAAGGGCACGACCGCTTCGGCTTCGGGCAAAAATGTTCCGTTGAGAAAAACCAGCATGGAATCAATTCCTAATGCTGTATCAATTACCCCAAGCGAGAAAAATCCGCGAGCAGAAAAAACTCCCGGTTCCCGGCGATCAGGCGACTGTCCGGCTTGACTCCGAAAGCCGAAATACTCTGGACAGTCATTCCGGCCGGGCGCAATCTCGCTTTGAAGCCGGAACCGACGGAGCAAATGAAACGCGCGTTCACCCTGATCGAACTCCTGGTGGTCATCGCCATCATCGCGATTTTGGCGGCGCTGTTGTTGCCAGCATTAAGCCGCGCCAAGTCGTCCGCCAAACGAATCGCCTGCGTCAACAACGTCCGCCAGATCAACCTGGCGGTGCACATGTATGCCGAGGACCACGGCGACGCGATGAGCTACTACACCAACGAAATTTACTTCGCCTACAAGGAAAACATCCTGCCTTATCTGGGCCGGGCCGGGAACACCCCGTCCACCAATGCCGTGTTTGTGTGCCCCGCTGATGATTTTGATTTATCCGGCCCGATTGGTGAATGGCTGTTCGGCCCATACAATTGCCGGGGCTTTTGCAACTGGCCCGAAACACATTTTTCCAGCTACTGGTTCAATGGCGGCGCGCTGCGCGACAGCGACACCAACGATCTGGGCATGGCGCAAAAACCTTTTACCTCCGTGCGCGAGCCGGCCCGGACCGAACTCATCGGAGAGGATTCCGGCGGCATCGGGCTGAGCAGCCACGACCGCCGCCACCCGCTGCAATTTCCCGACGCCCGCAATGTGATGAGCTTCGTGGACGGCCACGTTGGCTACATCAAAATCTACTGGAACGGCGTGCAGGGCGGAGATGGACTTCCCGTCAAATACGAGCCGCCCGACGGCTACGACTACAAGTGGACGGGGAACTGAAATTTATTTTTCCCGCTTCAACAGAAACTCCGCCAGCGCTTCGAGCGCCACGGCTTTGCCTTTGAAAATGTCCAGCGCGGCAAACGCCTTGGCCGTCAGTTGCGCTGCAATTTTCCGCGATTTTTCCAAGCCCACGATGGCCGGATAGGTCGCCTTTTGCACGGCCACGTCCTTGCCCGCCGTCTTGCCAAGCTGCTCGCTGGTCTGCGTCACGTCGAGGATGTCGTCAATCACCTGGAACGCGAGGCCCACATGATAGCCGAAATCGGTGAGCGCAGCGAGCTTCGCGGGTGTGCAGTTGGCGCTCATGCCACCGAGCCGCACGGAACAGCACAGTAGCGCGGAGGTCTTGCGCTCGTGGATGAATTTCAATTCGGCGAGGGAAAGTTTTTTATTTTCGCCTTCCAAATCCGCGACCTGTCCGCCGACGAGTTGCAGCGAGCCGGAGGCTTTGGCGATTTCCAAAATGATTTTGTCGTGCGGATAGCGCGGGAATTTTTTGCAGTGCGCGGCGATTTCAAACGCCTGCGTCAGCAGCGCGTCGCCGGCCAACACGGCGATGCCTTCGCCAAAAACTTTGTGATTCGTCGGCTTGCCGCGGCGGAAATCGTCATTGTCCATCGCCGGCAGATCATCGTGGATGAGCGAGTAGGTGTGGATGCATTCGACGGCGCAGGCGAGCGGCAAGGCGGCAGCATCGCTGCCCCCACAGGCTTCTGTCGCCGCGAGCAACACAGCGGGGCGCATCCGTTTGCCGCCGGCGAAGAGCGAGTAGCGCATCGCCTTGTGGATCGTGGCGGGCTTGGTTTTTTCAGAGGGAATGAACTTGTCCAGCGCGGCGTTGACGGCGTCGGTGCGCGTGGCGAGAAACTGGTTCAAATCGAATGCTTTTGGTGCAGCCATAAAATTAAGTGTGAGAAAATGCCCTAAAAGGCCACAAGTTTGAAGGAATTTTTTGTCATTGCCTTCGCGCAGGCAACCGTTAAGCTACGCGGCTCGATTTGATTTGATACAAACATGAACGCTGAACTTTGCAAACGCGCCAATGAAAAGGTTGGCAACCCGAATGTCCTCGTGAACATCATCTCGCGCCGCGTGCGCCAGTTGAATTCCGGCGGCGGCGGCCTTAGCCGTCCGCTGATTGACAATGTGGGCAGCCTCGGCGCCGCGGACATCGCGCTGCGCGAAATCCTCGAAGACAAGATCGGCTGGGAACTGCCGGAGATCGTCGCCCTAGTTCGTCCGGTCGGTAAAAAGCGCAAGAAACGGTAAGCGATTGCCACAAACTTTGCGAAAGCCGGAGGATTTTTCTTCCGGCTTTTTTATTTGGCGAAATCAGCTAGACTGCAGAGAATTATTTAATGGCTGACATCGTCACCAACCACAAGGCCCGGCGCGATTACCACATCCTTGAGACGTTCGAGGCGGGCATCGTGCTGCACGGCACGGAGGTCAAGTCGCTGCGCGCGGGCAAGGGGCAGATCGCCGACGCCTTCGCGCGGGTGGAAAAGGACGAGGCCTGGCTCTACAACGCGCACATTGACGAGTATTCGCACGGCAACATCCAGAATCACGAGACAAAAGCGCCGCGCAAGCTGCTCCTGCACCGGTCGGAAATCCGGAAGCTGTTTGAACTCGCCTCGGTCAAGGGCAACACCATCGTGCCGCTGTCTTTCTATTGGAAGAACGGGAAGGTGAAAGTCGCGCTCGGCGTCGGCAAGGGCAAGGTGGAATACGACCGGCGCGACGACATCAAGAAACGCGAGTCCGACCGCGAACTCAAACGTGCGACGATGCACTGGAAGAAGGGGAAATAAAAAAGCGAGGCCGTTAGACCTCGCTTTGAGATTGGTTTTGAGCTTAAGCCTTCTTGGCTTCGTCTCCCTTTTTCCAGGTGCGGCGCGGTGCCTTGGTGACGAGGCCCTGCTTGAGCGCGGCGGCAGAAACGCGGACGTAGCGGACTTCGCCATTGGGCAGCTTGGCCTTCACGCGCTGTAAATTCACATGGAACTTGCGCTTGGTGATCGCCGTGATGTGCGTGCCGATACCGCCGGATTTAT
>Ga0181528_10002561_pt1 | contig 11211 bp, 12 predicted proteins | sample PEATcosm2014_Bin_47_FD_119742 | JGI IMG/M metagenome (GOLD analysis project Ga0181528, IMG submission 119742) | Peatland microbial communities from MTU Mesocosm Facility, Houghton, MI, USA - PEATcosm2014_Bin10_10_metaG | ecosystem: Environmental > Terrestrial > Soil > Wetlands > Peat | place... | reverse complement strand
CGCCGCTTCGCCTTCAGCTACGATTGGGACCGCGAAGTCTCCACCTGCGAGCCGGAATACTATCGCTGGAACCAGTGGTTCTTTCTCGAGATGCTGAGGCGCGGCCTGGCTTATCGCAAGCGCGCGCTGGTGAACTGGTGTCCGAAATGCGCCACCGTGCTGGCCAACGAACAGGTTGTCGATGGCTGCTGCTGGCGCCACGAAGATACTCCCGCGGAACAGCGCGCGCTGGAACAATGGTTTCTGAAAATCACCGCCTATGCCGACCAGTTGCTCGATGACATGGCGCAGTTGGAGAAGGGCTGGCCGGAGCGCGTGCTCACCATGCAGCGCAACTGGATCGGCCGCTCGGAAGGGGCGGAGATCGACTTCAAGCTTGCCGGTACCGGCGAGCCGATCCGCGTTTTTACCACGCGCGTCGATACCATTTACGGCGCCACGTGCGTCATCCTGGCGCCTGAGCATCCGCTCAACCAACAATTGCTCGATGCCGAAGGGAAAGCGCGCGCCAAGGCGATGGTGGACGCGCGCGCCAATCGCGATCCGGGCGATATCGAAAAGGAAGGCTTTTTCTCCGGCCACTACGCCGCCAATCCGTTCAGTGGCGAGAAGGCGCCCATCTGGATCGCCAACTTCGTGCTCATGGGTTACGGCACGGGCGCGATCATGGCCGTGCCGGCGCACGACGAGCGCGATTTCGAGTTCTGCCGCAAGTACGGCATCGCGGTGCGCCCGGTGATCCGGCCGGTGGATGGCACGCTGGCTGTCGACCCCGGTCTGAAAGAGGCCTTCAGCGAATACGGCGTCGTGGAGAATAGCGGGCAATGGTCGGGGCTAACCAGCGAGGAAGCGCGCCGCCGGATGGCCGCCTACGCCAAGGAGCACGGATTCGGCGAACCGGCCATCACTTTCCGCATTAAAGATTGGGGCATCTCGCGGCAGCGGTATTGGGGGACGCCGATTCCGGTGATCCATTGCCTGAAGTGTGGCGTGGTGCCGGTGCCCGAAGATCAGCTGCCCGTAATTCTGCCGGAGCGCATCGAGATCACCGGCGAGGGCCGGTCCCCGCTGGAGAACGTGCCGGAATTCGTGAATGTGATGTGCCCGCAATGCGGCGAGCCGGCGCGGCGTGAGACCGATACCATGGACACGTTCATGGACAGCTCCTGGTATTTCTATCGCTACTGCGACCCGCACAATAGCCGGATGCCGTTCGACCCGGCGAAAATCGCCCACTGGTTCGAGATCGACCAGTACATCGGCGGGGTGGAGCACGCTATTCTGCACCTGATTTACTCGCGCTTTTTCACCAAGATGATGCGCGATATCGGCCTCGTCAAGAACAATGAGCCGGTGCGCCGGATGTTCACCCAGGGGATGGTGATTGCCGAGGGCAAAAAGATGTCGAAGTCCGTCGGCAACGTGGTCGCGGCCGACCTGCTGGCCGACGAGCTGGGTGCCGACAGCGCACGCATGTTCGTGCTGTTCGCCGCGCCCCCCGAAAAGGAACTCGATTGGCGGCGGGCGGGTGCCGACGGAATTTACCGCTTTCTCGGCCGTGTGTATCGCTTCGCCACCCGGAATCTGGGAAGCGCGGTCGGCTCGGGTGAAGCGGACCGCAGGGTCTTACGTAAGCTGCACCAGACGGTGCGGAAGATTACCGAGGATTTCGAGACGCGCTGGCACTTCAATACCTGCATCGCCTCGATCATGGAGCTGGTGAACCTGCTGTACGCCGAAGAAGCGGGGATTTCCGCCGCGGCGATGTCCGAGATTTTGGAAAAACTGGCGCTCCTGCTGGCGCCGTTCGCGCCGTACCTGTCGCAGGAGATTTGGGAAGAGCTGGGCAAGGAAGGCCCGGTGTTCCGGCAGCCATGGCCGGGGTTCGATAGCGAGCTCGCCAGGGAAGATGAGGCGGAAATTGTCGTCCAGGTGAACGGCAAGCTGCGGACGCGCATTTCGGCGCCATTCGGAACGCCGAAAGAAGAGCTGGAAGCGCGCGCCCTGGCGGATGAGAAGGTGAAGGCGATGCTCGACGGCAAGCGGATGATGAAAGCCATCGTGGTGCCGGACAAGCTGGTGAACTTCGTGGTGAAGTAGCGGGCGGAGCCGGACCCCAGGCCAGCGCGGGACCCTCTCGAAAAGGCAGGCCGGTGGCCCGGCTGCGGACTTGGGTGTCCGCCCACTGTGCACGCAGGCGCTGGAAGCCTGCAGGAAGGTGCATCCCGGTTGGTCCCGCACCGAAACACGGGTCCCCGGCCCATGATAAGATAAGAATTCCAATCCTATCTGAGGTTTCCGTGGCTAGAATTACGCGTAAAGAGTTGAAGTCCGACAAGTTCGCCCAGGAAGTCGGGCTGACTGTAACATTCTTCGAAGAGCACCAGAAAGATGTCGTCCGCTATGGCGGCATCGGCGTCGGCGTCCTCCTGCTGATTGGCGGGTTTTTCGTCTACCGGAGCCACGAACATGCGGCCCGCGAGGAGGCTTTGGCGCAAGCCATCCGCATCCAGGAGACCCCGGTGGCGAATGGGGCGGTGAACGGACAGACCACCTTCCCCACCCAGGACGTCAAGGATCAGGCCGCCATCAAGGCGTTCGCGGATGTCGAAACCAAGTACAGCGGCAGCGACGAAGCGCAGATCGCGGAATACTACCTGGGGTGTATCCATTCGGACCAGGGAAAGTTGGCGGACGCCGAGAAGAATTTCCTCAACGTGGCGAACCATGGCGATAAGAACTATGGCTCGCTGGGCAAGATTGCGCTCGCCCAGATTTATTTTTCGGACGGGCGATACGAGCAAGGCGAGAAAATCCTGCGGGATCTGATGGCCAACCCGACGGTCTTCGTTTCCAAAGACCAGGCTGCGATCACCCTGGCCAAGCAGTTGACGGGCCGGAACAATGCCGAGGCGCGCAAGCTGCTCGCCCCCATTAAGGACAGCAAGTCCCCAGTCGCCAGCATTGCGCAGATGTTGTCGGCCCAACTCCCGCCGCAGTAATTGCCCGGGTGCTCATGTTGGCACGACTGCGGTTTCCGGTGGAGCAAAGCCGGGGCCGGGTTTATCCCGAGCCTGCCCACCCTTACCGCAACGCGTTCCAGCGCGACCGCGACCGGGTGATCCACTCGCGCGCTTTCCGCCGCCTGGAGGCCAAAACGCAGGTGTTCGCGCCCGGCTTGTGCGATCATTTCCGGACTCGTCTGACGCACACCATCGAGGTGGCGCAAATCGCGCGCACTGCGGCGAACGTGCTCGGGCTCGACGAAGATCTCACGGAAGCTCTGGCATTGGCGCATGACATCGGCCATCCGCCATTCGCCCATGCGGGTGAAGAGGAATTGAATCGCCAGATGGAACGTTTCGGCGAAAGCTTCGATCACAATCTGCATGCTTTGCGGATCGTGGAAAGTTTCGAGCAGCGGTACGCGCGTTTTCCCGGCCTGAACCTCACCTTCGAAGTCCGCGAAGGGATGGTCAAGCATTCTCACGATCTGGTTCCGGGCCGGCAGCCGGAACTGGACGGTTATCTGCCGGCGCTGCGCCCGCCTCTGGAGGCGCAGTTGATCGATCTTGCCGATGAAGTGGCATACAACACGGCCGACCTCGACGACGGATTCTCCGCCGGGATGTTTTCGAGTGAAGAGGTGGCTGCCTGCGTGCCGGAATATGCCGCCATCCACGAGGCCATGGAGACACAATTTCCGGCCGCGACCGCGCGCGAACGTTTCCACGAAGGGCTGCGCCAACTAGTCGATCTGCTGGTCTCCGGCCTCATCGAGGGGACGGCCGGGCGCGCGCGGGCGAGCGGAGTCCTCGACGCGGAAGAGGTCCGCGCGTCCCCGCAGAGATTCGCCGCCTTCGCTCCCGAGGCGGCCGGGACGAGTCGGGCTCTCAAACAGTTTCTGTATCGCACGGTCTACGATTCGACTCCGCTCATGGAGGACCGCGCGCGTTCGATGTCGATGGTGTCGGAGCTGTTTCAGTTCTTCTGCCGGTATCCCGATCGCCTGCCCGAGTCTTACGGCGAGCAGGCGCATCGCGAAGCGGTCCATCGCGTGGTCTGCGATTACATCGCCGGCATGACGGACGGGTTTTTCCTGCGGACGTTCGAAGCCACGGTTGGCGAAAGCCGGCCGGTCAAACGGTGACCGGCGAGAGCCGGCCGGTCAGACGGTGATCGGCAAGAGATGATCGGTCAGTCCTCCTCGGCCGTGATGTTGGACAGCTCCACATCCAGCACGCCGTAGAGTTTTTTCAGATGCCGCCGGATTTCGTCGCCGATGCGTTGCGGGTTCTCGTCGGAATCGTGCTCTATTTCGACCTTGAAAAAGAGATTGCTGCGGCTCATCCGTGGCTGGCTCCCATCACCTTTATACTAAGGAAATGGCCTGCGCCATTTGCCACATCCGCCGTCCGCGGCGATTCTGCCCCGGGGTGCGGGGCGATATCTGTACGATTTGCTGCGGGACCGAGCGCGAAGTGAGCGTCGACTGCCCCTTGAGTTGCGAATACCTGCGGGAGGCGCATAAGCATGAAAGGCCTCAGCCGATCAGCGCGGGCGCCCTTCCTAACCAGGACGTAATGCTCTCCGAGGAAGTTCTGGGGGAGAACGAGGAGTTCCTGGTTTTTCTCGGCCAGACGCTGGGGCGCGCGGCTACCGGCGATTCGGGGGTGAGGGATTCGGATATCCGCGAGGCGTTGGAAGCGTCGGTTCGCACCCATCGCACGCTGCAGAGCGGCCTGGTGTACGAGAGTCTCCCGGCGAATCCGCTGGCTGCCGATCTGTACCAGGCTCTGGAAGCGGCGATCGCGGAGTTTCGCCGCCAGGAAGCCGAACGGTTGGGCGTCCACAAGACGCGCGAAAGCACCACCCTGGGCCTGCTTGTGTTCCTGCAGCATTTCGAAATGTCTTACAACAATGGCCGTCCCCGCGGGCGAGCTTTTCTGCAAGCTCTGCTGGATTTTTACCCGGCTGAAACTGAAACCGGCGGCGGTTCCGGAACCTCCTCGTTGATTTTGCCTTGAATGGAAGAGGGCCTCACCTTATCCACCTGACAAGCTCTCTTTCGGCCTGTGCTGACCATCTGGGCGGAATATTTGTGAGTTTGGTTGACGAGCAGTTCCACCGGACGCTCCACCGGATAATCGAAAGTGAGCAGGTGACCCTCCTCGAGTTTCAACAGATCTCCGATGGTCAAGGTGGGGCCTTCCATGCGCGCTTCCAATTCGAGCGTGCCTTCGCGCAACATGCGCAGGACGCGCACTTGTTCGGAGGCGTTGGCGTGAGTTTTACGGACCGACCATTGCTGGTCGAACTTGTGCCGCATCATCTTGATCACGATGGAGGGCATGGCGATATTCATCATCCCCACGGACTCGCCGATCCGCATTTCCACGCCGATCGAAACCACGGCTTCGTTGGGGGCCAGAAGATGAAGTAATTGCGGCTCCGTCTCCATCGCCTCGATGGTGAAATCGACCGCCGTAACACCTTTCCAGGCTTCCCGGAGATCGTGAAGAATGATGCGAAATAGCCCATCCAGCAGTTTTTGTTCGATTTCGGTGATGTCGCGCTGGATATTTCCCGACCCCCTCCCGGTTCCGCCCAGCAGCATTTCCAATATGGGAAAGACGAGCGAGGGATTTAGTTCCAGCACTCCGTTGCCATCGTAGGGACTCAACCCGAGCGAGACGATGCAGGTGGGGGAAGGCAGTCCGTCCAGGAATTCGGAGTAGGATAACTGCTCCACACTCACCAGGTTTACCGTCAGGTAAGAACGTAGATAAGCGGAGAGACTGGAGACGAGATTGCGCACGAAAGTATCGTGCAACAGGTGAATGGCGCGAACCTGCGACTTGGGAATACGGTCCGGCCGGCGGAAATCGAATTTGACGGCCGGTGTTTCCCGTTTTCGGTCGGTTTTGTTTTGAAAGACTGCGTCGATTTCCTGTTGCGATAGCTCCCGGCTCACACCCCAGACTCCTGGTCTCATATCGGCACAATTGTCGAAATCCAGTAGCTTCCCGGGGCGGCAACCGAATTTCAGGCTAATTTTCTCTCCACGACTAATGAAAACCCGATTTGGTTCCGATGAATACTTTGTAAGGAGCCGAATGGAATCGAACGTCTTGGTAGTGGATGATTCCGCTGCGATCCGGAAGATCCTCCAGCGCGTACTGCGCCAAACGGGCATGGCCATCCACACCATTCATGAAGCAGGCGATGGGCAGGAAGCGCTGGGGGTGCTGACGGCCCACAGGATCGATCTGGTGTTGAGCGATATCAACATGCCCAAAATGGACGGCCTTCAACTGCTCGCATCCATTAAGGGTGCGGCGCAATGGCGGCAAATTCCGGTAGTGATGATCACTACCGAGGGCGGAGAGACAAAAGTGAGTGAAGCGGTCAAACTAGGCGCGGCGGGGTATGTCCGTAAACCATTTACCGCCGATCAGATCAAGGAGAAGCTGGCCGGCATTCTGGAACCAGCGCTGCCCTTATGAACCTGAACGATATGATTTTGAAATCCATCACCGACTCCACACTGCAGGTGTTTTCCACCATGCTTGGCGTGGATATCGCCTGCGGCGAAGCTTTGGTGAAAGCCGGCCTGCCTGAAGCCAACGAGGGAGTCGTCTCTTTCATCGGGTTGGCGGGTACCTGGGCCGGCACGGGTAGCGTGAGCTGCTCGCCGGCACTGGCTTGCCGCATATGCGCCGAGATGCTGATGTGCGAGGCTCCGGCCGTCAACGAGGAAGTCCTGGACACCGTCGCCGAACTCACCAATATGATTATCGGCAGCGTCAAGACCGAACTGGAAAAGCACCTCGGCCCGCTCGGACTAAGCATTCCGACGGTCGTCTACGGGCGCAATTTCAAAACCAAAAGTGCCGGTAACGCGGAATGGCGCGTCGTGCGATTCTGCTGGGACGAGGAAGCGTTGGTGGTCAAGCTCTGTCTGGAGCCCAAGGAACAGGCGGCACACGTGATGTTCCACACCTCCTCCAGCGACTCTTGTGCCCTGGAAGTGTAAGGAGCAATCGAGGAAACCCATGCCAACCAATGCACTCGTTGCAAACGAACCAGCTATCGCTTCGCAAACCGACACGCGCGCGGGAAAATACCTTACCTTTCAGCTCTCCAAAGAAGAGTTCGGCATTCGCGTTCTGAAAGTACGAGAGATCATGGGGCTGCAGGAGATTACCGCGGTTCCGCAAACGCCCATGCATGTCAAGGGCGTGATCAATTTGCGCGGCAAAGTGGTGCCAGTGATCGATCTACGCTTGAAATTCGGCCTGGAGACGGCGGAATACACGCAGCGCACCTGCATCATCGTCACCCAGGTGCAAGGCGAGTCCGGGCCGATGTTGATGGGAATTGTGGTGGACGGCGTCTCGGAGGTCCTGAACCTGACGGCCCAGGAAATCGAAAATACGCCAGACTTCGGCGAGGCCATTGCCGGCGGATATCTGTTGGGTATGGCCAAGGTAAAGGGAAAGGTCAAAATCCTGCTCGATATCGACCGCGTATTGTCCACTCAGGACTTGCGCGGGCTCAGTTCCATCCTCCACTAAGGAAGGGTTATGAAACAGAACTGCATGAGCCTGACTCTCACTCAGGCCATCGAAGGCATGGCCTTTCGTGCGAACCTCCTCGCTCTCCACGCGGCCATCGAATTGGCTGGCGAAACACACAATGGCGCCGGACGCGAGTTGGCGGCGGAAGAAATCCGCTGTGTGGCGAAGCGCCGAGCGCGAGCCGCCGACGGCGACCCGCAGGGCGAAACGCGAACCTCTTAAGGAATGATCCAGTGGCCCATTCGAGCGAGTTACGCCAACAGATTGAGGACCTCGCGCTCCAGCTAGTGGTAGCCGAACCGGGGAGCGCCGCGGATGTCCGCGGCTGGATGTATGCCTTGCAAAGGATTCGCCAACAGGCGCTAGGGGAACAGGCGGCCGAAGTGGCGGCGGCCGCGGTGGCCCTTGTGGAATCGTTGTCGGCCGCGGCTGACGGAGGCAGCGTGCCGCCGGCAGACGTCCTGCAGAAAGGTATCGTCCATTTGCAGCAGATTGCGGAGGGAGAAGTTGCCGCCCCGGCTACCGGGCCGCCGCCGCCGTCTTTGGCGCGGGATCCCGAACTGCTCGGCGATTTTATCCTGGAAAGCCGCGAGCATCTGGCCTCCATCGAATCGCAGCTATTGACGCTCGAGAGCGATCCCAGCGCATCGGAGGCTCTGAACGCCGTCTTTAGGGGCTTTCACACCATTAAGGGGCTGGCCGGCTTCTTGGAACTCTGGGACATGCAAAAGCTCGCCCATGAGACCGAAACGGTTCTCGACCGGGCGCGCAGTTCGCAGTGGAACTTGCCCGCGGACGCGTTTGACGCCATTCTCGAAAGCGCCGATTATCTGCGGCGATGGTTGACCCACCTCGAGTCCGCTCTGCAAGGTCAGGACTCGGACGCGCCGCCAGCCAATGAAGCTCTCATTGGCCGGATCCGCGCGCTGACTGCCAATTCCTCAGCGAAGACGGAGCCCACGGTCGACCTAGCCCATCTGGCCGCGGCGGTGGAAGCTCCGCCCGCCGTGGAAGCGCCCGCGGCCGCCGTTGAACCGGCGCGTCCCCGCAACGAGGCGATGGCCGTGAGGGTCGATACCGCCAAGCTCGATTACCTGGTGGATATGGCCGGCGAGATGGTGATCGCGGAATCGCTGGTGCGCCACGATTCCGAGCTTTTGAGCGTCAAGAGCCAGACGTTACAGCGCAAGCTGGCGCAGATGACGCGAATCACGGCCGAACTGCAGAAAACCGCCATGGCCATGCGCCTGGTCCCCATCGGACCTCTCTTCCGCCGGATGTCGCGGCTGGTGCGCGACCTTTCGCGGCAATTCAGCAAGCCAGTGCGGATGGAGACGGAGGGTGAGGAGATCGAATTGGACCGCACCATCGTCGAAGAGTTGGCCGATCCGCTGATGCATATGGTGCGCAACGCCATGGACCACGGCATCGAGACGCGGAACGAGCGCGCCGCCTGCGGCAAAAGCGCGTGCGGGTGTGTGCTCCTCAAGGCACACCACCAGTCGGGCCAGGTGGTAATCGAAATCAGCGACGACGGCCGTGGGTTGGACCCCTCCAAAATCACAGCTAAGGCGATTGAAAAGGGTTTGCTGGCGCCCGAGAGAGAGCTCTCGGAGAACGAGATCTTCAACCTGATTTTCGAGCCGGGTCTTACCACGGCGGCAAAAGTCACCAATGTTTCGGGCCGCGGTGTCGGCATGGATGTGGTTCGCCGGCATATCGAAAAGCTGCGCGGACGAATCGAAGTCCGGTCCGTGCTCGGCCGCGGCTCCGCTTTTTTGCTCAAATTGCCGCTCACCCTGGCCATCATCGACGGCTTGGTGGTGGGGGTGGGCAGCCAGCGCTACATCGTGCCCTTGTTCGCCGTGCGGGAGATGTTTCGGCCCACAGCCGAAACCATCTGGACCGTTCAACAGCGCGCCGAAATGGCGCTGGTTCGCGGCAATTTACTGCCAGTGTTGCGGCTTCACCGGCGCTTCGATGTGAAGCCGCGGTCGACAGACCCCACCGAGTGCGTTTTAGTGGTGGCCGAGGTGGAGGGCGCCTGCTACTGCCTGTTAGTGGATGAACTCATCGGCAAGCAGGAAGTGGTGATCAAATCTCTGGGTGAGACGTTCAGCGGCGTTACCGGCATCGCCGGCGGAGCCATCATGGGCGACGGGCGCGTGGGGCTGATTCTCGATGTGGATCGTCTGCTCAAGGATGGCGAACGTGAATCCCGGCACTGATTGGGCCGATCCGGAGGCGTCGCCAACCTTGGGAGCGCGGGATTTCGAACAAATCCGTCAGCTGGCTTACGGCACATTCGGTTTGGACCTTAAACCCGGCAAGGAGGAATTGGTCTCCGCCCGCCTGCGGCGGCTGCTGCGGAAGGGCGGCTTCCGCACCTTCCAGGATTATTATCGGCACGTGCTGGCGGATCAGACTGGCGCGGCGCTGGCCGCCATGATTGACGCCTTGGCCACCAATCATACGGCGTTCTTGCGCGAACCGGACCACTTCACCTTCCTGCGGGACGCGGTGCTGCCGGCCTTGGCCCACCGCGACCCGGTGGAACTCTGGTGCGCCGCCTGCTCGACCGGCGAGGAGGTGTGGACGCTCGCCATGATCTTAAACGAAGCCTGTCCGCAACGCCGGATTGCGATAGAGGCCAGCGACATTTCGAACAAAGCGTTGAAAGCCGCGCAAGCCGCCGAATATACCCTTGACCGCTGCCAGGGGATTCCGCCCGCCTGGTTTTCGCGGTACTTTGTGGCTGGAAAAGGGGCGGCGAAGACCTACACGGTCGCGCCGCGCCTACGGACACAGGCCAGTTTTCGCCGATTGAATCTAGTGGAGAATTTCTCCTGGAATCGTCTTTTTCCGGTGATATTTTGCCGCAATGTCATGATCTATTTTGACCGCCAGACGCAGGAACGAGTGGTTGCAAAGTTATCGTCGATGTTGGAGCCGGGCGGCTATCTATTTGTCGGCCACGCGGAGAGCTTGACGCGCATCGCTCATTCGCTCGATTACGTGCGGCCCGCGGTTTACCGCAAGCCGCAGAAGAAAGAAGGCTTGTGGAGCAGATCGTAGTGGGAATGGCCGATTGCCGCATTGGCGATGCTCCCGGCCAGGTGCTCGCCACTTACGCACTGGGATCGTGCATCGGACTGGCGGTTCACGATGCGAAGGCCGGGGTGGGAGGGTTGCTGCACTTCATGCTGCCCGACTCCGGGATCGATCACGAGCGCGGCCGCGAGAATCCGTGGATGTTCGCCGACACCGGCATTCCGATGCTGCTCGACCGGCTTTGCGCGCGGGGAGCATCGAAACGCCGCCTGACCGTGCGCGCCGCCGGCGGGGCCAGCATGATGGATCAGGAGAACGTGTTCGATATCGGACGGCGCAATTACTTGGCCATGAGGAAAATCCTGTGGAAGGCGGGAGTCATGGTGCACGGCGAGGCGGTGGGCGGAATCCGGTCCCGTACGGTGCGGCTGGAAATTGGCAGTGGCAAGTTCTTGATACAGGAAGGCGGCGAGGTCCGCGAATTGACGCCCGGCTTTCCCAAGACCGGAGGATTGTGATGGCTTATCGGGTGCTGATTGTCGACGACTCGCCGGCCATGCGGACGTTTGTCCGCCGCGTG
>Ga0181528_10002560_pt1 | contig 11214 bp, 9 predicted proteins | sample PEATcosm2014_Bin_47_FD_119742 | JGI IMG/M metagenome (GOLD analysis project Ga0181528, IMG submission 119742) | Peatland microbial communities from MTU Mesocosm Facility, Houghton, MI, USA - PEATcosm2014_Bin10_10_metaG | ecosystem: Environmental > Terrestrial > Soil > Wetlands > Peat | place... | reverse complement strand
GCAAAAGACGGAGGCAGGTTGGTCGGAAGCGTTTTCCCGCGAGCCGACGGGCGGCCTGGAAGCGGCTATTGAGGAAGGTGCGGCGCAGCGTTCCGCGCTGGAGGAACAGATTCAAAGCCAGGAACTGGAAATCGCCGGCCTCGAAGATCGCATGAAAGGCGGGGACGCGGGCCGCGAAATGGGGAAAGAGGTGAGCAATGCGCGCGCGCGCACGGTAGAGTTGCACCGCCAGCTGGCGGACCTCAGTGCCCGGATGGCCGAGCGCGAGAAGTTGCTGGGCGCGCGCCAGGCGCATCACGACCAATTGGAGGCTGACCGGAAGGCAGGCCAGACGGCGCTGGCTTCTATCGAAGGCCGTTTGCGCGAGGCCCGCAGCGAGCGCGGCTCGCGCGGTGAGCGTCTGCAGGTTATCGATCCGGGCATTGTTCCGGAGCGGCCGTCCTCGCCGAACATACCGCTGAATATCGCGGTGGCGCTGCTAGGCGGGTTGGCGCTGCCGGTTCTGTTTTTCGCATTGCAGTTGAGTTTTCAAGAGCAGCGGGTTTCCTGGGAGCCCGCGGTTTACCGAGCGGCCGTGCGGGCTCGCGATGAATAGCACGGCGCAGAGCCGCGGGCGGCCGATTCGGTGGGGTCCGCTGGCTTTGGGAGCGTGGGCGGCGGCCATCGCCACGGCGCCTGGTCTCGAGGTGAAGCTGTTGCTCACCGCGCCGGCGCTGATTTTAGCGGCAGTCTGGTGGAGTTTGCAGACGCCGGTTAGATGGCTGGCGTTGTTCTTTGGCGCGGCGCTTCTGCTGCCGCCATTGCCCATCGCCATGGGCGATTCCGGCCCGCACCCTTCCCTCCTCTTCGCGGCGCTCGGGCTGCTCGCAGGCGTGCTCTGGAAGGCGGAATGGAGCGTCGCGCCTGGCAGTTTGACAGCTTCGTTCGCGGCGCTTTTCGGAATCTTGCTGGCGAGCGTTGGTCCAGCGGCGATGTACTCGGGAGCGGTGGCCGGGGTGGGCAGCCTGGCGCGGGTGGCGCTGTTCGGCATCTCCGTTTATGTGTTTTTCTACGGCGCGTACGGCCCCGGCCGCGAGATGAACGCGAGGCGCAGCGTGCAGCTGCTGTATGCCGCGGCGGTCATTGCGGCGCTGTTCGCCTGCGTGGATTTCTATTATCAGTTTCCGGCCCCGGCGGGGTATGGTCCGCAATTCATCTGGCTCGATTCGGGAGTGTACCGGCGGGCACAGGGACTCTTTTACGAGGCCAGCACGCTGGGGAATTTCTGCGCGTTCTTTCTGGTGATGATCGCGGTGGCGTTCACGCGGAGCCGCGCGGAAGTTCCGGTCTCGCGGAAGTGGCTGCTCGCGGGCGGAGCGATTTTCTTTGCGGCCCTGGTGCTCTCGTATTCGCGTGGATCGCTGCTCAACGTGGCGGTGTCGCTGGCGGTGCTGCTGTGGACTAACCGCCGCCGTGTGCCGCTGGTGCGGGGAGCGATGGTGGCGGCGGCCGGGGCGCTGGCTACCTGGTGGATCTTCCCGGCATTCGCGCAAGCCTACTGGACGCGGTTGTCGGCCTCGACCGAGTTTCTTTTCACGTCGACCAACGGCGTGCTTTCGGGCCGGCTGACCAGCTGGGGGAGCCTGGGGGATTGGATCGCCGCCAACCCGTGGCAGGCCTTCTTCGGAATCGGCTACAAGACCTTGCCGTACACACAGTATTTGGGCAGCCCGGTGGTGGCCGACAACATGTACCTCAGCTTGCTGGTGGAAACCGGAGTAGCCGGACTGGCCGCGCTCATCTGGTTGAATGTGGCGATCCTGCAGTCGGCGGCGCGGTCGGCACGACGATCTTTTTTCGCCATGTGGATGCTGTGTTTCTGGGCGGGCGAGGCGGTGCAGATGGCCTCGGGAGATCTGCTGACGTATTGGCGCGTGCTGCCGGTGTATTTCTGGATTCTGGCGCTGGCGGTGCGCTCATGAATGTCATGCTGCTCGATCAGTACAGCGACCTGGGCGGCGCCCAGCAGGTGCTGTGGGAACTACTGCCGGCGATTCTCAGGCGCGGTTGGCGCGCAACGGTTGGATTGCCGGGTAGCGGGGAACTCTTTGAACGTATTCGTGGATTGGGGATCGAGGCGGAGCGCATCGACTGCGCTTCGGATGCAGGGCATTACGTCGCGCAGACTCCCCGGTTGGCAGGCCAGATTCGGGAACTCGCGGATCGCGTGGAAGCGGACTTGGTGTACGTGAACGGTCCGCGTGTGGTTCCGGCGGCGGCGCTGGCGGGTCTGGAGTGCCCGGTGATCTTTCACAGTCACAGTTGGCTTCCGGCGGGCATGGCGCGTACGGCGGCAGGTGCGGCGCTGCGAAAGATGGATGCGCGGGTGGTGGCCAACTGCGAGTTCGTGGCATCGCAGTGGCGGCGATTTGTCAGGGTGGAGCGGATTTCGGTGGTGCTCAATGGAGTGGCTGGTCCAGCCGGGCGGCGGGTGCGCCGGCCGGATGGGGCGATGCGAATCGGGTGCATCGGGCGCATCGGTCCGGAGAAGGGGCAGCGCGAATTCGTGGTGGCCGCGGCGCGGATTCGGGAGTCGCTGCCGGAGTGCCGGTTTGTGGTGTGCGGGGAGGCTCTGTTCGGCAGTGACGATGCGCAGCGCTATGCGGCCGAGGTACGGCGCGCGGCAGCGGGGCTGCCGATCGAATTTCGCGGATGGGTGAGCAATGTTTATGACGCGCTGGCGGAACTCGATCTGCTGCTTGTGCCCTCGAACGGGCCCGAGGCTACGACGCGCGTGATTCCGGAGGCGTTCGCCGCGGGCGTGCCGGTGATTGCGTTCGATACCGGCGGCATTTCCGAGGTGGTGGAGGATGGCGTTACCGGGGTTCTGGTGCGGTCCGTGGAAGCAATGGCGCGTGAGTCGGCGACGTTGCTCTCGGATCGCGAGCGGCGCGAATCGATGGCGCGGGCGGCACGAACGGCGTGGGAGCGGCGATTCACAAAGGAGAAATTTCAGGAACAGATGTTGGGAATTATGAGCGAGTCGCGACCGGAGGGGAGCGCATCACGGCCCTCCGGGCCTGGGCGAGCGTGGCTCGCCTGGAATTGGTAAGCTTCAGCTTACAGGCCCATGGCGAATGCGTCGTCGCCAGCGCCGGCCGCTGCCGATGATGGTCGCCAGCGAGATGGCGTGATGGCGCAAGCGGGCCGCGAACCAGGAGGCGTAGACCGCTTGCCGCGACTGCGATTCGGTGGCGCGCGAGGGCGGCGGGAGGTTCGAGGGCAACAATCGGCGGCGCGCCACTCTGAGCTTGTCGCGCCGGCGTTCCAGCAAGCTCAGGTGCAGCCACAGTTCGTCTTTGTTCGGATGGAAGGGCTGCACTGCCGGCGAAGCGGCGAACTCGGCGAACCAGGCTTGCGTGGATGCCGGCAACTGCGCGATCTCGTGGCGTGCGGCCGGCGCGAGCGCGCAACCGAACCAAGCTTGAGCGAGCGCGAACGCTACGGCCTGCAAGCGGCGCAAGGCGGGTGCGTGGAGACGCCGCCTTTCGGCCCAAAATTCGTCGGCTGCGGCGTGCCGTTGGAGGAAGCTGGCGAGCTCGTAGACATGAAAAACTTTCGTGCTCCCATGAAGCACGTGCTTGAGCAGATGGAGAGCGGCGTAGGCCACGGCATCCTGCGGGCAGAGCACTTGTATTTCGGCGCCTCCGATGGTACGCCGTACGCGCCGTGTCCAGAATTCGTCGACGCCGGGTGTTTCCAGCCGTTCGAGCGGCGCATTCCAGAACTGAAAGTGCAGCTCGATGGCGAGGGGCATTTCGGGATCGAAGTAATCGCCGCGCCAGCGCCACTGAGTGCGCGGGAATAGCCCGGGCAAATGGTCGGTGGGAAGCTTCTCCAGGCCGGCGATGGTTTCGTAATTCTGCGCCAGCAGAGCGTCGCGGGCGGCTTCGACGGTATCACGGGGGAAGTAGAGATCGATATCGTATTGGGCGCGGTCTTCGGGCCGGATGCCAAAGAGCTGGCAGTGCGCGATGCCTTTCAGAGCGATGAATTCGCCCGGCAGACTGGCAAGGCGGCGATAGGTTTCCTCGGCCATTTGCAGGCGCAGACGATTTTTGCGCGCGGTTTCCGCCACGGCTTCCGGCAGAATTTGGCGGAGCTGGAGCGTAAGGCCCTGGCGGTCGCACCATTCGAGGGCTTCGCGAAGGCCGTCTCGGTTGAGCTCGATGAGCCGGTCCGCGGCGGGTTCACAAAAGTGAAGCGCGGCCAGCACTGCGGAGACGTGCGGCGGAAGGCCGGGGCAATGCAACCAGAGATTCGACAATTTAGATTCGTACCGCCATTTTCCTGCTAGATTGGAGCATCGCACGATGCCTGAACCGCCCCAGCCTGCTTATTTCGATTCCGCGAAATCGGTTTGGATTCTCAGCCGCTATGCCGACGTACTGGCGGCCCTGCAACATCCACATCTGTGGCCGGTGGTTGAGGACGATCGCGACGAAGTAGGGCGGCTGAAATTGCGGGGCGAGGTGCTGGCGCGCTTTTCGCAGGCTCAGTTGGCGGAATGGCGGCCGCGGATGGAAGCTGAGGCGAAGCGCATTTTGCGGACGTTGCCCACCGGCCGTCCAGTGGATCTCTTTCGCGAATTCGCATTGCCGTGGGGACTTTCGATTGCTATGCTCGCCACTGGCGCCGATCCGGCCGATCGCGAGAAACTCGGTGCTTTGAGTGCGCGCGTGTTTGCGGCCACGGGGGCGGCTGAGGACTCGCCTTTGCGCGCCGATGCCGCATCTGCGACGGCGGAACTGGAGGGTCTGTTTGAGCACGTTCCGTTGGGAGAGCCGACCTTCGTGGCGCTCTCGCAAACCACCGCGCGGCTGCTGGCGAGTTGCTGGTTCGCTCTGGCCGGCCATCCCAGCGAGTTTGCCAAACTGCGCGCGCGGCCGGAACTGATGCCCGCCGGAGTGGAAGAAATGCTGCGTTATTCGGGCATCGTACGGCGCGTTTACCGGCGCGCCACAGGCGACGTGGAGATCGGCTGTGCGGTCATTCCGCGCGGCGGGCTGGTGGCGCTCATGCTCGCTTCCGCGAATCGCGATCCGGCACAGTTTCCGGACCCTGACCGGCTCGACGTCACGCGCCCGGTAGCCAGCCACTTCTCGCTTGGCTATGGCCGGAACTCCTGCGTGGGCGGCAATCCGGTGCGCGTGGCCCTTGCAGTGGCGACTGGCGCGCTGGTCTCGATTTTTGGCGCGATGGAACTGAGCAGTGAGCCAGAAGTCCGCACCGGTTCGGGCTTTTCTTTCCCGGCATCGGTAGAAGTAACACTTCTTGCGTAGCTTTTTACAAGATCGCGACAACTCCTAAACGGGCTCCGATCCATGCTAGATTCATGGGCCCGATTCACAGGGAGCGAAAGAAAAAAGTAGTCTTCTTTTTCCCCGCCTTTTCCAGCCAGGAAGCCACCGCTCCGCTCGGCATTCTCGCCGTTTCCACGCCACTATTGCGCGCCGGGTACGAGGTGACCCTCATCGATTCCACCATCACTCCGAATTTCAAGCGAAGGGTCTTGGAGGAACTCGCGGACGCCATCTGCCTGGCCGTCTCGCTGGTCACCGGTCCGATGATTCGCGAGACAGTCGAGATTGCGCGCGAGGTGAAGCGCAGCTATCCCGATATGCCCATCGTGCTGGGCGGCTGGCATCCTTCGCTGCTGCCCGATCAGACGCTGGCCGCCGAGTACATCGACGCGGTGGTGGTGGGACAGGGCGAAGAAGCGTTTCTCGAAGTGGTGGAGCGGCTGGAGGCAGGCGAATCGCTGCGCGGCGTCGCGGGCGTGGGGTACAAGCAGGACGGCCAGGTGACGTTCAATGCGTCGCGGCCCTTGAGTCCGCTCGCGGAGATGCCTCCCAAGGCGTACCAACTGGCCGATTTCGACGCTTATCAACGGGTTTGTGGACGGCGCTGGGCGATGTACACGTCGAGCCTGGCCTGCCCTTACAACTGCGGCTACTGCACCAACGACGGCGTCTACGGCCGCAAGTGGAATGCGCTCGAACCGGCGCAGGTGGTGGAAGAGACTTCGGAACTGGTGGGCCGCTACAACCTCGAGCTGCTGTGGATTGTCGACGACAATTTCCTGGTGGATCGCGACCGCGCGGTAGGCATTGCCGAGGGGTTGGTGCGCCGCGGCGTGAAGTTCGATTGGAGCATACAGGCGTCCACCAACCTGGTGATGCGGCTCTCAGTGGAGGAATTGAAGCTGCTGCGGCGCGCGGGACTTACGCAAATCTCGCAGGGCGCGGACACCGGCTCGGCTCGCATGATGCACCTCATGGGTAAGGATTTTCAGACGCTCGACATGATTTACGGCGCGGCCGAGCGGCTGAGCGCGGCGGGCATCCGGCCGAGTTTCAATCTGATCTTCGGGTACCCAGGCGAGACGGAGAAGGAGCGGCGCGAGTCGGTGGCCATGATGATGAAGATCTGCCGGCAATATCCGGGCGCCGAATTCTGGACCAACATTTTCACGCCCTATCCGGGGTCGCCGATCATGAAGCGGGCATTCGAGCTGGGGATCGAGGTCCCGAAGACGCTCGCAGGGTGGGCCGATTTCTTTCCGCGCTACACAGTGCTGCCATGGCTCAAGGGCCGCGACCATACGCGCGTGCAGAACATGCGCGAGTACATGCGGGTGGCGTTTCATCGCGTGCCCATCGGCAAGTACCGGACACCGGCGCTCAGCCGCGTGCTATTCGAACTCATCAGCCAGCCGGCTCGCTGGCGGCTGGATCATCACGTTTATTCCTTCCCGGTGGAACTCTGGGCCCGCAAAGCCGCGCAGAAGATGCTGACTCCTCCTAAGCCGAAAGTGGATGCGCACCAACTTTCGGCCGAGCCGGTGACCTGTTAAGGGGGAGCGATGGCCGATATTCTGCTGACGCATTCCAACCACGTGTTTCACGATCGGAAACAGATACGCAAGATGCAGCCCTATCCGCCGCTGCAGACGCTGCTCGCGGCGGCGTGCCTGCGTCGCGAGGGGTTTAGCGTGGCGCTGTTCGATCCGACGCTGGAAGCTCCGCAACCGGGTTTTGAGGCCGCCTTGGAACGGCACCGCCCGCGCCTGGTGGCGGTGTGCGAAGACAATTTCAACTACCTCACGAAGATGTGCCTGCTGCGCAATCGCGAGGTGGCGCACTGGATGGCGCGCACCTGCGTGGAGGCCGCCATTCCCGCGATTGTCAACGGCGCCGACGCCTCCGACCGCGCGGCGGAATATCTCGACGCGGGTTTCCGCCACGTGATCAGCGGCGAAGTGGAGCAGGCCATCGTGGAGACCGCGGTCGCGGCGCTCAATGGAATACCGCTGCGCAACCAGCCGGTCCGCGCGCCGCTGGCTGACCTCGATTCGCTACCGATGCCCGCGTGGGATCTGGTGGACGCGGCGCCGTATCGCGCGGCTTGGAAAAAGGCGCACGGGTACTTCTCGTTGAATATGGTGTCGAGCCGCGGCTGTCCCTACCGGTGCAACTGGTGCGCCAAGCCGATTTGGGGTGACACGTACCACTGCCGGTCGGCGCGCCTGGTGGCGGAGGAAATGCGCGCTTTGAAAGACCGCTTCGCGCCCGACCACATCTGGTTCGCGGACGATATTTTTGCGCTTTCGCAGCAATGGACGCACGAATTCGCCCAAGCGGTAGAGGCATTGGACGGGAAGATCCCGTTCAAGATGCAATCGCGCTGCGATTTGATGACGCGCGCCACGGTGGCAGATTTGCGGCGCGCGGGGTGCGAGGAGGTCTGGATGGGCGTGGAGTCGGGCGCGCAGGACATTCTGGACGCGATGGATAAAGGCACGCGTTTGTGGCAGGTGTTCGAAGCGCGGGAGAATCTGCGCCGGCATGGCATTCGGGCCGGCTTTTTCCTGCAGTTCGGCTACCCCGGCGAGACGTGGAAGGAGATTGAGAAGACGGTCGCGTTGGTGCGGGACACCCGGCCGGACGACATCGGGGTATCGGTTTCGTACCCTTTGCCGGGCACAGCTTTTCACCGCATGGTGTCGAGCCAGCTGGGCGCAAAGGAAAACTGGTCGGACAGCGATGACCTGGACATGATGTTTCAGGGCGCATTCACCACGGACCTTTATCGCGCACTGGCCGACGCGCTGCATCTGGAGGTGAGGAAGGGAAGGGAAGCGGCCGCGAGCGCCTGGAATGACGTGCTGGCGCTACGCGAGACTTGCACGCGGAAGATGCCCCTATGGATCTGCTGCTGACACACGGCTATTTCCTCCACGAGGATGCGAAGGAGCTTCAGATCATGAAGCCCTATGCGCCACTCGGGCTGCTGTATCTGTCGTCGCATTTGCGGGCACGCGGGTTCGGAGTGGAGATCTACGATGCCACCTTCGGCTCGCGCGCGGAGCTGTTCCGCATTCTGGAGACGGAGACGCCGGCGACGCTAGGGATCTACGCGAATCTGATGACGCGGCCGAACGCCATCGCCATCCTGCAGCATGCGGTGAGGTGCGGATGGCGCGTGGTGGTTGGTGGTCCGGAACCGGCCAATTATTCGGCGCAGTATCTGGAGGCGGGCGCCGATGTGGTGGTGCCCGGTGAAGGGGAGTTAGCCCTGGAGGCGATCCTGCGCGGTGGGCCGTTCGATGGGCGCCTGATTGAAGATCTCGATGCGCAGCCTTGGCCGGACCGGGAACGCATCGACATGGATCGCTATCTGCGGGCGTGGCGCGAGCGTCACGGCGCGGGATCGATCTCGGTGATCACGGCGCGCGGATGCCCGTATCATTGCCGCTGGTGCAGCCATTCGACATTTGGCAAGACACACCGCCGGCGGTCGCCTGTGGGCGTGGTGGATGAAGTGGAGTGGATTATGGGCCGGTACGCTCCCGAACAATTGTGGCTGGCTGACGATGTGTTCACGATTCACCATGGCTGGCTCGACGCATACGCGCGCGAGATGAAGCGCCGTGGACTGCGCGTACCGTTCGAGTGCATCACGCGCGCCGACCGTGTGAATGCGTGGGTCGCGGGGCAGCTCGCGGAGCTGGGATGCTATCGCGTGTGGATCGGGTCGGAGAGCGGAGCGCAGCGGCTGCTGGATGCCATGGAGCGCGGCGTAACGGTGACGCAGGTGCGCCAAGCGGTGGCGCAGTTGAAGGCGCAGGGGATCGGGACGGGCATGTTCTTCATGTGGGGGTATGAAGGCGAGGACTTGGGCGATATCGAAGCGACGTATGAGCATGTGAAGGCGTGCGAGCCGGAAGTGTTCTTCACTACGGTGAGTTATCCCATCAAAGGAACTCCCTACTATGAGGAAGTGGCGCCCAGGCTGGTGCAATTGGGAGCGTGGTCGACGAGCACCGATCGCGACGTCAAGGTTCGGGGACGGCACTCGCGGCGCTTCTATCAGGCTGCCGACCAGCTGCTGCGGAGTGCGACAGCGGCGGATGCAGATCTCGCACGCCGGAATTTGCAGGCCGCTTACAGCGAGGTGGAAGCATGAGCACGGCGGCGCTGTTCGAGCGGCTGGCTGCCCGCTACGACGAGCTGTGGACGGAGACGCCTGTCGGACAGGCGCAGCGCAATGTGGTCTGGCGAGTGGTGGACAGCCTGTTCGGCGCCGGCGACTGCGTGCTCGATATCGGCTGCGGTACGGGGGAGGACGCGGCGCACCTGGGGTCGCGCGGGGTTTTGGTGTATGGTGTGGATGCATCGCCGGCGATGGTGGCGCGCGCTCGGGCGCGGAGAGTGAGGGCGGAGGTGGGGCGGATTGAAGACCTCGTGGGACAAGCTTGTCCAGGTGAGCGGAGCCGGCGGCGGGTGTTCGGGCACGAAGCCGAAGAAACTTCTCCGGCCACGGCGGCTGGCTTCGCGGACGCTACCAATGGCCAAACACGAGGGGCGAGCTCTGCTCGCCTGGACAAGCTGAAGCATGTCCCACAATGCGCTGCGCGCAAGCTCTCAGCGGTCAGCTTTCAGCATTCAGCTTTTGAGCGGCACGAAATCGTATTTTTCGACGGGGCGATCTCCAATTTCGGAGCGCTCAATTGCGTGGAAGATCTCGCGGGAGTGGCGCGATCGCTGGGCAGGTTGGTTCGCCCCGGCGGGTACATAGCGATTTGCACGATGGGCCGTTTTTGCGTATGGGAGACGCTCTATTACGGCCTGCGCCTCGATTTCAAGAGGGCGCTGCGGCGACTGGCCGGACGCGCGGGGGAGATTCGCTACCCCACCGTCCGCCAGCTGCACGCGGATTTTGCGGCCGATTTCGAGTTGGCCGGTTGGACCGGCGTCGGCATGCTCGTGCCGCCGTCGTACGTCAAGCTTCCAGTGCGAATCGTGAACCTGCTGGCGCTTCTCGACCGGCTGCCGTTCCTGCGCTCCTGCGCGGACCATCGCCTGCTAGTCTTCAAGAGGAAATGAGCATGCTCGCCAGTGTCCGCCGCCAGTTCGTCGACGAATATACGAAGATCCGCCATGCGGAAGGCCGCGGCTCGCAGGAGTCCGACTATTATCTGGCGCTGCCTTTTCGCGACATTACGGGACGCCTGCAGGACCAGTGGACCATCCGCGCCGCCAGCTATGTTTACCTGGAGCGGCGCATCCTGCCGCGTTTTGAGAGCCAGGCACGCGCCCTGCGCATCGCCGATGTGGGCGCGGGCAATTGCTGGCTATCCTACCGGCTCGCGTTGCGCGGGCACCTGCCAGTAGCGATCGATATATTGGGCGATCCGCTGGACGGGCTCGGCGCCGGCCGGCATTATCTGGCGCGTGCTCCGTTCCCGCGGATTAACGCCGAGTTCGACGATCTGCCGCTGGCGTCGGGCAGCATGGATCTGGCAATCTACAATGCCTCGATCCACTATTCGACGGATTACCGCCGCACGCTTTCCGAGATCCGCCGCTGCTTGCGGCCCGACGGGTGTTTCGTCATCGTGGATTCGCCGGTCTATCGGCACCGCGAGCACGGCGATATGATGGTGCGGGAACGGCATCGGCAGTTCCAGTCGATGTACGGGTTCGCGTCCGACGCCGTGCCCAGTATCGAGTACTTCGATCTCGAAATGCTCGAAGGGCTGCGGCGCGATCTGGGGATCGTGTGGACCATCGACCGGCCCTGGTATGGCTGGCAATGGGCGCTGCGGCCGTGGAAGGCCCGGTGGCACGGCAAGCGGCCGCCATCCAACTTCTGGATTCTCACCGGCAGGTT
>Ga0181528_10002559_pt1 | contig 11214 bp, 16 predicted proteins | sample PEATcosm2014_Bin_47_FD_119742 | JGI IMG/M metagenome (GOLD analysis project Ga0181528, IMG submission 119742) | Peatland microbial communities from MTU Mesocosm Facility, Houghton, MI, USA - PEATcosm2014_Bin10_10_metaG | ecosystem: Environmental > Terrestrial > Soil > Wetlands > Peat | place... | reverse complement strand
CGCATACCCACCACCTTGGAGAGAGGACTGTGCGCCCATTTCAAGCGTAGAAGCTCTTGGCTCAAGGCTGTGAAGGCGCGGCACTCGTTCTCGTATTTGGCCGCCCCAGCCGCATCCCCCTTAGCGTTCGCATCGTAGCGCATCTGTTGGCAAGCGGAGGCGAGCATGCTCATCTGTCTCGCGGTGTCGTGGATCCCGTCCATCATGTCTTGGTAGTTGGCAAGGATCCTGTTGCGGATCTCTTGGTTCATTTCCATCACGTGGGTGTTCAACTCACGGAGAAGGAGCCTCTGCCGTTTCACGCTGCCCCCCTCCTGCTCATCCGACATTTTTGAGTTTGTGTTTCTTGGAAAAGAGAAGGTGGCCAAACACACAAAATGCAAAAGCGCGTGGTGGTGGTGTTCACCAAAGAGGAGCTCAAGCTCGCCGCGTGCTTGGCGTACGACCCTGAAGCGAAATGGGTTCTGAACAAACTCGGACCCGTATTCCCCCGTCTCACCAAAGTGCAGATCCAAAGGCTCTTTATTTCTGTTACCGGATTCGATGGTCAGGTGGAATACAAAAAGTACGGTGGGAAAGAATACGACTCGGTTCGTGATGAGATCAACGCTCTTGTGTCGGAACCTACTCAACCGGAACCGCAACCCATCCTACCCCTACCGCCACCAATACAAGCGTCACCACCCAAGGTACCTATACAACCAATACAACCAATACAGCCAATACAACCAGCACCAAAACAGCAAGAGCCACCACCAACCCAGTCAATACAACCAGCACCAGTGGCACCAGCACCAATACAACCAGCAAAGGTGCCTATACAAACGGTACCAATACAACCAACACAACCAATACAACCAGTACCAGTGGCACCAAAACAGCAAGCGCAGCGACCTAAGGAGCCAATACAACCAATACCAGTGGCACCAAAACAGCAAGCGCAGCGACCTAAGGAGCCAATACAACCAATACCAGTGGCACCAAAACAGCAAGCGTCACCACCCAAGGTACCAATACAACCAATACCAGTGGCACCAAAACAGCAAGCGCAGCGACCTAAGGAGCCAATACAACCAATACAACCAGCACCAGTGGCACCAAAACAGCAAGCGCAGCGACCCAAGGAGCCAATACAAACCATACAACCAATACAAGAACCGGAAGGACCATTGCAACAACCGATACGGTATGTGCCTTCGGCGCAGCAAATACAACCACCGACGCCGTTGGTGCGCACAAAGAGGGTTCGGACGTACGATATCCATGTGGATGTGCGACAAATCGTGGGTGGGGCAGTGCTCAACTACCATAACCCGCGAGTGCAGAGCTACATGCGTGAGGTGACGGAGGCGAGATGGAGGACGCACCGTCGAGAGGAGCTCAACATCAACTACCATGCGTGCAGGTACATCATCGCCATGGAGTCGAGCACCCCAGAGCAGAAACAGCATGCGCAGGGGGTACTGAGGCAAATCAACTTCATGAACTCTTCCGTTTCCTATCCGGCGAGCATGGAGCGGCTTTGGACCGAGTACCTTTTGCAGCTTTTGCCTGATCGGTACGACTGGACCACCTCTTTATCGACCAAAGTGTTTGGCGGTCTACCGGCTTTGGACTGGGGGAGGCCGCATCTCGACTTTATCGACCTTTTATGGAATGGTACCGTAGGGGCGAGTTTGAGGTTTTACTCGACACAAATGTGAAATGGCTGCGAGCAAAACGAAACGCGATCTTGAGAAACGGTTGGCTGCGATCAACGTGGAGCTGATTGCGGCTGAGGCTCATGTTAAAGTTTACAGCAAGATTAAGAATATGCAGCCGATGGTGGATTCATGGTTGGATACCATCTCGAACCTCACAATAGAGAGAGATGCGCTGGCCTCCCAGATTTCCGTTTTGGGTAAGGCGGCGATGGTTCGCAGTATAGAGTCGGCCACATCAAAGACCACCCGAGCGGTTGGCTCTTTACAGGTGAAAAGCTCGATGGTGGTCGATATGCATAGAGCGCAAACCGCCGCATCCACAGCCAAATCGCAAATGGCCGCACTGTTCTCCCCGAACGAGCTCGAGAGACAGAGAGCGGAGCTTCTCGCTTCAATACGTATGCTGAGAGAGGAGGCTGTGAGGTGTATTGCACAGCAAAAAACAAAACAGACCACCTGATCGACCGTCAAACACACACCAGAATATGGAATCATCCTCCTCTTCTGCTTCGGCAGCAGCAGCACCAAAGAAGAAGGAGGTGATCGATACGTACCTCCCCTCCTCCGAGATAACGGATGAGATGTTGACGGATGCGATTCGACCCGTGCATAAGACGACGCAGCACTTGTTCGTGCGCGATAAGATGGAGGCCAACCCGGAGATGACGGTGGAGGAGGCGTCGGAGCTATACAAACGGTTGGCGAAAAACTCTCGCGAGATTGGGAACCATTATAAGGCGGAACGTATACGGCTCAAGGGAGAGTACGATCTCATTCTGGCTCGATGGATCAAGCTCAACCCACAGGCGGAGCAAGCGTACCAAGTGTCGATGGTCAAGCATAGGAACAACCGTGAGGCGCGCAAACAGTCCAACAAACCCAAGCTCACGACGCTCGTATACACCAAGAAAGATCCTTTACCTGCTTCTGCTGCTTCTGCTCCTACTGCACCTATAGCCACAATGGCACACCACTGCAGAGTGGTGATCCAGAAATGCTGTCCATCATGCCAGGTCGAAGTGCAATCCGTTGAGTCGCAGCCGCTGCAGCCGCCACCCCTATCGGTGACGCATACGAAACGGAAACATGATGCGGCGATGGCGCGCATCTTGCGCACCAAATGGGAGGCGCATAAGGAAGCTCAAGCGCAGAGAGCAGCAAAGCCCAAACCAGCAGATGGTGAAGAGGATGATGAGGATGATGAAGAGGAAGAGGAAGAGGAGGTGGATGAAGAGGTGCATAGGCAGTCGCTTTGGCCTGATGGTGGTGGTGATGACGAGTGATTCACAAATATAAAGATGAATAGCATCATTCGCGACAGATCTTTCACCTGCGAGGCGGACGCTGAAGCATTAACCAACTATATCAAAGGTCGCATAGACGTTCACCTCCATGACAACGATATAACCCATGAATGCCTAGCGGCAGTAGCTCCATCGTTCCAAAACTGCAAAGGTGTCAGCTTGCGCGGGAACTGCATAAATGATGATGGTCTTAAGACACTCGCTCCCTACCTCAAAAACTGCGAGGTGATCGATCTTGCCGACAATAAAATAGGTGAAGCTGGCGCTATCGCACTCGCACCCTAGCTTCAAAACTGTACGAATCTGCGCCTCTCATCCAACTGGATTGGAGATGCTGGTTTGGAGGCACTCGCCCCTCACCTCGATAACTGTACGGAGCTATATTTAGCAAACAATGGCGTACGTGATGCTGGGATTGCTGCATTGACCTCGCATATCCAAAACTGTACGAATCTCAATATATCGTGGAACTACATTGGTGATGCAGGTGCTATGAGCTTGGCCCCCAACATCAAACAATGCACTTATCTGTGTCTCTCATGCAACGGTATCGGAGATGAGGGGATGGCGGTGCTGGTCCAGCATTTACCCCATGGCGCCGTGCTGTCCATCATTAACAACAAGATCAGCGATAAGGGGGTTCTGAAATCGACCCCATACCTTGCGAAGTTGGCTGAGCTTAATATTTGGGAGAACGACATCGGCGTCGACGGATTGGTCGCTCTGGCTTCTGCTCTACCGTATTGCAAAGTGGTTGTGGACGTTCCTTATCAGCTTCAAAAATGGTGGGATGATGCTGTGGCCCAAGCCCCCTACCGGCTCGCCTTCTTTTCATTTTTCTCTGGTTCAGCCCTTGGGCCTTCTGGTTTGTATTCAAGAGATGGTGATGATGCGATATTATCAAGAGTGCTCACGATGTATACGGGATCTCTGCCGCCAAAGCGGAAACAACCAGAAAAACAAGTACGAATACGAAAAGAGGAGAAGGATTAAAGTTGGCCGGGGGGGTGTTCTGTGTCACCATTCTTTGGTACTCCACACCCAAACCGGAAGAGTCGTATTTCGTAATGGAGTATACCGTATCCACCATCGCATAGGAGTTCAACCAGCTTATTCCATCCCATGAGAGAAAGGTCCTTCCCGTCCCTTTTGTCAATTTAGAATAGTTGGTATACGTCTGAAGAATGAGCGAGTCCTCCTCACGGACGGCGCACATGTACCATTGAGCCAAAGTGGTGGGACACGAGGCCAGACGGTCCACAAACCATACGCACCCCGCATCCGCTCCGCCCTCCACTTTACAATAGTCTGTGACGGCCTCCAAGCATGCGAGCGTTATGCCTTTACCCAGAAAAACAGAAGAGCAGGCGGGGCTCTGGCATGGAGAGCTCGGAGTTTGCGCGTTGAATATGCACGGAATCTGGACGGGGATCTCACATGCACATCCAAGTTTCGTTTGTTGTTGTAGATAGGTCAACATATGGTAGATGAAGGTCAACGACCATCCAGTGGAGCACCCACCAAAGAAAGGAAACAGAAGAGATTGGCAGCACGATTCAGAACATACCGACATCGTGCATTCGGGGACCATCTCCTCACCCAAAATCTGGAAACAGCTGTCCGTCGTCGTCACTGGAGGAGTCACTGAGAGCTCCGCTCCCATCTTGGTATTTATTCTTTGTGTCTTCTACCACCTCCTCCTCCACCACAGAAGCAGACATGGAAGGCGGAGCGGCGATTTCATAGTCGTCGCTTGATGAGTCACTTCCATCTTTATTCTGTTTGTCTTCTACCACCTCCACCACAGCCGCAGCTGGCATAGAAATTTCATAGTCGTCGCTTGAGGAAGAGGAAGATGAGTCACTTCCATCTGCTGTGTCTGCAACCTCGGAAGCAGCAGCTGAAAAAGAAGGTGGAGCGAGAAGTCTGGCGGTGAGCTCAATCTCTTTATAGACTTGGCTGTGCTCATACTCAAATCTCCGTTTCCTGTTCGTCTTGACGCAGTTGAAAAACCCGGTGCGATTGTACACTTTACAGAAACACTCCTCTTTGAGTCCAGCAAACCTCATGATCGATATGCACGCCGGATGGTATAAATGCTCCGGCTCTTTATAGTACGCATCCTTCATGGATATGGGGTTCGGAAGAAACTGGTAGTTGGGATCGCCCTCCTTCACCGACATCTTCCATCCACAAAAGTTGCACGTATGGTGCCTGGCTCCGAACTGACGCTTGATCCCTAAAACGGTCGTTTCCGGAACCGTACCACCCAACCTTGAGATCATATCCTTCAGCTTATCTGCATTGATCTCCATGGGTGGAGCTTGGCGGAGAAGCACCTCAAGAATGAACTTGAACGCACTCGTCTCAACAGGAGGAACAACCACTTGAACCAGAAGAGGGTCCCTATCCTGCTTCACCACGAGCTTGGGTCTCAAAGCGTCGAGTACCTTCTTGCATTCCGCACCCGCCGTATTGATGCTGTAGAAGTGCGGAATGGGCTTCTCCTTCATCCCCCCCCACCCAGGCTCCGGCTTGAACAACGGATGCGACGTGGCAGTAGTCAGCGCCTCACTCAGCATCACAGTGAACACCGAGTTAACAGAAGTGGTGAGCTCAACAGGATCGATGAAGGCGAATTGCTCAATATTCTTCTTAAAGAATTGATCCAATCTCGTCTTCAAATCATGCATCACATAGTCAAACGCCACCTTGCTCTTGTCCCTGACCAGCTTCCGCAGGTCTTTTGTCGTCTGCTCCATGGACGACCAAAACCTCCACCTCTTCTGTTTCCTGTTGTGTGCTGCCATCAGTGCCGCTATAAGCCAACCAGAACACGCCGAAACACGCGGGTAGGGCGCCCAATACGAATTTGAAGGAAACGTTCTGGAGCTCATGGAACATGGTGCCTGAGATGAGAACAACGGAGAAGGAGAGCGTCAGCATGTATAGCGCGTTCACTTGGAGCGGCTCCGCGTGTCGTTTGATGGCCTCATCGATCATCACGAGCTGGACCGCGGCAAACGTCGCGGTTGCTGTGAGGTGCACCCACCAGTACTTGTACTGGTGTTTTAAGCCCAATACGAAACACTTGGCGGCGCTTTGGGTGAACCCGCCCACAAATCCAGGCTTCAATGCGCTCAAGATTGGGCTTTCGATCCACTTAGATAGATGTAAAAGGGCATGGGTGAGTACCACACCAATCATCAACCCTATCCATATCGAATCATCGTTTGGAGTCCTATCGATGGTGTCGGGGGGAGAGAAGATGACCAAAACCACCATCCCAGCCACAATGCTCACAACGGCGATAGGAGATGGCGCCACTCCATCCATAAAGTAGCTCAACAGAGCGCTCCATACGATGGTCACACTGCCTAAAGGGCCTAATATCGTCATCGATGCGAAATTGGTCGATGCGAACTGACATACGACGCTCATACATACGCTTAATAGGCCGAAAGCAGTATACTTTTGTTTGTCAGTCGTTTTGTTTTCAGGTGGATAGGAGGATAAAAAACATACGAGTCGTTTGCTGGTGATATGTCCCTTTTTCAAAAGCTCCATTCCATACGCATTGAAAAAGGTCCCAACCAAAACCAAAACGATCCCTACAATCATTCTTTCTTGGTGTGGGCAGGACCCGTGCGAGCCTTCTTCTTTTTGGGTTGGTCCTCTACCACAGGCACAGCCACCGCCGGCGATACAACAGGCTCATCGCTGTCCTCCACAACGCGCTTCTTGCGTGAGATCTTGGGCTCCATGACGCGGTAGACATCGGCCAGACTTTGGGGGGAGAGGTTGGGAACCATGGCCGTGGCCAGACAAACGTCCTTAAAGAGCGCCCTGAGCAAGGGGCTGGCCTCAATGGCGCGGTACAGATGGGAGTGGAGCATGCGGCGGGCGTTTTCGGTGAGCGTCCTCTCCTTAGTGACGCGTATCAAGTACCTCATGACGTACTCGACAAGAGCGGTGAGGTAAATTATGGGAACCTTGCCAATGCGTTTCTTGACGAGCCCATCACGCTGGACCAGAGACCGAACCCGGCTGCTGGGGAGGTTCAAACCTGCGCGGTGCATGACGGAAATCCCGGCGCGCTTGGCCTTCTTCTGTTTCGGTTGGGCTGCGTACTGGTCGGACATCTCCGGCGCGGGAGGGAGGAGGGCGTCCATTGTGGAGATTGTGTTGTGCCACAACACCAAATGGCGCCTTCAAGCAAGCCCCTCTCCTCCTCCCACTCAGACTCCAACCCCTCCCCCTCCCCCTCCACGAAACCGGAAACGGAGATGGACGAGACCAAAAAGCGTAGGCGCGGTTCTCAGCGCCGAAACGACGCGCGGTTCCGCCGCCACCTGAGCACCCTCATGCGCGAGGATGGGTCGGGGGGGGTATCGTGCTCGAGCGAGGCGTTGATCGAGATGGACCATTTGGCCTCCTTTCTGGCGCGCAAGATCATGGACGGCGCCGAAACGCTCGCTTGGGACCGGAACAAGAAGTCCGCCGTGGAGGAGGATGTGCGCGTCTCGTTCGAGATGCTTCTCGTCGGCGCGCTCGAAAAGGGCGATCCCGACCACACTCTCATGAAGCAGGCCGAGGAGTTTGCGGCCAACCGGGTCGCCACCTACGTCTCCACTCTTCCTACTCCTTCAGCGATCACAACCCAAACGGAACAGGATGTGGCTTGAGCTTGTGGTGGTGTTGCTGTTGCTCTTGGGTTTAGAAGTACATGCGATGGATGATGTTGTTTTTCATGAAAACGAGAAGGTATCGTTGGTTAGTAGCAACGGTAAAACCAAAAACACCTTCTATACGTTGGCATGCTCTGTTTCGAACAACCAAAACCAAAACCCAAAACTGAAAGAGCTGGGGTGCTGCTCTTCAGCTTCTAAATCTTTTGTTCCGTATGAAATTGGTTCTGGTGAAGACCAAAACTGTATAAAGGTTGTGGACAAACAAGGCCATACGACCCTCTACCAAATCGCTCAAGGCCTGGAATGGGCAGGTTTGACGTGTCCATCGTGTGTTGTGTTCTTACCTATTCAACACCCACTGCTCAATAGCATAGCCGAAAAGTACGACCTTCTTCTGGTATACTCTTCAGCACAGCTCGCAACCGATTTGGCTGAGGTGCGCTCCAAAGAACCCGCCCTGAAAGCGGACGAGGTGTTCCCTTGGTTTGAGCAGCACGGAAAAGTGGTTATGGCCAAAGAACCAATCAAAAGAGAAGGTTGGAGAGTAGATCAACCTGGTCAATGCATAAGCTTTGAGTTGATTGGTAGTAAAAGCTTTAAAGTCGTGCTCTTTGGTTCCGATGGTGTACAACACGAACTCAAACGAGTGGATATAGAGTTCATTTCGCTCGATTCTAGCCTACACATATTCCCAGCAAGGGAGCAACCTTCCGTTTTACACATTGTGCGTTTGGAAGGAGAAGTAGACGGCTTAAAGCTGGCTTCGGATGACCACGTATATATGGATCTACCTTCTGATGTATACCAAATCTCTCCTATAGAGGGTGTATACCAAATGCGAGAGTGTCAGGCAGGGCTTCAACGGAAACTGCAAACGTATCCCACTCCATGCGCTCTATTGGGTCACTCAGAGTGTATGGAGAAGGATGAAATATGCTACTGGAAGACCAAATGCACCGACCGCATGGCTTGTGACATATACAAGACGCGTACCATGTGCCTCAACCAGAAACGGAGATGCGCATGGTCACAAGAGAAAGGATGTTCACCACTCAAATGACGTGCTCTCGCTGTGGCGGGCCGAACTCGGCCACGTGCGGGTGCCAGAAAACAGCATGCTTGAGATGCGGCCATGGAGATTTCACGCGGTGTGCGTGTCCCTTGTTCAGTTCTGGTGGACCTGCTGCATCGCATATGGGTCTCTTTGGTCCGGGTGGAGGAGGTAGACTGTTTGGCGCAACAGCAGACGAGATGCTTCAACGAGAGGGGGAGGAGGAGGAGACGATCAAACGCATAAAATAGCTCAAGATCGAGCTCGACCACCTTCAGCGCAAGTACACCCTCCTCCAGCGGAAGAAGGAGCTCCAGGCTCTCGAAACGGAGGTTAAGGGTATGCAAACCAAGGTCCAAAAACTAGAACATGAGTGACACAACGCAAATGACGTGCTCTCACTGTGGAGAGTCGAATTTTGGCACGTGCAGGTGTCAAGAACTAGTATGCGTGAGGTGCGGCCATGGGTGTGCGTGTCCTATGTTTGGTTCGAGTTTGACTCCTACTCCAAATCCATTCAGGCCTCCTGCTGCAGTAAGCAAACCTATCGGCTATGATGATCTGAAAGCTGTACAAGATGAACAGGCGGCGGTGCGCAAACGGATGAGCGATCTGCGAATAGAGCTCAATCTTCTGGAAAGCAAATACAATCTGCTCCAACAGAAGCAAGAGCTCCACGCTCTAGAGAAGGTGGTCAAGCAGAAGCGCGAGGAGGTCGAAAAGTTGGCTGCGGCCGACACACAAGAGTGACACAACATCAGCATGTAAGCACTATGACCATGGTTCCGAAATGGTCGAGATGGGAGTAGGAGGGTGGAGATCATATGTGGCGCGATCATGTACACGAGTTTAAACACTTGGATGGTGGTTGTTTATTCCTTCTTGCATGCATTCTCTTGGAGGCTACAAATTTTGATGCCTGAACTCGATTCAACCATCATGGCCTATACCCTCGTCGGTTACGCGTTGTCTTTAATCTTTGCAGATTGTGACTTAGTTCTGTCGAGCGCGAACGCGTTGAACGATCGTGAACGAGCCTCAATCATTCACGTATTCATATTCTGGTGGAACCACTGCACATTCTCCTCTCGCACAAACACTTCCACTTTCTCAACACTCTCCACTAGAGGGCTCTCCTGGAGAACATCCCTTGCTTCCTGTAACTTGTTCTGCACATTGTTGATAATGCCCATAACGTCTTGTGGCACATCGTACTTGCCAACACCCACCGCAGTTTCCACGGCGCGCCACTTTACCTCGAGGTCGCGGAGAGTCTTGTCCATCTCCGTCCACTTCGTGGCAAAGATATGGAAGTGCCGTTCGGCAATCTCCAGCTCTGGGCGCCACTTGAGCCGTCTCGAAAAAAAGTTGCTGTGTTTCACCCCTTCCTCGAGGAGACCCAACCAATCTGCCCAGAAGATGGAAACTTTCGTGTGGTTGACATCGTCGAACTCCTTCATGCTCCTGCGAAGACCTTCCACCTTGTTGTGCAGCTCCTTAACGGACGCGGAAGAGCCTCGTCGTACCTTTTGCTGCTGTGCCACCTGCGTATCAGGAATAGCGACAAACGTGTTCATCATATATGCTGGTGTGCTTGTCCTCGTTTGCACCCACGCGCCACGTAGATCCACACCACGGAGTCAATTAAAGTATACAGGGCCGCGACGGCTGCTTGCCCTGCCACCCAACCGTCGGTTGCTGACGGTGTTGTCCCGTTTGCCGTTGTGTTTCCCGTAGCAGGGCACGGTACAGCGGCAACGTACACAGCAAGACCAAATGTAGCGAGACCAAGCACGAGGGCGAGCACAAAACCACAATGCGCTCCTGAGTTTGCCAGAAGGCGCGTACAGATGGAGGAATTCCACACAGACAGATGCACTGAGACACCTGCGCGACACCTTCAACGATGAACCCTTGCAGAGGGGCTGGAATGGAGGATATGATGTTCAAGACCAAGCTGTCGCAAGTGTGAAAAAGCAAAATCGGGATGATCAGCAAGAACGACAGCACCTTGAGAATACAGCTCAAGGCTCGCGCGCGCTTGACGTTCACGTTCTCCTCGCGTTTCTGTTCGGCTGTGCCACCGAGCACACGTTGTCTTTGCAGGTTGACTTCGTCTCTCAGTCTTCTGTTGTCTTCCTGGACCACGTGGAGCGCGGCAGATAACGGATTGCGTTTGATTATGTCCAAGTTCTGTTGAGCGCGACGACGTGCTTCTTCTTCTTCACTAACAACGTCGAAGAAAGGTCGACTATTGTTGGTGGAAGCGTCGCGAGCGTCGGATAAAGGTTGACTATTATTGGTGGAAGTGTTATGATATTTGACTTTGAAGGGGAGGTGCAGCCGGAGTCGATGAGAGCATCCAATCAAGAAATGAGATTTCCAAGTCTTTCCCACCTTTCAGTATGGGACTAAATTTTAGTCCCATACAGGTTTCCCAACTTTTCCCGTCACACAAACTGTAT
>Ga0181528_10002557_pt1 | contig 11215 bp, 16 predicted proteins | sample PEATcosm2014_Bin_47_FD_119742 | JGI IMG/M metagenome (GOLD analysis project Ga0181528, IMG submission 119742) | Peatland microbial communities from MTU Mesocosm Facility, Houghton, MI, USA - PEATcosm2014_Bin10_10_metaG | ecosystem: Environmental > Terrestrial > Soil > Wetlands > Peat | place... | reverse complement strand
GGATATGGGATGCGCTGGGCGCCGGCCAATATCTCCTGGCCTACGACCCCCGGATTCTCCACGAATATCAGCAAGTCCTCAGCCGCCCGAAGTTCGGGTTCACCCCGTCAGAAGTGGCTGATTTGTTCGGTGTGATCGCCCGTTTAGGCGAGATCGTGATACCGACCGCGGCGTTGCCGCCTCTCCTCGATCCTGACGATACGCCGTTTCTTGAGGTCGCTGTATCCACGTCTGACAGGGTCTTGGTCACAGGTAACGCGAAGCATTATCCCCGCGCGGCCCGTCACGGCGTGGCGGTATATTCCCCGCGCGAAGCGCTGGCTTTGCTGCCCCGGTCTGACATGCGCTGATCGCGCCGAGATCTACAGCGAAGCGGGTATGGCGCAAATGCCCGCTCAACCGGAATCGCCTTGATCAGCGCCTTGCGATGCGCCTTTGATCGGGATTCAGCCTCCACAGCCCATTCGGCAGCGATAGCCCCCTATCCTGTTTGGTTTCGATACTGTCGAGGATCAGTCCAGCGAGCCTGGCTCGTTTCCTCGGCGGCAAGGCGAGAGCGACCGTCGCGGGTCGTTGCTGTACAGTGGCGGGGAACGGGATCACTTCGGGCATGGATGCATTAGTACATTTCCGCTGCCCTTCGACAACGATGGCGCCCTCCGAAATCGCGGTAGTCGGACTACCGGGAAAACGGTAGTGAAAGCTTAACCGTTCGCTATTCGCGAATAGCGTATTCGTATGGTCACCGAGCCACAGGACGTGGTTGTAGCTCTTAAGCTCTGCATCGAACGAACCCGGCAAAGCTATGCGGACTTGGGCCATGAACTAGGAATGAGCGCGTCGGAGGTCCACGCCGCCGTGCGCCGTCTGGCAGACGCCCGCCTGGTCGATCCCGAGACACGCGAGGTCCGCCGCGAGGCTCTCCGCGACTTTCTCGTTCACGGCGTGCCGTACGCCTTTCCAGCGAGTCCAAAGGAAGTCACTCGCGGGATGCCGACCGCCTGGGCCGCCCCGGGCTTGTCGGGAAAGTTCAGCGCTTCGGAACAGATACCTCCCGTCTGGCCGGATCCGGATGGAAAGGTGCAAGGCACCGCCGTCCAGCCCCTCTACAGCAGCGTGCCGCACGCCGCGCGCCGTGATCCGGCCCTCTATGATTTGCTCGCTTTGGTTGACGCGCTTCGAATCGGACGGGCGCGCGAACGCAGCCTCGCTGAAAAGGAAATCACCCGCCGCCTGAAAATCCGTGCCGCACCCTGACTTCAGCCCAGGCGTTCGCGCCAATAATCGGGATGCCGTTTGCAGTGCTCATCCGCGATTAGCAATAGCCGGTCCGGCCGCTCTGCGAAGATGACATGCGTGGAGGCAGAATCCACTCGCTCACGCGCGCGGCCACGGGGAATGGATGCACCAACTCCTGGATCTTGGGGGAATGGCGTGGACCGTCCGCCGGCCATTTCTTGATCCCGGCCGCGTCGCGATCCTCGAGAACGAGATCGCGTTCGATCATCTCCATCAGTTTTCGCCGACCGGCGAAAACTGGTGCGGTGGATGGGACTCGAACCCATGACCGACGGTTTAGAAAACCGTTGCTCTATCCGGCTGAGCTACCACCGCTTGAACCTAGATTCCCGAGATGAGGCAACACCCACCCGCAAGTGCGGCCCAGGGGGAAGAAAGCCCCAACTGCGGAATCAGGATGAAACCTGTTGCTGACGGGATAATCGCAGGCCCTTTGGCCGACAAGGGAAAAGGCTGTCGGCGCAACGCGATTCCTGCAAGAAATCCGCCATCGCTTGGACCCACTGGTCCATGGCCGGGAAAATCCCACGATGCGTGTTCCGGGACCTCATGTTGATGGCCGCCTCAAAAAACGAAACACGCCAGGCGCGCGGCCTGGCGTGTTCTCTGCAAGATGAATCGCAGCCCGAATCTCGTCAGGCTTGCGGCTCTGCACTGGCTTCCGCAGCCGGGGCTGCGGGTTCCGCTGAAGGCGCTGCAGCTTCTACTGCGGGCTCTGTGGACAAAGCGGCCTCTGCGGCAGCTGAAGTTTCGGTCTTCTCGGCCTTTTTGGACGAACCGCGCTTGCCGCGTTTCTTGTAGCCGGGATCCTCCGCGCCAACGAACTCGATCAATGCCATCTCGGCGGAATCACCGATGCGACGAGGGGCGAGCTTGTAAATGCGCGTGTAACCGCCACTGCGCTTGGCGAATTGGGCGGCCTTCTCGTTGAAAAGCAGCGTGATGGCATCCTCATCGCGCACCTTGCGCAGGGCGACGCGGCGGAGATGGATGGCATCTTTCTTCTCGGCGGCAGCCGCGGCCTTCTTGGCCTTGGTGATGATTTTCTCAATGAAAGGACGCAACGCGCGGGCTTTCGTGAGGGTGGTCTCGATCCGGCCGCTGGTAATGAGCGCAGAAGCAAGGTTGGAGAGCAGCGCTGCGCGGTGTTCGCGGGTGACGCCGAGAGACTGGTGATGTTTAAGATGACGCATGGTGTGAGGAAGTGCCAGGTACCAAGGGGCAAGAATTAGGGCCTGCCGCGCGACACTGGCATCGTATTTGGAAACTGGTTACTTGATCCTTGTCACTTTCGCGCGGGCGCGGTTCAGGCTTCCTTCTTGGACTCGAGGAGCCGCTCGTCGAACTTCATGCCGAGGGAGAGGCCGAGCGCTTCGAGCTTCTCCTTGATTTCGTTGAGCGATTTCTTGCCGAAATTGCGATACTTGAGCATCTCCTGCTCGGTCTTCATTGAAAGCTCGCCAACGGTGGTGATGTTCGCGTTGTTCAGGCAGTTTGCGGCGCGAACGGAGAGTTCAATCTCGTTCACCGACATGTTGAGCAGCTTGCGGAGCTTGTTCTCCTCTTCGCTCACGGTGCTCTGCTGGCTCTCGAATTCGTAGTGCTCCTCGCTGACGCGATCGAAGACATCGAGGTGATGCTTGAGAATCGAGGCGGACTGCTTGAGCGCGTCGTCCGGTGTGATGCGGCCGTCAGTCCAGATTTCGAGGATGAGCTTGTCGTAATCGGTGATCTGGCCCACGCGGGTGTTCTCAACGGTGTACCGAACGAGACGGACAGGGCTGAAAAGCGAGTCGATCGGAATAACACCGATCGCCTGCTCCTCCTTCTTGTTTGCCTCGCCCGGGCAGTAGCCGCGGCCGGTCTTGATTTCGATCTCCGCCTCAAACTGGCGGGCCTTGTCGAGGGTGCAGATCAGCTGCTCCGGGTTAACCACCTGGATCGCGGCGTCGGGCTGGATGTCAGCGGCGGTGACGGGGCCTTCGCGGGAAGCCTTGATCGAGAGGCGCACGGGCTCGCGCTTCAAAGACACGATGAGGATCTTCTTAAGGTTGAGCACGATGTCGGTGACATCTTCGACGATGCCCTCGATGCTTTGAAATTCGTGCTGGACGCCCTCGACCTTGATCGAGCTGATGGCAGCTCCCTCGATGGAACTCAGCAGCACACGGCGGAGGGAATTGCCGACAGTGTGTCCGTAGCCGGCTTCGAAGGGCTCGGCGATGAACTTGGCGTAGGTCGGGCTAGAGCCTTCTTCAACCTTGGTGAGCTTGCTGGGCAGTTCGAACTTTCCGAGGCGTTTGGGCATGGCAGGAGATAGTTGGGTTGTAATCGTATGAGGGAAGCCGGCGCAGGCTTAGAAGCGGCTGTAGTACTCGACGATGAGCTGCTCGTTGATGCTCGGCTCCATCTCGTCGCGTACTGGAAGACGAACCACGGTGGCCTTGAGGTTCTCGGCATTGAGCGAGAGCCATCCGGGGACATTGCGCAGGCGGTTCTCTTCGATACCGCGGGTCGCAATCTGACGGGACGAGGCAGCTGGTTTAACCTCAACCTCGTCTCCGGGTTTCACATTGAAGCTGGAAATGTCGACCTTGTGGCCGTTGACACGGACATGGCCGTGGTTGACGAACTGGCGCGCCGCCGCCCGGGTTTTTGTGAACCCAAGGTGGTAGATGACGCTGTCGAGCCTCGTCTCAAGGAGTTGCAGGAAACGTTCGCCGGTGATGCCGCGCTCCTGTTTGGCCACCGCAAACACGCGGCGGAACTGCCGTTCGAGCAGGCCGTAGATGTAGCGTGCCTTTTGCTTTTCATTGAGGCCGACGGCGTATTCCGACATCTTCCGTCGCGATTTGGGACCATGCTGGCCTGGCGGAAAATTGCGGCGTTCGAACGCCTTGCCGGAACCGATGATGAACTGGCCGAAGCGGCGGCTGATGCGAGTGGAGGGACCGATATAGCGGGCCATGGAAAATAGAGGGCTGTGAGGCTGGAGGAGCGGGTGGTTCGTTTCTTTCCTTGGTCCTCAAATCCCGCTCACCGTTGCGCGGAGGCGTGAGAAGAAGAGACAAGGGCGGGCATGCGTTTGCTTAGACGCGACGGCGTTTGCGCGGACGGCAGCCGTTGTGCGGCACCGGAGTCACATCAATGATCGACGTGATCTCGAGGCCGATGGCCTGAAGGGCGCGAACTGCGGAATCGCGGCCCAGGCCAGGCCCGCTGACGCGGATCTGAACGTCCTTGAGGCCGTGAGCCATCGCATTTCTGGCGGCATCCTGTGCGACGATCTGGGCGGCGTAGGCGGTGGACTTGCGGGAACCGCGGAAATTGCATTTGCCCGCGCTCGACCAGGCGATGACATTGCCCTTGAGGTCGGTCATGGTCACAACGGTGTTGTTGAACGACGCAAGGATGTTCGCCAGACCCGTTGTGATGTTCTTGGCGCCCTTTGCGCGGCGGACCTTGAGAGCACCAAGCTCCTCCTTGAGGAGATCCTCGGCAGTCGGCTGCTTTGCAACGCCACCGATCATTTCAACGGGCTTGTCCGACGGGGCCGCGGCGGGTGCGGCAGCGCCTTCGGCGGCGGGAGCATCCTTCTTGGCGCCTTTTTCCCCGGCCGGGCGACCTTGCTCGGTCGCGCCTGGTGCCTTGGGCGCCTTTTCTTTGGCAGGCTTCTTGTCGGTGGTCTCCGTTTTGGAGGTAACTTCCGGCGACGCGGAAGCGGCCTCCTTTTTCGGAGCTTTTTCCTTTTTCGGGGCGGGCGTGGACTTGTCTTCAGCCATGGCAGGGATCAAACGGTGGTGGTTTCAGCTTTTTGCTTGGTGACGCCAACGGTCTTGCGCGGTCCCTTGCGGGTGCGGGCGTTGGTGCTGGTGCGCTGGCCCCGGACGGGCAGGCTCTTGCGGTGGCGAACGCCGCGGTAGCAGTTGATGGCCTGCAGTCGCTTGAGGTTGCCCGCGATGTCGCGACGAAGATCTCCTTCGACGACCCATTTGTGGTCGGTGATGATATGAAGGATCTTGTTGAGATGTTCCTCGCTGAGATCCGACGCACGCATGTTCGGGTCAAGTCCGGCCTCTTTAACGACGAGATCGGCCCGGGTTGGACCGAGGCCGTAGATATAACGGAGAGAAATGGCGATTTTCTTCTTCGCTGGAATGTCGACACCAAGCAGACGTGGCATGGGAAAATTCTAGACGGGTTAGGTTATGGTTTGAGAAAGGGAAGTTGCGGACGAACGAACTGAAGCGGAAGGAGCCAAGGATCGGGGAATCGTGAGGATCTCCGGACCCTTGTCGGTGGTGAGCACGGTGTGTTCGAAATGAGCGGAGGGCAGGCCGTCGGCTGTGACGACTGTCCAGCCATCAGCAAGTGTTTTGACGCGATAAGTGCCGAGATTCACCATCGGCTAGATGGCGAGTGTCATGCCTGCCTTGATCTTTTCTCCAGAGCCGCGGCGGCCAAAGTTCGGAATTTGGGGCTCCTCATGCATCGAACGCCCTACTCCGTGACCGACCAAGTCGCGGACGACGCCAAAACCGCGCGCCTCGACAAAGGTCTGGATGGCATGTGAGATGTCACCGATTCGATTGCCCACCTGCGCCTGGCGGATGCCGAGCTTGAGGGCCTCCTCGGTGGTCTCCAACAGCCTGGCGATCTCAGGACCAATTGCGCCAACCGGCACCGTGATGGCGTTGTCGCCGATGTATCCGTTGGCTTCGACGGTAACATCCAGTGAGATAATGTCACCGTCATGGAGAATCCGTTTGATGGAACCGATGCCGTGGACCACCTCCTCATTGACCGACAGGCAGGTATAGGCAGGAAACCGTCGCGAACCGATCTGATAACCGTAGTCCGCACTCCGGGCGCCGTAGCTGGCCATCAATTCACGGCCAGCCTGATCCAGATCGAACGTGCTTATGCCCGGTTGAACAAGCGCCTTGAGACGGTGCAGGACCGTCCCGGCGATGGCGCACGACTCGCGCATTTGCGCGATGGCATCCCGGTCTTTGATGGGAATCATCGTAGAGAAGGTTTAGGCCAACTCGAGAGCGGAGAAACTGGGCTCCAAAAGAAGACCCAGCGTGCGATAATGTTCGATGACCGCCGGATCGCACGCCGCGGAGGCGGGACCGGCTTCTGACTCGATGGAAAGACAACCCGCAAGGACCTCCTCGCGAGCGTCGAGCCAATCATCAAACACACGGGCATGGAGCAACGTAGCCGGGAATCCTGAAAGGAGGAATCCCGCTTCGGGTTTGCGCGCCCAGAACCACTTTCGCAGAATTGCGAGCAGGGTCTGGTCGGGCACGGCGGCGCCGTGCTGGCGTGCCTTGGTGGCCTGTTGGCCGAGAGGCGTGCGACGGCAAATCTCCTGATGCACAAGCGATTCAGGAGAGACGTGCTCAATCTTCAAAGAACAAATTTCAATGCCCAAGCCCGCGGGAAGCGTGCTCGTGGCACCGAAGCAAACAATCTTCGCGCCGGCGACGAGCCCGAAGCGCGAAAAGTCGAGGGGAATGGCATGCATTTCCCGCAAAGTAAAGCCTTAAAGAACGAAGGTGCGAACTACCCAGGAGATAATGCCCACCAAGAAGATGACAACCAGCGGCAAACCAAGGGCTTTGACTGTGCTGATGTCGGCCGCTGCGCCGATCGCCGAAGTACCGCCCGTGCTCCGGGCCCGGATTCTTCCCTTGCGAAGGAATCCATCGTAGTGGCGCTGGAGAAGAAACGTCTCGAGCTGGCGCATGGTATCAAGAAGCACCCCGACCGTGATCAGCATTCCGGTGCCCCCGAAGAAGTAGGCGATGCGCTGCGGAACGTTCAGTTCATACAACAGCACATCAGGCATAACCGCAATGATTGTGAGGAATACAGCGCCAGCCAACGTCAGGCGCGTCATGATGAAATCGAGAAACTGGGCCGTCGGTTCGCCTGGTCGCACGCCAGGAATATAGCCCCCGTATTTCTTCAGGTCGTCGGCAACCTGGATCGGCTTGAACATGACGGACACCCAGAAATAGCTGAAGAACAGAATCAGTATTGTGTAGCCGCTATAGTACACCCAGTGGCCCCGCATGAGAGTGGCCGAGAACTCGCTGAGGAACTTGAGATTGAGGACGGCCCCAAGCTGGGAAAAAATCTGCTGGGGAAACAAGAGAATCGCCGAGGCAAAGATCACCGGCATGACACCGGAATAATTCACCTTGAGCGGCAGAAAGGAACTCTGCCCGCCATACACCTTTTGCCCAACCACCCGCTTGGCGTATTGGACCGGGATTTTGCGCTGGCCCTGCGTAACCATGATGATCCCGGCGATGACCACCACAAAAAGGACAAGCATCAGCAGCAGCTGCGGCATGTGGATGCCCTGCACGCCGATAGGGGCGAATATCAAAGTCTTAAGCGTCTGGGCAGCACCAGGGATATCGGCCAGGATGCCTATGGTGATGAGCAGTGACACTCCATTCCCGATTCCGCGCTGTGTAATCTGCTCGCCCAGCCACATCAATAGCAGGGTTCCGGCAGTCATGAAGACAACCGAGGTGGCGAGGAAGCCGGTCTTGTTGACCATGATGATGTCACCATAGACGTTCACATCATAACCGGAGAACAGGCGTCCGGGATTTTCCAGCGCCAGAATCAGCAAGGTTCCCTGGACCACACAAATGATCAGCGTGGCGTACCGTGTATACTGGGTGAGCTTCTGACGTCCAACATCGCCCTCCTGCTGCAAGCGACTGAGCGATGGCACCACAGCGGTCATCAACTGAAAGATAATCTGCGCGCTGATATAGGGCATGATGCCCAGGGCACAGACGGCGCCTTTGACGAGAGCGCCTCCCGTGAACATATTGTAGAGGCCCACCAACGACCCGCCGGCGCCGCTCGCCTGGTCGGTGAAGAAATGCTGCAGTGGCTCGGGATTGAGTCCCGGGAGCGGGATGTGCGCGCCGACGCGGGAGATGAACAACAACGCCAGCGTGTAGAAAATCCGCGAGCGAAGCTCGGGGATTTTCATGGAGTTGGTGAAGGCAGAAAGCATGGGAGAGAATCTATAGTTGCGATCCTTGAGTGATGATTGGGTCAGGAAAGCGGCGCAAACACACGCAAAACCGAATCATCAATCAAAAATAAGGCCGGCCCTCAGGCCGTGATCGCCTGGCCACCGACCTTCTCGATCTTTGCCTTGGCCGAAGCTGAGAATTTGCTGGCGGTGATCTTTAGGGGGCGACTGATCTCACCGGTGCCAAGCACGGCCAGGGGAGCGTCACCCGCTCGGATCAAACCCGCGGCAGCAAGCACGGCAGCGGTGATCTCGGTGATTGCGGCGTCGAGCTTCTCGATCGCGCCCACGTTGATGACCTCAAATTCAGTGCGGAAATTGTACTGGTTGAATCCGCGGTGGGGGAGCTTGCGATAAAGGGGCATCTGGCCGCCTTCAAAGCCGGGGCGAATCGAGCCGCCGCTGCGGGCCGTCTGGCCTTTGCCGCCTCGACCGGAGGTCTTGCCGTGGCCGCCGCCTTCGCCGCAGCCGACGCGTTTCCTGCGGTGAGTCGCGCCGGGGACGTTCTTAAGTTCGTGAAGTTTCATGGGCGTCTGAAGAGGGAACCGGTCGTGAAACGGCCGGAGCAGTGGATCAACTGTGGCTGCGGAGCGCGTGGACATCGGCTGCGAGCCGGAGCTTCTGCAGGCCGTTAAGCGTGGCATGAACGACGGCGATGTGGTTCTTGGACCCCATCGACTTCGAGAGAATGTTTCGGATGCCGGCTGCTTCGAGCACGGCGCGGACACCGCCACCGGCGATGATGCCGGTTCCGGGGCTGGCCGGCCGGAGGAACACCTTGCCGCCATCGTATTCGCCCAGGACCTCGTGCGGAATGGTGTCGCCCTTGAGTTTCACGGAAACCATGCGTTTGCGCGCATGTTCGGTGCTCTTTCGGATCGCGTCAGGCACCTCGTTGGCCTTGCCATAGCCGATCCCGACACTGCCCTTCTGGTCGCCAACGACTGCGAGAGCAGAGAAACTGAAACGACGGCCGCCCTTGACGACCTTCGCGCAACGATTGATGAACACGACCTTCTCGATCATTCCGGACTCGCCATTGGCGGAGTCTGAGGCGTTCGAGGCACCGGGATTTTTGGAGGGAAAGCTCATGGGCGATGATTAAAAGACAAGCCCGCCGGCGCGCGCGGCGTCAGCGAACGTTTTGACCTTGCCGTGGTAGGGACGACCGTTTCGGTCGAAGACGACCTGGCTGAGGCCGGCGACCTTGGCCTTGGTTGCAAAGGCCACGCCGAGCGCCTTGGCGCCGGCAACATTGGCTTTGAGTTTTTGCGCGCGGAGTTCGGGATCGACGCTCGAGAGAAAGAGCACGGTGGTCGCGCTGTCGTCGTTGATCGCCTGGGCGTAGATGTGCTTGCCCGAGAACTTGACGCTGAGGCGCGGCCGTGCAGCAGTGCCGGCAACCTTCTTGCGAATGCGCCATTTGCGCTTCTGCAGCAACTTAGCTTTGTAGATTGTGTTCACGAGGTGGGCTTGAGTCTGAAATTTAAGATTTGATGTCTGCGATCTGTGAGACGCGCCTTAGGCGACGGTCTTGCCTTCCTTGCGGCGGACGCGCTCGCCCACGATACGAACACCCTTGCCCTTGTAGGGCTCCGGCGGGTAGTAGCTGCGGATTTCGGCGGTGACAGCCCCGACGAGCTGCTTGTCGGCGCCCTCAACCTTCAACTTGGTGTTGTCGGCGATGGTCACCTTGATGCCCTCGGGAATGTCGAAGAGAATCGTGTGGGAGTAGCCAAGCGCAAATTCGATCTGCTTGCCCTTGGCCACGGCCTTGAAACCGACACCCTGAATCTCGAGTTCCTTTGTGAACCCCTCAGAAGCGCCCTTGACCATGCCACTGATGATCGAACGGGCGGTGCCATACATGGCGTTGGCGAAACGGCTGTCCACCAGCGGCGTGACAATGATGTGGCGTTTGTCGTCGACGGAAAGCTTGACGACGTCAGCAAAGGTCTTGCTGACCTTGCCCTTCGGGCCCTCCACGCGGATGGAATGGTCCTGGACGTCGACCTTGACCTTGTCGGGAATTGGAACGGGTTGTTTACCGATACGGCTCATGGCTGGGTCTCCTTACCAAATGTTGCAGATAAGCTCGCCGCCGAGTTTGCCGCGGCGGCAATCCTGGTCCTTCAAGAGACCCTTGGAAGTGGAAAGAATCGCGACGCCGAGCCCGTTCAGGACCAGCGGAATCTCGCTGTGGCGGCAATAGAGCCGCCGGCCGGGCGTACTCATTCTCCGGATACCGGTGATCGCGGGCGCGCCGTCAACATACTTGAGTTTCGCCACGATCGTCTTGTGGCCATCGGCATCGGTGCCGTTCGAGAAATCGGAGAGATAGCCCTCGGACTTGAGAATGCCGGCAATGCTCTCCTTCACCTTGGAGTGCGGAGCGGAGCATTCTTCGAGGCGTGCCTTGCTTGCGTTGCGCAAGCGTGTTAAAAAATCGCTGATCGGGTCGGTCATTTTGGATGTGGTTAAAGGATGCCAGACGGGTCATATCCCACTCCCGCCGGCAAAAGTGGTCACCAGGAGGATTTGGTCACGCCGGGAATCTTGCCGGCGAGCGCGAGTTCGCGGAAGGTGATGCGGGAAACGCCAAACCGTCCGATGTAGGCCCGCGGGCGCCCGCTCAGCGCGCAACGGTTGCGGATGCGCACGCGCGAGGAGTTGCGCGGCAGCTTGGCCATGTTCTTCTGCGCGGCAAAGAAATCCGCGTCAGTCGTCTTCGGGTCGGCGAGGATGGCCTTCAGCTCGGCGCGCTTGGCCTTGTATTTCTCAACGAGACGCTGACGTTTCTTGTTTCGCTCGATGGCAGAGGTCTTGGGCATGGCGGGAGATTTT
>Ga0181528_10002556_pt1 | contig 11216 bp, 7 predicted proteins | sample PEATcosm2014_Bin_47_FD_119742 | JGI IMG/M metagenome (GOLD analysis project Ga0181528, IMG submission 119742) | Peatland microbial communities from MTU Mesocosm Facility, Houghton, MI, USA - PEATcosm2014_Bin10_10_metaG | ecosystem: Environmental > Terrestrial > Soil > Wetlands > Peat | place... | reverse complement strand
TCGATGAGGTCGGCCACGGTGCCGTCGCCCAGCGGCACGTTGAAGTCGGCGGCGACACTGCGGCGCGGCAGCGACGGATCGGGCTCGACGGGCACGACCGCCTCGGCCGTGGCCGAACGCAGGCGCACCGTGCCGCCGGCGGCGACGCCGAGCCCGTCGAGGTCCTGGGGGTTGACCCGGAGCGCGCCCGGGGCCACCAGGTCCGCCAGCTCGGGGACGGCCACCACCGCGCTGCCGTGGTCGTAGAGCACGCGGGAGGCCACCAGGCGGACCGAGTAGCCGTCCAGGGGGGACACGTGGGGGACGTCGAGATCGGCCGGACCGGACAGGACGGCCGGACGGGTGACGCCGGCGTCGGCGTCGGCGTCCGGGGTGGTGGTCGGCGCGCCGGCGTTCGGCGAGGCGGCGAGGCCGGCCTGCAGGCCGGTGCCCTGGCGCTCGACCGACTCCACTCCGGGCACGGCGATGGGGTCGAGCGGCGCGGGGCGGCGGCCCAGGGTCACCCTGGCGGAGGCCAGCGGCGCCACCACGCCGTCGGCGGCGCCGTGGGAGTCGAGCACGGACTGGGTGATCCCGCGGTGCGAGGGGGCGAGCCGCTCGATCTCGTCCCACACCGCACCGACCGAGTCGAAGCCCAGGTCGGCACCGAGGTGGATCGCCAGCTCCGAGGCGATCATCCAGTCGGGCCAACACTGGCCGGGTGGGACGAGCTTCTGCCCCAGCCGGAAGATGCGGCCCTCGATGTTGGTCGTGGTGCCCGGTCGCTCGTGCGCGTCGGCGGCCGGCAGCACCACGTCGGCGTGGTCGAGGACGTCGCCCGGCGCGGTGGCCACGGCCACGACGAATCCGGCGCCCTCGAGCGCCCTGGTGGCCAGCCGGCGGTCGGGAAAGTCCGAGAGCGGGTCGACGCCGAGGAGCACGAGCGCGTCCACCGGGCCACCCTCGGGCTGGTCGCCGGCGGCCGCGGCCAGGATGGCGGCCGTGCTGCGGCCGCGGGTCGCGGGGGCCGAGCCCCAGGCCGAGGCGAACCACTCCCGGCCGGACTCCAGCGACACCCGTCCGGGCAGGACGCCGGGGGCCAGTCCCATGTCGAGGGCGCCCAGCACGTTGCCCCGGCGCAGGGCCGGCAGGAACGTGGCCTCGGGCAGCGCCAACGCGATCCGTTGGGCGGCGTCGGCCACCAGCTCGCCGTCCTCGGCCAGCGACGGTCGACCGACCACCACGACGACCGGACCCTCGGCGACGAGGCGGCGGGCCGTGTCGAGCACGTCGGGGTCGACGGTGCCCGGGGTCGCGCCTCCCGACACCAGGGCCTCGACGAGGCCGGCGGCCTCCCCCGGGGCGTAGCGCAGGGAGGCGGCGGCGTGGGCCGTCAACGACGTGGCCTGGGGTGACAGCTCGACGATCGAGAGGTCGCCGTCGACGGCGGCGGCGCGGAGCCGCAGGAAGAGCACCGGGAGCTCCTCCCGCACGTCGCCGGTCAGCAGGATCACGGTGCTCGCGGCGGCGGCCTGGTCGATGGTGGCCCGGGGCAGGCCGAGCACCGTCTCGGCCGGCAGGCCGTCGCCCAACTGGGCGTCGACCGAGTCGGTCCCGAGGACGCCCTTGGCCACGCGGGCCCAGGCGTAGGCCCCCTCGTTGGTGAGCCGGGCGCCTCCCACCACACCGACCGACGCCGGGTCGGCCGCGGCCGCCCGCTCCAGACCGGCGGCGGCGGCGGCGAGGGCCTCGTGCCAGGAGACCGGCACCAGGCTGCCGTCCTTGCGGACCAGCGGCTCGGTCAGGCGGTCGGGGCTGTTGACGGCGTCGGCCGCGAAGCGGCCCTTGTCGCAGAGCCACCCGTGGTTCACCGGGTCGATGTCGATGCCGAGGAGTCGGGTGAGCCGGTTGGCCGACGACTGGACCGCCACCCGGCAGCCCACCGAGCAGGTCGTACACGTGGACTCGACCTGGTCCAGGTCCCACGGACGGGCGGCGAAGCGGTACGGCGACGCGGTGAGCGCCCCCACGGGGCAGATCTGCACGGTGTTGCCCGAGAAGTAGGACGTGAAGGGGAGGTCGGGGAAGGTCGCCACCTGGAGCTGCTCGCCCCGGCCGATGAAGTCGATCTGGGCCTCGCCGGCCACGTCCGAGGCGAAGCGGGTGCAGCGGGTGCACTGGATGCACCGCTCGCGGTCGAGGAGGACCAGCTCGGAGATGGGGATCGGCTTCTCGAAGTGCCGCTTCTCCTCGACGAACCGGGTCTCCCCCGGGCCGTAGGCGAGGGTCTGGTCCTGCAGCGGGCACTCGCCCCCCTTGTCGCAGACCGGGCAGTCGAGCGGGTGGTTGATGAGGAGGAACTCGAGGACCCCGTCCTGGGCCTTCTTGACCTTGTCGGAGTCGGTGACGACCTCCATTCCCGAGGTCGCCTCGATGAAGCAGCTGGGCATGAGGGTGGCGCCGCGGGGGCCACTGACCTCGACGAGGCACATCCGGCAGACGCCGACGGACTCCATGCGCGGGTGGTAGCAGAAGCGGGGGATGAAGGTCCCGGCCCGTTCGGCCGCGGCGATCAGCATCTCGCCCTTGTGGGCGCGCACGGTCCGGCCGTCGAGCGTGAACTCGACGTCGTCGACCGGCCCGGCCTCGCCGGCCCCGACGGGTGTCGCCTGGTCAGTCATAGGGGCAGCCCCCCTCCTTGATGTGGACCAGGAACTCGTCGCGGAACATGGTGATGGCGGAGCTGATGGACGACGGGATCGAGGGCCCGAGCACGCAGATGGTGGTCTGCTGGGGCGGCCACGCCACGCCGGGCGAGATGTTGTCACAGGCGTCCATGAGGAGGTCGAGGTCCTGCTCGCGTCCGTCGCCCCGCTCGATGCGCTCCATGATCCGCTCGAGCCAGCCCGAGCCCTCGCGGCACGGCGTGCACTGGCCGCACGACTCCCGCGAGAAGAACTTGGTGATCCGCCAGGCCGCCCGCACCGCACAGGTGTGGTCGTCCATGACCACCACCGAGCCCGAACCCAGCATCGAGCCGGCCTCGGCCACCTCGTCCTGGCCCAGGGGCAGGTCGATCTGGTCGGGTCCGAACCACGGGGCGGACACCCCCCCGGGGATGAACGCCTTCAGGCCCCGGCCGTGCGGGATCCCGCCGCCGAGCACCGGGGCGTTGATCAGGTCGTCGAAGGTGGTCTTGACCATCTCGAGCTCGAAGACGCCCGGATTGGCGACGTGGCCGGCCAGGGCGAACAGGCGCGTGCCGGTCGACCGGCCGCCGCCGAGGGCGGCGAAGGCCGCTCCGCCGTTGGTCATGATCCACGGCAGGTTGGACATGGTCTCGACGTTGTTGACCACCGTCGGGTCACCGTAGAGACCGATGGCCGCCGGAAAGAACGGCGGCTTGATGCGGGGGAAGCCGCGCTTGCCCTCGAGGGACTCGAGGAGCGCCGTCTCCTCGCCACAGATGTAGGCGCCCGCCCCGGGGTGGACGACCACGTCGACCGAGAACCCCGAGCCGAAGATGTCGCGGCCGACGGCACCGTGGGCGTAGGCGTCGTTGAGCGCCGCCTGCACCCGCTCGAGGCCGAGGGCGAACTCGCCCCGCAGGAAGATGAAGACCCGCGTGACCTGCAGGGCGTAGGCGGCGATCACCACGCCCTCCACCAGCTGGTGCGGGTCCCGCTCGACGAGCAGGTGGTCCTTGAAGGTGGCCGGCTCCGACTCGTCGCCGTTGACCACGAGGTAGGTGACCGGGTTCTTGCGCAGCATCGACCACTTGCGGCCGGCCGGGAACCCGGCGCCGCCCCGTCCGAGCAGGCTGGCCGCGTCGACCTCGGCGGCGACCTCCTCAGGAGTCCTGGCCAGGGCCGCCCGCAGGCCCTCGTAGCCCCCGGTGGCCAGGTAGCGCTCGAGCGTGTGCGAGTCGTCGTAGCCCAGCCGGGAGGTGACGATCTTCGGTGGATCGGTGATGGCCATCAGGCGCCTCCCCCGTCGGCCGCGGCCTCGCGGGCGGCCCGGGCCTGGGCCGCGGCGCGGCGTTCCTCGGCCACCGCCGCCGGGTCGGCCGCGAGCCCGCCGGTCCGGCGGACGCGGATCAGGGTCCCATGGGGCGGGATCTCGGTGTCGCGGGCACCCGACCGCAGCTCGCCGATCAGCCGGTCGAACGACTCGGGCGTCTGGGCGCCGACGTAGCGGTGGTTGACCTGCACACACGGGGCCCGGTCGCAGTCGGCCAGGCACTCGGCCTCCTCGAGGGTGACCGTGCCGTCCGCGGTGGTGCCGCCGCTGCCGACGCCCAGCGAGTGTTCGGCGTGCTCCAGCAGCTCGGCGGCGCCGCCCAGCAGGCAGGCGATGTTCGTGCAGACGGCGACCACGTAGCGGCCCACCGGCTCGGTGTGGAGCATGTCGTAGAACGACGCGGTCCCGAGGACCTCGCCGGGGGTCACCCCGACCAGGCCGGCGATGTCCACCATGGCCTCGGGGGTGAGCCAGCCGTCCTGCTCCTGGGCCAGGTGGCACAGCGGGATGAGGGCCGAGCGGGGCTCGGGGTAGAGCGCGATGAGCTCCCGGGCCCGGGCCACGATGTCGGCCGACAGGTGACCGGGTGCGGCGGGGGCGAGCGCGGCGCGGCGGGGGGCGGCCACGGGGGTGGGCTCGGTCACCGGTCCACCTCCCCCATCACCGGGTCGATGGTCGAGCAGACGACGACGGCATCGGCCAGAAGGCCGCCGCGCATCATGACCGGCATGCCCTGCAGGTTGACGAAGCTCGGGCCCCGGATGTGCATCCGGTAGGGCTTGGGCCCCCCGTCGGACACCAGGTAGCAGCCGAGCTCGCCGCGGGGCGACTCGATGGCCACGTAGACCTCGCCCTCGGGCACCCGGAACCCCTCGGTGAAGACCTTGAAGTGGTGGATCAGGGCCTCCATCGACTCGTCGATGCGGCCCCGGGGCGGCGGGGTGACCTTCTTGTCCTGGACCCGGTAGTCGCCGGCGGGCATCTTCTCCACGACCTGACGGATGATCCGGATCGACTCGCGGATCTCGTTGAGGCGGATCGAGTAGCGGTCGAAGTTGTCGCCGAAGGTCCCGACGATGACGTCGAACTCGACCTCGTCGTAGCGCAGGTAGGGCATGGTCCGGCGCAGGTCCCACGGGACCCCGGTCGACCGCAGGATCGGCCCGGTCAGCGACAGGGCGAGCGCCTCCTCGGCGGAGATGTTCCCGATGCCCTCGGACCGCTGGCGGAAGACCGGCTGGCCGGTGAGCAGCTCGTCGTACTCGTCGAGACGGGGCAGCACCGTGTCGCAGATGACCGTGACGTCGTCCTCCCACCCGTCGGGCAGGTCGGCGGCCGTTCCCCCGGGACGGATGAAGTTGTGGTTCATCCGCAGGCCGGTCGTCTTCTCGAAGAAGGCGAGGATCATCTCCCGCTCGCGGAAGCCGTAGATCATCATCGACGTCGACGCGTGGTCCATGCCGTTGGTGGCCATCCACATGAGGTGCGACGACACCCGGTTGAGCTCGGTCAGCAGCATCCGGATCCAGTCGGCCCGGGCCGGCATCTCGATGCCGAGCAGGGCCTCGACGGCCATGGACAGCACCAGCTCGTTGTGGAGCGGGGACAGGTAGTCCATCCGGGTGACGTTGGTCGACCCCTGGACGTAGGTGAGCTCCTCGGCCGTCTTCTCCATGCCGGTGTGGAGGTAGCCGATGATGGGCTTGGTGCGCAGCACCGTCTCGCCGTCGAGCTCCATCATGAGCCGGAGCACACCGTGGGTCGACGGGTGCTGCGGACCCATGTTGATGATCATCGTCTCGTCGTCGCTCCGCTCGACGTCGATGTCGTCGGTGTTGACCACCACCCCCTCGGGCAGACGGAGGACGGCACCCGCCTCGCGACGGAGCTCGTCGGGGGCGGTCTCGCTCCGGCGGAAGAGCTCCTGGGCCCCCTCGGACGTCTCGATGAGGAGGCCCCGCTCGGTGCCGACGTCGGAGGGCTCGGTGTAGTCGGCCCCCGAGACCGGGTCGGGCAGGACGGTGTCCGGGTGCGGCACGGCGTCCCCGGCGTCGGTGGAGGTGCCGCTCATCGGGGCCCCGGAGCGTTCTTGAACTGCACCGGCACCCGACCGACGCCGTAGTCCTTGCGGAGCGGGTGACCCTCCCAGTCCTCGGGCAGCAGGATCCGGGTCATGTCGGGATGGCCCTCGAACACCACGCCGACGAGGTCGTAGGCCTCGCGCTCCATGGCCTCGGTCCCCGGGTAGACGTCGAACAGGGTGGGTACCGTCGGGTCGTCGGCGGGTACCTGCACGCGCACGCGCACCCGTCGGACCTGGCTCAACGACAGCAGGTTGACGACCACCTCGAAGCGCTCGGCCACCACGCCCTCGGGCAGTCGCCGGCCGGGGTGGGTGAGGTAGTCGACGGCGCAGAGGTCGGCGCAGGTCTCGAAGCCCTCGTCCCGCAGGGCCGACACCACGTCGAGGTACTGGTCCCGGGTGGGGAAGAGCACCTCCTGGCCGAGGTGGGTCGGCCGGCGGGCCGATGATCCCCCGGCCAGGCGCACCACGGGCGCGTCGGAGGTGGTGGCCCCGTCGGACGCCGTGGTCACAGGGGCTCACCCACGCTGCGGGCGATGATCGGGTTGCGCTTGGGGGTCCCGAGATGGACGGCGTCGGGACGCTCGGGGTTCCAGCCCGAGGTGCCGTCGCCCGGGTCGCGGGCGTCGTCGGTGTCACCGCCCTGGGAGTTGTCGAGGAACACCCCGGCGCCGCGTCGCCGGGTGATGTCGTCCGTCCGCACCTTCTCGTGGAGGGTGAGGATGGCGTGCATCAGGGTCTCGGGGGTGGGCGGGCAGCCCGGCGCGTAGACGTCCACCGGCACGATCTGGTCGACGCCCTGCACGATGGCGTAGTTGTTGAACATGCCGCCGGTGCTGGCGCACACGCCCATCGACAGCACCCACTTGGGCTCCATCATCTGGTCGTAGACCTGGCGGAGCACCGGGGCCATCTTCTGGGACACCCGGCCGGCCACGATCATCAGGTCCGCCTGGCGGGGGGACGCCCGGAAGACCTCCATGCCGAATCGGGCGAGGTCGAAGTCCGCGGCGCCCACCGACATCATCTCGATGGCACAGCAGGCGAGGCCGAAGGTGGCCGGCCACATCGAGTAGGTGCGGGCCCACTTGACCAGGTCCTCGAGCCGGCCGGTCAGGAAGTTGTGCTGGAGGTCCTCGAGGCCCACGGCGCCGTCCTCCCGCTCAGGCCGCGCGGCCGGGGCCGCTCGGCGAGGTCGCCGGAACGGACGGGTCGGGGGCGGGCGGGGCGGGCGTGCCGGCGATGCGGGCGATCGTCGAGCTCGAGGTGCGCGACGGCATGGCGCCGAGCATCCGCTTGGAGGGGCCCCAGTTGAGGGCGCCGTTGCCGACCAGGAACACGAACGAGATGAACACCACGGCGGCGAAGACGAGGACCTCGACGAGGCCGAACGAGCGCAGCTGCCGGAAGATCACGGCCCAGGGGTAGAGGAACACCACCTCGATGTCGAAGATGATGAAGATCATCGCCACGAGGTAGAAGCGGACCGGGAACCTCGTGGGCGGCTCGATGCCCGGCACGATCCCGCACTCGTAGGGCGCGATCTTGGCCGCGGTCGGCCGCTTCTTGGGTGCCAGCAGGGCCGACGCGACGAACGAGAGGGACGCGAACAGGAAGCCCAGGATGATGAGGATCAGGATCGGCAGATAGTCGTCCACAGCAAGTGATTTTTATCACGCACCCTTCCGGGGGGCACATCCACTGGTCGGACCCCCGTCCCGGGGGTCGGTCCGGTGTGCCGGCAGGGGTGCCGCCCCCGTAGCATGACGGGCGTGACACCACCGGCCGACACCGCCACCACCACCCCGGACGCCTCGCCCCCGACCGACGGCCACGTCCACGACGTCCTGGTCGTCGGGGGTGGCCCCTCGGGCTCCTCGTGCGCCTACTGGCTCGCCGAGGCCGGTTGGGACGTGGCCCTGGTGGAGAAGAAGGTCTTCCCACGCGAGAAGACGTGCGGCGACGGCCTCACCCCCCGGTCGGTCCGCCAGATCGCCGACATGGGCATCGAAGGTGCGCTGGCCGGCGCCCACCGCTACGGCGGCCTACGGGCCCACGCCTTCGGCCAGGTCCTGGACCTGCCGTGGCCGGAGCACCCCTCGTTCCCCTCGTACGGCTACGTCATCACCCGGCACGACCTCGACGCCCTGGTCAACGAGCGGGCGGTCAAGGCGGGTGCGACCGTCTTCCAGGGCACCGAGGCGATCGAGCCGATCCTCGACGGCGACGGCGACGCCGCCCGGCCGCCGGGCGCCGGCCTGCCCTCGTGCGTGGGGGCCGTGGTCAAGGACAAGTCGACCGGAGCGGTCCGCGAGCTGCGCGCCCGGTACGTGGTGGTGGCCGACGGCGCCAACTCGCGGTTCGGCCGGGCCCTCGGCACGAGCCGGGACCGGAGCCAGCCGATGGGGATGGCCCTGCGCGGCTACTACACGTCGCCCGGCCACGACCGGCCCTTCATCGAGTCGCACCTCGACATCCGGGACGGCGACGGCAACGTCGTGCCCGGCTACGGCTGGATCTTCCCGCTCGGCGACGGACGGGTGAACGTCGGTGTCGGCCTCCTCTCCACCGACCGCCGGTGGAAGGGCATCAACACCGGGACGCTCATGGAGCACTTCGTGGCCTGGGCCCCGAAGGAGTGGGAACTCTCGCCCGCCACGTGCCTCGGCCCGCCGACGGGCGGCAAGCTCCCCATGGGGCTGTCGGTCGGTCCCCGCCTGGGGGCCACCACGCTGGTCGTGGGGGACGCCGCCGGGACCATCAACCCGTTCAACGGCGAGGGGATCGCCTACGGCTACGAGACCGGTCGCCTCGCCGCCGCCTCGCTCGGCGAGGCACTGTCAGGCGACGGCTTCGCCGCGCTGGAGCGCTACGAGGCGCGGCTCGACGAGGCCTACGGCCTCTACTACCGGGTGGCCCGGGCCTTCATCCGGGTCATCGCCCGGCCCGAGCTGATGATGCTCTGCGTCGGCACCGGCATGCACTCCGAGACCCTGATGTCGTGGATCCTGCGGATCATGTCGAATCTGGTGCGACCCGACGAGACGGGTCCGGCCGAGGCCGCCTACCGGGCGCTGGCCACCATCGCCCGCCTGGCCCCCGAGGGCGTCTGACCCGACGTCCGACCGGGGTCGGTCCTGTTCGCCCCTAGCGCGCCGCCGTCGCCACCCGGGCGGCGACCGCGTTGTACGCCGGGCCGAACACACTGGCCGGGATCGGAGCGCCGCCGGTCGTCGGCTGGAGGGTGGTGACCACCCGTCCGCCCAGGATGTAGGCGTCGCCCACGACCTCGCTGCCCGTTCCGGGCAGGACGTAGGTGCTGACGTAGCCGTAGGTCTTCACGCCGGCGGGGGTCGCCAGGGTGACCTGTTGGACCGTGACCGACGCCCCGGGCACCGCCGCCGCCGCCAGTGCCGTGCGGTACTGCTGGTAGCACCCGACGAACTTCGGGTCGGCGAAGAGGGACTCGAAGGGCGTGACCTGGGTGGCCGAGCTCAGGACCGTGGTCCGGGAGCCCATCTCGAACGCCGTGCCCGCCGCACTCTGGAAGATCGGCGACTGGACCAGGCTCGTCTGGCCCGGGAGCGACCCGGAGCCGAACAGCCCGGACACCACCGCGTAGCTGGTGTCGAGGCACGAGGCCATCACGTTGGTGGCACTGGCCTGGCCCACGGCGGGGGCGACCGGGGGCCGGACCGTGGCCTGGGCCGGCGGCGACTGGGTCCATCCGGCGGGCAGGTCGGCCAGGCGCAGGTTGATCGTGCCCGCCAGAACGGTGTCGGCCGCCGCGGAGGTCGCCGGGGAGGCGGGCACCGTGGTGGCGGTGGTCGTGGTCGAGTTCTTCCTCGTGAGCAGGTACCCGCCGGCAGCCACCACGACGACGAGCAGGATCACCAGGAGGACGAGGCCGCGCCGGCCCGCCTTCGAGCCGGAGTCGGCCAGGACCACGTTGCCCGGCCCGGACGCCCCCGAGGTCCCGTCCGTGGGAGGTGGCGCGGTCGGAGCGCCGACCACCGCCGACGGCTGCGGCATCCCGGTGCCGGGCGGGGGTGGCGGCGGGAGCTGTACGGCCAGCGGGACCGGGTCGGCAGGGGGCGCCGCCGGTGGCGCCATGGTCATCGACACCGGAGGGACCGTCGGCTCGGGGGTCGGCGTGGCGACGGCCGCGACGGTGCCGGCCGCCGCGGCGGCCTCGGCGGCGTGCAGCTGCTTGCGGGTCAGGGCGAAGCGGGGCTTCTTGGCCGGCTTGGGTGGTTCGACCACCGGGGTCGGCGGGGCCGTCTCCGGCGTGGTGGCGGCGGTGCCGGCGGCGGCGGCCGCCTCGGCGGCGTGCAGCTGCTTGCGGGTGAGCGCGAAGCGGGGCTTCTTGGCCGTACCGGCCGTGGGGGCCGGCGGGGCGGCGGGAGCGGCGCCCGCGGTGGGGGCCGGCATGGCGGGAGCCGGCATGGCGGGTGCCGGCATGGCGGGTGCCGGCGAAGCGGGTGCCGGCATGGCGGCGGCAGGCGGGGCGGCCGCCGGCGGCATGACGGCGGCAGGCGGGGCGGTGGCCGCGACCGTGCCGGCGGCGGCGGCCGCCTCGGCGGCGTGCAGCTGCTTGCGGGTCAGCGCGAAGCGGGGCTTCTTGGCCGGCGCGGACGTCCCGGCCGCCGGAGCCGCCGGGGGCGGCAGGGGTGCATCGGTGGTGGGAGCGGTCGGGGCCGCGGGGGTCGGCGTGGCGGCCGCGACCGTGCCGGCGGCCGCGGCGGCCTCGGCGGCGTGCAACTGCTTGCGGGTCAGCGCGAAGCGGGGCTTCTTGGCCGGCTTGGGGGGTTCGGCGGCGGGGGTTCCCGGCGGCGTCGGCGCGGGCGCGGCGGCGACCGTGCCGGCGGCCGCAGCCGCCTCGGCGGCGTGCAGCTGCTTGCGGGTCAGCGCGAAACGGGGCTTCTTCACCGGGGCGACGAAGTCTTCGGGGGGGACCAGTCCGAGCGGTGGGTCGTCCCAGGGCGTGGGCGCGACCTCGGGGGCCGCCGGCGGCGGCGTGACGACGGGAGGCGCCGGAGCGGCGGGTGCGGCGGCGGGCGGAGGGGCCTGGAGCGACGGCCCGGCCGGAGGCGGCGGGGGCGGGGGCGGGGGCGGTGGGGTCTGCATGGCCGGG
>Ga0181528_10002553_pt1 | contig 11223 bp, 10 predicted proteins | sample PEATcosm2014_Bin_47_FD_119742 | JGI IMG/M metagenome (GOLD analysis project Ga0181528, IMG submission 119742) | Peatland microbial communities from MTU Mesocosm Facility, Houghton, MI, USA - PEATcosm2014_Bin10_10_metaG | ecosystem: Environmental > Terrestrial > Soil > Wetlands > Peat | place... | reverse complement strand
TGTTGTCGCGAACGCTAAGAGGAGAAAACTTCAGATGGGCTGACTTAGTTTCAGAAAACCTGAAAGAGGTGGAAGCCACCTCGCCATCAACCCTAAGGCTTCTGGAACCATATTGTCAAGCTGCTGCTCGTCCAGTAGATGGGTGACACTTTTCATTCCTTTCGTTGGGATGAGTGCTGACGGAGGAACTGGAGCGGGGTGAGGTAGCCGAGGGCCTGATGGGGACGGACAGTGTGATAGATTTTTTCCCACTGGCGAAGTTCGTGGTTGAGCGGGTTCATTTCCAGCGAGCAGGGGGTGACCTGATAGAACTCTTCGGTGTGGGTGCGGTTGGCGCGTTCGACGGCGCCATTGAGTTTGGGCGAGCGTGGCGGAAGCACGAACAAATGTAAACCGCGCTGCTGGCAGGCGGCTTCGAAGTCGGCGGCAAACTCCGAGCCGCCATCGACCTGCAGGGCGCGAATGGGAAAAGGCATACGATGCTGCAAGGTGTCGAGAAACTGAGTCGCCGATTGCGCGGTGGCGCGAGGATGAGCTTGGATCACATCCCAACGCGAGACCAGGTCGCGCGCGGTGAACTGTTTGAAGACCACTCCCGGCACCGGACGCACGTCCAGGGTATCGACCTCGACCAGGTCGCCCGGCTCCAACACCGCGTACTGCTTGGGTTTGCGCACGGCGTAGGGACGAGGCCGCAGAGCACAGCGCGATCCCGGCACTCCGCTGCGGGGCGGTTCCACGAGTCGGCCCTGCGCTTTGAGCTGGGTGAGAACGCGGCCCACCATGGAAGTCGAAACCGGCACCTGCTGGCGGCGCAGCAGAACCGCCAGCTTGTCCTTGCCCCAGCGGGGAAACTGCAACCGCAACCCAAAACCTTTTCGCTGGGTCGGCGCGATGTTGAAGCGAGGCGACCAGTCATCGCCCCAAGGCTGGGCTTCAAACTGCTCTTCGATGATCTGTTTCCGCTTCGACAATCGGTAGCGCCCGCACATATCGAAGATTATGGCAGATCGAATGGGCTTCGTTATTTAGCGAGTTCGCCCGGATGTATGCCTTCCCCCAAGGACAAAGGTTGAACCCACACTGCCCACAACCGCCGACGCTCGCGGTAACCCGAGCCTTTGTCGAATGCGGTACACGGCTTCGATGCCAGTACAATGTGCGCCGATCAGATTCGCGACCTTGAACTCTTTCATCTTGTCCGCAGTCCAATCCAGTTGCTCATCCGTAGCCGGAAAGAGGTGCAGTCCGCCGATGACTGCCTCGACTGGCTCATTGGGAAATTTCTGTCGGGCAAATGTGAGTATGTTGATGATTCCCGCGTGCCCGCAGCCAGTGACCACGACCAATCCTTCGGGCGTGTTGAGCACCAGTGATTGATCCTCGGGGATCGTGTCCTCGACCAAGCCTGCTGGGGTCTGCACTTTCCCGCTGACACTCCAGTTGCGTTCCGGAAACTTTCGTGGCACTGGCCCTGTCAGCCATGCGCCGGGAAAGATTTCTGCCGACTCCTCATGTTCAATGAACTGACCCCCGGTCGCTTCGTACTCTTTTTTCAACGCGATCATGCGGTTATCCTCGCCCTCGGGCGCAGGTCTGCTGTAGAAAATGCCGCTGGCGACATGCACCACCGACAACGCCGAGGGGTCTTTCTTCATCATCTCTCGGCGAAGGGTTATCAGCCCAGTCACATGATCCCAATGATTGTGCGTGAGGATTACTTCTTTGACGTTGGACAAATCAATATTCAAATCTCGTGCGTTTTGCAGCACAGTATCGGGATGCGCTCCAGTATCAAGCAGGACACGATGACCATCGGCGTCGATCAATGCCGAAAATCCCCACTCGCCCAGACCCGTTTTACTGCCCACCAGCATCGTCGATAGTAGGGTCACCTTGAGCGCGTGAATCTGGGCAGGATGGTTCTGAACGTTAGGCGACGGACTGCTCTGACCTTCCGCAGGCCGCACGCTGACAATCAGAACCAAAAGCGCGATCAGTGACCCAGAAAGGTGTATCCAGCGAAAACGCGAGACCTTGTGCATGTGTCGATACCTCGTGATGGAGACGCGAGCAAGACACATGGTATCGCAAACAAATCGTTCCGGCTGATGTTGTCGCAGGCGGATATGTCGCGGTGACGGATGAAGAAACGAAAGCGTCCCAAAACCCTCTCGGGTCACAGAACGCCAGTTGAACAGCCCCCCCCCCGAAGTCTGGTCGCCGACCACAATATGCTCTCCCTACCACCGTGAAAATGGCTCCAACGTGCCACATGGCGAGGGCTACTTACTCGCCAGATACTCATGATACAAACGGCCATGCCAAATGCATTGTCTTGAGCGGTCGGATTTGTATTGACAGCCGCAAATAGCGCAGTACCATTGGCGCGACATTTCATACCGGGGAACGAATCCGAGAAGTTCTTCTACTCATCGTGCATTCGGCCTCTAAGATAGAGAGAAAATATGAGATTCATCCCCAGTCGTCTCGCTGTTACAGCGATGGCTCTCGCCATTTTGACCACGCTAGTGTCAGGACTGGCACACGCCCAGTCACCCCAATGCTCCAACACGATTACAGCCTGCGGTTGCACCATTGAGACACCGGGTTACCTACACGGTGGCAAATGACCTCTATGCCTCGCAGGGGCTGACCTCAAAGAACGGTTGCATCGACATCAAATCCTTTGGCGTCAGCCTTTTCTTGGATAGTTACAACATTTTTGGCTCAGGCTGCGAGAGCGTGTCACGTCCGAGGTCAGGCGTCGGCATCCATGTATTGCCGGGGGCAAGCGGTATTCTGGTTGAAGGGGAAGTTAAAGGCGCATCGGAGGGGCCAGCCGCAAACCTCTGCGGTTGTAACTACGGCGCGGAGAGCGATGGTTATAACGTATATTGGCGACAAATTGGCTTCTACCAAAACGGCATCGGCCTGTTCCTCAACAACACCGAATTTAACAACACGTCTGAGATCGCCGCCTCCAATAACATCACTGGTGTCCGAGTCCTCTGGGGTTTGGAGAATTTTGTTGCTCGTGCTGACGCGGAGAACAATGCGCACTATGGCTTTTGGATCGACGGTACGAAGACCAACACATTCAGCCAAGGCAACATATACAACGATAACAATGCCTTGAGCAATGGCATTGCGGGGTTCTACGTCGGCTGCTCGGCTACGGGCGATATACAATCCACGGCTCCCTGTGTAAACACGGACAACACCCTCGAACGTAACTACGTAAGGTACAACCGCTTTTACGGGATCGCTGTGGAGCGGGGAGGTGTGGGCAACTTGATCGAAGACAACGCTGTTCTCGATCAACCCACGGAAATCATCGACGGTAGCGGCACGTGTAAAGACAATAGGTACCGACACAACGGTGCGCCCGGCGTACACTGAATCGGGAGGGCTGAGTCGGGATCAGAGCTTCGCCCTGAGTCCCCACGCTTCCAGCAAATCCTGCGGAACATACTTGCTGTTTTTATGCTTTTGCGCCCATTGTTTCAGGGTAGTCGAACCCCGATATTCATTCTTTGATAGCTTCAAGCGCCGCGCCATCTCTTCGAAAGAAGAAGGGACGATTGGGATGTCTCCACCAGTCTTGCCCCAATTTGAATTGCCCTTGTTTCGCAACTTGAGCACCTCGTCAACAATGTTAAGCCGACGAGAAAACTTCACAAACGAACGAAGGTCACTTTGGAAGGCAACGATATCGTGCCGCGCTCAATGCACTTTGGCAGAAATCATCTTGCGTAGTTCTCGAATAGTAGTTTGAAGAGCACGCCTCTTGCCCTCGTAGTTTTCGTCTCGTTGCGACACGCGAGCCATTTCGCGCTGGAGTCTTCGAAGCCCGGATATGGCTTCGACTACATCCGCTACGCGTCCGGCTGGTCCAACGTTGGGCATGAGATGCCTCACGGGTATTGGTCTTTCGGGAAATGAGGTTCAGGTTAGTAGCCCGGAATTGTGGTGTCAAGTACTCTTGTGATGGCAATGAAAACGTTTGAGTTCGTCATTGGTCTCGTGCTATGAAGATGGGCGATCCTGCGTCCGGGCTAGTTCCACTAGGTGTCGCTCTGGAAAAAAGAAGCGGTGCGGCTTCAAAGCCCTTGGAGAGAGGAGCACGGTACCGCACCGCCCAAGAGGAGAACCTGCCGACTACTCCGAGGAGGTTGACTCGGCAGAACCTCTTTGACCCTATGAAAGGTGAAGCTTAGCGCAGGGCGCACAGTGTGGTCTGTTCAATATGGGACACTTTGAGGCAGCCTCGGAGGGTCACTTAGCCTTTAGCCCCGCTGCTTGTTCCAGTACTTTCACAGCCGCCATCGTGCGGGCGGTAGGGTCTATACGTTTTCCCGACTTCGGGCGGCGGTGGCGTTTGGTGAGGGAATGTTTGCTTGACATGGCATTCTCCTGTTGCTGCCTGAGTACCTCATATGATTTCTGCGTGGCGAGGAATTTCCCCACGAATGCCACCTTAGCCTCCGAGCTAGGCGCAAGACTGGTCAATTCTGATCAGTGCCCAGATCCGACGCATCTCTTGAATTACTGACCGATGTCTCAACGATGCGCTCGTATAATTGGAAGGATATGAACGGATTGCTTGGTATTCTGTGCTACCTCGTCATCGCCACAATCGCTCTCCCGTCTCAAGCTCAGGCGCAAACGCTCGACGATGAGTAGTTCGTCAGGCCATCCCACGATATCGTCCTTGGGAGGGACGACGGGACGTATCGCCTCAGACCGATCTGAACGACTGGTCTGGATCCGGCACTTGAGGAAGATGTGGTGCAGCCGTCCAACCAAAGTCAGAGGACTGCACCACCAGAGGAGTCAGTTGCAGTTCACACCGTTCACATCGAGGATGGGACGGCGGCTCCTTCACATCGCTCTCCTTAATGATTAGCCCCACTTTATCGAGCGAGCGATCCTATGTCTGGTCAATATTGACCATTCGGTGTAAGGAGCGAGAGTAGGATTAAAGCCAATACACCAATATGACTATAGTGCGGAACTAACATCGGTTATCGGCATATCATTGTAATAGGGGAACTAAATGATGCCAGCCATCGCACTCCCGCGACACGAAGAAGAATGTCGGCTTTTTGGGGCTTATGAGGCGTCGAGCGCCAAAGAGCATGCTGCCGCCTGCAAACTACTAAGTCCGCATCATGGCTTATCCGATCCCGCATACATGAAACTACTCGGCGATCTGTGGGCTATCCGGATGGAATGCGACGCAGACATGCTGGCAATTGTCACGCACCATAAGAAGATGCGAGAACTCACGACAGCGCATTGATAAATGAAGGCGTTTGTACGGTACTAGAATTGTGGACAGTTAGAAAAGATGAGTTCCATACTGGAAAGGGATAAGCTCCAATCATGTACAACATCGAACGCGGCAAATCTGGTGGTGTGGTTTTGAAATGCAGAGTGTGCTCTCACAGCGAGCGCGTCAACGCGTTTGATGACAGGCTGGGAAGTCGTCGCACGCAGGCAGCGCAGGCGATGCTGAAGCATGCGCTCAACGACCACGGAAACGAGCCGATAGGCAGGCCAATGTCCAAGACCCTAGAGTCGTGGGTCTGACAGGTGACCATGACACCTTATGGGCAATGCTGGACAGCGCATCCTATCTTGCACTGGTGGTGAAAGATTGTCCACGTTCCGGGTGCCGACGAAAAGGCGCTCTTGCAGCGCGTCTTCAAGTTTGGCGAGGGCGCAAGCGGAGTCGTCAGGCATCTGCTTAGTTCGATTGCATGCGAATCTTAAGCATCAGAGCGCCGATTCGCTGTATCCGCTTCTTTCGGTACGGGTCGAGCTTGCCGTCGCTGTCAGGTGCCAAGTGTTCATAATCAGGGCGCTCCTGAGCGCGCGGACGCTTTACTTTCTCTGGGCGCTGAAGTGGTAGTCCGGTTTCAACCACTCCATACAGGCGAATGCTTTGCGATCAAAAACCGAGGATCTGGCGAAAGCATCCTTGACTTTTGTCCGCGTCCGGAAACGCGGACGCTTCCTACAAGCTTGATTCTCGGGCGTATCCACTGCGGATAGCGGCCGAGACAGGCGATCTTGCGTGACGCGCGTCTTCGAGTCGTGCGTGAGTTAATGAGGCCTCAATGGATTCTTCCCAACGTCTCATATCTCGATGTTTCGAGCATTTTAGTGGCCTGTCCCTGTCAGCGGGACCGTGCTCAGTCCGCCCGCAACATTGTCAGTCACGATCAAGGTCCCCGTGCGTGCCCCCGTCACCGTCGGTGCAAAGGTCACTGAGATCGTGCAGCTCATCGTCGATGACAAGATCGCCGGGCAGTTATTGACCTCCGTAAATTCGCTCGACCCACTAATCCCAATGCCGCTGATGTCCAGAGGCGTTAGCCCGCTGTTGGTCAGTTGCACCGGCAGGGTTGTGCTGCTACTAACGGGCTGCGTCCCAAACGCCAGCTTCGTCGGGCTGAACTGTGCAATCGGATCGAGCACGTTGCCCGTCAGGCCCACGGTTTGCGGCGTCCCGACAGCGTTATCCGTAAGGTTCAAAGTCGCGGTCAGCGTGCCCTCGGCCTTGGCCTTGAAGGTCACATCGATCACGCAACTCTTGCCCGCCGCCAGCGGGCTTCCGCAATGGTTGACGAACGTATAGGTACCCGCAGGCTCTGTGCCCGGAGTAATGCTGACCCCGCTGAGGCTCACCGTCGACGAACCCACATTCGTCACCGTTACCGGCAGCGTCGTCGAGCTGTTCAGATACACAGACCCGAAACTCAGATTCGAGGGCGTCAGCTCGAGCCCCGAAACGCTGAGCGTGAAGTTCTGCGTAGCCGTCGTCACCGCGTTCGTCGCCGTGAGCACAAGCGGGAATGTGCCGGAGGCATAGCTCGGCGTCCCGGCAAGTGTAGCCGTGCCGTTCCCGTTATCGACGAACGTCAGCCATGGCGGCAGCGTCCCCGCCTCGTGGAGGCTCGCCGCCGGGAACGCCGCTGTTGTTACCGTAAACGAGTTCGGCACCCCATATACGAAGACCGCATTATTCGCGCTCGTAAACGATGGCGCTTGTTGCACGATAATCGTGAAGCTCTCCGTCACCGGCGATCCAATCCCGTTTTTCGCCGTAATGATAATCGGGAAATCTCCTCCCACCAATATCAGCGGAGTTCCGGCCAGGGTCGCCGTGCCATTCCCGTTATCAACAAAGGTAAGTCCGGTTGGCAGATGGCCGCTTTCCGTGAAACTGGCCGTTGGGTAAGCCACCGTCGTCACCATGAACGATCCCGCCACCCCGATGGTGAACACGGCGCTGTTCGCGCTCGTAAACACCGGCGCCTCATCGACCGTCAGCGTAAACGGCTGCACCGCATTCGTGCCCACGCCGTTCGACGCCGTGAAGGTGATGCCGAACAATCCACCCGACGTCGGTGTCCCGCTCAGCGTGCCCGTCCCGTTGTGGTTATCGACGAACATCACTCCCCCGGGCAGCCCGCCGCTTTCGCCGATGCTCGGCATTGGATAGCCAGTCGTATTCACCGTGAAAGTGCTGAACGTGCCCACCGTGAACGTTGTGTTGTTTTGACTGGTGATCGCCGGAGCCTGATCCACCGTCAACGTGAAGCTTTGGCTCGCGTTCGGTGATACGCCGTTGCTCGCGGTGATGGTGAATTTGTAGACTCCGCCCGTGCCTGTCGCGGGCGTTCCGCTCAGGGTCGCCGTTCCGTCGCCGTTGTTGGTGAAGGTGACGTTGCTCGGCAACGTGGCGGCTCCATCGCCGATCGAGGTAACGGTGGGATAGCCATTCGTGGTCACGGTAAGTGTACCCGGCATGCCGACGGTGAAGGTGATGTTATTGGCGCTGGTGATGGATGGAGGCTCGAGGAAATTCGCCGTCACCGTTTCGGGACCGGTCATACTGAAGTTGGTCGCAGCGCTGTTGGCATTGGCGAACGTGCTCCCCGTCCAGTCCGAAAATTCAAAACCCGAACTTGGGGACGCACTGATAACGACGACCGTGTTCGCATCCTGCCAGCCTGAGCTGGGACTGACGTTCCCGCCGTTCGATGGACTGGCGTTCATGGTGAGGTAGTACTGCGTCCCGAAGGTGGCCGTGTAGCTGACCGGTGTCGAGGGGATCGTGATCGTGTGCTCTATCCCGCCGCTATCGGACCAGTTCTCCCAGACATACTGCGTGCCCGTGCCGCCGGATTGCGCCGACATGGTCGACAACGGGTATTCGCCCCCGGCAACCAGGAACGGTACCTGCGCGCCGCTATAGGTGCTGCTGCCGACCGTATAGGAAAGATTCGCCGGGTTGGTCGTGAAGGGGACGGGAATTTCCTTCGCCTCAAAGGCGCCGATGTCGCAGGCGGGGCCTTGCGGACGGACCACGCCTCGCTGGTCGGGCGATACCCCGCACGCGCTCGCGGTCAGTGGAATCGCGTCGATGGCGCTGCTCGGATAAGTGAGCGGAACGGTTTGCGTCGGGCCGCCGTTGGAAGACAGCGAACCGGGATTCCCATTCTGATTGTTACTGAGCGATCCTTTCGCGGAACTGAGGCCGCAACTACCATCGTCGTCGAGGTTGTAGCCGAGATCGGTAAAGGACCCGTTCGAGGTTAGGCACTCGCTGCCACCGTTTAACGCGTTTCCCGCGATCAAACTATTCTGGAGGTACACAGGCGTCTCGCGCGCATAGATGACCGAATTGCCGCTGCCATTCAAGGCTGTGATGGTGTTGCCGGAGAACGTGCTGCCCGTCACGATGATCGGTCCGTTGGTGTTGGCATAGATCGCGGATCCATCCGTACCGGAATTCCCGGAAAACGTGCTGTTGGTCACAATCAGCAGATCGCCTACGTGGAGAATGCCCCCGCCGTAATCGGCCGTGGCGAAATTGTTGGCAAAGGTGCTGTCGGTGATGATCAGCGTGCCCGCATTTTGCGCGCCGCCCCCTTCATCGTCGCCGCTCCCGTTTTCGATGGTGAGGCCGTGAAGAATCAATATGGTGTTCGAGCTGTTGTATAGCGCCTGATCGGTGTTGCCGCCGCTGATGCTGACGTCACGGCCGTTGGCGTCGAGAACAGTGTCATGTGCGTTCGGGAGAGTACTTGTGAGCGTGATCGTGCCGTCGCATTCAAAGACGATGCGGCCGCCGTTGCCAATCGCTGTTCGCAGCTGAGTGTCGGCGCTGCAATCGGTGATGGTAGCGGCGGCAGTGGGGACATATTCATACGCGCCCATGCTGCAGTAGCCGGTCACGCTGCCGGGGCGGGCAACTCCCCGCTGATCGTTGGGAACGGTCGTCGCGCAGCCGTTGACTCCGGGAGGAATTACCCCGATGGCATCGCTCGGGGAATTCAGTGGAATGGTTTGAGTGAGCCCGCCATTAGCACCCAGCGAGCCCAGGTTGGCGTTCTGGTCGTCGCTCAACGAATGGTTCGCGGATTTTAAGCCGCAGGTGCCGTCATCGTCGAGGTTGTAGCCGCCATCGACGATGGTACCCCCGTTCGAAGCGCAGTTATCGAGGTCGCTGTCCACGAGGATCGTATTCTTGAGCGTGGCGGTGCCGTAAACTGCGTAGATCGCGGCGCCCTCAAAGGTGCCGCCCATGCCGTTGTTGAGGGAGTTGCCGGAAAATGTGGAATTAATTACCGTCAGCGTTCCCCCGTTTTCAATGGCGCCGCCGGTGTTACCTGAAAATGTGCTGTTGGTTACAGTCGCAGTACCCGCATTTAGGAAGGCCGCGCCGCTTGCCGGGTTGTTGGTGTTGGCGGAAAATGTGTCGCTGGTCAGGATCGCCTGACCGAGGTTGCAGATGGCGCCAGCGGAGGTCGGCGCTACATTGTCGCCGCTATTGCCGGAAAATGTGCTGTTGGTGATGAAGAGCGTGCCGCTGTTGAAGATCGCGCCCGCGGTGTACGCGGAAGCCGAGGTTTCCGTGTTGTTGGAGAAGGTGCTGTTGGTGATGAGTAGCGTACCGCCGTTCGTGATGGCGCCCGCAAGGCCCGCGGAGCTGCCGTTAGCGACGGTCAGATTGTTGAGCGCCAGCTTGACTCCCGAGTTGACGGTGAGCACTGGACGGCTGTTTTGACCATCCAGAGTTACGGTGTAGCCGCCGCCGTCAATCGAGGTATTGGTCGAGATCGTTATGGTCGAGCCGAACTCGATATCGCAACTGCTCGAGAAAGTGACCAGTCCGCCCCCCGCCAGCGCGGCCTGCAGGTGCGGTTCGTCGCAGACGCTGACCACGCCCGCCGCATGTGCCGCCGGGCTGCCGAATACGCTCAGCAACAGGAAAAAGAAACCGGTAGCGACGCAGGACCATCTCAGCCGCATAGCCACACCTCGCTGAATCACGAAGAAAGGATTGGGTTCGGTCCACCGAGGGGTTTGTAGGTACGACCCGACGCGTCAAGAAAACCTTGATCCGGGACCGTAAACCAAACTTTGTGCGGAATCATAGACCCTTCCCAGTCCCCAGGCAAGCGGAAAGAGTTGGCAACTGCATGACTGCCGACGCCGACCAGATTAAGATTCGGCCATCTCTTCGTCCACATGGCCGAAACAAGTGATCTGCTATGCAGCAAGGCCGCCGCTGTCCCCGCTCCCGAGGTCGACGACGTGAAAGAGACGGACTCGAAAGACGAGCTCGTGGCCGCGCTCAAAGCCTCCTTCGATTTCTGTTCCGACGCGCTGGCGAAAATGGACGACTCAAGATCAGCCGAGACCACGGAAATCTTCCCCGGGCGCCAGTGTTCCCGTGCCTGGGCCAGCATGATCCTCGCAGGTGCTTGGGCCGACCACTACGCCCAAGCTGCAATGTATCCGCGCTTGAACGGTGTGTTGCCGCCGACCGCCAAGAAATAAGAGCAGGAAGCATGGCATGCTTAGCAGCCTGTGGCGCAAGTCTGTCGTCCCGGCGGAAAGCAGTCCCCAGGCATTCCAGTTTCTGAAACTTTGCTTTATCCTGAGCTTGAGTTAACCGCCGAGTTGCGAGGCTGTCCGTGATGTAGGGGAGGTGGTCGGATGGGAGAGGCAATTCGAATTGGGATCATGGGAGACTTCGAGCCAGCGTATCACTCACACTTTGCGACCAATGCCGCGCTCTATGACGCAGCCACAAAGCTGAAGGTTCCGCTTGAACTACGCTGGCTACCGACTCCATCCTTGGAGGGCCCGGATGCCAAGAAACTCCTGGCGCGTTGGGACGGGCTTATCGCGTCCCCAGGG
>Ga0181528_10002552_pt1 | contig 11224 bp, 7 predicted proteins | sample PEATcosm2014_Bin_47_FD_119742 | JGI IMG/M metagenome (GOLD analysis project Ga0181528, IMG submission 119742) | Peatland microbial communities from MTU Mesocosm Facility, Houghton, MI, USA - PEATcosm2014_Bin10_10_metaG | ecosystem: Environmental > Terrestrial > Soil > Wetlands > Peat | place... | reverse complement strand
TTCAGCGCCTTGGCTATGCCTGGGAGGTGAGTGAGGGGGAGCCCGGAGTAGCTTGTGTCGCCGCGCCCATCTTTGGGGAAGACAACATGGTCATGGCTGCGGTCAGCCTGACTGGGACCACTCATCAGATCAGCGACGATCGTGTGCCCACCCTTGGACCCTTGGTCAAAAAATTCGCTGACGCAATGTCGGTTCGTCTCGGCGCCAAGGCTGCGGAATAGAAGACTGCGGCTCGGGGCAACTGATCAGGGCATTTTTACAACGAGATTAGCTCGATCGAGAACGGCCAGGAGCACGTAGTAGTTATCCACGAGGAACCCCTCATAGCCATAGGCGTTGCCGTGCCAGTCTTTCCAGTCGTAGGTCATGCCATTGGGAGCGTGGCCTGAGAATCCCTGTCGCGTGAAGGCATCGAGCATCGGCATCAATATCTTGTCTCCCTTGCCGGTTTCGCCCAGCTGGTAGAGTGCGGCAAGGGTGAAATAGGCAAAGCACGCCGTGGCGCCGCCGTTTTCGTACACCCCAAAACTATCGCTGCCGTCCTCCTTGCTTGGGCCGCCGGCTCTCGGAGCAAAATCGACATAGTCGACGCGACGAATCGGGACGAGGTTCCCCGGGATGCCGAGCTCAAAGTCCGTGTACCCAACGCTCTTCATCTTGGCGAGTATCCGGTCCATAACCTGCCGGCTACGGTCCTCGCTAAGCAGCCCGTAACGCACCGTGATGCCGTTTACGAACGGGAAGAAGTAGTTGTGCAATTGCCCGTCACCACTTCTCCAACCTGCAAGCACACCCGACTCGGGATCGAAGAAGGCGCTCGCGTAAGCATCGTGAATTTCTTGAGCCCGCTTGCGATAACGCGCGCCATCTGCCGACTCTCCGGCTCGATCTGCGAGCACGGCCATGCCGCGGAGCGCCCGATAGCCAAGAGCATTCGAATAGGCGTCCTGATGACCGAACCCGATAGTGTCCCACCAGTTAGCGGGCCGCACTGTCACTGGTGTGGTCCATGAACCCGAGTTTCCGCTCGCGGGAAATTCAAGCAGGGGACTTCCGTCCGCATTGGGCGTCATTAGTTTCTCCGCCCATTTGCGAAGTCCCGGGTAATTATTCCTCAACCAGCGTTCGTCACCGCTTCCATCGGCATAATCGTAAGCAGAGATGAGCAGCGACGGATACGTATCGAGAGATGCGTAAACATACTGAGTTGGTGAATTCTGATAATCGAAGAGGCTGTAGCCAGGCATCCCGTAGGCTACGAGGCCGCCGAGATAACGATCCAGGCTGTCTCGAACCAGATCGAGTGCGGTGAGCCCCTTAACCAGCTCCGGCGTGTATCGCGCCATATCGCTGTACATGTAGAGTACGAAACCGCACGGGTCACTGGCTGAGTTGTTGGCCAGAACGTGATATGTTGCGTGCAACTGGAACACGTCCAGATAGTCGCGCCGGAATCCGTCGAACTGCGGATCATCGTCTGATATGCCCGAAACCTTCGGGAAGATTGCGGCGGTGTCGAGCGTGTACTCGATGAATTTGCGCTGCGCCGTGGCGGCGGGAAATGTGATTGACACAAATGCGCTTGGGGATCGCTTGGCGTCATAGTGCAACAGAGCGAAATCGGAACCACGAGAATAGATCCGCAGTGAGCCCATCCCTGGCAGATGCAGAAGTGCGGGCAGCGCTATGTCTCCCGCGGCCGTCACGTGGCCCAGCAACGTGGCATGTGTCACGTTGGAATCGAATTTCCAGGTGAGGTCCTTCGCGGCCCCGTTCGCCTGGAAAAAACTTCTCATCTGTAACACCCGTCCGGAACACCGCATCTCCCAAACCGTGTGTTCGGGGTCGGAGCGTAACGCGTATCGAGTCCATCCATTTTTCTCAGATACCGTGTATTGAAGTGGCGAGCGCCCGGCATCGACAATCGGGCTTGCACGGAAGCTGCCGCGGTTCAAGGAGTCGACGCTGAGAGAACTGAGCCCTGGTTGGCTGGAGTCGAATTCTACCTGTATTGAAGATGTTTGCTGCTTGAGAGCGACATCGTCTGCCATCCCTCTCCCCGAAAGAGCGGAGGCAGCTGAAAACAGAATATAGAACCCTAAGATGCATCCCCTCCGGGCGTGCTTTGCACCGGAGTTTGCTCCACAATCCACGAAAACCATGACGTTTTCCTTTCATCTCCAACCGTGTTATTCACCTCGCCGATGGCCTGCACTGGAGATACTCGTGCAGCAACGCGTTACAACTCTTTCCTGACAAACTCTGATGAACAGATTCCAAAGATCGATAGATAAAACGCCCCATGCCGAGATTCCTGGCATCTACTGGGTAAAAGATGGTGGCCGATCGCTTGCGGCCAGTCCGCGTTCTTTGTTCGGGGTTGCCGCCAGCTTGAATACCAATTCTGAGGTGCCACTCTTGAGGGCGCTCAGCGGAAGCCAGCTACTTGAATATGGAACCCCATTTAGCGTGACGCTTTGAACATAAGTACCCGATCCCTCGCCAAGGACATTGAGAATGCGTCCATCGGAAATGTGGATCGTGGCCCGATGAAACATCGGCACACCAAGCGCGACGCCTCCAATGCCAGGAACTGCGGGATAGAATCCTAGTGCGTTCCATACAAAGACTCCGGATGTTGCGCCCAGATCGTCATTGCCCGGGATGCCATCCGGCGAGGTCTTGAATGTCTCCTTCTCTATGCGCGTAATAACATCCTGCGCCTTCCAGGGCATACCGGCGAACACGTACGCGTAGGGGGTTACAAAGTCAGGCTCATTCTCCATGTTGAAGCATGGGTCACCCCAGCATCTTAACTTTGAGAAAAATCGGTCAAGGCGCGCCTCCACCTCAGCCTCGCTGCCGATGCGGCGAAACAACTCTGGGTAATCAAACGGAATCATGAACGTGTACTGGTAGGTGTTTCCCTCTTCAAAGCCCACCTGATCCGTAGAAACCGAGGAATTGCTCTGGCGCGGAAGCGATTTGTCGGGGTCGAACCCCATCAGCCAGCTTCCATCGGCGTGACGAGGCCGAATCCAACGGGTTTCCGGGTCGAAAAGGTTCCTCCAGTTTTCAGATTGCTGGAGGAAATGCCGATATTCTGTTGAATCGCCAAGAGCCCCCGCGAACCGGGCAATTGCGAAATCGGCGTTGGCATATTCCAGAGTGCGGGAAGCCGATATGGGATCGTCGACCGGGACGAAGCCATACCTCAGGTATTCCTCGAGGTGAGGCCGCTCCGTGGTTTGGTTATATCGGTGGCCCCAGGGAAGTTCACGGTCCGGTACGGACCCCGCCTTCACCATGTACTTGAGGGCAGTTTTGACATCGAAGCTTTGGGCGCCAAATGCATACGCCGAGGACAACAGAATGACTGGAGAGTCGCCTGCCATCACGTAGGTGGACTCGTTCGCCGCTGGCCAGCGCGGAAACCAACCGCTTTCGACAGCATCGTTTACCAGCGACTGCATCATGTCGCTCTCTTGTCCAGCTACGAGCAATGCCTGCAATTGGACCGTGTTGCGATAGATGTCCCAGTCTGAGAAGTTTGCATATTGCGCATTCTGTGTTGTACCTGCGAGCGAATGCACCTTCCAATCGAAGCCCGTGTAGTCTCCGTTCTCATCGCTGAACACAGTTGGGTCAAGCAGCGAATGATAGAGCCCGGTGGCGAATATTTTCCTCTGATCCGGCGCGCCGCCCACGATTTCGACTTTGTTGAGCGACTCCGTCCAGGCATTCTTCGCCTTCGCACGGTGCCGGTCGAAGCCCCAATCCGGGATCTCGCGGTTGAGGTTATCGAGTGCGTTGGCCTGGCTCACGTAGGAAATGCCAACCCTCATCAGCACTTCGCGATGACGACCAAAATCCAGATACGCACCGGTGTGACTGCCGATGGCGGTGCGCTCTCCTGGATGAATGTCGTTGTCTTTCCAAACGGCGAAGCTCTGGTAGGGTTGTTCGAATTGAGCCGTCATGTAGAGGGTGTAGTGGGTCGCCGATCCGCAGAAGCCGCCCGCTGTTACCGTTCCACTTACCGAGTCGTTGCCGTTCAGCTCGACTTGGCTGCCATCTTTTTCTCGCCCAACAGGCGGCAAAAATGGCAAGTGAACGTCGGCATCGGCGCTACCACCCGAGTTCAGAAGCAAGCGTGCCGGTACTCCTGCAGGAAAACTGAATCGCGCGATCCCCGAACGCTCGTCGACCGTCAATTCAACTCTCACGCCGCCGGCGAGCGTCACCGCATAGTAGCCGGGCTCTGCCGATTCCGTGCTGTGGTCGAAAGCCACGGCGTAGGCATCGCGATTCTTCCCCGGACTCACCTCAAAAGGGCCGGACCATGGCAACACCGGCATGTCTGCAAAGATGGGACACCCAACGCCGCTCAAGTGCGTCAGACTGAAGCCGTAGATGCTCTTTTGCTCGTAATCATAGAATCCCTGCTTGTTTGTGTCGGGACTCCATTGAATCATCCCAAACGGGAGAGACGCGCCCGGGAAAACGTTGCCGCCACCGGAAGTTCCGATGAAGGGGTCTACCGACTCAAAGAGGTCCACGGACTGGGCCAACGAAGCACTCCGGAGACCTAGGCACAAGGTGAATATCTGCAAAACGATTACATTCCGGAATCTCATATGTCCTCCAGTACCTGGAAGTCACCTCAATTGCTAGAGTGTTGTGCGCGGTCTCTGCGATGACTCACGCGTGGGGCGCGACATTGCGGCGATTGTTGGAGTGTGTAATCGGTGAACACGACGATTTGATGGAAACAAGTTGATACCCTCACGGATCATGCCTGGTAATTCTTGATTCATATTTCGCTTCATCGTCCAGAATCTTTGCAATCTCTGCCTTCATCGCGAGCACCTTCGGGTCCGGCATTGGTAGGCCGGTGGGTTGCCGGCCTGACCCAAAATTGAATCCACGCGTCTCCACCCCGGCGCGAAAACCGTCCGGAAAATTGTGGCCCTGGAACATCAGATCGAAAAGTCTCGTCACTACATGTTGAAGCCGGTGTGCTTCTTCCAGGTTTCCTTTCAGTGTGAGGTCGTACAGCTTTCGGATGAGTTGCGGTGCAACATTGCTGGTAGCATTTACGCCTCCTGTAGCACCGGCTAGAAGCATCGCTACGACTTGCGAATCCCACCCAGTCAAAAAGGCGAAGTCATGACGGAGGGGGCTGATACTCTGAATCATGCGCATCATGAATGTCAGGTCTCCCGAGGAGTCTTTGATTCCAACGATGCGCTGCAAACTTGAGAGCCTTTGAACGGTCTCTATGTCGATGGGGTTGGCAAACCTCGGCATGTTGTAAAGCATTACGTCGATGGTCGAGGCTTCTCCCAACTGTCGAAAGTACTCATAAATTGACGAGGATGATAAGGGATAGTAGAAAGGAGCGATGACGGCAGCCGCACGGGCACCCATGGCGCGGTAGGCCTCGCTGGCATTCAGCGTTTCTTTGATTGAAGCTTCTGCGCAGCCGACGATCACGGGAACTCGACCCATTGCCTGGTCGCAAGTGATCGCCGCGATCCATCTCCGTTCCTCGCTGGTGAATCGAATGAACTCTCCGGTCGAACCGTTGGGAAACAGGCCTTGAACACCTGCTTCAATGAGCCAGTCAATGAAGCGGCGCAATTCCGGTTCATTCACTTGGCCGCGATCGTTCAATGGAACCAGAGTGGGCGTCCAAATGCCGCTTAATGTCATATTCCCTCTGCCAGAATGAATCCTGCTTCCGGTGAATAGTTTGTTGCCGCACGCAGCGAGCCGTAGTAAATATCATGCCGGCCTCAGGCATAGACGAAGTCTGGCTGTGTACTACCTTGAGCCAGACAATGCTGCGGGGGCTGTGTCTACTGAGTCCGTGAAATGCCTTTTCACAGTGAGTTGAACAGAGGTTGTCTTGTCAGATCCGGGACCAACCATGAGATCGAATAGGCCAGGTTCCACCACGCGATGCATATCGATGTCTAGAATCGACAGCATCTCCGGAGTGACGCTGAACTGAACCGTCTTCTTCTCGCCCGGCTGCAGGGTGAGGCGCTGAAAGCCTTTCAATTGGATGACCGGCTGTGTGACAGATGCCACCCGCTGGTGTAAATAGAGTTGCACGACCTCATCCCCGGCGCGCGGGCCTGTATTTGTAACGTCCACGCTAACTATTGCCATCCCTCCCGCCAGAATTTGCGCTGGCTCAACTTTGAGATTGTCAAAGTGAAAAGTCGTGTAGCTGAGACCGTGGCCAAAGGAGAAAAGCGGTTGTTGGGCACTGAAGACATAGCCGAATCGCTCATATTGCTTGTGGTTATAGAAATCGGGGAGGTCGCCCACAGAGTGCGGAAAGGTGATGGGAAGCTTCCCCCCGGGATTCACGTCTCCAAAAAGGACCTCGGCCGCGGCGGTGCCGCCTTCTTCTCCCAGATACCACCCTTCCAGAATGGCTGGAACATGCTCGACGATGTAGTTGATGGACAGCGGGCGGCCATTGATCAGAAACACCACGGTTGGCGTGCCTGTCTCCACGACTGCCTGCACCAGATTGTTCTGCGCGCCCAACAGATCTAGCGAGTCGCGATCGCCGCGGTGCTGTTGTGAAATTGCTTCCCGGTTTGTGCTCTCGCTTTCGCCAACAATCAATATGGCGAGATCGGCCTTACGCGCAGTTTGGACGGCAGCCTGTATCGATTCGGTCTGCGTCTTGGGGTCGACGAGCTCGACATTGTCCGTCCACCACGCGCGGTAACCAGGCGGAGCTGTGGTGATTTTGCAGCCCTCCGCGTAAAGCACCTTCGCCTTGTCGCCCACGCGGGAACGGATGCCCTCAAGGATGCTGATGCCGAAGGCTGGATCCCGGCTGTACCCACCCAGATGCACATCCGCGGCATTGGGTCCGATCACCGCGATGGTCTTGATCTTCGCAAGATCGAGCGGCAACAAACCCTTGTCATTCTTGAGAAGAACGATTTCCTTTCGGGCCGCCTCCAGTGCCAGTTGACGGTGCTCCTCGCTGTTATTGGTGCGCTCGGCATAGTCCGGGTCAACGTATGGATTCTCGAAGAGCCCCAGGCGGAACTTGGTGGCCAAAATGTGAGAGACGGCACGGTCCACCAGACTCTCAGGCACCACCCCATCCCTGACCTGCTTCAAGAGTGTGCCGTAAGCCGAGCCGTCCGAAAAATCATAATCGACGCCGGCGGCAATAGCCTTTCTCGCCGCATCGGCATTATCTGAAGCTACGTGCTGGGACTCAACCAACATCTGAAGTCCGCCATCGTCCGAAGTTACATAGCCGTTGAAACCCCACTCCTGACGCAGGACCCGTTCCAATAACCAACTGTTGATGGCCGACGGGATGCCATCGATTTCGTTGTAGGAAGACATAACGCCACCCACGCGAGCCTCTTGCACCGCGGATTGAAACGGAACTAGAAAGTTCTCGCGAATGACTCGTTCAGAGTAGTTCCCCGGAGCTGTGTTGGTTCCGCCTTCCGGCTGTCCGTGAACAGCAAAGTGTTTCGCGGTAGCAAGAAGGTGATGGCGGTCAATAAGAAAGTTGTCACCTTGCAGCCCTTCGATTGCGGCAACACCTATGCGCGAAGCGAGATAAGGATCCTCGCCATATGTCTCCTCGGTCCGCCCCCAACGAGGATCTCGGGCGATGTCGAGGACGGGCGAGAAGACCTGCTCGACGCCGCGAGAGCTTGCTTCATCGCCTATCGCCTTGAATATTCTCTTCACCAGAGACGGATCCCAGGTGCTGGCCAGACCCAGTGCCTGCGGAAAGCTGGTACTGCCGTATTCCATGAAACCATGCAGGCCTTCACCCTGAAACAGAACAGGGATGCCGAGCCGGCCCTTTTCGCGGAGATAACGTTGGACTCCATTGCGAAGAATCGCTGCGTTCCGGGGAGTGAGCCTGATCTCCGTTACGTCCCACTCGTGGAATAGGTCCTCTCGCGCCTTTTGGGCGGTATAGGTGCCCGTCGGGTCGATCACTTCAACCCGCGACTCCCAGCCTCCCGTGATCTGCTCCACTTTTTCTTCAAGAGTCATACGCCGCAGGAGATCCTCCACGCGGTCCTGGATCGGAAGGCTGGGATCTTTGTATGGCAGTGTATGAGTTTGATCGCTGACTGGTGACTGGCCGCGCGCTGCGCCTGGGATCGCCAACGAGACCGATAGCAGGGTTAGAACCATCGAGAGTCGGATACTTCGGATTGATTTTGCCATCCCAAATTCCTCAGACAGGGAAATCTCTCGGTCGATTGCCGTAATGGAATCGCGCCAGTCGAGTTGAATCTTTTCCGGGCTGTGGGCAGAGATCTCCCAAATTGACTGCAGACCTTGAATCTCCCACTCCAGAGACACTGGAAGAATGAATGAAGTTTACAGAAATGACATGAAATTGGCAACAGCATTATGGAGGTGGCTTCAGTATACTGAAATACCAGCTTGAGAAACGCTTGATGTCTTAGTCAACGGCAAATGAAACAGTATCTGGAACAACAACGAGCAAGAAGCGGAACAAGCGATCGCTCGGGAATTGAATACAAGCATTACCGACGTCCTTGCCGGGACAAATCAACTCTTTGTCCAGGCCGACATCGACGGCTATATCAACAACACCGTCAAGCGCGCATGGAACTATAAGCCGTGGACATTCACCGAAAAGACGTATGTTCACGCTCACGTCCGCGATGATCGCCGCGGGATATGTGGATTGTCTCCGGCGGAAAGGAAGAAGCGCCGACCGAAGATCTCAATGCAGAGAAGAAACTTCCTCAGACCGTCGATAACGAACACGTCAGCGAGTCCGCCGATCAGGGAACCGCGACGGCAAAGGCGCAAGAGGACGCTGCACAGGAACGATTACGGCAATTCAACGAAGAACACGAACGGGCCGCGCTCGCCAAGCCCAGGCGACAAGTTCAGACATCCGCAGTGGGGTATCAAACCCCTTTTGAAATCATCAAGTTCCGCGATGAGGTGCAAGACTTCTGGAGCTATCTAGGTGGCGTTTGCTCGGATCTTTACGCCCAATAACACACCCAATTACACCCATTTACTGACACTCGTGAAAGCCTCCGATTCCTAAGCCGCGAGGAATACGACCGGCTCCACAAAGTGATTGCTCCGCGATTCCCGGAGCATTTAGCTGAGTTTGTCGTAAGCGTTCACCCGTGAACCTTCTGTGCAAGCTGCCACAAAACGTTTTCAGGCTTCGGCGAAAGCTTGCAGAGGGCGAGAGCCGCATAGAGGGTGAACTCGTCGCTCGTCGCAAGAGTTTCAAGGACAGAACGATCGCTGTCTTCGCCTGAAACTTCGAGCAGGAGGATTCCAAATTTTGTGCCCTCACGATCCGCGGCCTTAGTGGCGAAATACCTGCCGACCTCGGCAATACGCGAGTTTCGTGTTTCGTTTGTCAGCAGACTCGTTTTGATCTGTCCCTGCAGTGCATCGGCAATGCTGAGAAGGGTGTCTCTTTGGAGTTCCCTATGAAGGGCCGAGAGGTGCTCTTGAGTGGAGTGCTTCAACAACCGGGCCAATGCTCCAAGGACGGGCTTAGTTCGATCTCGGACTTGATCAGATTCGGCCCGATCGAAATGGTGCCCGGTAACACCGTCCAAGGCTCCTGCAACCCATCCCAATTCGTTTTCGTTCCGCTTTGCCCGTTCTGGCAGCGTCGCGTCAGAACCGTTCACTTCCAGAATTTCGAACAAGGACTTCCCATCCCAAGGAGGATCTACGTCGGCCAAAGTCCAACGATTGAATGGAAACAGCTTCAATGTACTCCTCTAAATTCCACGACTGAAGATCAAACCACATTTGAGCATCTCCAACTATAAGGCGAGTGCTGAATATCGCCGGTCAGGCTGAACCAGACAGGAAACGTTGCGAGATCATTTTTCGCTTCGGTCATTCCAGATCGCTGCACGCTTCTCTGGCGGCCAAATAGTTTGCGAAGAGCACAACTGACTACGAATTTTCCGCAGATGCACCCACTGCTGGAACCAACAGCCATCAGAACAGCCACCAAACGATTTTGGCCTCTCCAAATTCGAGAGGCCGGTTCAATCTAATCTCTTTGTTTTGTTGGTGCCGGGAGGGGGGGTCGAACCCCCATGACCGCAAGGGTCGGCGGATTTTGAGTCCGCTGCGTCTGCCAGTTCCGCCATCCCGGCTTGAGGGGAGAACCGTCTGTCACCATCTTAGCGTAATCGGCATTTCACTGTCTTCCGCTTTCACCGTTTCACACTCCCTTTTCCTGCGACCATGCCGATTCGCTTCCTATCGGCTCGCGATGGACCGTCATCGCCACGCAGGCTCGGTTCCCGCAATGTCCTCTCTGCCGGCCGGAACTCGACCCGCCATTCCGGTTCATTTTTCCACGCTGAAGTGAAAGTGCCCAGACCCCACCACGCAGGAGATCGCGCCTCCGCCTTCGCTCACCGACTGAACTCCATCGTCGCCGCGCAGACTCCGGCCCGATTCCAGCACGTTGCGGCTGAATCCGGACGGCAGCGTAATCGTCGCCGTCGCTCCCGCCGGGATCGTGACATCGAGCTCCAGACGGTCGCCGTCGCGCTGCCAGTGCGAGGCGATCCCGCCCAGCACCGAGTGGTAATCGGCGTTGGCGAAACGGATTTCACCTGCGATTTGGGGATGAATCCAGATGCGCTTGTCCGTCTCCCGGTCGAGGTCGAAATCGATGCCGCCGAGTCCGCGATAGAACCACTCCTCCGCGTGCCCCAGCATGAAGTGGTTCTGCGACGAGGCCGGGTTCGCGTCCCACGCCTCGGTCAGCGTCGTCGCGCCGTGCGCCAGTTGATCGCCGTAGCTCGGCTTGTCGGTGCGCGTCAGCATCGCGTACAGCACATCCGACCGCCCGCCGTCCGTCAGCGCGCGAACGACGTAGTGGAAGCCCACATCGCCCGCCGTGACGTGGTCGCCGCGCTCATGAATGTCAGCGACGAGATTCGCAAGCACAGCCTCGCGCCGATCCGGTATAACCAGGCCGACTACGAGCGGCATGGCGTTCGCAGTCTGGCTTCCAGTGTCGTACTGATTTGTATCGGCATGGAAAAAACGCGCATTGAAGGCATCCTGCACATCCCTGGCTTCGATCGCATAGTCCTTTGCCTCTACAGAACGCTTGAGTTGGCTGGCAACACCTGCAAGAGCCATCAGCTCCTGGTAGTAGATCGCAGTCGCCGTC
>Ga0181528_10002550_pt1 | contig 11225 bp, 10 predicted proteins | sample PEATcosm2014_Bin_47_FD_119742 | JGI IMG/M metagenome (GOLD analysis project Ga0181528, IMG submission 119742) | Peatland microbial communities from MTU Mesocosm Facility, Houghton, MI, USA - PEATcosm2014_Bin10_10_metaG | ecosystem: Environmental > Terrestrial > Soil > Wetlands > Peat | place... | reverse complement strand
TCAATTTGAAAGCCATGTTTGGACGGTTGAATCCGGTAGCCGATTTGTTGCACCCGCTTCGCCAGTTCGTTCCGATAAACCGCCGTGCCGTAACGGATGGCGTCATACATGCCGCCCGCTTGCAAGGCTTTCCAGGACCGTTCGCTGTCATCAAACGTGGCGTTGAACACCGTGAAGTGGGTGTGTAACTGCGGGTCGAGCGCGCGGCTGCTCGTGTGCGTGAACGCGGCGGCGGCGAGATTGCCGGTGATCCGGTCTTTTTGATTGCCCTGTTTTCGCACCCGTGTTGCGGCGAAGGTTTCGAGTTCGCGGAACGCAATTCGCGTGGCCTCCTCGTGCGCCGTCACCAGCCGTTCATCAGCCAGCGTCACCGCCAGCACCGACACCGATTTCGGCGCGGAACAGGTGAAATCATAAAACACGCGCCGCTGGCCTTCCTTCTGGCTGCGCTGCGTCAGCCGTTCGCCGGTTGCAGGATTTTTATTTTCGCAGAGCGCATGAAACTGTTCGCGCGTCACGATGTTTGCCAATCCCAACCGTTCCGCGCCCGTGCCGATCCACTGGCCGGGACGGATTTCCCCGGCAGCATAGTAATCATTCTGCGACAGGTGTTCGTCGAAGTAACTCTCGGCGTCACCCAGGTTTTTTTGCGCCACGACCGTAAACATAAGGCGTCATTTCATCCGTTTTTTAAAAGACTTTGTTCGTTTTTGGAACAATCGTTGATTTCTTTCATTCATCGTTTTGGCATTTTACCCGCAGGCAAACCGGCAACCGTGTCACCCATGACACGAAATGCGTTCCTGGCTTTTCCCACGCAGAGGGTGGCTGAATCCGAACCGAATTTGGTTTCATTCATGCGGCAATTTTATCGGATGCCCAGACCACTATTGCGCAATCTTTACACAATCGGCATATCCCGTTCTGCCACCATTTACCGTTTGTCATTTTACCGGAATTGCCCGTGTTGTGGTGTGTCACCATCACAAACCGACCTACCATCCGGCCGGCATAATCCGGTTTCATCACTTGATTTTATTGGGCAACTCCCAACCGTTCATTTCGCGCGTCATCAGGGCATCAAGCGTTAATCGAAATGACCTATGGCGGCATATTGGCCGAATTTTGAGCGGCGAAGTTGCAAACTTTGCAGAAAGTGAAAATGATTTTGAAGCTTGCCCCCAAGCATCATGCCTGCGACTCGTCGTGTCACCCGGTTAGATATGGTTTCAGAAACGGAAGTTTGCAGCGCTAACTCATCACCCAATTCGATACGTTCACGCGAACGGTGTTTTTAGACATTTCGGAGCGTTGGTAGTGAACATCCAAAATTTCCTTTGCTTGTCGTGCGCCCGCGTTCGGCGTAAACTCGCCAAGTTCATAGAAGGTGGCACGTTATTTTTCCAATGGCTGGATTTTTAACGGTGAATCGGCAGTCATACATTTTTCTTGGTTAAAGTGACGGTGACGGCGATGACGACGTTGCGAGAGAAGCTCATCAAAATCGGGGCTAAGGTGGTGCGCCATTCCGGGAAAATCGCGTTCCAGATGGCGGAGGTGGCGGTTTCACGAGCGTTGTTCCAGACGATTTTGTAACGGATTGGACGGCTGAGATTGGCAGCTGCGATGTCAGGATGAAGGCTGATCATGGCAAAACCACAGCAACTACGGAGGCGGTGTCTTCACATTCGGGAGAGACCAGGCATTGGAGCCAGAAATGCCGTCGAAACATCTCCCGCGCCGGGAAAAAACCGGTGGCAGACTGAAAAAACGAGTTGCAAAACTATGAAGCAGGACGAAAGTGAGCATAATTACAAAGAAGGCTCCACGCCGGTCGTGAGCCAGAAGCCAATTGGGAAATCCCAGTTGCCATGAGCAAAAAGGACAAAGCAATGCACCGTGACCTGAAAACGCGAATCCAGAACCTGCTCGTTGTGCTGACAGCGGCCACCACCACTGCCGTGGCGCAGACGACGCAACAGCCCTTGGATCTGGATACCAACCCAAGTTTCGAGTTTGGGCAAAGCGCCGCCGCCAGTTCGCTTTTCGCACCGGGATTGCTCGATCTGACCTCGGGTGGCACGGGCTACACGAACGCAGCCGCCTTGCAAAGTTTCGCGGACAATACCCTGTCCAACTTTCCACCCGGGTTAGAAGTGTTCCTGGCCTATTGGGGCAATCCGAATTATGCGTTGCTGACGGGCGGCACTTCGGGGACAACCACGTTTGATGGCAACAGCCTCGTGGCCTTGTCCGCGGAATTCTCCCCATTTAACGTGGCACAATGTCAGATCCCAAGCCGAAACAGCCTTTATGATTTTACGGCTGCCGGGAGTGTCATCGTGAAGGGCCAGAAACGCGAGACGGCAGGTTACAAAGTGGTGAGCCCGCTGGTTCTCGACCTCCCGGGCAGCGGCGTGCTGGAGGCCTCGGGTGGCCTTTGGACACCCCATCCCTCGCTCCTGACCGGGCCTTATGCCGCCTTTGACGTGGATGGCGACGGCTTCAAAGATGTCACTGAATGGATCGGTCCAGCGGACGGCCTGTTGACCACGACCACCAACGTTCAAAGCGGGCGCGACTTGCTGGGCACAGCCGGCGGATGGACGAATGGCTTTCAACACCTGGAAACCCTGTTTGACACAAACCACGACGGAATCATTCAGGGCGCCGAATTGAACGGCCTCTATGTCTGGCAAGACATCAACGGCAACGGTATCGTGGACGCCGGGGAGACTGCCTCCGTGCAAAGCCTGGGAATTTCCTGGATTTCCACCGTGCAATCCAACGGCATTTCCTGGTTCGGGTATGCCAACGGCACTTCCAATTTGGTCTGGGACTGGTGGCCCAATTACGCCCTGTCCAACCTCCGCAACGCCACCGCAGCGGGCGGCGGCTTGGTGGGCCAGAATGTGGTGTCGAACTTGGCCGCTCTGGCGTTTTCACCAAGCAACCCCGGCACAATAGTGCCGACGTTACACGCCCCCGCCCAAATCTCGTCATCCCAACTGGCCGCCGCCGGAATTGACCTGGCGTCTTTCCGCATCGCCGCGCTGACTGGTGGCGGCGGGAGGATTATCGGTTATGACCAGTCCGGTGTGCCGTCGCGGATGAGGCTGCTGCAAATCACGCTTTCTGCCGATTTGTCAAACATCGGGGTGGTCGCCTTGACACTGCCGTTCGAGGAAATCTGCCAATTGGCCGCCGATCCAACCGGGAACCGAGTTCTGGCGATTGGCAACTTTGGTTCGAAGTTGGCGCTGGCCGATTTTTCGAGCCAAACGATCGCACCCACCAATGGGCTGGACCTGGTTTCGGCGGGTCTGCGCGCGTCTGGTCTGGCAGGCTGGACCGGTGTCTTTTGGTTCACGGCCTGGCAATTGGACACCAACGACGCGGTGATAGACGAACGGACCTGGGAATTGACGCCGGGCGGCTTCCTGGCGGGGCTTTCGTTGGATGCGTTGCGCACGCAATTCGGCCAACTGCCCGAATACACGCTCACCGGGCCGGAATCGGGGTTTTTCGTGACGCCCTCCAGTCCCGGGCAGACGCTCTGGTGGATCAATGGCACCAACCAGCAACTGGTCGCGCAGGCGGATGCCTTTGGGGGACTGGCCGCAACACCCGGCACCGTCGCTTACACCGAGCGCAACGACAGCGAGTATTCCCTGGCAGTCTGGCGGCCGGACACCGGCCCGGTGATTGCCACCAACAGCACCACGCCATTGGTCTATCCGCTCCTGACACCGAGTGGCGGCTGCGCCGCCGCCGTCACCGTTTCCCCCCAAACGCAGAGCATTACGTATCTGGCGACAACGTCGCCTGCTGAAGATGCGGCGGCGGGATTGTTGACGACGACTCCGGGCCAGGGGAAAGTTGCTCCGGGCGCTTTTGCCCATTACAGTCTAGCCGGAATAGCTCTCCTTCCGCTGGCTGATTCTCCGCCGGCAGCGGGGGCGGTTTTTACGGATGTCGCATCAAGCGCTTCGAGCGCCAGCCTCACCTTTCAATGGAGCAGCGCCGCGCATGCCTTCCAACTGGAAAGTTCGACCAACATTTCCGGCCCATGGCTGCCCAACTCCACAATTCTCTTTGGTGCCAATTATACGGCCCCAGGAATTTTGACCAACGGTGCCGCGATGTTCTTCCGGCTGATTCAATGGTAGGACCGAGCGTCGCATAGGCCAGTCATAATCCGACCGACACCAGATAATTTGAAGATTCCAAAGGCATAACAACCGTATGGTAAGGCCGTATGCTTGGAGATGCTATGGGACGTTTTACCATTGTGCCCAAAACCAAAAAATCAATGCCCAGTCCCCGCATGATAGTCCCGGATGGCAGCGAGTGAAACCCGATGAAAAAGCAATAAAGCTTTTCTCAACTTGATCGGCCCAGGCTTTATGGTCGGAGGTGGTAAGGCGGAGAACATCTTTTCTCTAACCGCGTTGTGTGGAAAGCTTCAACCACCACGCGACCATAGGTCGGCGTGGGCAAAACCAAAATTCATCTGCCGCCGGTCAACCAGCTTGAATCCCGCCTTCGTCAGAAAATTGTCCGGCGGCGTGAGCCAGCTTGCAGACAATGAAGTCGTGAGTTTGAAGAACGCATAGAGCATGGCCAGAATCACGTTTGCACGCCAACGCCGCCAGCCAGCCTCCGGCACGCGAAAATCGGCCAACAACCAGATGGCTTCGGCGGTTGTGCTTCCGGCCAGCAGCGGAATAAGCTTTTGAAGTTGTTCCGCACGGAAACAGTCGAGGAAAAAATTGGTGACGACCAAATCGGATTTTTCTTTTGGCGGCGTCCAGTGTAGGACATCCAATTGTTGGAATTGAATCTGCGAATCATCCAATCTTTCACGGATAAGGCGTTGACGGGCCTGTTTAATCATGCCTTCGCTTTGCTCGACGCAGGTGATTTGAATTCGCGGATTAGAGCGCAGCAGTTCCACCAGAAATTGCCCCGCGCCTTCGCCGACCAGTAATGCGTGTCGGCAGTTTTTGGTGTGGGATAAAAAAGTTGTCCGACAGCGTTGCATCAGCCCGCCGGCAAAGATTTTTTCCATCCAGTGATAATGCGCGGCAAGGCGGTCAAAGTTCATGCGGGCACGGAACTGGGTTGTTTAGATGGGCGATTCCACCATAGGCAAGCCGCGCAGCCGCCAGCGGCGAAAAACAAAATATCCAACGGATCAGCGACACCGATATGGTAATAAAACGGGCCGACGACCTTGCACATCACCGACCAGATGGCAAGGTGCGAGAACATCTCCGGCCAAGTGGGCGGCAGGTCATGTTTCCGCAATCCCGTAAGCCGTTGAATCCACAGCACGACTGGCAGCGCGGTGGGCATCAGCAATAAATCATCAAAGTGCGAATGCAAAAACGGCAACCCCAATACAGATGCGAGTGAAAAAATCCGGCCAGATGCGGCAGAATAACCAACCGATTGACCGCATAAGTCGCAAGGGAAAACCCGAATAAACGGTCATGCAGATAAATGAAGCGGTTCATAGCGCCAACAGAACCCATCCGGTTGCAATCGCCAGAAGAGTTTTGATTAGTAAAATTATGGCCTGTTCATGTATGTCGATCAGTAAGAGTGGGCCGATGGCAAACCTCAGTATTTTGACCAGAAAAATCATAACCTAGCCATGCTACCCACGGCCGCAAGTTGCGCCAGAAAGTTTTCGGGCAAACTCCGGGCGCGGAACTTTTATTGCTGCGCGTTGCCTCGGAGAATTAATTTGAAGCCGTCGGATTGCGCCGCACTGCCCACCAGGTGACCAGTCCGGCACCGGCGCAAATGATTGCCCCCACCGCGATGGTCCACGGCACGCCCATGGCATGAGACAGGAATCCCGACTCAATGCCACCCAAGGGCATCATGCCGCCGAACACCAGCGCCCAGATGCCCATCACCCGCCCGCGCATCGCGTTGGACACGCTGCCCTGGATGAGGGTGTTGGTGGTTGAGAAATAGAGGATCATTCCCCAACCGCCAACGGCCAGGCACACGAGCACCAGCGGATACCAACGCACGATGGCCAACAGCGCCAGCATGGCTGAGAACAACCATAGTCCACCGAGAATCATCAGCCGTGGCCGCACGCGGCTGCCGTAGGTTGCCACCGTCAGCGCCCCCAAAAGTGCCCCGAATCCATTGGCACTGAGCAGGACTCCATAGCCAGTTTCGCCGACATGAAGAATGTCGGTGGCATACGCGGGCAACAGCACCGCATACGACCAGCCAAAGATGCCCACCACGCCAAAGAGCAGCAGCAAAATGCGCACGCGACGGTGGCTGGCCACATACTTGAATCCTTCCATGATATGCCGCCCCGTTGAGTGCGGTTTGGGTCGGGGTTCATGCTTGGGCAGACGCATCATCAACAGCCCCACGATGACCGCAATGAAGCTGACGCCATTCAGGATGAAGCACCATGTGATGCCAACGGAGGCCATGAGCAAGCCCGCCACCGCGGGGCCGACGACCCGTGCGCCATTCACAATGGAACTGTTCAGTGACACCGCGTTCATGAGGTCTTCGTGACTGGTCATTTCGACCATGAATGCCTGGCGTGCGGGCATGTCAAAAGCCATCGCCACACCGCCCATCGCCGCCAGCACGAGAATATGCCATGTTTGAATGTGGCCACTCCCCACCAGTCCGGCAAATACGAAGGCGGTGAGCATCATCGCAATCTGGGTGTAGAACATGATGGTGCGCTTGGGATGTCGGTCGGCCACGGAGCCACCCCACAGGGAAAACACCAGCATGGGCAAAGTTCCGACGGCCGCCACCGTGCCCAACAACACCTTCGATCCGGTCAACTGATATACGAGCCAGCCTTGAGCGGTGGTTTGCATCCAGGTTCCGATCAGCGATACGAGCTGACCGATGAAGAACAGCCGGAAATTGCGGTGTTTCAGGGCGGCAAAGGTGTCACGCCATGACACACTCCCCTTTGGCCGAGGCTGCGCAATGAATTCCGGCGGAGCACTGGCGGTGGGTGTGGGTCTTGTAGTTTCTTCAGATGGCATCGGCGATTAAATATTACCCGATAGCGTCGTCCTAATCGAGTCTCAGGATAATCCAGCGAAGCTTTTATATCTTGCTGCGGGTGTCCATGAAATGTGGCATCATGCCGGGCATGAAAACCGCATTCATTGACCGGGCCAAGACGGCGCTGGTCGTCATTGATCTTCAGAAAGGTGTCGTCGGGCGGAATACAGCTCCATATCCAGCAGACGCCGTCGTGAAAAATGCGGCCGCCATTGCCGCTGCGTTCCGAAAAAATGGGATGCCTGTATTTTTGGTGCGGGTGGCATTTTCTACGGATGGTAAGGATATGTTGCGTCCCATAGTTGACGCACCATGGCCGACGCAAACCCCGCCGCCAGACTGGACGGAAATTGTTCCGGAGATGGGACCAAAGCCGGGCGACTTCGTAATTACCAAACATCAGTGGGGTGCTTTTTACGGAACCGATCTTGAATTGGCGTTCCGACGGCGCGGCATCACAACCATCGTCCTATGCGGCATCGCGACCAACATCGGAGTCGAGAGCACCGCCCGGTTTGCTTTCGAACACGGGTTCAATCAGATTTTTGCGGAAGATGCCATGTCGGCCATGTCCGCCGAAGAACATGCGCTCACGGTTGCCAAGATTTTCCCCCGCATCGGTTTGGTTAGAAAGACTGGTGAAATTCTCGATGATTTACTGCCCAATTGATTTTGATGTCAGCGCATTTAATATGAACTGAAAGTGATCGGCGCTTTGACTGGCCGGCTTGCTTCCAGGTATTCAGCAACCGGCCAGACAAATCGCCTCAAGTGAAACCTAGACGGTCACGCACTCACCGGTCGTTCTAAACCGCGCTCAACTCCGCCATCGTCCGTTCATGCCACTCCCGACCTGCTCCGTTTCGCTGCAGGTTTCAGAACGCCCGGTCAGTGCGCCCATCATCATCCAATTTGATACGTTCAGGCGAACGTGATTTCTGGCGGCTTTCTGAAATTGGAAAGCCGGTGATTTAGTTAGACACCAACCCCGAAGCATTCGCTTCCGAAATCAACCGCAGAAAAAGCAGGCGTTGAAATCCGTTGACTGGCGTTGATGATTTCAACGCGGCTAAACGCCCTTCAATATTCGTTGTCAACGCCGGTCAACACGGTTCAACACACCCCGTCAACGGCCTTCAACCCAATTCAACGCGGAAAAATCCATTGCCAAATCTATCCGGCCTAATCGTCCACCTTTGTCATCGAATCTGTCGATTATCCGCTAACCGCGTCGGCGCTAAGACGCCTAAACTGGGTGTTGATGAATCCAAAAATCATCAACGACGACGAGCAGGCAAAGCGTAAACGCAGCGGCGGTGGGCGCGCCTTTCACAGCCGTCTGGAATCGTTCGTGGACTTCATCCGCGAACAACGCCAGCAGCGCAGAACGTGGCAGGAAATCGCCACGCTGCTGCGCACCGAGAGAAGTTGTAGCATCACGTTTCAAGGTTTGCACCAGTTCTACCGGCGCTATCTGAAACGTCAGTCCCGGCCTCATTGGGAGGACGGCGCAGTGATGGCGCAGCCAGCCACGGTGAAGTCAGAGACACCAGCCCAAAAGCCCACGCCAGCAACAACTCCAACCGCAACCAAACCATCAAGCCAATATCGGTTCAATACGGACATATGAAAACAACGAAACATCGCCTGATATTGCCCATGCAGGCCAAAGGTAATATGGGCAAAAGCATCGAAGCCGCCGCCCGCGCGTGCTGGCTTAATCAACGTGGCATCGCGTGGCAGGGATTTGATCTGGACGGAGACAATCGCACCCTGTCCCGATTGTTTCCCAGCCAGGTCATGCTCACCCCGTTAAACGGCCAGGCCGAAGACTTGGACGAACTCATATCCATTCTGCGAAAAACCACGGCCAAACCCGTCACGCTGGTTGATCCCCGCGCGCATCTGGATGTGCAATTGATGAAGGCACTGTCTGCCACGCATTTCTTTGATATTGCCAGTGTGCAAAACATCGGCATCACGCTGATGGTTTTTCCGCTGGACGACCTCGACGTGATGACCAATCTCGACGCGGTTTGCCAGTTTTGCGGCAAGCAGGTGGATTATGTGATCGTCCACAATCCGGCGCGTGCGCCCAAAACCCGGATGTTCGCTGGCAGTGAACTGGAAAAGGAACTATTGGATCAAGGTGCCGTCACCATCACCGTGCCGGTGCTGTCGGAATTCGTGAAACTTCGGCTGGCGAAACTGGAGGCCGGGCAGCAGCGCGGCATTCCGTTCAATGAAGCCATCGGCAACGACGCCCTTGGCCTCGACATAATGGCGCGCGGGGTGTTGCAGGATTGGCTGGCCACGATGTTCAATCAATACGACCGGATCGCGGCCAAACTTCTGCCCGTGGTCGAGGCGGCCACCATCAAGCCAAAAATCATTCCGCCCATTGGCGAACCGCTGTTCGCCAAACGTGGCGCGAAGGTAAATCTGGCCGAATGAAAGGAGTTGCCATGACCGAGCCACATCTTTTTGAAGAAATGCTCACCACCTATCCCGCTGAAAAACGGGAACTGGCGCGGATGGTTTATCACCGCTTCGCCGACGGCGACAGTGAACAATTTTTCACCCAACTTTTCCTCGTGCTGGATGTATATGCTCATTATGTCGAGCGTATCCCCACCCGGATGATTTCGGCCAATGCCGATTCGCTGGCGACGTTGCAGGAGATGCGGGAGGAAATCAGTTTGCTCGCCAAAACGATTGAGACCCGCAATGTCAATATCACCAATCACGCCGAAAAAACGGACGAGCTTTGCCGGATCACACTGGCCAAATGCAGTGAGACCGTCGCCGGTGTGGAATTGATGGTGAAAAATCTCGGTGCGCGGGTGGACACCAAGGCCATTGTGAAAGGCATTGAAAACGCTCTGAATTCCGGCATTCGCCGGGAGGTCATTTCACCGTTCATCGAGCGCACGGAGGAACTGGCGCAACAGGTGATGCCCACGCTGGAGAGCATCCGGGAGGCGGCGGACGAAGCCAAATCGGAATGGTCACGGCGGATTTGGAAAACCGCGTGGACGACCAGTTTAATATGGAGCATTGGGGCGGCAGTCATCTGCACCTGCCTGATCTGCCTGAAATTCGACGCATACTGCGAACATAAAATGGCTACCCAAACCGCCGACATGGCGCAGGTGATGAAATTTAATCAGGAGGCGTTCCAAAAACTGGCGATTGCCCAGGTGCCAGTCAGGGTGGTGCCGGTTCAAGATGATGACGGCACTCCCAATCCACGGGGCTTTGCGCTGTTGATCGAAGGCGCCTATGCCGCCGAGATGCGCCCGTTGGACGGGCAAAAAACCGGCTGCATTTTCTTCAACAGCAACGTCCCGGCAAAACAAATCCAGCAGTTACAGCAGGCGACCCTAAATCCGACGCAACCGACCAACGACGCGGCAAAATAGGATGTCCGCGACGGCAAAAAACATGGAAGTCGGCTCATCCCTTCGCTACACTTCGCGCGCATGACCTCGCAGGAACAAGGCTTCCACGACTTCGCCGCGTTTGCCGCCAAGCTCAAGGGCGACGAAAAAAGCGAGGCGCAGACGTTTCTTTTTCATCTGCTCGAAGCGTTTAATCACGACGCCAACACGCTGCCCGAAGATTCGACCTTTGAATATCGCGTTCGTTTTCCCGGCGAGCGCACCAAATTCGCCGATTTCGTCTGGCCGGGCCGGGTGCTGATTGAGATGAAGTCGCGCGGCGAAAAACTTTCCCGGCACTACCAGCAGACGTTCGACTACTGGCTCAATCTCGTGCCGCACCGCCCGCCCTACGTCGTGCTGTGCAATTTTGATGATCTCTGGATTTACGATTTCAACACCCAGCTTCACGAGCCGGTGGACCGCCTCAAAGTCAGCGACCTTCCCGCTCGCCATTCCGCGCTGAACTTCCTTTTTCCGCGCCAGTTCGCGCCCGTCTTCGGCAACAACTGGGTCGCCGTCACCCGCAAAGCCGCCCAGAGCGTGGCCGACGCCTTTACCTCCATGGTCAATCGCCGCGAGGACCGCGCCGTTGCCCGCCGCTACATTCTGCAATCCGTGGTCGCCATGTTTTCCGAGGACATCGGCCTGCTGGACGAGTGCCGGCGCGGGGCCAGTTCTTACGACCTCATCGGCAGCCTCTTTCGCCAGATG
>Ga0181528_10002548_pt1 | contig 11232 bp, 11 predicted proteins | sample PEATcosm2014_Bin_47_FD_119742 | JGI IMG/M metagenome (GOLD analysis project Ga0181528, IMG submission 119742) | Peatland microbial communities from MTU Mesocosm Facility, Houghton, MI, USA - PEATcosm2014_Bin10_10_metaG | ecosystem: Environmental > Terrestrial > Soil > Wetlands > Peat | place... | reverse complement strand
GAGCACGATGAATTCATGGCTGAGATCGCCGCCGATCGGGCCGGTCTCCGCGCGCATCGGGATCGCTTTCAACCCCATCCGCGCAAAGGTGCGCAAATAGGCGACGAACATCCGGTTATAGGCGCGGCGCGCCGCCGCCTCGTCGATATCGAACGAATAGGCGTCCTTCATCAGGAATTCACGGCCGCGCATCACGCCGAAGCGCGGGCGCTGCTCGTCGCGGAATTTCCACTGGATGTGATAGAGATTGAGCGGCAGGCTTTTGTACGACTTCACATACGCGCGAAAAATCTCGGTGATCATTTCCTCGTTGGTCGGCCCGTACAGCAATTCGCGCTTGTGCCGGTCGGTGATGCGCAGCATTTCCGGGCCGTAGGCGTCGTAGCGGCCGCTCTCGCGCCAGAGGTCGGCCAGTTGCAGCGTCGGCATCAATAGTTCCAGCGCGCCGGCGCGGTCCTGTTCCTCACGCACGATCTGCTCGATCTTTTTCAGCACCCGAAAACCGAGCGGCAGCCAGGCATAGATGCCGGCGGCCTCCTGCCGGATCATGCCCGCGCGCAGCATCAGCCGATGCGACACGATCTCGGCCTCCTTCGGATTCTCCTTAAGGATGGGTAGAAAAAACCGCGACAATCGCATGGGCACACTCAAAGAATCGGTGGAACACGGGAGGCCCGCAGTGAAACCGGATCGGGTCGGAAAACACAAGGGCGGCAGACCGTCAAAGCCGCGCGAGAGGCGGCTCAAGACGGCCCAAGACAGCCAATGACGGGCTTTTGGGCTCTTCCACCTCATGGAGCGCGCGATTGCGGCGCAAACGCGTCGAAATCCCCTTTTACCAGAAAGACCTAGAGCCCTATTCTGATTAATCAGAACAGGGCTCTATTTTTTGTTTTGACGCGTTTTCTTCACGCGAACCGGTAAGTTCCACTTCGCTCGAAAACGCTACAGCACCAGTTCCTAATGTCCGGAGATATCCAGCTCATCCTCCAGCGCAACCTTCTGGAAGTCGGTCACCAGCGCCTCGATCCGGATGTGCCAATGGCCGGGATAGGGCAACGGCACACCGCCAACGTGCCAGTAGCCGTCGCTGCCGAGCTGGGCCGCCCGCTCGATCGGCTCGATGCCGCGTTCGGGCAGGCTCAGGATCAGCGTGGCCTCCTTGGCCGAAAGCGGGCTGGCGTCGCCATTCATCAGCTGCAGCACAAAACCGTTACTGCCGACCGCGCCCGGCGAAACCAGCACCTGGAACATCGCGTTCTCGGTGTGGATATGGACCGCCAGCGGCGCCTCGATCGCGGCATTCAGCGCGCGCGGCGGCGGCGTAAACCGCCAGCCGGCAACGACGGCCAGAATGGCCAATACCAGCGCGCATTCGATCGCGATCGAGCCGCGCAGCTCGTCGGTATTCTCGTAATCGGCGGCGACAATCGGCGTCAGGTGGAACCGGTTCAGCGCAGCGAAAGCGAGCAGGACAACGACGAGCGCGAGTTTTACCAGAAGGATGATGCCGTAGCGGGTCTCGACCAGCGCGCCAAAACTCTCAAGCTGAATGACGGCAAGCAGCAGGCCCGACAGCACCAGTATGCCCACGAGCGGCACCGCGACCGCCGAGAACTGTCGGAGCACCCGTGGCAGCGTATCCTTGCGCCGCCGCGCCATCACCGCCAAGGGCGCGAGCGCGCCGACCCAATAGGCGACGCCAATCCCGTGCAGGAACAGCGACGGCCGGGTCAGCCATTGCGGCGCAGCGCTTGCGGCATGGCCACTCGCGGCCAGCGAAACCCCGACGCCCAGCATCGCCACCGAGGTCAACACCCACGCGATGGTCACCGTCGCGCTTCGCGAGGCAACCGCGGCGATCGCCATCGCGATGGCGCCGATCAGTAGCGCGGGTCCAAGGCTGGTGGCAAAACCCGCTCGCCAAGGCGCCAGCGTCGCGATTGCCGACAACGGCAGATCCAGCACGTCGAGCCCCTGCAGGCCGAGCGAGGCCACCGCGCTGAAGAGGCCAATCCGCAGGGCACCCATGAAAGCCTGTTCGCCGCTCGCGCCCTGCCCGATCCAGGCCGCGAAAAACACCCCGCCAACGCCGACGAACAGCCCGAGATAGACGCCGATCCGCGTCAGCCAGATCAGGACGGCAACAGTGCGATCGCTCTTCGGAACGGCTGCCGCAATCGTTGCCTCACCGATCGAGAACAGCAGCGATCCCCCGACCGGATGCCCGTCAGCGGAGATGATGCGATAGCTGACCACCTGGGTGCCGCGTGGCAGGTCCCGCGGCAATGTCAGCGTGATGGTCTTGTCCATGGCGGCGACGGTGACATCGCCACGGGTTTTGCCAGCCGCATCGATCAAGGTGATCACCGCCGGTGTCACCGGTTCGTTGAAGCGTAGCTCGACCGTCTTTGGCGTTGCCGCCAATACGCTGCCGTCGGAAGGCTCGGTCGAGACCAGCGAAGCGTGGGCCGAGGCGCCGGTGGCATGGCCGACAATCCACAGCAGCATCGCAAAACCCGCGATCAGACGCATCGTCGGGTGCAATCTCACGATGGGGGTCTCAAGGCTTTGGGATCAGTTTGACACCCGGGGCCGGCCACTTGCTGTCATGCGCATGCGCGGGATCGGCCGGAATCTCGATCCAGCGGCTCACCCCCTGCTCGCATTCCTGCACCACCGGGAAATACAGCGTGGTGTTGGGTTCCAAGGTATTGGTGAGAAAAGTGTTGATGACGAATTCATCATAGAAATCGTCCGGCAGTTTTCCGCCGCTCCACACCACTTCCTTGACGCCCTCGGAGAGTTTGGCGCCGTGGAAATCATATTCGCTGGCGTATTTGCCCTTGATGGCCTCGAGATTCCATCCCGCTTTCGGCATCGGTTTTACCCCGATCACGCCTTCGGGGATCTGTACCCGTATCTTGGTGGTGGCGGCGCCGGCGCAGCCATGCGGCACCACGAAGACCGCCTTGTAGGACGAGCCGACCGCGGCCTCGCGGCCTTCCAGGGTGATATGGGCGCAGGCCGGCGCCGCCGCCGCGAGAACGGCGACGGCGATGGCCGCGAGCAAACAGGGACGGCTCGACATTTACCGCCTCACATCTTCATGCCGCTGGGCATCTTTTTCATCATGCCGCCGGCGGGCGCGGCGCTGCCGGGTGCCTGTGCGCCGATGCCTTCCACAGCGAGCGAAACCTTGACCTCGCCGGCCTTTTCGAATTTCAGCGTGATCGGCAGCGTGTCACCCTGCTTCAGCGGACTCTTCAGATCGAACATCATCAGATGATAGCCGCCCGGCGCGAGTTTTACGGTTTTGCCGGGCTCGATGGTCAGGCCATCGTCGAGCGCCCGCATCTTCATCACGCCGTCCTTCATCGCCATTTCGTGGACCTCGACCTTGCCGGCGATATCGGCGGAGCCGCCGATCAGGCGATCCGGCGTTGATCCCTTGTTCTCGATGGTGAGATAGCCGCCACCGATCTTCGCACCGTTCGGCGTCGCCCGGGTCCATGCTTGCGTGATCACGAGATCGCCGGCCTTGACCTCCTGCGCGCGCGCTGGCGCCGCGATCACGGCGGCGACGAACAGGGCGGAAGCGATGGTTCGGACGATGGTTCTCATGGGAATTTCCTTGTCTTGGTTGTTCAGGTTCTTGATCAGGTTTCAGAAGGTGTATTTCCCCGCCACTACGTAGGTGCGGCCAGGAAACGGGTGGAACAGGAAGTATTGCTCGTTGAAGACGTTGTCGATCCCGGCGTCTAACGACAGTTTTTCCGTCGCGTTGTAGTGCACCTTCAGGTCGGCAACGACGTAATTGTCGAACGCGCCGAACACACGGGGGATAACATCGGTGTTATCCAGCGTCGAATACTGCTTGCCGCTGAAGCGTGCCGCGAATGTGAAAGCCCAGTTCTCGTTCGGCCGGTAGGTGGTGCCGAGCGTGGCGCGCCAATCCGGCACGTTGGGCACGCGATTGCCGACCACCGACGACTCAGCGTTGCCGGTCAGCGGATTCGATCCCGCCCAGCTCGGGTCGGACAGGATGCGGGAATCCACATAGGTCACGCTGCCGAACAGTTTAAGGCCGGAAATGACGATGTTGTCCTTCTCCGCCGCCAGTTCAACGCCCTGCATGCGAATCCTGTCGACATTGCCGATCGTGGTGGTGGGAATCTGAACGCCGGACGAGTTGGTTACGGCATTGGTCTGCGAGATGATCGCGTTGTGGACGTGCTCGTCGAACAGAGTGAGCCTGATCCGGCCGTCGCTCCATTTGCGCTCGACCACGAACTCGCCGTTGAGGTCCTGCTCCGGCGTCAGGTTCGGATTGGCAAACGTCGCAACGCCGCTGACGGTGATGTTCTGGTAGAGCTCGGTGACGGTCGGATAGCGATAGGCCTCGCCGAAATTCGCGGTAAAATCCCATTCCTTGTTGGGGTCAAAGGACAACGACGCTTTCGGCGAGAAATTGGCCGAGTTGAGGCCCGGCTGATTCATCGAATTCGATACCAGTATCGGAATCGGTGTCGCGGGCGTTCCAGTGCCGCTCTTGGCTACGCTGAAAGCATTGAATCCGTCCAGCGCGCTCCACGCTTCCTCGCGGCCGCCCAGCGTCAACTTCCATTGCGGCGTGATCTTCCAAACGTCTTGCGCCCAAAGGCCGCCGGTACGGGTTTGGCCAAAGCCGTCGGAAAACAACTGACCATTTCCGGTCGCCGGTGTCGCGTACCAGACATCCGACAAATAGACCGGGTTGTTGAGCTGGTAACGGTCGCCGTGGATGCCGAACGATATCTCTTGCGGCCCGTCAAAACCGTAAGGACGCCAGATGCCCTTGGCGTCGACGTTCTGCCAGTTGGTGCCGTCGTTGCGGGTGACCTTGCCGTTCATCGAATAGCCCGCGCCGGCCGCCGTGACGGTGAACGGGTTGTACATGATGTCTTGCAGATAGTTGTAGCTCGATGCGGTCAGGTCGAAATCGTAAGTGCCCTTGGTGTCGCTCTTGAGCGAGATCGCGTTGCTGAGGTGGGTCTGGTCCCAGATGTATTTATTGCTGGCGAAACCGGCGCCGGGCGTCCCGCCAAACGTCGGCGCACCGGTCGCGGTGCTGGTCAGATAGGTCTGCGGATTGGAGGTCTGGACGTTGTTCCAGATGCCCAGCGAATAGGTTGCCTGTACCTGCGCTCCGATATCGTAGACGGCTCTGAGATTGCCCGAGGTCTGCTGCGAATGCGCCAGCGTGCCGGTGCCGATCACATCGGCCGGCGTCCCGCTCTTGTTCAGGGCGACAAAACCTCCGCTGGTCCCGGCCGGCAGCGAACTGGCTGTCGTGTAGGTCAGCGGCTGCTGGTAGCTGTCGGTGTAGTTGACGCTCGCGAGCCAGGAAACATTGCCGACGCGATTGCCCGCGGCCGCGCTGGTGACACTGGTGGGATAGATGTCCTTTGTGCCGTATTGATTCCACGGCATCACCGACACCGTCTCCTTGGCGGTGGCAAAGGCATGGTCCGGCATTTTCGAGGTGATCAGCAGCACGCCACCGATCGAATTGCCGGGATAGGCGGCCGCGAACGGACCGTCGAGGAAATCGATCCGCGCGATCGCTTCCGGCACGATCAGGTTCCAGTGCGGCGAGGCGCCGGAATTGTTGTTGCCGATCAGCGCCGAGACCAGCAGATCGTCGTAATAGATCAGTGTCCGCGCGCTGGAGCTCAGGCCCCAGCTCCGGGTCGCCAGCACCGCCTGGTTATCGCCGTCGTTGCGTTTGCGGACGAACAGGCTCGGCATGTATTTGACGGCGTCCTCGGGGTCCTTGAGGTTGATGGTCTCCTCGATCTCCTTCGCCGTGATGCTGTAGGATTCCTGCGGCAGCGAAAACCGCTGCTTGATCGGCGGGGTGGACAGTGATCCGTTGGCGCTGGTGCCCAGGCCCTGGTCGGCCGCAACTACCGGCTGGTTCTGTTGCGGCTTCGGCTTCGCCGCCGTGCGTTTCCTTCGTGGCGCCGCCTGCTCGCCGGGCTTTTGCGCGACGCGCTTGACTGCCGTCTTGGGCGCATCGACGGTGACGGGAGGCAAAGGCTGACCGGCGGTCTGCGCTCTGATGACGGAAGGAATTGCGTAAAACGCGCTGCAAAGCACAAGCGTGCTCGCGCTGCACAAGGCACGATAACGGGACATCGGACGATCCTGACGCCGGCTTGATGGCCGGCTTATTGAACTGCTCGACCGGCACAGCTGGGAGCTGCGCCAATCGTTGGCGTATTCGAAAGATCAGGAAAACGAAGGTGGGGCGCGAGCCTGGGCGTGTCCGCTGGTGCGGGAATCCCGCAATTCCAGCGCGACATCCTGCCAAAGCACCCGCAGCGAATGCCGGTAGGGCGCGGCGACAGTCGTGCTTGGCGTATCCAGCGACGCCCCCGCATGCGCGAGGCAACAAAGCGCGCAGGCGCTGCCTTGGGCATGATGGCCGGTTTGATCGGGCTGGTTGGCCGAATTGTCGACCTCGCTGCCCGCGGCATGGCAGATCGCGGCGGCGCCAAGGCCGGCCAAGGGATCGGAAGCGGCGAACCCGGCAGCCCAGCAGGCCGCGATCGGTGCCAGAATTTGCACCACCAAGGCCAACATGACGATCGGAAGAAATTTCCGTAACCGCCGCCGCATAAACCCCTGCCCTTCTCGATCCGGAGATTTAATCACCGGCGGAGTCCGAAGTCGAGGCCGGATGGCCGGCAATATCTTGCGGGCCTTCGGGAATTAACCGGCCATTTCCGGTGTCGTCGCGGCGCCGCGCATTGCTCGTTTTTTGCGAGCCGGCGGCCTGCTGGCCATCGGGTTGTCCACGTACCGCCCGGCAACCCTGGATGACAAAATTCCAATCGTTTCGCAGATTGCACTAATTTTGAACAATCGTTGCTGAAATTGGTGACAAGGCGAAAAAGATGGTCTACCAGTACGGGCTCAGGCTAGCCGCAAGGTCCAAAATCTGGTGGTCCAAGTCTGGTGGTCCAAGTCTCGGGAGGAGCCCTGGCGCGCACAAGCAGCGTCGCCCCGTCAATCAAGATCAAATCCAAGTTTGCGGGGAAATAGGGTCGACACAATTTTCAGAGCAGGGCTTCGTGCCCTGCTCTTTTTTCTTTGGCGCAGTACTTCCCGCCAGCAGGGATCTGCGTCCTGCTGTTTTGCGCGACGTTGGTTTTCAAGAGGCGCGCTGGCGCGCGCGCAACGCGCTGCGGATGGCGCCGACGCGTTTGCGGGAATGAATTGCTTCGTTATAGGCGACGTAGCTGAACAGCAGCGTGTCGCCATCATTGAGAAGCGTGCTGTCGATTCCCTGTCGCGCGGGATTTCCGTTATAGATAAACTCCCAATAAAATCCGGTGTCAGTGCCCTGCTGCGCGGCAATGCCGTCGAAAGACATCACCTCGTAACCGAGCGGAACGCCAAAATATTGCAGGGAAAAATTGTACCCGGTGCCTGTCGCATAGGCCTGTTCGAGCGCATTCTGTGCGTTCATGCCGGACGACCACGAAACGTTTGCCATCATGCGTACCACATTGCCATTGATAGCTATCGATACGGTAATCGGCATCGATACCCTCCTTAGATTGTTATTTTATCCATTATCTACCTCAAAGGGAATGCCGACAAGTGTGGCATCGACGCCGCAGCGGCCGACCGCTACAGCCTGAAGTGCAATGTGAAGTAAGTGTGATGTCCGCCCATCCGGTCGAACGCAGTTTCGAACTTGCCGCGGAGCGATGCGGGGATTTGACGCCACTGGTGTATCAACGCCTGTTCCGCCAGCATCCGGAGACCCAGGCGATGTTCCGCAGCGAAGGCAGCGACCTCGTCAAGGGTTCGATGCTGGCGCTGACCATCGATGCGATCCTGGATTTTGTTGGCGACCGCACCGGTCATTTTCGTTTGATCGAATGTGAGGTCGTGTCACATGATGCCTATGGCACGCCACGCCATTTGTTCATCGCATTCTTCGGCGTGATCGCCGAAACGCTGCGCGAGATTTTGGCGTCCGATTGGTCGGGAGAGATCGACGCGGCGTGGCAGCGCTTGCTGTCGGACGTCGACAAAATCATCGCGGACACCGCCACGTAATTTTCATAGCGTTTTCGAGCGAAGTGGATACCGGTTCGCGTGAAGAAAACGCGTCAAAACAATAAACTAGAGCCCGGTTCTGATTCATCAGAACCGATAAGGCTCTGGACGCGTTTTATTCACGCGAACTGGATGGCTTAGCAGCTATTCCCGCTCCAGGAAATTCGAGCCGATGTCGGCTTTCTTCTTGACCGGGTCGTAGTCGCAATAAATGCCGTCGGCGAACAGCGTATAGCTGGCGATGACGGTGTATTTGTCGAGCTTGACCGAATTCAATCCGATGATCGCGGTGTTGGTGCCGCCGTTCCACTTGAACGGGGTAGAGCTCTTCGCGTTTTCGCAGGCCGCAACGGCCTCGGCGAACACCTGCCCTTCGACGAACGCCTTCACGGTGCGCAGTTGCACCGACATTTTCCACTCGATGTAAAAGGCGCCGGCAAGGCCAGCGACGATCAGGACCAGAAGTCCTGTGATGGTTCTTTGGAAAGTCATTTCCTCCCCCCGCAACCAATACAAACAATGATCAGAACGGCATTCCCATCAGCCGGGACAGCCGCTCGATGTTGAGATATCCGGCATCATAGGCCAGCCACGCGACGGCGAAAAACACCGCGGAGATCACCGTGGTCCAGATCAGCTTGGCCCGCATCTGGGTCGCGACCGGCGCGCCGGGATCGGTCCCCGGAGCGCCCTCGCCGTCCTCATGCTGGCTGCGCACACCGAACGGAAGGGTGAGGAACAACGCGATCCACCAGATCACAAAGTAGATCGCGAACGCGGTTGAGATGGTATAGACCATGCGGTTTCAGGCCTGCTCGATTTCGACCAGCGCGCCGGAAAAATCCTTCGGATGCAGGAACAGCACCGGCTTGCCATGGGCGCCGATCCTGGGCACGCCGTCGCCGAGCACGCGGGCGCCCTGCTGGATCAGGGTGTCGCGCGCGGCGATGATGTCGGGCACGTCATAGCAGATGTGGTGGATGCCGCCATCGGCATTGCGCTCGAGAAATTTTCCGATCGGTGAAGCTTCGCCGAGCGGCTGGATGAACTCGATCTTGGTATTGGGCAGCGTCACGAACACGGTGATGACGCCGTGCTCGGGCAGCGGCACCGCGGCGGAAATTTCGGCGCCGAACGCCGCGCCGTAGATCCTGGCGGCCTTCTCGGCATCCTTGACCGCGATCGCCACGTGATTGAGCCGGCCCAGCATGACGTTCCCTCCAGCCTTACGCTACGCTAGAAACTACACGGTCAGAACGTGGACGTAGCACAGCGGCTTCTTGCCCCAGTGCTCGTTGATCGCTGAGCGTACCGCGCGACGCACCGACTCGGCGAGCGCATCGGGGTCGCGCCGCCGGGCGCGCGGCAGGCCCTCCACGGTCGAGACCACCACGTCATATACGATGTCGTCGATGACCTCGCCGGCGCTATTCTTCTCGGGGATTCCGACCAGGTAAACCTCGGGATCGTCGGCGAGCTCGCCCTTGTCGGTCACCACGACGGCGACAAAGGCGCAGCCGGCAAATGCCAGCTTGCGCCGCTCGACCACCGCGCGCGACTTCGAATCCTCCAGGATCGAACCGTCCTTGAACAGCCGCCCCGATGGCAGCTCAGCGATCACAGCGGGGTCGCCCGGTCCGAGCTTGACCAGATCGCCGTTGCGGCAAACCAGCACCTTGGGGACGCCGGCCGCGCGCGCCAGCTTGGCGTGCTCGAACAGATGCAGCGCCTCGCCATGAACGGGTATCAGCAGCTGCGGCCGCACCCATGAGATCATGTCGCGCAATTCGTCGCGGCGCGGATGGCCGGAGACATGGACGAGATGGGTGCGGTCGGTGATGACCTCGATGCCCTGCGTCACCAGCCCGTTGATGATGCCGCCGACGGCCTTTTCGTTGCCGGGAATCGTGCGCGAGGAGAAGATCACGCAGTCGCCCTTGTTCAGCGTGACCTGCGGATGGTCATCATTGGCGATGCGCGACAACGCCGCGCGCGGTTCGCCCTGGCTTCCGGTGCACAGCGCCAGCACCTTGTCGGGCGGGAAATGGCCGTAGAGATCGGCGCCGCGGAAATTCTGCACGCCGTCGAGATGGCCGGTTTCCCGCGCCACCTGCACCACGCGCTCCATGGCGCGGCCGATCACCACCACTTCGCGGCCGGCAAGGCGCGCCGCGTCCGCCACCGCGCGCAGCCGCGCGACGTTGGAGGCAAACGTGGTCACCGCGACGCGGCCTTTTGCATTTTTGACCAGTTCGGCGATCGTTTTCGCGACCTCGGTCTCCGAGGGAGAACGCCCTTCCCGCACCGCGTTGGTGGAATCGCCGATCAGCGCCAGCACGCCGGCATCGCCGAGCTCGCGCAGCCGCCGCTCGTCGGTCGGCGGACCGATGATCGGGGTCGGGTCGATCTTCCAGTCGCCGGTATGCAGCACGGTGCCGGCCGAGGTGTGGATCGCCAGCGCGTGCGATTCCGGGATCGAATGCGCCACCGGAATGAACTCGACGTTGAACGGGCCGAGGTTGATGCGGCCGCCCGACGGCACCACCGTGACCGGAATTTTCGGCGGGTTGCGTTCGCTGGCGCATTTGGCCTCGAACAGCGCGGCGCTGAATTTGGTGGCGTAGATCGGGCATTTCAGCCTCGGCCAGAGATCGATAATCGCGCCGAAATGGTCCTCATGGGCGTGGGTCAGCACCAGGCCGACCAGGTTCTTGCGTTCCTTTTCCAGGAAGCGGATGTCGGGCATGATCAGGTCGATGCCGGGCAGATGCTCCTCGTCGCCGAACGACACCCCGAGATCGACCGCCAGCCACGATCCCTGGTGGCGGTTGCCGAAGCCATAGACCGACAGGTTCATGCCGATCTCGCCGACACCGCCGAGCGGCGCAAAGGTCAATTCATCCGGCCGTGCCATCAGCTTGCCCCTGCGGAAGCCGCCGCGCCGAAATAGACGTCGCCGGCGGTGATCGGCAACCGTTGGCCGTCCGGGGTCCGGATGATCATGCAGCCGTTCTGGTCCAGCGTGTCAAAAGTCCCCTCCAGGGTCGCGCTGCCGGTCTTGATCGCGACCCGCTCGCCGAGCCCGGCCGCACGGGCGAGCCATAACTTGCGGATTTC